>OGTB01000235.1_pt1 | contig 48971 bp, 46 predicted proteins | sample 1553611 | NCBI WGS metagenome assembly OGTB01 (sample SAMEA2580032, study PRJEB22360) | human gut metagenome | biome: human gut; feature: human-associated habitat; material: faeces | place: Denmark | collected 2008/2010 | reverse complement strand
CGAGGTGGTTAACCCGAGACCGAAACGCCCAAACCGGCTGCCGCCACGGAAGAAGCTCCCGCGCCCGAAACGGAGACCGAAACGGTTGAGACCGTTGAGGAAACCGTACAGGAAAGCGACGAGCAATGATTTCCGACGCGCAACAAATACAAATATAAAAAAGTCGACCGTTCCGTAAAAAACGCGGAACGGTCGACTTTTAAATTTATCGACGAAGGATTTTGGGGTATTTCGGCGAAGGATTTTGAGGCATTTCGGCGAAGACATTTGCGGTACAAAATAAACTGCGACCCGAATCGCACGAAAATTCAACTTCTTCTCCGACGAAAATATGCGGCTTGAACAGAAAACAGACGGCTGAAACACAGCCCGAGTTTTCGGCATCAGCCGACGCGCGCCCTTGATGTCTATGTTTTAGAAATGCGCGGCGAGAACGGCAAATAAAAGTCCCCCGGGCAGACATTTTCAGTCTGCTCGGGGGTTTTATGTATTTAAAAAAAATGTTGGCTCCGTTTTCGGCCGAATATACCTTGTTCAGGTCAAACATCATCAACCTGATTCTTTATCTTCATATTTATATATCCTTTTGTTTACCCTTACGCTCTTTGACAAGTCCGACATAATAAAGGACGAGAAAGACCGCGACGGCGGCGGCGTAAATAAACGAGGGCACGGTCTGCCACGTAAAATCAACGCCGAAAAGGATAACTCGGAACAGGTAGTAAAAGAACATAACAAAGTCCGCAAGCACGGGCACGGCGATAACGGCAGGCAGCCACGCGGAGCGCATTTTGACGCCCTTTGCGCCGAAGAAATACAGCAGCAGCAAAACCGCGGAAGCGAGCAGCAGAGGAAAACTGCCTGTCATACCGAGCAGTAAAAACATGGTGGCTACAAAGTTCGCACCCGGAATAAAGAATGTTGTGCTGACAAAAGAAAGCATAACGAGCGAGCCGACGGAAGCGACTATCGCCCACCATGAAAGATATCGGAGAATGTTGTCTGTTTTGGACATGATATATCCCCTTTCATTATCTGTGAAGCACATTTGTGCATAGGCTGCAAAAAACCTATCTGTTTGGGCGTGCAATAAGCGCTGCGCCGTTAACCTATGCTGAGACCGCCGAAATACTTGTTGTATTCTTCATCGGTCAGATACAGCGTGCTTTTCAGGTTTGCAAGCACCTGCGCAATGCGGCTGCCGCCGTAACTGAGACCGCCCAGCCCCTCGATTGAACCGCTGTCGCTTACGGTGCGGCGAAGCACATCGACTTCGTATTTCCAGTTGTCGAACGAAAGGGACCACCGTTCGCAATGGCGCTGCATTTCGGGAAGAGATTCTTCATAAAGGTCGTTTATCTTTGCAAGCACCGTATCTGCGGAAAGCGCCGACGAAAACAGTTCGGACATACGCGAAAGATACAAAGCGCGGCAGTCGGGATTTTTCAGCAGATTTCGGATAAGAGTGTTGCTGATAAAGTGATATCCGCTTTCGACGGTGCGCGCAACGGAATCTCCGAGTTCACGGAACGCGTAATCCTGGTCGTAGAATATCCACCGCCACTTGCCGTCCGAGCCCTCGGCATCGCTCTTGTAATACTTGATATTGTGCAGGTCGTAGTTGCCGCTGTAAGCCTGAAAAATCTTGAAATCTATGTAATTCTGAATATCTATCCGAGAGCAGACGTAATCATAATTTTCTTTGAGCGTCATGTCGTGCGTCTCTACAAAATATATCAGCGACGCATAGCCTTCGTCAGTATCGCCCATAATGACTTCACCGTTGCGGTAAAGCATGGTGAAAGAATCGGGACCGTAATTCTCATGCTGCGCAAGGAAGTTCTCGTCAACTTTTTCACGGATATAGTAAACGCCCCAATACTGTCCGTTCAGATAAAGCACGCAGGCGCGGTATGCCTGTGAAAGCAAGGTGCTGGAACTGTCCGTGACAAGCGATGTAAACAGTTCGTCGCGAAAGCGTGAACGGTAACTGTCCTGCGAACCGCAGCGCAAAACAAGCGCGTCAAAAACCGACATATCCGAATACTGCTCAAACATTTTGTAATGCAGTTCGGACGTTCCGTATTTCTTCTTAAATTTTATCTGAAACGGCTTCTGGTCGTATGCTCTGCCGTAGTTGCCGAACATTTTTATGCCGCAGTCAAGCGAAAACCCGTCTTCCCCGTCCGCAAAAAACGCTACATGCGCGTCACGCTCCCAGTCCTGCCAGAAGTTTGCGCCTTTATGCGGAAACTCGTATGTGTAACCCGGACCGTCGGCGTAAATGCCCGTGTAATAATCAAAAAGGTCGTCGGGGTCTGCCGAAAGACTGATAACGGGCAGCGTGTGATTTTCGTTGACGATGTAACTCAGCGTCACCACCGCAGACGGCAGTTTTCCTTTTTCGTATGCCACAGCCTTGACAACGGTAGTCTTGTCCAGCGTCAGTTCGCCGAGGTACTGCGTGCTTGTATATGTCGGCTCGGTGCAGTCGGTCGTATAGTAAACCGTCGCGTCTCCGAAAGCGGACAACGCGACTTTGACGTTCGCTACATTGTTGTAAACGCCCTCCGCCGTGTCGGTAAAGGGTGCTGACGAAACCTGTCTTATACCCATACCGTTGACATAGCCGGGCGTGGGCTGGCTCAAATTGTAGAAGCCGTTGCCGAGACTTGAACGACCGAACGAATAACCTGCCCTGATATTTGAGAAGTATACGCTGTCAACGACCGTGTCATTCTTTGAGAGGAACAGTTCTTCTCCGTCGTTGTCTATCTTGAAATTCGCGTGAATATAACTCGACGTCGAAAGCGTTTCGTCGCCCGAACACATAACAAGAGCGTATTCGCCGGGGCGAAGCGTCCGCTGCGGCAGCGTGAATGCGCCGAGATCGGAGAGTTCTTTTGAAAGAGTATATTCGGAAAGGTCTATATCCGCGTCGGAAGCGTTGTAAAGTTCTATCCAGTCGTAATATCTGCCGCCGTTATGTGCGCAGTATTTCTCGTTGCCGACCATGACCTCGTTGATAATAAGCCCGCTCGGCATTTTCAGCGTTTCGGCATATTTTTCATAGCCGTCAACCGTATTTGCAAAGCCGGGAGTCTGCCACGGCGTTGCGGTAAAGTTGCCGTTTTCGTCGTCGGCGTAGGACTCATTCGTCTCAACGCCCGAATATTCCACATGGTCAACTATCCCGCCGTCGGGACGCGCAAGCACCACGGTTCCGCTCTTTGAAGACAGCACAAAATCGGCGTGTATCTCGTCGCCCTTTTCAACGTCTCTGCCCGAGCAGAAAACATATATGTAACCTCCCGATTCGACCGTCACATCGGGAAACGACCATGCATAAGGCTCTTCCGAACTGTCGGAAAGTTTGTAGCCTTTCAGATTGACTTCCGTATCCGACGTGTTGTGAAGTTCTATCCAGTCGGACGTATCACCGAAAGAATCGGTAAGCCCGATATGGTTTTTCGGAGCTATTTCGCTTATCTTTATCGGGTCGCCGTCCACATAAAGCGACGCAAGGTAATTCGCCCTGCCCTCTTCCGTGTTCGGGAAAAGCGGAGTCGGGTCGCCGCCGATCTCAAAGGAAGAACCCTCTTTGACGCGGTACATCGTCTTGCCTCTGTCCAACGTCTCGGTTTTAAGAGCATCTATCGTTTTGCCCGAAGACGCCAAAAGCGTCAGTTCCTCGCCGCCCTTTTTGGAAAGACGGAACGTGGCGTAAACTTCGCCCACTCTGCCCGAGTCTCCCGCTCTGCCCGCGCAGAACACAAGCGCGTACCCTTTTGCGGGGATCACAGTTCCGCTCGGTATCGTCCACACCGCAGCGGCGGAATCAAGCCCGAAACCGAAGCCCGAAACGTCAACAGCTTCGTCGGTCGGGTTGCAAAGTTCTATCCAATCGTAAAATTCACCGTCTGGCGCGGGCACACTCGAAGAATTCGAAGTCATTATTTCGCTGATGTAAACGCGGCTGCCGGTAACGGTCTTTCTCGTCAGAACAGATGCGCACAGCGTAAAAATCACACACACCGCAATAAACGCGGCAAACGCGCCGATTATCGGGACAAAACGCTTTTTGACGTTTTCGTCCGCACCGCCCGCGTTGAGTTCGCTGCCCGAAAACGCGGGGAACGTTTTTGATTTATTCTTATCTCCCGAACCGCTTTCTTGATTAGAGGGCTTTCTGTTTTGAGCCGTTTTTTCGACTGCGGTCGGAGCATGGTTTCGTCTATTCTTTACGGGGCTGTCCGTTTTCTTTGCCGTGGGTCTGTCCTCCGAGGGTCTTTCGACGGGTTTTTCCGCTCTCTGCGCAGGCTTATCCGCAACAGGTTTTGCGACGGGCTTTTCCCCTCTCTGCACAGGTTTGTCCGCAGCATGTCTTTCAACGCGGCTTTCAGGTATCTGCGCGGGCTTGTCCGCAGCAGGTCTTTCAGCGTGTTTTTCCGCTCTCTGCAAGGGTCTTGCAGCCGTTTCGGACTGCCGCACGGCTATGCGGCGGCGGGTCGGACGTAATTCTTCATCGTCCTCGTCGTCGTATTCGTCGTCCTCCGCGGCTTCCGCCGCTTCGCGCTCGGCACGTCTTTTCGCAAGGCGTTCACGCAGAGACAGAGAGAAAGTTTCGTTCTCTTTGTCTTCATCTGTTTCCTCTTCTGCGGCTTTTTGCGCGGCTCTGCTTTTGGCGAAACGTTCACGGAAAGACGGACGCGGCGCGCGGTCTTTCTCCTCGTGATCTTCATATTCATCGTCTTCGTCAAATGCCGCCTGCTCCGCAGCGTTTGAGGCTTCCGTCTCCGCTCTTCTTTTTGCGAGGCGTTCGCGAAAAGACAGCTTTTCCTCGGGATAGTCGTCGTCTCCGTCGTCAGCTTCGAAATCGGAATAGCCGTAACCGTCGGAAGTCGGCGTTTCGTCCTCCTCCTCCGCAAGAGGAAAGTCTTCTATGGGGGTTTCCGCGGGACGGAATGAAAATTTGGGTTTGTTATCTTGTGTGTCGTGGTTCTTGTTTTCGTTTTCCAATGCGATGTCCTCAGAGTAAAAATATGTTGCGTTCGCCGCGTTGCGGCAACTTTCGTTTGATCCTTTTCTGTGCCGAAAGCCTTATCAGACGTTCTGCGTTATGACGGGCAGAGCCGCCATGCGGAGTTCCGTTGCGCCGTAAGGTATAAAACGGAGCATCTCCTTTTTGTCGGAAGCCGCGACGGCAAGCGGTTTTCTGACAGCCGCGCCGTCTTTTATGCCCCACTGTATGCGTTTGCCGCAGCAGAACATTTCGACTGCGGGCGTAGCCGACGAGAACGGGAACGATGTCAGCGGCTTATCCTCAAACGTGACGGATTTCGAAAATCTGTCCTTGTCCTCGGCAAGCACGGCAAAGTTCCAGCCGCCGCTTGCGGAAAGTTCGTATTCGCTGTAAGGATAAGTGTTGCCCTCGGTATAAGCCTTGTCCGCCGCTACGGGCACGGCATAGTAAAGCGCGCCGCGGCTGACGATATAAAGGTCGTCGGGCAGTCTGTTCAATCTGAATTTGTCGTTCGTGTCAAGGCTGAAAACGGTCGAGTCCGTCCATGTGCCTTTGAACGTGTAAAACTCGCTCTTGCGCGGCATAAGCATCTCCGAGCCCGAGCCTATTTTCATATTTTCCGTCCAACCGGGAATGCGGACGCCCAGCGTAAACGTGACGGGAGAAGAAACCGTAACGGTTATTTTTGAAGTGTTGCGGAACGGATATTCGCCGCCGACCTCAACTTTTACGTTCGCGCCGTCTATCGTTGTTTCAAGCGTTGCGGGCGCAAGCGAAGAAATATATATGCCGTTTTCGTGTTTGAGAAACCAAACGCCGCAAAATGCGGCATAGCCTTTGCAGAATGCTGCGACGGAGCATTTTTTGCCGTTTCCGAGCCCGAACAATCCCGCTCTTTTGTCCGCGGTCGAAAACGGGTGTTCGCCGTCCGCGACGCACTGTATCTGATTGACGAGCTGCACGCGCTGTTTTGCCCACATATCCGCGGAAAACGCGGCGGGATAAGCGTTGTATGCCAAGCGTTCGAGCCTGTCCGCGATGGCCACCGAACCCGACGTTTTGAGCAGCGCGGCAAGCGCCGACATATATTCGCAGAGCGCGTCCGTGTCAAGTCCTCTCGATGCGCTTTTGCCGCCGAGACGGCTGTCGCCCGTTATCATGCCTATCGCCGAGCCGTGGAAACGCTCAAGCGTGTATATCATCTCAAACGCGCGGTCAACGTAACTTTCGTCGCCGTAAAAATCGGCAAGCGCGGCGGCGGTCTTGACCGCCTGAATATTGTTGTGTATGTCAGTTAAAAACGACGCAGGCAGGTCGGAAGCGGCGACGTGGGCATAGTCCCAGCCATCGAAAAATCCGAGCCAGTCAAAGCCCATGCACGCAAGTTTTTTTGCAAGCCGACGCAGGGAGCGGTCTTCCGTTTTTTCTGTCTCCCTCGCTATCGGACGGAGCGCGTCCGCCCAGCAAAGCGACGCTTTCTCGGAAAGAACGTGAGTGTCCGTATAAACATCGAGTTCTTTGAGCGCGGCAAGTATATATCCGTCAACCTCGCCGTTGCCGCTCGCCTCCGCATAGTCGCAGAGTGCGTTCAGCAAAACAAAAAGAGACGCGATGTCGAATTTTTCGTTCTTACCTTTCGGAATGAACCCGTTTTTGTTGTTTTCAAGCAGTTTTTTGATATAAAGTCCCGCGCGCTCCTGCATTTCGATGTCGGAGATGAGCCACGCCGTGGGCACAAAGCCCGAAAGCCAAAGCGGAAGACTGTCATAATCGCCGCTGTTGCCGCCGAGCCAGCGGGATTCTTTCACCTCAGGCAAAATGCGGTCAAGATTGCCCAAAAGCCCGTCCGCCTGCAAGCGCAGGTTTGCCGCCTGCCAGCCGCCGGGGGTCACCTGCGACGCGGAATAAGACGTTGTGATTATTCTTTCGGAGATCATATTCTCTGCTCCTTATATTTCGGTTTCGGAAAAACGCGAAACGCTTTATCCGAAATACTTGTCAAATTCTTCCTGTGAAAGCCCGAACCATGCTTTTATCTCGGGCAGCATGAACGCTTTTCTGTCCTTTATATACGTTCTGACCTTTTCGACTTCTTTTTCCCAGCCCGCATACGATTTGTCCCAGCGTTCGCATTCGCGCTTCATGTCGGGTTCTATCTTATCCACTATGCTTTGCAGGTGCGCCAGCGCGACTTCTTCGCTGAACGTATTTTTAATATGGTAGGACATTCGCTCCAAAAACAGCGTTCGGAAGTCGGGATTGTCAAGCAGGTTGCCGATAAGCGCGTTTATCTTTGCAAAGCCGTATTCCGCCTGCCCGCGTTTGCGCAGGTAAAAATCAAGCGGTGTGTCGTAATAAAAGCCCCAGTCGAGGTCGTAGTATATCCAATGCCAGCGCGTGTCGTCGCTTGCGGTGTTGCGGAACCACTTTGCGTTGCCGTTGTCCTGGTTGCCCGAATAGTATTCGCCTATCGTAAAATCTATAAGGCTGACAAAATCTATCCGTTCTTCCGCATATTTATAGTTTTCAGCGTTGCGCATATCGTGCGTTTCCACAAATTCGCGCAGTTTCTGAAATTCCTCCCGCGAACCGTAAATCACAGCCTCGCTGCCCACAAGCAGGTCGGTGTTCTCCTCGGCGGCGTTCAGATGTTTGGCAACGTAATCCGAATTGACCTTTTCGCGGAAATAGTAGATGCCGAAATACTCGCCGTTGACATAGAGGTTGCAGGGCTTATAAGCCTGAACGTAAAGATTTTCCGAATGACTTTTGAGCAGGCTTGTGAAAAACTCGTCGCGCAGCATTGCGTGAGCATAATCCTGCGAACCCGCACGAAGCACCAGCGCCTTAAAACTTTTTACCGTGTCAAGTTCGTCAAAAACAGGATACACAAGTTCGCTTTGCCCGTACATATCCCTGAATTTGAGTTGGAACGACTTTTTATCGTCCGCGCGCGAATATGCGCCGAAAATGCGTATGCCGCAGTCTATCGAAAAGCCGTCGCCGTTCTCAAAAAACTCCGCTGTGCATTCTTTTTCCCACGGTTTCCAGAAGTTCGCGCCCAGATACGGAAATTCGGACGAAGCGTTGTAGCCCGTCGCATAAATTCCGCTTTCGTTGCTGTAAAGGTCGTCCCTGTCCACGCAAAGAGTCATAACGGGCAGCGTGTTGTCCTCACCCACGATGTAAGTCGCAGCCGCCGCCGTTGACCTTATTTTTCCCGCGGAGTACGAGACTGCGCGAACGGACTTCGTCTCCGCAAGTTCAAAAGGGGCTGTATATTTTTTGGAATAAACGGTCGGGTCGGAACCGTCAAGCGTGTAATAAATATCGCCCTCGCCAGATATCGTGACCGTCACAGCCGCATCGTAAACGCCCGATTTCGTTTCTATCACGGGCTCGGAAGCAACCGCGTAACAAAGGCTGTCGCCGTCCGTATATCTCGGAGACGGTGCGGTATTCGTCCAAAAGCCCGCTCTGTCGGAAGCGCGGGTCAGGCTCTGTCCTATCTTCGTGCCTTTGAGACACACGCCGTCACAGAGTTCGCCGTTTTTGAACAGATATACCTGTTCGTCGCCGTTTATCTTGAAATTCGCGTGATAATATTCGCTGTTCGAAAGGCGTTCGCTTCCCGAACAGATAATAACGAACGATTCGCCCGCGCCGAGTTTTTTCTCTGGCAACCGCCACATATCCGTCGTTGCCGCGTCGTTCGAAAGGCAGTAATCTGAAAGTTCGATTTCGGAGGACGATGTGTTTTTCAGCTCGACCCAATCGTAATATCTGCCGCCGTTCTGCGGAATATATCCTCCGTTTTTCGGATTTTTGGACATCGCTTCGTATATCACAAGCCCGTCCTTGCCCTTGTCAAGCAATTTGCCGACGCTCGCAAAGCCGCTTTCGTCGTTCTCAAAACCGGGAGTCGGAGAAAACGTCTCGGCATAAGCGCCGCTGCCGTCTCTGGAATACGACGCATCGGGGGACAGCGTTTTTATCTCTACCGAATCAATTATTCTGCCCTGTATATCGGAGACCGTGACGCAGATATTGCTTGTTTTCAGCGTAAAATTCGTGTGAAGTTCTCCCGTTGTTTCGGAAATATCCTTGCCCGAGCAGTAAACGAGAAGCGTTTCGCCCGCGCCGAGAGTGACGGCGGGAAGCTGCCATTCATAAGGTGCGGAAAGGCTCGAACCGAGCGAATAATAGTTCAGGTCAACGGAGGAAGAAGAGATGTTTTTCAGTTCTATCCAATCGTTTCTGTCTCCGTCTTCGTCCGTTATTCCGACGGTGTTTTTGCATTGCACTTCGTTTATGACTACCGTTTTTGTTCCGTCCGTGTTTTTGCGTGACGCTTCAAGCGCCGCATAGCCCTCGTCTGTGTTCGGCTGTCCCGGCGTGGGTCTGCCGCTTACAGTCCACGCGCCCGCGTCGTAAGACGTTCTCTCCATAACGGAATTGGACGTCATTTTTTCGGTGGTGACGGAATCGAGCGAAGTGCCGTCCGCGTTTTTGAGCACAAGCGTTTCGCCGCCCGCCTTGGAAAGGTTGAACGGTGCACACAGATATTCGGAAAGATACGAATTGTTGCAGTAGACCAGCAGGTACCCGCCCGCTTCTATCTCCGTGCCGTCGGGAAAAACAAGCGAATCGTTTGATTTGGACGATTTCTGCAAAACGAGCGCGTAGCCCGAAACGTTGACTTTTTTTGCGGAGTTGTTATACAGTTCCACCCAGTCCGCGGAAGAACCGTCGGGCGCAAGCAGCGTTCCTTTGTTCGAGGTCATCACCTCGTTGATATAAACTTTTCCGATACCGGAGTCGGAACTCGTCTTGCCCGACATAAAATAATTTACAAGGCAGACGCCGCCGATAAGGCAGAGCATACCGACGAAAAGCATAAATATGGGAAAAACATGGCGCTTAGCCGAAAGGCGCGTATCGTTCGCCTTGATTTTTTTCTTTTTTGCCAAAAATATCCTCCTCCCGAAGCGTATCGAAACGGAATAACTGTCAAAAATACGGATTGAGGCGACTTGCGTCAAAACCGTTTCAGGGTTTTGCAAAAAAACGACCGGGTCGCCCGTCTCATTTTATAAAAAGAGAGGTAACAAAACAATGCCGCAGATTTCTTGCAGCGCACACACCTGTGTGCATAACGCGGAAAGCAAATGCTGTTTGCAGGACGTTCGCGTCGGAGGTTCCGATGCAAAAAAGGCGTGCCAAACCTGTTGCGACAGTTTCCGCGAAAAGACCGAGGGCTTTGCCAACGCCGCCTGCGCTTCATGCGCCTGCTCGGACAGTCACGTTGACTGCGCCGCCGACAGATGTATATTCAACGTCGAGGGCGTTTGCGAATCGGACAGAATAAACGTCGAGGGCGTCGGAGCGTGCAACTGCAAAGACACCGAGTGCAAGACCTTCAAAAAGTAAGCAAATAAAACCGCACGGTCGGATCTTTCGGGGTTCGGCCGTGTTTGCTTTTCCGCAAAGTCCGTCCGCCGAAGAGGAATGCCGCCGGAACAATACTATCCGATTATATAATATATTGTATATTATCTTCTTGTAAGTATAACATTTTTTTACAGACAAGGCAAGAGGAATGTGTGAAAAAAACGTAAAATATAGACGCACAACGTCGTTTTGTGACGATTTTTGTGTCTTGAAGTATTTTTTTCGCCGCCGATTCGAATTTCTTTTGGTAATCTTTGCATAAACGGAGTGAGCTTTTTTGGTAAAAACGCCGTTTATTTTTTTTCGCATTTTTTGCCTTGCGATATAAGAAAAAGTATGATATAATACAGTGAACGGTCGCATTAAAAACGACTCGAAAAATGTCAAAAAACAGGTTCTCCGACGCTCTGCCTTATGTCGGAGGGACGCTGAAAAAATTATTATTTTTCAAGGCAGAGAAAAGAGGACACTATGCTCGCACAAAGACCGCCGATGGGCTGGAACTCGTGGAACACTTTCGGAGAAAACATTTCCGAAGAACTCATTATGGGCATCGCAGACGCGATGGTTGAAAAGGGACTGCGCGACGCAGGATACGAATACATCGTTATCGACGACTGCTGGTCGCTTCGCGAAAGAGGCGAAGACGGCAGACTTGTCGCAGACCCGAAAAAATTCCCCCACGGTATGAAATACCTTGCGGACTACATTCACTCCAAAGGCATGAAATTCGGAATGTATTCCTGCGCCGGAACTCTGACCTGCGCGGGTTATCCGTCAAGCTTTGATCACGAATATCTCGATGCGCAGACCTTTGCGGATTTCGGCATCGACTTCCTTAAATACGACTTCTGCTACAAGCCCGAGACGTCCGACGGACCTCTGCTTTATTACAGAATGGGCATGGCACTCAAAGCCACCGGCAGAGAGATTCTTTTCTCCGCCTGCAACTGGGGCAGCGACAACGTATGGCAGTGGATTCGTTCCACAGGCGCGCATATGTACAGATCTACAGGCGACATCGTTGACCGTCCGAACTCGTTCCGCGACATCGCGTTCAGCCAGATCCCCATGCTCAGTCAGTCCGCGCCCGGCTGCTACAACGACACGGATATGCTTATCTGCGGTATGTACAACAAGGGCAACGTCGGCTTCGGCGGCTGCAATCAGGAACAGTATGATATGCACTTCGCTCTTTGGTGCATGATGGCGTCCCCGCTTATGATAGGCTGCGACATCAGAAACTGCGACGAGCACACGCTCGAACTCCTCAAAAACAAGGCTCTTATCGCCCTTGACCAGGACGAGGAAGCAAGACCGCCGTACACGCCGAACAGAAAGATCGAAGAAGTTCTTCTCCTGTTCAGACACCTTTCCGGCGGCGAATACGCGCTCGGCGTATTCAACTTTGCCGAGGGTTCCGCACGCAAGTACATCAATCTTTTCGAACTCGGTCTTACCGCAAACTGCGGCTACGGTCTTGAACTCACCGGCATGCTCGACGACGAAAAGATAACCGTTAAAGACAACTTCTACCTCGACCTGCCCGCAACGAGCTGCAAGGTTTACAGAGTAAAGCTTATAAAACTGTAAACCATGGCGACCTGCAAAAACTGCGGCAAGGAACTCGAAAACGACGAGATAGGCATATACAAACGTATGGTCAATCGCGGCGCAACGGAGTTTTTGTGCATAAAATGCCTTGCGGAATATTTCAAAATAAGCGAAGACCTTGTTCGCGAAAAGATAGAGCATTTCCGCAATATGGGCTGTACCCTGTTCGCGCAAAAGCCAAAGGATACGCCCGATAAAAAACAGGTATAAAAATTGCAGCCTTTCGCGGAGCGAAAACCGTTCCGTGAAAGGCTCTTTTTTCGGGCATAGTCGGCATACTCCGTCCGCCGAAATAAAATCAACGCATATTTTATGTAAAATTTTCCGCAAACCGCTTGACTTTTTTGCATTTTTAAGTATATAATGAAAGCAGATAAAGGAGGTAGGAAATATGAACAGACTTAATCTTGTACACAACATTGACATCGCGGATCTGATGAAGACCGTTGACGCCTGCAAGGGCGATGTTTTCCTCGAAACGGACGAGGGCGACGTGCTGAATCTTAAATCAAAATTCTGCCAGATAATGGGTATAGCCAATATCCTCAAAGGCGGCATTGTCGAGGGTGCATACATTCGCTGCCCGAACCCCGACGACGAGGCTCTCATGTTCCGTCTGAACCTCTACCACGAGGTGCCGAAAAAGGACGAAGAATAAGTCTTAACCCCACACAACGCAAAAAATCGGGGTTATCCCATCGCAAAAATACAACGCGCAGCAAACGTTTTTGCAATCAGCAATATTAAGTTGCGCATTTAATAAAAACATATACGGCAGAACCGCATTTCGGCGGCTCTGCCGTTTTTTTGTTCGCTTTGCGGGATAATATATTTATAACAATGATGTTGACAAATACACCCATTGGGTGTATAATATATATGAGGTGATAAGTGTGAATGTCCGCGAAATGAGAAAAGCATTGGGAATTACGCAGTCCGAATTTGCGGTACGATATAATATTCCGTTCCGAACGATACAAAATTGGGAGACCGAGCAGCGCAAACCGCCCGAATATATACTTGATTTGTTGGAAAAGCGAATCAAAGAAGATGCCGTAAACAGGAGAACCGTCAAACTGCCCGAATATGACCCGAAAAAAGAAGACCTGCCGAAAAGAAGAGACTATATCGGGGCTGTTTCATGGCTTAAAGCGGTACGCGAACAAATGAACGAAGATGTTGTTTTTGCGTTGGACGAGGCGCTTATGTGTCAGGGGAATTTCGGCGGACACAGCGACGAATTTCTCGTATGGGTTTACGGTAACGATTCCTTGACACGCTTTAACGGGATCGTCGTTCTCGGCAACAAAATAAGTCCTTATTGCGTCGAACACAAAAACGGATTGTGCTATACGGATTTCAACAGAACCCTATCCGACGCACTTGCAAATGAACAGATCCTCGATATGCAGGGAATAACGGAAGCAATAAGCAAATACTATTATGCCAACGGCGACAGTTTCAACGGAATTTCCGTTCCGCCCGAATATCAGGACAGATTTGAAGCACTTGCAAAAGAAGCAGTTGCTTATTACGAATAAAAGGAGTTCGGAAAATGGATATTACGGCAGAAGAAAAACTGATGTACAGTATAATGAAAGCGATATATGAAAGCAATATTCCCGTAAGTTTCAAGGGTTCAATGGTATTAAGAGCCTGCCTGATAAACGGCGGATATACCGAAGAGACCAGACACACGGTTGACATTGACGCAAACTGGAACTCGGACACTCCGCCGACAACCGAACAGATGGCTGATTCGCTGCAAAAAGCAATAAGCAGATACAACGAATTTTTGACAGTCGGAATTTCAAGACCTTACGGAGAACGGCGTTCCGCAGGCTTTGAAATAAAAAACAGGGAGACGGACGAAATTCTTTTCACTATGGATATTGACGTAAACCGACCTGTGCCGCCGACGAAGATATATGAAATAGAATCTTTCCGTTTTTGCGGTGTAACGCTGTCTCAAATGACGGCAGATAAAATCTGTTCTATATCGTCAGACAGCATTTTTCGAAGAATCAAAGATGTAACGGACTTGTATTATATCTCAAGAATTACAAACCTTGATAAAACGGATATATTGAACACATTGAAAAACAGCGACAGAAAATTGGGGGATTTTCACGCTTTCCTAAACCGCGCAGACGAACTCAAACATTCTTATGACAAATTCCGCTTTGAGGGCAGAGTAACAAAACCGTCGTTTGAAACGGTTTACGGTGCCGTAAAAACTTTTATTGCAGACATTCTTCCCGATAGCGAAAAACAGGACTGAATTGAAAAGGCGTTACCGCAAAAATCCCGTATTCACGCAATATTGTATCCTTTCCGCACCGCAAAATACGATATTTGTTTTTAACCGCTTGACACCGTGTTTTTATTATGATATAATCATTCTGTTTGAACCGGCGGATTGAGGCGGCGCAACTTAAAAGTAATATCAATCGTTCGGGTACACTTGTCAAAAAGCAGGTGTGCCTGTACTTTTTTTGCGTCTTAACGCCTTATTTCACAGGCAAACAAAAACTCATACCGAGAAAGGAATTTGTTTTATGAAAAACAAAGACACTGGCAAAAACGTTTCATTTTGGGACAGAAAATTCCAATACACCAAAATGGGTTCGTCGCCCAAAACCGAAATCATCGCGGGTCTGACCACATTTCTTGCAATGGCATACATTCTTATTGTCAACGCGGGAATGTTTGCAACACTCGGCGTGGTATCGTTCGATGCCATGTATGTTACAACCGCACTTTCCGCAATCATCGGAACGGTGCTGATGGGACTTCTGTCCAATCTGCCGCTTGCGCAGGCGCCCGGTATGGGAATCAACGCATTCTTCGTATACACGGTTTGCCTGACGCTCGGTTTTTCTTACGCAAACGCGCTTGTATTCGTTCTCATCGACGGTCTTGTGTTCGTGCTGTTGACCGCCACGGGACTGAGAAAGATAATTTTTGACGCCGTCCCGCCCGTTGTTAAGGCGGCTATTCCCGCGGGTATCGGCTTGTTTATCGCGTTTTTGGGACTTCAAGACGCGAAGATAGTTATTCCCAGCGCGTCAACAGGCGTTACGCTCGCATCGTTCAATCTTCTCGGCGACGCAAGCTGGGCGTCCGTTATGCCGCTTCTCGTCGCAGTTTTCTCGCTGCTTCTCATTGCAGTTCTTTCTTACAAAAAGATCAGGGGCGCTATCCTTTACGGAATCCTCGGCGGAACGGCTCTTTATTACGTTCTCGGCTTTACGGTCAACGGTTTCTACACCGGTTTCGCGGAAAACTTCTCGTTCAACCCGCTCAAACCGTTCGCTTCATTCGCAACAGAGTCTTTCGGCAAAGTATTCACGGAAGGATTTGACTTCTCCGCATACCTTAATACGGAAGGTCACACCGTCGGCGGTCTTGTGATACTCTTCATCACCACCTCTCTTGCTTTCTGTATGGTGGACATGTTCGACACGCTCGGAACGCTGTACGGCGCTTGCCGCGGCGGCAACCTGCTTGTTAAAAACGACAGGGGCGAACTTGAAGTTCCGAACATGAACAAGGCGATGATGGCGGACGCGCTTGCGACCTGCACCGGTTCCGTTCTCGGAACGTCCACCGTTACGACGTTCGTTGAATCCTCCGCTGGTGTTGCGGCAGGCGGCAAAACAGGGCTCACATCACTTGTAACTTCGGGCGCTTTCGCGGTCGCTCTGTTCTTTGCGCCTATCGCAAAACTCATTCCCGCCTACGCTTACGGCGCGGCTCTGATATATGTCGGCGTGCTGATGATGGGCAGCGTTAAGGACATTGATTGGAAAGATGTTTCCGTCTCCGTTCCCGCGTTTCTCACAATAGCAATGATACCTTTCTCATACAACATATCTTACGGTATCGCGTTCGGTTTGATTTCATACGTTGTTATCAAACTTTTCTCCGGCAAAGTAAAAGAGATAAAGGCTGGCACTTGGGTCATCACATTGCTTTTCCTTGCAATGTTCTTCTTGACCCACTAATATAATTTGACTAAAAATACGGGCAGTAAAGAACTTGCGTTCTTTACTGCCCGATTTTTTATAAAAGCAAAAATGCCGATATTTATATTGTTATGCGGTGCAATCATTCACCCCATTTTGCGGCAAACAGATTCGACGATCCCGCAAAGCCGTTGTAATCGTAAAAGCCTACCGCCATGCGGGTATAAATGCTGTCAAGAAGATTTTCGCGGTGACCTTTTTTTGACTGCATCCACAGGTGCAGAACCATAAATTCGCCGCTGTTTTCCGTGCCCGCGCCCGCGCAGTTTTCACCCTCTGCGCGAAAATCGCCCTGTTTGTAATCGGTATTTTCATATATTGCGGTAAAGCAATCTCTTCCGTCAGGTCTTTTGTGCGGTCCCGCGCCGTAACCGTCTATCCACCAACGAACATATTCTTCGGAGCGGATAACGCTCGGTTTATACAGTTTTTCGTCCCATTGCAGGGGCTTGCTGCCGTATCTGACACGTTCGTAATTCACGTTTTCGAATATTTCAAGCGCCTTGTCCCTGCCCCCGATAACAAGCGTATCGGACTTTTTGGCGACGTAATAAAATACCGCCATAGCGTCCGAAATATCAACGTCAAGGTCGTCCGTCACTTCCGCATAAGGCAGGCGGTCTTCCGCAAGAAATTCTTTTTTGGCAACATGATAAAACAGCAGCATCGCGTCCGTTATATCCACCCTGCCGTTGCCGTCAACGTCGCCCACATATTCGGCATTTTTGTCGGTTATTCTGAACTCGCCGAGGGCATCGCAGCCCACTTCAAAACCGCCGTTGCAGAGGGTCGAATAAAGGTCGATGACATCGCGGTTTTCGTCAACTCTGCGGAATCTTGCGCCGTCAGCGTTTATCGATTCAGGGACGGACAGGAACACCCGTACCGCGCCCTGCGGCTTTACTTCAACGCCGTTTTTGACAAATGAGATCTCATAAAAAACGGACGCTTCGTTTTGTTTCAACACGCTTACTTTCAACTTCGCGCCCGCGCCGACCTCCGCAAAGACTCGCACGCCCGTTGCGGTGTCGTAATACTCCGAATAAGCGACAAACGGAATGCCGTTCGCCTTTGCATAATTTTCCGCAGAAGAGCCGCGCACGCCGAACATCGCTTTCAGACTGAAATCCCCGCCAAAAGCATTTTTGCCGATATCGGTCACGCTGTTCGGAACGGTCACTTCGCTGATATGCTGACAGTTCGCAAAAGCCTCCGCACCGACGGAAACAACTCCCTGCGGCAGATTCACAAAAGGTATCGCCCAGCATTGATAAAATGCCCCGTCACCTATCGTTTTAAGCCCGCTCGGAAGCGTAAGCGATTTAAGCGAACAGTTGTAAAACGCTTCTTTGCCTATCTCCGCAACGCCGTTCGGAATGTTCACATCCGTCAGCCCGTCGCACAGATAAAAAGCGTTTCCGCCTATCTTTGTCAAGCCCGACGGCAGCGCAACGTTTTTGAGCGATTTGCACCGCGAAAACATACTGTCCGAAAGTTCCGTGAGTTTTGTTGCGGACAGATCGGCGCGTTCAAGGTTTGTGCAGTTGCCGAACACATATCGCCCGAGCGTTTTCAACCCTTGCGGAAGCGTTACCGAGGTCAAAGAGGAGCAGTTTGAAAATGCGCTGCGCCCAATATTTTCGAGCACCGACGGAAAATTGATGTTTTTCAACGCCGAGCAAAACGAAAAGGCTTCATCTCCGACGGAGACAAGACTTTCGGGAAGCGTCAGCGACATCAGCGACGAACACCGGAAAAACGCTCCCTCTCCGAGAGCGACAATACCATTCGGCAGAGACACTTCCGTAACGGAAGAACACTCCGCAAACGCATCGTTTCCTATCTCCGTTATTCCCTCGGCAACAACAACTTTTTTGATACTCGAGCAGAACAGAAACGCCCTTTCGCCGACGGCAGCAACTTTGTGTCCGTCGATTTCAGCGGGAATCGTGACCGTCTCGCCGGGTTCTTCTACCGTTCCCATTATAACGGCTTTGTTGTCCTCTTCTCTTAAATAATACTGCCAGCAGCCGTCCCCCGACGTGAATATCTCCGACTCGTCCCACGCCGCGGCGGAGAAAACCGAAAATGCGGAAAAGAGCGAAAGAAATACCGTCAGCGCCAACAGCGCCGCAACCGCTTTTTTCATACAAAACTCCCCTGTAATTTGTTCTATGACATAATGATACCACCGAACGCGGGTTTTGTCAACAATGCGATAAAAACATGTGTGGTTGAGTATTCAATAAATTCGTCGTTGCTGATTTTGTCCCTGTCTTTGCATCACAAACGCAAAACGGACGGCAAGGTTCTTTCCCCGCTGTCCGCTTATATTTTTCTTATATTTAATACTGCCAATCGCCCACAAAGAAGTTCGATGTGTAGTACCAGCCATTCGAATGCTCGCATACCGCCACCGCCATCGCGGTATAGGACTCTGTCAAAATATTAGCCCTATGCCCCGGCGAATTCATCCAAATCTCCGAAACAAAATATGCCCCGCTCGCTTTCCACGATGCGCCCGCGCAGTTCTCGCCCCAGTATTGGAAACTGTATGCGTTATAGTCAGAGTTCTCAAAAATTGCAGTAAAGCAATCTCTCCCGTCGGGTCTTTTGTGCGGTCCCGCGCCGTCACCGTCAGCCTGATATCTTGCATACTCATGCGCTCTTATCATGCTTGCCGCATAAAGATTTTCATCCCATGAAAGCGGCCCCAAACCGTTCGCCGCACGCTCGGAATTTATCGTCTCAAAAATTTCAAGCGAAACATCGCGATTTTCTATAACAAGCGTATCGGACCTTTTGGCAACATAATAAAATATCGCCATCGCGTCCGAAATATCAACGGACGTATCGCCCGTGACCTCAACATAAGGCAGTCTGTCGCCCGGTAACTCCGCTTTTTTCGCCACATGATAAAAAACAAGCATCGCGTCCGTTATATCAACGCTTTTATTGCCGTCAGCATCGCCGCAATACACACCTTTCAGATTGACGGGATCAACCTTCGAGTCCTCAATATTCACTTCGGCGGCAAATCCCGCAACGGATACGGAAAAAACCATAACAAGTGCGATAATCGTAGCAAGAACCTTTTTCATATAATTCATATACCCCCATTTTTCGGCAAACGCAAAAGCCTTTTTTGCCGAATATCTTCCCTCGGCGGCAACCCGCCGAACACATTCCAATATATGTTACCACTCCCCGCCGCGCTTGTCAACTCCGTTTCCGCATTTGACAAATTTATTCCTCATTTGCGTAAAACTCTGTCGCAAATAAATATCCACCCGCTACGCGGGTGGATATTTATTTTGGTCTGTTTTCGGACTCTTGTAAAGGCATTTTGCAAAAATGTATGTTTATGGGCAATCGACGGGTTTAATCGCTTTATTTGCTCTGCTGACTGTTTAAAGCAATTATCAAAGCTTTTCTTTTTCTAAAGCTGTGCAATATCAGCCATACCGTCAGAATAACGAATGAAATTATGAGAATCGAAACGATTACACAGGCAACGTTTATTTCATTTTTTACTCCGACATACAGCAGGTAAAATAGCAGGGCAAACAGAATAACACTTCCCGAAGCGATATTTAACAGATGATTATGATGTGCCTTTGTTATTTCCTTAACATCGGGTATGCATGATCGCTCGGTTGAAATATCGGGAGAAAATGATATTGCGGGCGGGCAGAACGTGTTGGTGTTCTTATCGAAATACCCCGCCTTCAATTCAAACGATATTTCTGCATTTGCGTTGAAATTGATATCAACATATCCTGAAATCTTAAAGGCAGAGACGTCTTTCCACCAATCCGGATCGACATTGAATGTTATAACATTCAAAATCCCCCTGACAGGCAGGAACAAAACATCCAATATATTTTCAACAAACTGCGGAACAGATCGTTGGGCTCTCTGTTCAAAACGAAGACGGTATGTTTTATTTTCCTCAAGCAAAAAATGAACCTGACCGGAGAAGAGATCAACGTTTTTTGATTCGCCACCGATTGAAAATATTACAGCGTCTCCGCCTAAATCTTCGTCTAAAATCCCGGATATACACAGATCGATCATTTAAACCACCCATATAGAATTATTCAAGGATTTATCAAAAATGTAATCCAACACGCCCGCCAGAAGACCTCCGAGCGAGAGAACAATATCAATGTTGGGGACAATAATGTTAAGAAATTTGTTAATCACTACTGAAGATGTAAAACCTGCTAACATGGAAGTTAATTCCCCAACGGGAATCTTTTTTGCAATCCACCTTCCTACACCCCATAACTTACTCAATCCATTTTTGAATCCATTAAGAAGTTTAGAAGCACTTCCGGCAACAAATTTTACAAAAGACCCTAAAGAACCTGCAAGCTTGGCTTTAAGTGCCGCCTTACCGTATGCCTTTGCAATACTTTTTACAGGTGCAAACAAAGAACCAATGCCCGGAAGAAAACTAAGCAGAATGTCAACTATTGCAGAAACCATCCATCTTCTGATAACGAAGAATCCTTGGTAATCAGCATTAAAAGCAGGCTCGTTCTCACAATATGTGAAAATATTATGAAATGTTGTTTGGTATGAAATCTCGGCAATTACAGGATCATCCGCATTAACAAACCTACCAACCGTCGGATCATAGTATCTTGATTGCAGATAGTAGAAGCCCGATTCGTTGTCGTAGTAGTAACCGCGATAGCGGAACGGGTTTGCGGTGCCCACCTTGAACCAACCGTCGGTCGTGCCATTCATTTGGAGAATGTTGCCCCACGCGTCATAGGTATATTCGACAAGCAAGCAGAAGTAATGCGAAGACGAACCGTCTTCCGTACCCCAGATCTCAATTATATCGCCTTGAAGATTCTTCTTGTAAAAATAATTGTTTCCGAGGTAGTTCATTCCGACGGGACTTCCCGACGCGTCATAGAAGAAATAAGGGGAATAGCACTGTTATGTACCGGCAAGCATCGCCTTTAATCACCCAAACACAGACCTGTCAGGAATATTCATGAAACCTTTAAGGGCTTAGGATTATCCCAGCAGCCTGCCTTTTGTCCCCAAAAGGCGATGCTTGCCGATATATTATAATTAAGACTTTAAATAGCCCTGCTGTTTCCAAACATCTAATGTTGCTTGCGCTTCAAAGGCAAAAATAGGGTTAGCTTTACTTTTTGCCAATGATGACAAAACTTTTTTTGCCTCTGAAACATATACACCATATCCTAAGCAGTGAGCTGCTACAAGTGCTTTGGTACGATCATTTTCATTCGATAATAATTCCAAAAGAAATGATTTGTCTTGTTCGCCTTGAATATGATAAAACAATTTGCCAAGTTGCTTCATTGCAGCATTATGCCGTTTAACATCTTCTTTAGTAGTGCAATCACTTAAATTTGCACAATGCAGAAGATATAATGCCTTAAAATCCGTCATCATATTTTCACTCCGAACATCTTTAACACTTGCGGCTTCCAGTCGGAATACTTCCGTTCGCTGTTCCCCGTCCCGCCGTTTCGGCGGGACGGGATATTAAAAGCATTTTATCCGCGAAAAGCGGTGTTGAACTTTAATTGAAAAAAACCGTTACGCCAACAAGTATTGCTGCCCGTCCAAGATAACCTTGCCGGTTTTAATTAAAAGAGCGGACGACCAAATCTCTATCGCAACATTATATTCCAACGGAAATTGTTTGAGCCACCTGTCATCGGATGTCAGGTTCGTGTTGTAAACATCGATTGATGTCAACTCATAATAATCCCATTTTGAAATATCATAATTATCGTTGAATTCATTCGATTCCGCCATTTTTTCAACCCACAAAAATGCGGTACAATTCTCAAACTTTAATTTGTGATCGGTTGTCTTTCCTCCATCTACAAGCGTTAAATCAAACGATATGGTTTTTTGTAATATATTGATATCAATATTTTTTATTACCGAGCAGTATATCTCATTAAAAGCATCAACCGCGTTTTTCATCATTTTTCTCCATTATTTGAATTTGATCATAAGTTGAACAATTCTTATTATATTTTCGAAGGTAATCGGTATATGAGTTAAAAGCCTGCTGTTAGAAAATGTTCCTAAAATCGTTAAAGCCCCTTTTGTCATGTGGGATATTCTCATATAGTTTGTTCGACAGCCGCCACTCGTCATAATGCGAAGCGTCAACTTTCCCAGTTCGATAACAAAGCCGTTACCCTTTGCTCCACGAATTGAATCGCCAACGACCTTGTAAACAGCTAAAATCGCTTCTCCTACATAGTGTCCGAGATACGCCCCCAACCCCGTAAGCGCAGCAATCCCTGCCCAAATAAAGATCTTTCGAGCCCAGCCTTTCAGTTTTAAAATATCGGCGATTCGAGGTATCAAGCGAACACCTAATCCAAATCCGAGAATTCCGCCGATAATTGCACCAACAGGCCCGAAGCCGAAAGAATCTTTATAATAGACTGGGTTGCTGTTGCAATACGAAAACAGATTATATCCGGAAGTGGTTTCGGTCACACCGAGATACGCCGTATCATCCGCATTCAAGAATCTTCCCGTAGCGGGATCATAGTATCTTGATTGCAAATAGTAGAAGCCCGACTCGTTGTCATAGTAGTAACCGCGATAGCGGAATGGGTTTGCGGTGCCCACCTTGAACCAACCGTCGGTCGTGTCATTCATTTGGAGAATGTTGCCCCACGCGTCATAAGTATATTCGACAAGCCGACGGAATGTGTGGTTGTCGGTTCCGTCTTCCGTGCCCCAGATCTCAATTATATCGCCTTGAAGATTCTTCTTGTAATAATAATTGTAACCGAGGTAATTCATGCCGACGGGGCTGCCCGATGCGTCATAGAAGAAGTAAATATAATCGAGGCTGTCGCCGTTTGTGACTTCCTGTGCAATTATATTCGTTCCGTCAAGCAGGTAACGCGTCTTTATTCCGCCGAAATTTTTCATCACGCGGATTCCGTCTTCATTATACGTATATCGCGTCGTTGAATTGAATGAAGCAAGCCGTCTGCCATTCCAAGAAAGGGAAATTCCGTCGCGATAGGAAAGCGTGTTTCTGTTCGCGTCGTAAAACAGATATTCTCAATTACATTGAAGTTCCGTAAGTTTTAATTATTGCAAATCTTTTTTTTAAAAACCATATAAACTTAATTAAAAAAGGAACTGTAACGGAGAAAACAATTAACATATAGTATAGGGAAAACCATATATGCCAAAAACAGATTGTAATAATTAAAATTGCATACAACCAGTAAGTTGCTACATCTATCCAATATTTTGTCACACTGTTATTAAAGCAGTCATAATCAAATATTTCTATGCATTCTTTCCTTTCGCCGTTTACAAGAATATACTTTTCTGGTCTATTTTTTAATTGTTTTTGTTCATAATCAATACAGACATCTGAGATTGCGCATTTAAAAGCAAAAGAAAATCCTGTAAAGTCATCATATTGGAAGCAATGCTCCGGATAGTTTAGTATAATTAAATTAAATATATTCACAAACAGTTTTCCAAAGAAAAGAGCAAACCACCCAAAAATATTGCGTTTTTCTTTCTTCAAAAAACAGACCGAACAAATATTGTCTCGTTTATATCAAAATCAGAGCAATCCAACTCAGTATTTGGATCTACTGTCAAAGATTTTTTTGAAGAATAAATCTTTATAGGGTTCTGTGAATTTGTTTTATAGCAAATATGCATAAGAATTCTCCTGTTATGCACAGAAGGAATATTTAAAAAATATTCCTTCTGTATATTTTCTACCGAGAAAAAGGAATAACAATCCTGTTGTCTAATTTACCGTCAGATAATAAATCCAGCAGCCCTGCAACAAAACCTCCGACAGAAAGGAATATAGAAATATTTGGAACAATTTTATTCAGGATGAAATTAAACACACCGGAAGTAACAGCACCCGCTATACTGCTACTGATTTTATTGACATCAATTAACCTCGCCCATTTTCTCCCTACGAAAGGTATCTTATTGACAATGCTTTTCAAAGCCGTTAATAATTTGCCTGCAACCTTTGCAATAAATTTAATCAAACTAATCAATGGAGTTGCTAATTTTGATTTTAGTGCAGCCCCTGCGAATTTTTTTGCAGCCGCTTTAATTGGAGCCAAATATGGAGAAAGTAAGGATAAGATCACATCAATTGGAACAGATACAACCGCTCGTACAACCTTAAAGAATCCTAAGTAGTCACAGTAATTAACTACATTGTTTTCACAATACGAAAACAGATTATATCCGGAAGTGGTTTCGGTCACACCGAGATACGCCGTATCATCCGCATTGAGGAATCTGCCCGTGACGGGGTCGTAATAGCACGATTGCAGGTAGTAGAAGCCCGACTCGTTGTCGTAGTAGTAGCCGCGATAGCGGAACGGGTTGTCCGCACCGAGCGTTGCAGCCATTGAGCCGCTTGTCGAGAGTATATTTCCCCACGGGTCATACTCATAAGTGACAACAACTTCACCGGAAGTATTCAGTATTGCGATTATATCGCCCTGAACGGTTCTGCGGAAGAAATAATCGTTTCCGTTATAACGCAGACCGATTACCGAACCCGCCTCGTTATAATAATACTGAATAATATTTCCGTTGCGGTTTTCGCTGACTATCATCGACCCCGCAAGCTGGAACGTCGTGGTCACGCCGTTGACGGTCTTTTTGTTTCTTATTCCGCTTTCGTTGTAGTCATAGCTTGCGGATGTCTGTCCCTGCGTGAACGTCGCAAGCTGTCTTCAGTTTTTCTATGCCGAGGAGAAGCCGAAACTTCTCCTCGGGATATCAAATAAATCATCGGTAGTTTTTCATAAGATTTTTCCAGCCTGTCTCAAAATCCAAAAGGACTTCTCCGTTGACAGTAAGAGAAACGATAGGTAATGTATAGCCGTCTCCAAATACCTTAGGAGCAGAAACAAACTCAATAGAATCTCCGATATGAACCAAATTCCATATATCATCTCTGATTAACTGTAAGTCTTCATAACTTATATAGAAATTGTTATCTTCGAAACGAGCAGAAAGATCGGAAAATGCAATAAAAAATTTCTTCGCCTTATCGTTGCTTTTCATGTGCGTAACAGTTCCCGTTGCTGAAATGAAGTTTTCTTTATCAGAGTAATATATTTTCTCCCTATATCGGAAACAACCGGTAATCGAAACAAGCATCGCAAGAAGCAACACAAGCGTTATGCTCTTATATATTTTCTTATTCATATATTCCTTTTTTCCTAATTCTTTTGGTTTCCAATCCTTTTTTCTTCCGAGGCGGGCGAACCCGCCTCGAAAAGTCAGTTCAAATCCGAATGTCAAATTTCTAATTGTAGGTATTATTGTGCATATAAAGAAGCTTTACGGTTCTGCATTTTTCGGAATCGCATGAAAGACCTGTTATATTTTCTGTTTCAAAAACCGTTCGTCCGTCTTCCCGTCCGTAATCGTCAATACACTTTATATAAACCTTTTCTCGTGAAAAATCCTCCACGAAGCCCTGTATATCTTCCAAACCGCTGTCAAAAAGTTCAACGATAACGATTGCTTCCGTCTCTTTTGCATATTTCAACAATGCCGCGCACAAATCTTTTTCAAGTTTCGGTGCAGTCTTCGGTTTATCCTTGATACCGTACAGATATTCAAGTTTTTTTTCATATAAACCGCCCCATTCTGCGGAGAAAATGCGATTCAGCAATCTTAAATCGAAGCCGTCGTAGTTTCCGTATTTTGAAATGCTTTCCGTCAGCACATATTTGTCGGAAATTCCTTGAATATATCCCACCGAGAACGAATCGGTGTCGTCCCTGTCGGAATAGAAAGATGTAAGTATATGTTTTTCTTTGCATTTCTCCAATTCTTCTCTCAACATAAAGATGCTCCTTCACATTATTATTTTTTCATAACTTTATGGCGTCCCCACTGAAATATCCGTAAAGAACACAAAAAATATTGTCTCCTTTTTCGGTTCTTATTTCAGACGGTCTGCCGACGGTGTCATATACATACGAGATCTTTTCCTGCGTTGCCGTATCGGTCACCGACGCAAGCGCACCGAGACCGTTATACAAATAGAGGAACGCCGTATCTTCATTGCCATTGTAGCATTTTTTTACAACCCTGTCAAGATGTCGTGCGTTTTCCTGTATTCTGAAATCTTCGCGGATATTTCACGCAGAGCAATTAAGCCTCGTTTATATAACACAAAAGAGAACAAACGGTTGTCCGACATTCTGTTCGGCGGCAGCCTTTTTCGGCTGTCCTGCAAATTATGTACCGCACTTTCCCGATACGCGCGTATGCCGACCGAGAAAATACAGCGCTTCTGCCGACAGAGAGAATACGGCAAAAACAGCGATGTCGAAAACGGTTTTCGGCTACCTGCGGCATTAAATCTTTCAACAGCCTGTCATGACGGAGTGGGTTTGGGGGGCATAAAAGGAGAAAAGGAGAGATTTGTTTTTGAAAGATTTTTTGTCGGAACAGAGCGTCGGAAACCGTTTTTTACTCTTTTGCTTATTTATACGGCAAAAAACGGCAAAACGTGACAGAATTTTTGCTTATTTTACAAAAAATTCACAAAATACCGGTTCAGAAAAAATGCCTATAATAATATAATACGGTCGAAAAATCAAAAACGTGACAGAAACCCGTGTGAACTTTTTGTAAAATTTATTTTTGGACAAAAAAATCGAAAAACCTCTTGAAAACGGCATTTTTCTGTGCTATAATCAATCTCAAAGAAAAAAGAAGGAGTGTTCTTTAAATGCTGTGTATATTCTTACAAACAATTAACGATGAAGAAGACCAAAAGGCATTTGAGGAACTTTATAAAAAGTATTCAAAAAATTTACTGACTTATGCAATAGGTAAACTTGGCAGAAGCGGCAACTTTCAGGATGCGGAAGATGCCGTCAGTCAAACTTTCTGTCGGATAATTATGGCTTTGCCGCCTCCGAAAGGGGATGAGGTTGACTCAAAAGAAATAAAGAATTATCTCTACGCAACTTTAGCCGGTATTTGTTTGGATAAACTTGAAAAAAAGAATAAAGAAAAATCCGTAATGTTTTTGACAGACGAAATTCAAAAATTCAGGCAAAGCTTGGACGAGTTGGCAGACAGCGTTATAGATAAACTGACATTGGATGAGGTGATTGAAGTGATTGAAAAATTGCCTTACAAGTTGAAAACGCCGTTTATGCTGCACTTTGTTCACGGTTTGACTTGCAGACAAATAGGTCTTCTGATGAACATAAAGGAACAAACGGTACGTCAGAGGATCTGCCGAATTCGAAAAATCATTGCCGAGGCTTTGAAAGGGGTGATTTTTGATGACTGAAAAGGAGTTGATGAAAAAAATTGCACAGGGAATGTTTGACAGAATTCCCGACTTAAACGACATTCCTCCCGCACAGGAAGAGTTTTCGGAAGAGCACAAGGCAAAGATGGAAAAACTTTTTGCAAAACCGCAATGGTACATGGTCTTTTATCGCATCCCAAGGCGCGTTTTGATTGCCGTGCTGACGTTCATCATCATTGTCGCTGTTCCCCTTTCAGTCAAAGCTATACGCGAACCTCTTTTCAGTTTTATATCGGGTCTGTTCGGCGGCGAACGGACGGAGTATTTCTCCTCGGACAAGGACAAAGAAAACGCGGAGAACAAAAAAATCAATACATATTTCAAATTGTATTATGTTCCCGAGGGCTTTGAACTCGTTTCGGAGAAAAAGACCGATACTTTGAATTATTTCGAATATTCAAACGGAAATGAAACGTTCTCCTTTGAGCAAAAGCGGGTTTCTTCGGTAAAACCGTACATACCAGAAAATGCACAAGACATTGACCCCGAATATGCGAATACGCCGTGGGATATAACATATTACAAAGTTGAGAACAAAAACGTTTTCCTTTGGATATACGGTTACAACGAGTTCCGTTTAACCGCAGACGAAGCGATTCCGCTCGATACGCTTAAAAAGATAGCGGACAATGCGCTTGACGAGATAAGATATGAAGAGCGCAAACAACTCGAAAGCGGCAATACTACGGCGGCAAACGACGAAGAAAGACCTCTTAACTCACCCGAAACCATTCCGCAGGAGTTCAGATTTGAATTGCCCGAGGGGTTAAAGATAAAAGGTTGGGAAGATAAGACTTCTTTTAACAAAAAGGCTCGATATAAGATTTCCATAGAATCTGCCGGTAAAGAAAATGCAATGCATATAAATATGTATGACGCAACCATCTCTAAAAAGTTCTCCGTAGAAGATACCGCGCAGAATATAATTATAAACAATGATATCGTCCTTTCATACTTTGCGAATGCTAATATCTATATATGGAAAGACGAAAACTTTATATACAAGATAAATGTTTTTGATTCCGAGATTTCTTCGGAAACAGTAATAGACATGATTCGGAATTTATATAAAAACAATTAGGAGGAGTAATTTATGAAAAAGTATATTTCCGGAATACTTGTTATTGCAATAATGATAGGAATTTTTGCAGCGTCCGCGATAGGAACTTCCGCAAAAGCGGACGCACAATACGACCTTGACGATCCCGAGCAGCGTCTTGCTTATGAGATGACATTTTTAACGGGTTCCCGCGCCATGGAAAGAACTGCGTATATTGTGGACCAAGATGCTGACTTGACCCTGGGTTCAGGCAAAGCCGAAGGAATAGTCGACGTTGTCGGAAACGAAAGCATAGTTACGGATATCAGAATTTTTATGTATATCCAAAGATATGAATCGGGGAAATGGAAGACCGTTTACAGCGACAACCAGATGTTCAAAGGTCAGTTCTTCGCAACAATGACAAGAACCTGCACCGATTCTTCCGCAATTATTAAAGGATATGATTACAGAGTTTCCTTTTCCGTATACGCGTATAAGGGAATGACATATCAACAGTCAACAGGCACAAGTCCTGTTGTCCGCTAACAGATCTCTCCTGTAAAAGCACACCCCGAGGGCGGTTTTATACCGTCCTCGGGGTGTTTTATTTGAAAAAATCATGTTGTAAATGCGCAAACGGCAAGCGTTGACGGGTTGCCCGAAAAAGCGTTCGGACGGCTCTTATCTTATAAAATATTATAAACTCAACAATGTAAAAACAAAAAATGCAGCCCCGTCAAGGACCGCATTTTCGGCGTTTTTTAATTATCTTCTTCATGTTTGTTCCGCGACTGCCACTTTCTGTCCTCTTCTTCAAGTCCTATGCGCTTCACTTCTTCCTGCCGCTTCCAAAGCAGGCTGAAATGCGCTTCATCTCCGCTTTTTATGCGTTTCAGGTTATCGAGATGTCGGAACAGAATTGCAAGCGTTGCAACGGTGAAAGCAAGCGTTCCGAGCGCGTTTTTCGTCAAAACGGCATATACGGCGGTAAACGCCACAGAGGCAGTCATGGGAACAAAGCATATATAATCCGTCACAAGCACAATGACCGCTTCCGCGCCGAGAAAAACAAGGAACAGCCGCCAATCAAAACTTAAAAGAACCCCTGCAAGGCACGCAAGCCCCTTGCCGCCGCGAAAGCCGAGCAGCGCGGGGAAAATGTGTCCGAGAATACACGCGGAACCGCTCAACGCGAACGCGAGAGAGCATTCGGGGAAAAGGTATTCCGCAAGCCGTGTTACGGCAAACGCTTTGAAAATATCGAAAAGCGCGGAAAAAATGCCGACCCATTTGCCCATGGTTATAACGGCGTTCGACGCCCCCGCGTTCTTCGAACCCTTTGTTCTGATGTCAAAGCCCTTTATCCTTGCGATAATATACGACGGATTGACGCTCCCGACAACATATCCGCCCAGCACGCACAGCAGTTCTTCCACGGTCTTCACCTTTCAAATGTCCTGTCACGGACATTTTACCATGTCCATGACGGGATGTCAAGATGTCCATGACAAAATGTCGATATGTCCATGATATATTGTCCGAAAAAAACGCCTTTGGAACGGTATTTTAAAGGTTTTCTCGGTGATATTGAAAGAGTCTGTGTATATTCGGTCTTAAAAATATTCAGAGAAAAAAGACTCAATGCTTTGCTATATTTCCTTTTCAAGTGTCCATGACGAGCAGTCAGATTACAGAAACGTTTTCGGGAAACAATAAGAGAAAAAACAAACATAAAGGATCTGTATGGAACTTAAACAAACGTGTGTTTTTTGTATCTTTGCATTTCGTATATCTGAATCTCTCCTTTTTATTGACAAGTCTGAAAATATATGATATACTACCAAAAGAAACACAATATATCGCATTGTGTTATCTTTTGGCGCAAAAGGTGAATGACGATGAATTCAAAAATCATAGTTGAGAGTATTATAAAAAGCAAAAACGGAATTGCAAAAGTCGCGGACCTTGTAGAGGGCGGCGTTTCAAGGCAGTCTATAAAAAAAATGTATGCCGACGGATATATCAAAAGAATCAGCCGAGGGTACTATACACTTACTTCCGAACCTGTATCAAGTGATGAGCAAGTAATTTCAAGCGTCATTCCAAAATCCGTTGTTTGTATGGAATCTGCGCTTTTTTATTACGGTTACAGCGACTTTATGCCAAGAGTAAAAACAGTTGCCGTACCGCGTTCTGCGTCCAGAAAAACAATCAAAGTCTCGCCTGTTCCGCTGAAAGTTTATTATGTAACGGACGGAATATACGAACTCGGCAAAGTCACGGCTGAGGAAAACGGTATAAGCTTCTCGATTTACGACCGTGAAAGAACCGTTTGCGATATATTCAAACACCGAGAAAAAATAGACAGCGAAACATTTGCAAAGGCTCTTAACGCATACGCAAAAGATGAAAAAAAGAACCTGAACAATCTTTCTGACTACGCAAAAAAATTGCGTGTGCATAAAAAAGTAACCGAACTGATGGAGGTGCTTCTCAATGGCTGATGTTGCAACGTCCGTTCTTGCACGGCTCAAAAACACGGCAAAAGAAACCGGGAGAAGTTATCAACTTTGTTTGCAGCTCTTTTGTCAAGAGGAATTTTTGAGGAGATTGCAAAAATCACGGTATGCCGAAAATTTTGTTCTAAAAGGCGGATTGTTCATATACTCAATAACCGGGTTTGACAGCAGAGTGACAGTTGACGTTGATTTCCTGTTGCGCAAAATATCGAACACACCAAAGCAGATACGAAAAGTTTTGGAAGAGATAATTGCCGTTCCGAGCGAAAATAATTTTATCACATTCGAACTCAAAGAAGTTTTACCCATAGCAATAACAAAAAAATATGCAGGAATAGGGGCTTCCGTTGTAGCGCGCATAAAAAATACGAGAACGCCGTTCGGAATTGATATAGGTATCGGAGATGTTATCGTTCCAAAGCATAAAAAGAGAGAAATTCCGACACAACTTAACGGTTTTGACTCGCCGATAGTAAATACATACTCCATTGAAACAACCGTAGCCGAAAAAATTGACGCGATTCTCGATTTGATGGAATTTTCAAGCAGAATGAAAGATTACTGCGATATATCTTATCTTGCGGACAGGTTTGATTTTGACGGAAAAATATTAACCGAAGCCCTTTCAAAAACCTTTGAAGCTCGCGGACACAATTTCAACCGCAACAGATTTGAAAAGGTGATACTTTTTGCGGAGAATCAAGCAATGCAAAAGAAATGGGAGATGTTTAGCAGAAAAATTGACACAAAAACAGATGATTTTGCAACGGTGCTAAAAACGATTGAAGCGTTTCTTAAACAACCGTTTATTGCAGCAACCGAAAATACGAATTTTGAAAAACATTGGTCGGCGCTGAATAAAGAGTGGAAATAACTTTTGCTGCCCAAACTGTCATTTACACACAAACAAGGGAACAGACTTTCGCCTGTTCCCTATCTGTTTATTGCTTCATGAATTATTGAGCGGAAATGAGTTCCGTATCTTCGTTCATAAGGTCTTTTATCGCAAAACGACGGTATCGGCGTTTTGAGAACAGCCATGCGCGTGCCGCATGCGGCAATTTCGCGCGGCGTATTCAATCATCCTGCGGCATTGAGAAGAAAGACGAGCCGTCACGCGCTCCGCTTTTCAATATGGGGAAAAACACGGGAACAGACTTTCGCCTGTTCCCTATCTGTTTATTGCGTTTTCTTTGATTTATGAATTATTGAGCCGAGATAAGTTCGGTGTCCTCGTTCATAAGGTCTTTTATCGCATCTTTTCTCGACAGATTGATTCTGCCCATGCGGTCGATTTCCATAACCTTTACGGTTATTTCGTCACCGAGAGATACGACGTCTTCAACTTTGTTGACGCGCTTGCTGTCAAGTTTGGAGATGTGGCAAAGTCCGTCTTTGCCGGGAGCAAGTTCAACGAATGCGCCGAAGTCCATTATCTTAACAACCTTGCCGGTGTAAATTGCGCCGACCTGCGGACCTTCAACGATGGTCTTGATTATTGCAAGAGCCATGTCGCCGCTTGCTTTGTCAACATAGCAGATGTGGCAGGAGCCGTCGTCTTCAATGTCTATCTTTGCGCCGGTTTCGGCAACGATTCTCTGAATAACTTTTCCGCCGCTGCCGATAACTTCTCTTATCTTATCTGTCGGGATCATGTAGGACATGATCTTCGGAGCAAACGGAGAAAGTTCTTCTCTCGGAGCGGGAATTGCTTTGAGAAGAATATCGTCGATGATATGCTCTCTGCCCGCTTTGGTCTGTTCGAACGCCTTTTCGATGATGTCGTAGGTCAGACCGTCTATCTTGATGTCCATCTGAATGGACGTGATACCGTTTTTGGTTCCGGCAACCTTGAAGTCCATATCGCCGTAGAAGTCTTCAAGTCCCTGAATGTCAACCATGGTCAGCCACTTGTCGTCCTTGGTTATAAGACCGCAGCTGATACCCGCAACGGGACGCTTTATGGGAACGCCCGCGTCCATAAGAGCGAGGGTAGAACCGCAAACGGAGCCCTGCGAGGTCGAACCGTTGGAAGAAAGAACTTCGGAAACGAGACGGATAGCATACGGGAACTCTTCTTCGGAGGGAAGAACGGGTTCAAGGCTTCTTTCGGCAAGAGCGCCGTGGCCTATTTCACGTCTGCCCGCGCCGCGGCTGGACTTTGCGTCGCCGACGGAATAACCGGGCATATTGTAATGGTGCATATATCTCTTGGAATCTTCTTCGTCAACGCCGTCGAGCTTCTGTTTTTCGGCAATGGGTCCGAGGGTCGCAATGGTGAGAACCTGCGTCTGACCTCTCGAGAAAAGACCCGAACCGTGAACTCTGGGAAGAACGCCGACTTCGGCATGAAGAGGTCTGATCTCTTCAAGTCCTCTGCCGTCAACTCTTCTGTGGTCGTCAAAGAGCCATCTTCTGACGATTTCTTTCTGAATCTTGTAAAGAACTTCGCCGTAGGGGCATTCGGGATATTTTTCGTCGAACTGCTCACGAACTTCTTTTTCAACGACCGCCATGTTGGCGTCTCTTACGTCTTTATCGTCGGTATCAAGCGCTTTTTCAACCTTTTCAAGGCAGAAAGACTTGATGTCCTCATACATATCGTGGTCGAGTTCGGAGGACTGATATTCAAACTTGGGTTTGCCTATCTCTGCGGCGATGTCCTTGATGAAGCGAACGAGTTTTTTCAGTTCCTGATGCGCAAAGATGATACCTTTGAGCATGATGTCGTCGGGCACTTCGTTTGCACCCGCTTCTATCATAACGATCTTTTCTTCGGTCGCGGCGATGGTGACCATCATCTGCGATTTTGCTTTTTGTTCAAGCGTCGGGTTAAGAACGTATTCGCCGTCAACATAGCCGAGGATGACGCCCGCAATGGGTCCGTTCCAGGGAATGTCGGAAATGGCTATCGCAACGGAAGCGCCGTTCATCGCGGTTATCTCGGGCGAGTAATCGTTGTTGACAGCCATCGGGGTCGTGGAAATAACGACGTCGTTTCTCATGTCCTTCGGGAAGAGAGGTCTGATGGGTCTGTCGATAACTCTCGAAGTCAGAATAGCCTTTTCGCTGGGCTTACCCTCTCTTTTGAGGAAGCCGCCGGGGATTTTTCCGACAGAGTAAAGTTTTTCTTCATAGTCAACTGCGAGAGGGAAGAAATCTATTCCGTCTCTCGGTTTTGCGGAAGCGGTCGCGGTTGCGAGAACGCAGGTATCCCCGTATCTTATCATACAGGAACCGTTTGCAAGGCCTGCGAACTTGCCCGTCTCAACAACGAGGGGTCTGCCCGCAAATTCGGTCTTGAACACTTTGTAATTAGCGTAAATGTCCATGTTTTTCTCCTTTGAAATTTATATTTTCGAGGGAGATCCGCCTTGCTTTTTAGCAGTCGTCCCGAAGTGCGAAAAGTTCGCGCTCCCGGATAACTGCTGAAACACGCAAAGCCGAAACCTGACTTTGCCGAACAAGTCGGATATCCCTTAAATAAACAAATTTTAATGCTTCAAATACGAACAAAAACCAAGGAGCATAAGCGATACGCTCCTTGGTTTTTAACTCTTTCTTACTTACGAAGACCGAGTTTCTCGATGATCGCACGGTATCTGGAAATATCTTTCTTTTTCAGATATCCGAGAAGATTTCTTCTCTGTCCGACCATTTTGAGCATACCTCTTCTCGAATGGAAATCCTTCGGATGTTCCTTCAAGTGCTCCGTAAGAGTCACTATTCTGTCGGTCAAAATCGCGATCTGAACTTCCGGAGAACCGGTGTCTTTTTCATTGATTTTGTTCGCCTCGATAATAGCGGACTTCTTCTCTTTTGTCAGCATATCTTTCACCTCCGTATTTATTCGCCGCAATGCAGGACGCGCGAACGGTGAATATCCGCGCACCGACATTCGGTACCTTGTTATTTTACCACATATATTTGCTTTTGTAAATAGGAAACCTCAAACTAATTTATGAACTATTTCCGACTTTTCAAACAGAAGGGAGCATACTTGCGGTATCCCAGCGGATACAATCAACAACAGTTTTTTACAATCGTTTTCCATTCTAATGAGCAAAATGCCCTTAAAATCACCCTATTTTTAAGGGAATCAATGCGATTTAAGCGAAAATACCCTTAAAACACATATCAAATTAAGGGATTAGGATAAAAAATAAGGGCATACGCATAGTATACCCTTATTTTCTTCAATCAAGTAAAATCTCCCTGAATCCCCCGTGCCGCCATAAAAAACAGTTAAGAGCAGACGGCGCATATCAACAAAAGCCTTTTCACGGCGCAATGAATATCATGCGGCGCTGTTCAACGGCGTCGCCGTCAATGCCGTTGAGTTCGGCTAATTTTTTCGGCGGGACGCGAAATTTTTTGGCTATCTCCCAAAGGCTGTCGCCCTCCTCCGCCATATATGAAACAAGTTCCCCGCGCTTTTTCTTTTCGCAGGGCGTAAACGTTATGTCCGTAACGGCGGTTTGAGTTGAAACGGTGATGACGGAGCCGACGTGAAGCGCCGAAATTCGGAGTTCAATGCCCGTTGCCGTCGGCGTTTTTGTTATCGACGTTATCACAAGGCGGCAATTGCTTTTCATTGAGGTGGGCGCTGTTTCAAGCGGAGTAAAAATCGAAAACGGAACGGCTTTTTCCACGGAGCATATCTCCCCGTCCGTGTTCTTATATATAATGTCGCACCCGAAAACGCCCTCGCTTGCCGCACCACCGCGCTCCGCGTCGTAAGAAACGCTCATAACGCTCGGACGGACAGCAGCGTCCACGAGTTCGGCAAAATCGGAAAGTTCCACATCGTTTTTGAATTCAACCGTGTCGTTGACTTTGTGCACGGATTGAAGATTGACGGGTTTTGTTACGCACTCGGCGTTCTCCGTCAGCGAAAAAGCGTCGCGGACGAGTTCGATTTTTTCGTTTTTGAAACATTCGGCGGTTATGTTCACTTCCGCATCGAGAGAAAGCACGTTTTCCTTTTCGGTGCGGCGGGTCGAAACAGTTATGTCGGAAAGGTCAAAGCGCGTCAGGCATTCCGAATTCTCGTCAAAGCCGGGCAAATCAAGCAGCTGCGAAACGGGAATTTTTGTCTCGAATGTTCCGACTTTTCCGCTTTCGTCCGCATAAGTCAGGCAAAGCCGCATATCCGCTTTGACTATAAGTTTTTTGTTGACGGGCTTTTGCTCGGTCTCGAAAAATTCAACGTCAAAGCGAAGCATTTTGTCAACTTTTGCGTCGCCAGCGTCGATATCTTCCGTCAGACGCAGCGTGCGGGTCGAGGATGCGACCACATCGGTCACATCAACGGATGTTTTAAGCAGTTCGGCACGGGATTTTGTTTCGTCGTCGGGCAATTCCGTTGCAACGGGCGCATAAACGCTTGCGGAGATGACCACCGCCGCTTTGGCATAGAGTTTTTGCGGGCTGAGCGCACGGGCGGAGCGGTATTCCACGCTTGCCGAAACGGTTGCGAAAACGTTCTCTTCCGAAGCGCCGACCTGCGCGGAATACGAAAACGGCAATCGGTGGCTAACGGTCTGCAAGCCCTCGGCGGCGTCGGAAATGTAAACTATACGAAACTCAACGTTTCCGTCGGCATAAAGTCTGTCCCCTCTCACGGTCTGCGAACGCAAAAACGGCGTTGCGGTAACGCCGACAACTTTCATCACCGTGGGGCAATAATCGGGCAAAAGGATCTCACCCTCTGCGGCGGCTTCTCCCGAGAGGGCTTGTATCAATTCGTTGCAGGTAAATGTTTTCATACGGGTATCTCCTTATGATATATAGATTTACTTCATTTATCAGCCGCAAAAGAACGTGCTGCGGCTTCTCGTTAATCTATATGATATACCTTTGCGAATAATACAAAAAACTTTTTTGCGTGATATATTTTTTTCGAAATAGGTATTGACAAATTTTACATATCGTGATATAATATTCACAAATAAAATCACAAGGGGTGAGTAATGAACAAAAACATCACATTAAAAGTGAGCCGTGGGCTCTTCAATTCAAAATACTTGCCGCTGCTCGGCTGCGGCACAAGGTATCTGGTATTATACGGCGGAGCGGGAAGCGGAAAATCGGTTTTTGCCGTTCAGCGTTTTCTTCTCCGATTGCTCTCCGAAAAAGGGCGGAATTTGCTCGTCGTCCGCGCGGTCTCCAACACGAACCGCGATTCGACGTTTGCGGCGTTCAAACAGGTCATTTCATCATGGGGTCTGTACGACCTTTTCAGGGTGAACGAAAGCGATATGCGCATACGCGCGGTAAACGGCAGCACCGTTGTTTTCAAAGGGCTTGACGATTCCGAAAAACTGAAAAGCATCACTTTTGAAAACGGCGTTCTGACCGATATATGGGTCGAGGAAGCGTCCGAGGTCTCGCAGTCGGATTTCAACCAACTCGATATCCGTTTGCGCGGAAACGGTCCGAAAAAGCAAATAGTTATCTCGTTCAACCCGACCGATGTCAACCATTGGCTCAAAAAGCGGTTTATTGACCCTTTCGACGCAAATGTGACCGTTGTTCACGGCACTTATCTGGACAACGCTTTTCTGGACGACGATTACAAAAAACTGCTTGAAAGTTACCGTGACAGCGACCCTTATTATTACGCGGTCTATTGCCTTGGGCAATGGGGCGTTTTCGGAGAAAGCGTTTTTAATGCGGAAAGAGTGAACGCACGCTTGGCGTCCCTCGCTCCGCCCGAGAAAAGAGGATATTTTACATTTATATATAACGGTGCGGTGATTTCCGAACCTCGGTTCATCGAAGCCGAGAATGGGTTCATTGCCGTTTACGAAAAGCCGAAAGCGGGCGAAAGATACGTCATCGGCGCGGATACCGCCGGCGACGGTTCGGACAGTTTTGTGGCGCAGGTCATCTCCGTTTCGAAGGGCAAGCAGGTTGCGGTACTGCGCCGCGGCTTTGACGAAGATGTTTTCGCACGTCAGGTCTGGTGTCTCGGAAAAGAGTACAACAACGCCCTTGTGGCTGTTGAAACGAACTTTTCCACCTATCCGACAAAGGAACTCGAACGGCTCGGATACACAAACCAGTTTGTCCGCGTTGCGGAAGATGAGTTCACGCACCGTCCCATGCACAGTTTCGGGTTTAAGACGACCGCCGTCACACGTCCCGTCATAATCGCGGGGCTGACGGAAGTTGTCCGCGACGGGCTGGGGCTTATATCGGACAAAACAACGCTCGAAGAAATGCTGACGTTCGTCCGCAACAGAAAAGGACGACCCGAAGCGCAGCAGGGCGCGCATGACGACTGCGTTATGGCGCTTGCGATAGCGTATTACGTCCGTGCGCAGACCGTGGTCGAACGGTCTTTTGACCTGACCAAGATGTCGCATTGGACGCAGGATATGCTCGAAGATTACGAAAACGGAAATGAAATTGAAAAAAAAGACATGGAGCGCTTGTGGGGGAGTGGCGCGCCGCAAGGATTCAGGAGGTAAAAGAATTGCGCATCCCTAAACACAGGAACATCGACAGATACGTTATAACAAGAATGATTGAAGACTATCCGAAAAACAAGGAGGAACTCGAAAAAACGGAAGACGATACAAACGAACCCGACGCGTTTTTGGGGCTTTGCAAAAAAAGCCGCCGCGAACGCATAAAATTAGAATGCGCGGCGGTTGACAGGGCGCTTCAATGGACGGACGGACAGGATAACAACATAGCATATCGCCGTCTTTTGAAAATGGTCTTTTGGAAAAAGACGCACAGCTGTCTCGGCGCGCGCGACGTTTTGATGATGTCGCGTTACGAATGCGACCGTTTTCTTGACGGCTTCCGCGCCATAGTTGCGGGAGTTACGGGCAGGCTGGAACCAATCGGAGGATAAAGAAACAGCAGTGGCTGTAAAAATACAGCCACTGCTCTCTTTTGAAAATAAGAGAAGAATCTCACTTTATCCCGTAATACTCTCTTATCATTTTGAATATTTCTTCGTGCGGTATGGTTTCATCAAAAAGATGAACATGATATACATACTTATCGTCAATCCAATACCAGCAAGAGACATTCTTAAAATAACTTATTGTTACTTCGTCATTGATTTTGACTATTGTCTCAATATCGGAAGACGAAAAATTTCCGAGAATTTTATTATCGTGAATGCTGATAAACATTGCATTTTCTTTATTTTCTGTTTCACACTCGACATCGATATACAAATATTCTGCCCAACTTATCGAATAATCCTGCCAATAGGAGACACTCATGCCGTCAGGCAATCTGAATCCGAATTCTTTCGGCAATGTTTCGGGAGGAAGTTCAACTTCCCAAACACCCGTCGTTCGTTCCGCTTCATCAAGTTCGCCGTTTAACCTTGCCTCAGTGATTTTTCTTGTCTCATATCCGCACTCATCAAGTACATTGTCGGATATCTTTTTAAGGGTATCAAGCGAAATCGCTTCGTCCGCTGTCAAACGAAACTCATTGTAACCGTATATCCAAACAAAAACGTTTTTGCCGCCGTACCGATAATAGGTTATCTCACACGGAGTGTCCGCATATTCGAAATCAATATCTTCCGCACCGTCGGGTATATAAGGTCTTTCGGCGGATACCCGCTTCTGCTCCATCGCAAACGTTTCTTTTCCGTTTGAATATTCGAGCAGATACTGCGTTTCGGTCTTTTTCTCCGAAACAAGTTCAAACCCGTCGGGAATATAATATACGCCGAAATATTCCTCGATTTTTTTGTTAAGCGCACGTTGTCGCTCTTCTTCCGAAGCGAATATTTCCGTTCTTTCGCCGCCGAACGTCTGCGAGAAAAAGCGAAAGAGCGGTTCGCGTATCGCCTTGACCGAAAGCGGCACGGCAAGCACGGTCAACGCTATGAGAATCGCTATCAAAACACGCTTCGGTATTATGTAAAAGACCGTGAAAACACGCTTTTTCACAAAAAGTTTTTCCATTCGTTCCTTGTGCCGTTCCGAAAAATCGGGAACGTTGTCCGATGGGCGAATCACGTCGAACGAGTTACCCGCAACAGCACGGGCGACATCTCTGTAAAAAGTCTTGTTTTTCATTTGCTTCCGTTTTTCCAAAGATAATGCAGTTAAGACAAGTCCGCATCGGGCGAAATCTCAACAACATTTCCTCTTTATCCTTTTATTCCGTAATACTCTCTTATCATTTTGAATATTTCTTCGTGTGGTATGGTTTCATCAAAAAGATGAACATCATATACATACTTATCATCAACCCAATGCCAGCATGAAATATTCTTGAAATAACTTACGGTTATCTCATCATTGATTTTAACTTTTTCTTCTATGTCATAGAATACGGGATTTCCGTAAAGTTCAAGGTCACATATATCGATATCTATTGCTATTTCTTTATTCTCATTTTCACACCTGACATCAATGTCAAAATATTCTTCCCAAAACAATGTCAAATTATACCAGCCGGAAACCCTTATACCGTCAGGCAATCTGAATCCGAACTCTTCCGGAAGTGTTTCCGGCGAAAGTTCAACGTCCCAAATACCCGTTGTTCGTTCCGTTTCATCAAGTTCGCCTCTTAAACCCGCCTCAACGATTTTTCTTGTCTCATATCCGATCTCATCAAGAAAATTGGATGCGATCTCCTTGACAACGCCGAGATACATCGTATCGTCCGCAACAAGCCTAAATTCGTAACGGTAATCCAGCCATATAAACAAAATCTTGTTATCGTAGCGATAGTATTTTATGTCCCAAGGCGAGATCTCCATATCATCGCTGACAAGCACCGCCCCGTCAGGGACATACGGTGCAGAGACGGAGACCATTTTTTGCTCTATTGAAAACGTTTTTACGCCGTCCGAAAACTCATAAAAATTGTGAGTGTCGGTATGGTCTTCGGAAACAAGCGAATAGCCGACAGGAATAAAATACGGCTGATAATCGCTCTCGATTTTTGCGTTAAGCGCACGTTGTCGCTCTTCTTCCGAAGCGAATATTTCCGTTCTTTCACCGCCGAACGTCTGCGAGAAAAAGCGAAAGAGCGGTTCGCGTATCGCCTTGACCGAAAGCGGCACGGCAAGCACGGTCAACGCTATGAGAATTGCTATCAAAACACGCTTCGGAATTATGTAAAAGACCGCGAAAACACGCTTCTTTTCAAACAGTTTTTCCATTCGCTCTTTGTGCCGTTCCGAAAAATCTGGAACGTTGTCCGACGGGCGAATCACGTCGAACGAGTTGCCCGCAACAGCACGGGCAACGTCTTTATAAAAAGTCCTTTTTCCCATTACTCGATGTTCCTTAAAAAAATCCCCAATCAAACGGTCTTTACTGGTCATTCTTTTTGAGTTCCGCCGCCAAAAAGCGTTTTACTCTCGAAGAACGCTTTCTTGCCACCGCCTCGGAAACGCCGAGAAGTTCGGCAATTTGAGCAAATGACAGTCCGTTCATATAATGCAGAACAAACGGGTCGGTTATTTCAACGGGCAGTTCTTTGAGTTTTTCGACGGCGTTTTCATACATAACTTTGCTGAACACTTTTTCGTCCACTCCGTCATCGCCGACGGAAACGAGATCGAGTTCGTCAATACTTCCGACTTCCGTTTGATTTGCCGTTCTGCGGCGGCGCAAAGCGTCAAAGCAAACGCTTCGAACGGTCATGTACAAATAACTTCTAACCTCGTCGCTTTCGGCGTCCTCAGGTGCGGGAAGCACCTTGATCATACGACAAAAAGCGTCATGCAGCGCGTCTTCCGCGTCCTCTTTGTTGCTCAGGATACCGAGCGCGTAATGATACATGGTTGAGCAATACAGTTCGTATATTCTGGTAAAACTCGCCTTTTCCTCTTCCGTCGCAAGCGTTTCCAAAAACATTGCAAGCATTTTTAATTTCTCCCCCGGGGTTTTCTTCTCTCTTTAACTTGTATTATATCACACGCCCGCATTTTTTTCAATATTATTTTCGAATTCTGCAAAAAGCTCCGATAAATATATCACAAAGTTCATTATTTTGCGTGTCACATTTTTGCGTTTCAAACGTTACGGAGAAAAAACTTCCGCATCCGAACTACGAATTGTCAGCCGGAGCAAGTCGGGTACATTCGCGCAGAATTTCCGTACCGTCAAGTCCGACCAACGTTCAGGTAAACTCAGGCTGACAAAGCCTTGCAAAAATATCTTTTGTCACTTATTTTCTCTTGACAGCGCGGGCCTTTTGCGGTATTATATTTTTACAGGTATACAAATATATAAAAAAAAGAGGGACGGAAAAATGAAAAGAAGTTTTTTGAATGTTTTTTGCGCCGTCGCCGTACTTGCGGCGGTTATCTTGACCCTTGCGGCGTGCGGAGGGGACAAAACGGGACAGACAACGGCGGCATTTGACGCGGAAAAGGCATTTTCGCGCCTGCTTTCGGAAGTAAAATATGCGGAAACGCTTGCGGACACAAGTTCCTCGGCGGATTTTATGTTTTCCGACCTGCCGCAGAATGCCGAAATAAAGATGTACACCTGTGAAAGCGGAAGCCATCCCGACGAACTGATAATGATGAAAGCCGCAAAAGCAGAGGACGTGCAGGCTCTTGAAACAGCGGCAAAAACGCACCTTACCGAACTCACGGCGCAGTTAAGGGATTACAACCCGCAGGAAGTTCCGAGAGTTGAAAACGCCGTTGTTTGCACAAACGGACTTTATGTTTTTGTCTGCGTTACCGATGACGTCGAAACGGCAAAAGCGATTCTGAAATAAGCGGTACGGAAATGAATGAAAAAGAAAAAACTCTTCTGACGCCGGAAGAACAGGAGCGACGCCATCAGGTTGCGGAACAGCAGCGATGCAAGGCGCGCGCCGAACGGGCACGGAAAAAAAGAAGAGCGGAAAAAATAAAACTGATCATAGGCATTGCGTTTGTTACGTTGCTGACCGCGGCGGCTGTTTTTATAATTACCCGATACGTTTTGCCTGACGCGGGCAAAGACGCGCGGCAGCCGAAAACGTCGCCGTCCGAGGAGCAGACGTCTTCTTCCTATACGACGCAAACGCCGACAACGGCACCGGAACCGACACATGACTATCCCGAACTGAAAAGCAAAAACGGCACGTTCAACACATATTCTTCGGGCGCGATAAGAGTTGACAACGCCGCGTTCAGCGTGTGCGGAACATTGAGCGACAGCGTAACCTCAAAATATGCCGCGCTCGTTTCCGAAGTTGCGGACAGCCTTAACGGAAAAACAAAAGTCTACTCGCTGATAATTCCAACATCATACGGCGTGACGCTCCCCGACGATATAAAAACGCAGATAGCCAACTACGCCGACCAGGGCGAAAGCATCACAAAAGTCTTTTCGAAGATGTCCGAAAACGTCACTCCCGTTTATTGTTACGACGACCTGATGACCCACCGCGACGAATATCTGTATTTCCGCACCGACCACCATTGGAACGGCAAGGGCGCGTATTACGCCTACGCAGCGTTTTGCAGAACAAAAGGCATTGAGCCGTACACGCTCGAAGAACGAGAGAAAGAAGAGTTCGACGGCTTCCTCGGCACGATGTATCAGAACAACGGCAAGGACAAAAACCTGCTTCCCGCAGACACGGTCGAAGCTTTTTTGCCCGTCAGCGCAAACGCGACGATGAAATTTACAAACACGGAAGGCACAACATACGACTGGCCCATTGTCAAGGACGTTTCCGAATGGTCGAGCGGCGCAAAATACAACACCTTTGCGGGCAGCGACAACCCGATAACGGAGTTCACAAACCCCGACGTCGCGGACGGCTCCGTGATGATAGTTGTCAAAGAATCTTTCGGCAACGCGCTGCTTCCCTACCTCGTTGATCACTACTCAAAAATCTACGAGATAGACTACCGCTATTGGAAAGGCGACCTTGTCTCCTTTGCCGAAGAGGTCGGCGCGGACGACCTGCTTTTCGCGAACAACATAATGATGACGTCCACAAGCCTGCTCGTCGGAAATTTGAGTAAAATTATAAAGTAAATAAAAAATCGCCCGTGAATCGCTGATTCGGTTCACGGGCGGTTTTTTATCACAATTCACTCATTTACGGTTTTTCGCCGCTCGGCATATTTCCGCGCGCAAGGTCTCCCGCGATAAACGGAAGAAAACAGAACGGAACGGTCAGCGATTTTTTCGGAGCGGGCGGTGCACTCTGTTTTGATACCGTCGCGGCACAGACCGTTATAAGATTGAAAGACAGATATCCGAAGATAAGGCTGATTCTCGTTCTGCCCTGCACCGACCAAGCAAAATTCCGGAACGAAGATGACAGCAGAGAATACAAGCGTATCGAGAAGTTTGCGGATAAGACGGTATATACTTCCGAAAAATATTACAACGGTTGTATGGCAAAAAGAAACAGACACCTTGTCGATAACAGTTCCGTCTGCGTGGCATATCTGACGCGGAGCGGCGGAGGTACGGCATATACTGTTGAATATGCAAAAAAACACGGACTTAAAATTATAAATATAGCAAAAAACCTGTAAAAAAGCACAAAAGAACCCCGGCCGCTTGCGGCTCGGGGTCTGCTATACATTATTATATATTTTTGCGATTGAATATGCTCTGCCTATGAAAAAGTCACTTTCGGCGCAATCAGAACCACGGGCTCCATTCGCCGGGGTCGGGGTCTTTTCCGCCGTCGGTAAGTCCCTCATATTTGACGGTTATATTATTGGCGGAGCAGTACGCGTCGGCGTCAGAACCTTTCGGGCAGGTCACGACAAGCGAGGACGGACAGCCGTCAAAGAGGTCAGAGCCGAACGTTTTGACCGCGGCGTGAAGACGCAGAGCCGTAAGAGACGAGCAGTTTGCAAAGGCGTAATCGCCGAGCGACACCGCATTGTCGGGAATAACAAGCGAGACAAGCGCGGTGCAGTCCTCAAAGGCGGACGCGCCGACAACTTTCAGTGTCAACGGAAGCGTTACGGACGTAAGAGACGAGCAGCCGTCAAACACGGACGGCGCGAGCGTTTTTACGCCCTCGGGAACAACGACGGAAGCAAGAGACGCGCAATTCAGGAATGCGTGGCTGCCGAGGTTTTTAAGGTTGTTCGGAAGCGTTACGGACGCAAGTTTTGCGTCGTTTGCGAACGCGAATCTGCCTATCGAAGTCACGGTTGAAGCAAGAGCGACTTCCGTCAGTTCGGAACAGTTCGAAAAGGCGTAGTAGCCGACGGATGTTATGCCGTCCGACACAACGACTTTCTTTATCTGAGAGCGGTAATCCGCCCACGGAACGGTTGCCGATGAATAACTGTTCATATCACCTGAGCCGCTGACGGTCAGCGTTCCCGAAGTGAACGAATAGGTTGCGTTGTTGCCGCATGAACCGGAATAGTTTGCGGCTGAGGTCACGACAAGGCAGACGCAAACGGAGAGTATAATGCAGACCGCAAGCGCGGCGGCAAGCAGTATCTTTGCGCGTTTCTTCATATCCGAATCCTCACTTGATTTTGTTGTCGTTGATTATGTTGGAAAGCACTTCGCGTGCAAATTCGTATTCTTCGCCTTTCGTTTTGCTTATGCTTATCAGGGATTTTTCATTGAAAACACGAACACCCCAATACATCGGAGTTGTCCAATATTTCAGGCTTTCGCTGTTTTTGAATGCAGAACCCTCGGCATTCCAGACCGTGCCGTCATACAGCAGGGGTTCGTCCGTCAGGTCCGAAATATCGCCGAAATAGCCGACTTCCGTCATCTGCTTCAAACCCGCGTTGTCCACCATTATCAGCATGACAGAGCCTGCGGTGTACATATTGGAGAAGTTTCTGAGGTTGTCCTTTACCATGTCGGCGTCGTGATTTTCGCCGATAAAATAATTTTCTATCTCAATTCTGACCTGTCCGTCGCCCGTATAGTCGCGGACATACGGTTCAAGAGCCTTTTTCAGGTTTGTTTTATCCTCGGCGTACGATATCGGGTCGGCGGAAAGATAATATACAACAACGTCGATATCAACGCGGCCGATACATTGAGAAAGACCGACACCGACGGCAAGCAGAACGACGAGAGCCCCCAAAGTATGCCATTTGTAATAGTACCAGAAATTTTCGAGTTTGCTTTTAAAACTCTTCTTCTCTTTTTTTTCGGCGGTGCTACCGTTTGTCATTTGCAAAGCCTTTCCGACGTAAAAAATACGCCTTATAAAGTGATTATATCATATACGGCAAAAAATTTCAACATTTTTTTGCAATCATGCAGATTTTTTGTAATTTTCACAAAGCGCGGACAATGAGATTGTAGAAAATGGACAAATCATAAATCAAGATTTAGCCGAAGATCGCGGAAATGACACCGAGATGTTCAAGCAGTATCTCAATGCCGATAAGACATAGGATTATGCCGCCCGCAAGTTCGGCTTTGTTTTTGAAGCGTGTGCCGAACAGGTTGCCGACTTTAAGTCCAAGCGCGGAAAGACCGAACGTTATCGCGCCTATGCAGGGTGCGGCGATGTAAACGGGAATGTTCGGGATAACCGTGACAAAAGAAATTCCGACAGCGAGCGCGTCAACAGAAGTGGCAAAAGCAAGCACAAGCATTGCCTTGAACGAAAACGACGCGTCTACGCTTTCCTCTTCTTTCGAAAAACTTTCGCGTATCATGTTCGCGCCTATAAGACAGAGCAGCGCAAACGCGACCCAATGGTCGTATTTCTGAATGTATTCTTCAAGTTTTTTGCCGAGGAGGTAACCAACGGTGGGCATAAGCGCCTGAAAGCCGCCGAACCACGCGCCTATCAGAATATAGTGTTTGGGGCGCAGTTTCTGAACGGAAAGGCCTTTACATATCGAAACGGCGAAAGCGTCCATCGATAGTCCGACGGCTATCATGATAAGATTGACAATATCCATAAAAATCTTCTTTCTCTTATATATGTAAAGAATACGCTTTTCCCCGTTGGGTTTGACGCAGATAAGAGTTTAATACGCTTCTGCCGTCAGCGAATGCCGTAAGCAACGCAGCCGTCTTCGCGCATATCCACGGGCGAAGTCGAACGTTCCGCCCATATCTCGGAAAGATCGTAACTGCCGTTTCTTGCGGACGTCCACGGGTCGGCGACTTTAACATTGCCGCTTTCCGCATCGTAGCCGTAAAGGAAAACGCAATGAGTTCCTTTGTTGCAGAGCAGTCCCTTTCCGACCGCGATACATACGACGCCGTCGTTTTCAAGAGCGGAAAGCAAGTCCTCATATTCGAATATATTCAGCGTAGTCGCTCCGTAATGCTCGGCGGCAAGTCTAATCGCCGAACCGGAAGAACCGCTGAACGTTTTGCAGAACTCCTCGGTGTTGTCGTAAAGCCAAGTTGCGACCTCTATCGGGGTCACTTTGATTCCGATGTAAGAAAGAGCCATCGCCACGGATGTGGGCGCGCAGCCGTTGCGTCCCATGGTATAGTTGCCGAAACGGGCGTTGCACCATCTGTCTTCCCATTGCGAATAATATTTGAAAATACCCGCTTTACCGCGAAGCCGCGGCACATCGTCGGTCTTTTTCTTTCCGCAGACGGAACAGGCAAATTCGGCGCGTCCCTCACCTTTTTCGGTCGGTTCGGAAATTATTTGTCCGCGCTCCCATTTATGATGCGCTTTCAGCGTTTTTCTCTTTTCAAAACCGCATTTTTCGCAGTATTCGCGGTTATACCCGTCCGCTTCGCAGGTCGGCGCCTTTTCCTCGGTTTTTATACTGTGTCCCGTTGCGGGCAGCACGGTTTCTTCGGTCTTTCCGCAGGTTTCGCATATCTTGCGAATATATCCGTCCGCTTCGCAGGTCGGCGCCTTTTCCTCGGTTTTTATATTATGTCCCGTTGCGGGCAGCACGGTTTCTTCGGTCTTTCCGCAGTTTTCGCATATCTTGCGAATATATCCGTCCGTCTCGCAGGTCGGGGCTTTTTCTTCGGTTTTTATATTATGTCCCGTTGCGGACAGCACGGTTTCTTCGGTCATTCCGCAGTTTTCACATATCTTGCGAATATATCCGTCCGTCTCGCAGGTCGGTTCGAGTTTTTCCGTGCGGTATGAGTGCGGAATGACGGCAAGAACCCGAACGTGCGACTTTTCGCACACAATGCATTTTCTTGTCAATGTTCCCGGTTCGGTGCAAGTGGCGGGAATGCGGGTATCTTCAAATATGTGGCAATGGTCGTCCTCGCCGCCGAAAGCAACCGAATAGAACACGGTCATCGCATCCGCTATATCGACATCGCCGTTGCCGTCAATATCTGCGGCATCAAGCGCGGCTGCCGTCAGTCTTTCTTTTTGTGCGACGTGATAAAAAACAAACATTGCGTCCGCTATATCGACCTTTCCGTCGCCGTTGACATCGCCTTTTGCAAGTTGCGGCAACGGCGGCTCGGGCTCGGTCGTCGGAGGTTCGGATTCCGTCGTAGTCGGGGTGAAAGGCTCCGTCGTTGTCGGATTCGACGGTGTTGTCGGCGGCTCGGGCTGCGTCGTCGTAAAAAACGGGTCGGGCGGCAATGTCGGGTCAACAAAAGAGCCTTTCAGAGCCGAACCGTCGGCATTTTCTCCCGCAAAAAGAACGAGCGAAAACGCAAACACGACCAAAAGCACCGTCGGCAATATGCAAAACAGACTTTTCATTCCTTTTTTCATTCGTTTTTTCCTTTTTTCTTATGGTTTTTGCAGAATTTCCGCAACAGCGCGGGCAACTCTGCCCTTTTGAGCCAAAACGGTTCTTTGCGTTATGTCGGCTGATTATACAAACCTGACAAAACGCCTTTTATTTATTCTGCGCAAAACCCGCCGAGGCGGCTGTCTGCCGCCCGACGGGGATCCGAAATTCTCAGGAACTGCAAAAAATACAGGATTTTCAGTTTCTCTTTGGGGATAGGAAAAAATGTTCAGAATGGGTGAATCGAATCCTTGGCTGATGATATTCGAACTCTCATCGGTT
>OGTB01000217.1_pt1 | contig 50601 bp, 51 predicted proteins | sample 1553611 | NCBI WGS metagenome assembly OGTB01 (sample SAMEA2580032, study PRJEB22360) | human gut metagenome | biome: human gut; feature: human-associated habitat; material: faeces | place: Denmark | collected 2008/2010 | reverse complement strand
GCATGAGCGAATCAGCATGCGCTGATTCGCGAACAGGGAAGCGGGGAACCTCGTGGCTTGCCCTCTCCACTGATCGAGCAGGTAGCAAGCGAAAAGCCCCGCCCGAACAGATCGGACGAGGCTTTTGGGACACGAATCGCAGGTAATTGTGCGTTGCGTTTTAGATGCGCGGCTATTCCCGCTTGATCGTCTCGGTTGCCTCTTGACCGTTCTTATCGACAGCCACATAGACGAAGCCTGGCTTACCCTCAACAGGGAGCTCGTTATACGCGACCATCTCAGCGATCTCTGCAGCAGTTGCGCTCTTCGGCTCAGTAGCCAGCAGGTAATCGGTGGAAGCACGGCGAGCCATTGCCTCGCGGAAGTCCTTGGTGCCCACGAACACTTCCTGCTTGTAAGGATTGACCTTGAGCTTCTTCGAGCGGTAGATGATGTAAGAAAGCGCTGCGATATTAGCGATGAGCGCGATCGAAGCCACCACGGTGTTCACTGCCGGATTGTTCACCGACTGAACCGCGAAGATCGAATCGTTCGCGAACATCGGGCAAACCTGGCAGAACATGCACCACATCGAAAGCGTGAACGCTCGGTTCTGAATCCATCCGCCTTTGTTCCACCAGAGGCCTGCGATGGTAGGCGCGAGCAGAAGCGCGATGCCGCAATACCAAGAGTGAGTCGGCAGGCAGTTGTAGGTGTAGCAGAAGTTCCAGAGGTCATAGGCGATGATGAAGACCCACGTCATATCGGGCCACAGCATATCCTGGCGCTTCTTTGAGATATAGATACCGAACCAACCGGTCATGCACAGAATGTTCAGCAAACCGGCGCAGCCATTCAGTACGTTATGGATGCCACCGTTCAGAAGCACGCCCTCATCAGTTACGAAGCTGGAATCCCATGCCACGATCGCGCTCTCGAAATCACTTGCGACCGCAATGAGGATATTGATCGCAACGATAACGAACGGGAATGCCTTGAACCAATGTGAGCGGCCAATCTTGCCCCAGCTGTACTTCAGCATCATGAAGCCAATACAGCCTGCGGTTGCCGCATAGACCTTAGCGTAATGGAACCAACCACCCATCGTTTGATATGTTGGGTTATTGAGCGCCCATTCAGCCCCCATGGCGGCTCCGATCTCGACCACCACGCAATAGATGGTCATCGCCGCACATACTCCAATGAACATGAAGATGCCGCCTGCCTTGGTGCGTCTCGCGAACTCATTGAGCAAGATGAGTGCGCCAAGCACCATGAACAAACCGAGCCACTGAAAACCCGCATTCGCTCCATAGACATCGAATAACATTTTCCCCTCCTTCTTTCCTTTGCCAATCGATATCAAGTATCTGACCAATGCGCTGAATATCCGCCTTTGACACAGATCAAAACATTTGCCCAGATAGTTGATGGTTTTTCAAGAAAACCCATAGCCAGAATATGGCAACGATCGAGGTCGAACAACGAGGTGGACAACACTGCGAAAATGTCGTTACCTTTGTCAGTAACTTGTAACTTCAAATGATGAAAATGCTCTTGCATTGCGTGGCAGTTTGGAGTAAATAAGCAGGATTTATCCTACATGACATGGGGTTTTGTTGAGTTCTATTCAGACAGAGAAGCGCGCGACCCGCTAGCACCCTTGCCATTTTTTGCTCAGCCAATCCCGACGGCGACGAATAGGCACACCTTGGTCACCGCAAGAGGATAAATGATGTCCTGCACATATAAAAGAACGCCGGCATTACGCCGGCGCTCTTCTAGGAAGGAAAGATTTCCCAAAGGTTGGATCGTGGCCTTATGCAGGCTTAACTGGAGCTCGATCCTCTTCAGGCTCAATATCGTCACCCAATCGAATGCCGCCCTCTTCCTTAAGGCGTGCGATCGTCGCATCATCTGCGCCGACCTCTTTCAGGTAGACTTCGGTATCTGCACCAAGCGGCGAAACCTCAGTGAATTCAGATATCTCGACCGGAATGGTTGAGATGTGGTGAGGCAGACCAGTCTGCAGCACGCGACCAACATTGGGGAATTCAACCCATGCGAGAGCCTCAGGGTTCTCGCGCGTGATCTGCTCGACCGCTTCAGTCTTGGAATTGACCTTAGCGATGCAGAAGTCCTTGTCCTCAAGCCAATCCAGCCATTCTTGGGTGGTACGGCCCTTGATGGTCTCTTCGACGATCTCGAATGCCTCAGGAGCTTCCCAACGACGCATCAAACCAGTTGGCTTGATCTCGGGGTGACCGATCGCATCGCAGAACGGCTCCCAGAACTTAGGCTCAACCATGCCAAGAGCAAGCTTGCCGCCATCCTTGGTCTCATAGACGTTGTAAGCGGTTGACGGATACTCGAGGTCGTCACGCTTGCATTCGCCATCGTTGAAGCACCAGCGGCTGTCGAGCAGCGAGTTCCACCAAACGAAGCAATCGAACATCGAGATATCGATGTAAGCGCCTTCGCCCGTAACGGTGCGCGCATAGAGCGCAGCGAGCAGCGCCTGGCCCGCAACCATGCCTGAAGACAGGTCGCAAAGATGCAGCGGCGAAGTAGAACCATGGTTGACAGACAGATAGCCGCTCGTTGCCTGCATGTTCAGGTCGTGCTGAGCCTTCTTCGAACGAGGATCGTTAGCACCATAGCCCGAGATCGAGCAGTAGATGATGCCCGGGTTGAGCTTCTTGATTGATTCGTAGTCGATGCCGAGTTTAGCGGTAACACCAGGACGGAAGCTTTCGACGATGATGTCTGCTTCCTGTGCCATCTTCAAGAACCAGTCAACAACTTCTTCGTTCTTCAGATTCAAAGAAACGGACTTCTTGTTGCGGCCGAGCGCGGTGATGTAGTAAGAGATTCCGCCGCCCTTGGTGGGATAGTCGTGACGCATGAAGTCGCCCAGGCCCGTGTCTTCGACCTTGATGACCGTTGCGCCGAGGTCTGCGAGGACCTGCGTTGCATAGCCACCAGGAAGGTAACGAGAGAAGTCGAGAACGGTAATATCAGAAAATGGAGTATTCTTTGCCATTAGTTAAACCACCTTTATTTAGTCTTCTTCGAGTTCGGACCGAAGCTAGGCTCCAGCACCTCAGGAGGCAGCGGATCGCCATCGTATTCCATGACTGCGCCGTCAGCTGCGAGCTTATCGATCTCTGCATCGGTATAACCAGCGATGTTCTTCAAGATCTTGCGCGTGTCATAACCGATCGGACGGCTGCGATAGAGCACCGGATCGCCAATAGAATCCAGACGGAACGGAGGCGTGGTAACGATGTACTCTTCGCCTTCGGTGAATTCTGAGGTCGGGCCCTGCTTGACATACTTGATGCGACGGAGCTGGTCATTAGCGAATGCCTCTTCGTCGTTCAGAACGTCAGCGACCGTTTGGATCTTCTCGAACGGAATATCGTTCTCACGGAAGCGCTTCTCGAGCTCAACGAAGTCGAACTTCTTGGTAGCATCCTGGATCGCTGCAACAACCTCTTCATAGCGACCATTGTTCGCGAGCGCCTCGAGCGTGTTGAGCTCGGGATCGGTGAAGTACTTCGGATCCATCTCGAGCGTTTCGAACACGAGCTGGCAGTACTTGTTGTAGTTGCCGAAGCACATGAGGAACCAAACACCATCGCGAGAAGGATAGGAGTTGTTGGTCGGGCACTTCGCCTTCATGCGGTCCTTCGGATGCGGATCGCCCTGCTGTGCCGTGATGAGCGAACAGGTCATGCCCCAGGTACCAACGTGATAGAGGCTCGTGGTGACCTTGTCGCCTTCGCCCGTACGCAGCGCGCCCGCGTAAGCACCCAAGATACCAGCGCAAAGAGCACAGCCAGTGTTCCAGTCGCCAAATGCGATCGGCGAGTTGCCGGGCTCATAGTGCTCGTTGTTCTGCGGAATCGAAGCAACGAAGCCAGAACGTGCGGCAAATGAAGTTGCGTCGAAGCCCTTAGCATCCTTCATAGGACCGAACTGGCCATAACCACGGTTCTGTGCCCAAACGAGCTTCGGGAATTTCGCATGCAAGGTCTCATAGTCGAAACCGAGGCGCTGAAGTGCACCGTCACGCAGCGAAGTAACGAAGATGTCTGCTTTTTCCAGAAGGCGCATCATTGCTTCCTTGCCTTCTGGGCTCTTGCAGTCGATCGCTGTCCATTCTTTGTTGAACGAACCGCAGTCATATGCGACATCGTCGAATTCGCTCTTGTAATGCATACCCCAAGCTGCACCCTGAGTACGCTGTTCGTCGCCCGTGAATGGCTCGACCTTGATGACCGTTGCGCCCAATTCACCGAGCAGACGGCTTGCTGCAGGACCAGCTGCATACTGGGTGAGATCAACGACGATTACGCCTTCCAAACCTGCCATGTATTTCTCCAATCTAAAGAATAAATAACCTATTGAAAGAAAGCCCCGGCAGAAAACCGGGGCTTTCCAATTCCCCTTATACGGGAGAGTAGTGCTATTTCAAGCCAGCTGAATTACGGCTCGAGGATAACACGGAGGCCTTCGCCAGCGTCGATGAGCTCCATGCCCTTTTCGAAGTCCTTCAAAGGAAGAACGTGGCTTGCGATAGGCGCGATGTCGAGGCCGTTAGCAAGAAGTGCCAGGCCCTGACGCCAATGCTTGCGCTCGTAAGCACGAGAACCGATGATGCTGATCTGACGCATAGCGATCGGGTTCATGTGAATGCTGGAAGCCTGAGCGGGCAGACCAGTAATGCCGATCTTGCCGTTCTTAGCAACCATCTCAACTGCCTGCTCAACAACGGTGTAGTGACCAGCTGCGTCGAGAATGATCTCGGGGCCTTTGCCGTTGGTGAGTTCTTTCACGCGAGCGATAACGTCTTCTTCAGAGCCGTTGATAGTGATAGCACCGAGCTGCTCTGCAACCTGAAGACGCTTGGTGTCCATAGCGAGACCGGAGCAGATAACCTTCTGGATGCCATAAGCCTGCTTGAGGACTGCGATCATGAGAAGGCCGATGGGACCAGGGCCCATGACAAGCGCGGTGTCGCCCGGCTCGGGATGCACGCGCTCAACAGCGTTGAGAGCAACACCCAGGGGCTCGAGCAGTGCGCCCTGAACGAACGAAACGTCGTCAGGCAGCGGAATAACATTAGTTGCACGCATGGGCATATATTTTGCGAATGCACCTGGCAGGTCGGTACCGTAGAACGGACGATTGTCGCAGATGTTGACCATGCCCTTATCGCAGTAGGAGCAGGTGTTATCGAACAGAACCGGGTTTGCGGTTACACGCATGCCAACCTTGAGGTTGCTCGGAGCGTTCTTGCCTACTTCAGCGATGACGCCGGAGAATTCGTGACCGAAAACTGCCGGGAAATGGATGTCATAAGAATTGAAGAGAGCTTCCTGACCGCGATGCAGAGAGTGATCGGTGCCGCAAATGCCGCAAGCCTTGATCTCAAGAAGTACTTCGTCGTCTTTGATCTGAGGAATCGGAGCATCCTCAACATACTGCCATGGCTCTTCGCGACCTACGCAGTGAACTGCATTCATTGTACCTTCCATGTACAACCCCTTTCGATAGGTATGAAATGAAACGGAAGAAAAAGGTGCAGCCACCAAAGGGCAGCTGCACGAACAAAACATTTACTGGATGGACCAGCCACCATCGAGAATGAGCGTCTGACCGGTGGTGTACTCGGTTACCGGTGAGCAGAGGAAGTAGATAGCGTTTGCCATTTCCTCGAGCGAGCCCATCTTGACCTTGCTTGGGGTGCGACCATATACATAGTCTTTCTGAGCAGGATTGTCTGCGAAGACCTTTTCGACCATCGGGGTCATAACGTAGCCCGGAGCAATGCCGTTGACGGTGATGCCATACGGTGCGAAGTCAACTGCAAGTGAGCGAACCATACCCATAACAGCTGCCTTGGTGATGCTGTAGAGAGCAATGTTCTCCATAGCAGAGATGCCACGCTGGGAAGAGATGAGTACCATCTTGCCGCCGTGACCTTTTTCCTTCATGAAACGAGCAACAGCGGTTGCGAGGAAGAAGTTCGCCTTAGCATTAACAGCAAAGATCTTGTCCCAATCAGCTTCGGTTGCGTCCATTGCGTTCATACGAGGCAAGGAAATGCCTGCGGTGGAAATGAGAATGTCGATATCGCCGAATTCTGCAACGGTCTTATCGATCATTGCCTGTACTTGATTGGCATCGGTACCATCGCATACCATGCCAACGGCCTTACCGCCTGCTGCGCGAAGCTCTTCAGCAGTATCGAGGCAGATCTGCTCAGGAACGCCGCAAACCATGATGTTTGCGCCAGCAGCTGCGAACTGTTCCGCAGTTGCTTTACCGATACCAGAGCCACCACCCATGATGATCGCGGTCTTGCCCTTAAGTTGCTCCTCTGGAGCTGTTGCGAACCAATTTGCCATGTTTACCTTCCTTTTCTTTTATTCCAGGCTCCTTGCCCTGCCCATGCACTACCGCTTATTACTGAATTGGCCGTTTGTTTGGCCACGATCGCGGTAGTTGCATGAGAAGAATAAGACCCCTGAATTAATCCCTCCGACTTAGTTATCAAGTCTGTATCAATTATCAACTTCATTAATGAACGCGTCCAATAGGCGCATCTGTCGAATTGATAGAATCCAAGAATAATATAGATGTAGGCATATTGATTTGAGCAATATACATAGATTCAGCAATATCTATGGGGCAATTTTACTACCCAAATTATGAATTTTGTCCAGCAAATCATTCAACCCATAGACTAAGACCTATAGGTTTAGAACATGGTTTATTAGTGAATAGGAATCGCTATTCGAACGTGCCGCATTCGATCTGCTCACGGCGATAATAATCGCGCAGGTCACCGATCTTGCCAGAGGGGAACTTCGCAAAATTGCGTGCGAACTCGATGAGCTGGTCGGTCACGCAACTGCGGAATGCCTTCTCTTTATACGCCATGTAGATCGTGTGAAACGGAGTTTGGATATCGGAGATGGGGATACCCACGAATCCACGCGTTTTGATATCGTCGAGCGTCTCGAGCATGATGGCTACCGTATCGGATTCGGAAACCACAAAGGCTGCAGCACTGATCTCGTCGTTGAACGACTGCTTGGGCGAAAGGCCAACGCGGCGGAATAGCCCCTCGAGCAACGTCGAAGCGAATGATTCCTTGCGATACGAAACCAAGTTATAGTCTTTGAGCTCCTCAAGAGAAACGCTTTCGCGAGAAGCAAGCTCATGAGTCTCTGAAACGCCTACGATCAAATTCTGCGTGATGATCGGCTCGTAAACGATATCGCGTTCATCGAGCACCATGCCGCAGAACGCAACATCGAGCTTGCCATCGAGCAAGCCCTTCAGGCAATCGTAGGTGGTTTCCTGATGGATGTCGAAATCGATGTTATCGCCGAATTCCTTACGGAAGGAGCTGAGCAGAAGGGGAAGGAAGTTTCGCTGGATCGAGATGACCGCACCGATGCGGATCTGCCCTGAAAGCCCACTGGAGTAGAGTTTCATAAGATCGATCGCTTTGTCGATCTCGCTGAGCGCAACACACACGTGCTCGTTGAATTCCGCACCATAGGAAGTAAGACGCACATTGCGACCAACACGCTCGAACAGCGGTACGCCAAGTTCTTTCTCCAACTTGCCGATCGAATTTGAAAGAGAAGGCTGCGTGATGAAAAGCTCTTCGGAAGCTTTTCCGTAATGTTCAAGCTCAGCGAGCTTTCTGAAGTAATAAAGCTGAGAAAGATTCATTTCTGTCCTTTTCCTTCGCCCGTCGAGCACGAGCGCACACTGCATCATCCACATCCGCAACAACCCCAAATGCTACGGATGCCTTCCCTTTCATCTGCTCCTCGTGCAGATCCGAACCTAGAGCCTGCTCTGCGCTGCTCCAACTGCTTGTGCGAGAAATACCGCAAGCAGCATCTTCAAAAGATCGGGGACAACAAAAGGAGCGACAGCCGCCACGAATGCAGCTTCTGCCGTAAGCTGGCCGACCCACATGAGCCACAGCCAACCAAATACATAATAAATAGCCGCAAAACAAACACCCACTATGAGGCTGCGGAGCAAGAATCCTCTTTTCACCTGGCCGCCAAGAAACGTTGCACGCTGGTCGGAAGCAAAAGCAGCGCGCTTAGACAGCAGATGGCTGAGGGGCAAAACGATACACGCGCCCACCACAAAACCCATGATGAAACCACCCGTTGGGCCGAAGAGAGCACCTATTCCGCCACGGAACCCCGTGAAGACCGGAAGGCCAATAGCGCCGAGCGCAACGTAGCCGCAGATCGCGATGAAAGCATCCCTCGGTTTGAGTGCAAACAACGTGAAGAAGATAGCAAGCGGAGAAAGGGAAAGCGGCACAGGACCGATCGGTACGGTGACCCATGCGGTAACTGCCATGCAGGCAATAGCTGCCGCACAATAGACGACCGAACGGCTTCTCGATTGTTGCCTCACCATGACTTCTGCAGACATACTATCCTTCTCTCTTGCTTTTGAGTTTACTGCATACCTCGTTCGACTCTTGCCAGCGGCGGTTCGCACCAGACGCGATCGATGGTGGCAGCGAGGAACAAGCTCACGGGTTGATCCATAACCGATACACTGGAATCTATCGGTTACTCATAAATTATATCTATAAATCTATACATATGGCACCCAAAATCGATACTTTCGGACGACCTATTGATTTGAGCGGTCATAAAGAGATCGTGCATGCTGAATTGTGGTAAAACAAGACCATGAGCACGATCGAACTTCTCATTTTGGGACTTGCCCTTTCCATGGACGCTTTTGCGGTAACGGTGTCCAACGCCTTCGTCTATCGCGGAACCGATAAAGCCCACCGTCTCTTGATGCCCGTCTTCTTCGGTGTCTTTCAGGGGCTCATGCCCGTGATCGGATTCTATGCTGGTTCGTTGGTGGGGCCCTTCATCGAAACCTATGCAGGCATCATCACGTTCGTTATCCTCGGGTTCATCGGCGGCAAGATGCTCTGGGATGCATTCCATGAAGAGCCCGAAGAAGTCTTCGATAAGCAGGCGAAACTCACGATTCCCGTCTTGTTCTTCCAAGCTATTGCCACGAGCATCGATGCGCTTGCTGTGGGTGTCAGTTTCGCAGCGCTTTCGCTCAACATCGCATCGGCGGCAACCCTGATCGGCTTGACCACCGCACTGTGCTGCATCGTTGCGCTGATCATCGGGCGTCATTTCGGCATGAAGTTGGGGAACAAGGCCACGATCATCGGCGGCATCGTCCTGATCGCGATCGGCATCAAAGCCCTGTTCACGTAAGGGAATGGCGGGTGTGGACTTCGCCGGAGTTGGCGGCGATGACGCGGCCTTGCTCAGTGCGGAGGAGGAGTTCGCCAGAAGATGATGCACCGATGACTTCGCCAGCGTAGAGCAGCTCCCCATCGATCGTTTCGAGCTCGACCTGCTCGCCTTTGTTATAGAGGAGACTGTTGTAGCCATCCATGAACGGCTCTATCCCCTCTTCGCACCATAATTCGTAAAACCCTTGGATGCAGCCGAGCAACGCGGGAAGAAGCTGACCGCTTATTTGATCGAACGTAACGCCCGATAGGGCATCGAAGCTTTCAAGATATGCTGCGGAAACACCTGACTTTTCGGTCGAACCTGCTGCCTTAGCATCTTCAGCAGAAGAGCCACTAGGCGAGGTGATATTGATGCCGATGCCACAGCAGAGCTTACCGCCGATCATCTCGAGCGAGATGCCTACCAGTTTGGCGCTTCCCTCATCGGATACGACCAGGATATCGTTGGGCCATTTGATCTTGATCTTGTCGGTCTGCGCGAAGGAAGCGAGCGTTTCCTGCACCGCCAGCGAAAGAAGAAGGCTCAGCGTTGGAAGAGCGTTCTGGTCCACCTTTGGCTGAAGATGCTCGCTCAAAGGATCGAGAACGAACGAGAAATACAAGCCCCCTTCAGGGCTTTTCCATGATCTTCCTTGTCTTCCATACGCTGCTGTTTGCCTGTTAGCCACGAAGCAGATTCCTTCAGGAGCTCCTTTAGAAATAGCTTCTTTGACGCAGTTGTTGGTCGAATCAACCTCGTCGAAGAACGTGACGCGCCAAAACCCGCCACCGTACGTCTTCACTTCGGCGGAAGCTTGCTGCTCCTCCCCTTCCTGCGGACGAGCTGCTTCTTGCAGATGCGCTATGGCCTGCAGGAATGCTGCGTCCTTCAGGGGGTTCGTGTCTTGTGGACGGCCTGTATCTTGCAGGTGCGCAGCATCCTGCGAACGTGATGCGTCGTTCATTACTCGCACTTCCAAGCTTTGCCGTACTTCACACTATCGAACGTGACCGACACACCATTGGCAAGCTCATGATAAGGCAGAAGCTCCAAGAGCGGCTTCACCACGAAATCGCGCTCGAGCAAGAGCGGATGCGGCAAGGTGAGCACCTCAAGATCGGAGACATACCCTTGATAGTCGAGGATATCGAGATCGCACGTGCGCGGACCGTTCTTCTGCGTACGCACACGCCCTAAGCTGTTCTCGATCGCTTGGAGGTAGGTGAGCAGTTCTTGCGGAGGCAAGCCGGTGCGCATGAGCACGACCGTGTTTACGAAAAAATCCTGATCCTCGAAATAAGCCGGTTCGCTTTCGTAGTAACTTGCAATATCGATGATCTGCGTGTCGGGCAGCATGCACATATCGCCGATGGCCTTGTTGATCATCGCGATCTTACCTTCGCGCTCCTCGCCTTCGTCGGCCACGAGCGCTACGTTGCAGCCCATGCCGATGAGCACGTAGGGGCGCAGGTTCTCTTCGAGCGCTTGAGCGGTGAGCGCCACGTTGTGCGTGCGGATAACCGATGCGCCCAGCTCGCAGGCCATGAGTGCTTCAGCTGCTGAAGCGCTATCACGCTCTTTTGGGTCTTCGATGTGGTACGCTTCGCCAATGTAGCTCTTGCGCGAAACCGCAACCATGGTCGGAAAGCCCAGGCGGTTGAACTCGTGGAAGTTCCTCATGAGCTCGACCGTCTGCTTCGCCGTCTTGCCGAAACCAGGACCAGGATCGAGGCAGATACGCTCGCGCGCAACACCATGCGCGATCAAATTATCTGCCTGCGCTTTTAAGTAATCGCGCACTTCAGCAACCACATCTTCATAGACGGGTTCATCCTGCATCGTTCGAGGATCATCGCCGCCCATATGCATGACCACAAGCCCCGCATCGCACGAAGCGGCCAGGTCGACCATGGCAGGATCACGAAATCCGCTCACGTCGTTGATGATCGAAGCGCCTGCTGCGAGCGCCGCACGCGCAACAGGAGCATGACGGGTATCGATGCTCACGCAAATACCCTTACTAGCCAGCGCCTTCACCACATCGAGCACGCGGGCGCACTCCTCTTCTTCTGTTACGGGCGCGGCGCCGGGACGCGTTGATTCTCCCCCGACATCGATGATGAGCGCGCCTTCCTCGACCATCTGAAGTCCGCGTGCGATCGCGTCTTCAGGCGTTGGATACGAGCCACCATCGGAGAAAGAATCGGGCGTAAGATTCAAGATGCCCATGATAATGGGCATCTTGGCATCAAAACTGTACTGGCTGCATTTCCAGATCATGAATGAACATCCTTTGGCTATTCGCGCGGCTTGCCTGCGCTATCGTCGTGCTTGTCTTCTGCATCCTGACCATCTTGCATATCTTTAATCTTCTGCTCAAGACTATCAAGGAAGCCCTTGTTGGCATCCGAAGCGCTCGGCTCCGAAGGTGCAACAGGCGTGGCCGGTGCAGAAGGAGCGGTTGGTGCAGCAGGCTCTTGCGGTGCTGCCGGAGCTTGCGAGGTAGCTACCCCATTCTGTGCGCTTGTCTGCACCTCATTGGATGCAGGAGACGCAGGAGCGCTGGGAGCAGCTGGCTGTGCAGGAGCGGTCTGCGGCGCAGCAGGAGCTGGAGCTTCTTGCTCTGGCTCTTTCGATGCGAGCGTATTGGCAGCTTTCTCCACTGCGCCGCTCGCCTCGAGCTTCAGGTAATCTGCCCACTTGTTATCGAGAAGTGCCGTACAGGCTTCTCCATCGACCGTCTCGCGCTCGAGCAAGACCGCAGACATAAGGTCCATCTGCTCTTTGTGCGAGGACAGAATCTCGTAGGCACGATCGTGAGCTTCACGCATGATGCGCGCCACCTCTTCGTCGATACGACGTGCTGTTTCCTCCGAGTAGTCCTGCGTATTGCCGTAGTCGCGGCCCAAGAACACTTCGTGGTTGGGCTGCCCGAATACCTGAACGCCCAGATCCGAGCTCATGCCGTAGTTCGTGACCATCGAGCGGGCCATCTTCGTTGCGCGCTCAAGGTCGTTCGAAGCGCCGGTGGTAATGTCTTCGCAGAAGATCTCTTCCGCCACACGGCCACCCAAGAACACGGCCAGCTCATCGCGCATTTCGTTGCGCGAATTGAGCACCTTGTCCTCATCTGGGATGGAAAGGGTGTAGCCGAGAGCGCGACCACGCGAAATGATCGAGATCTTGTGAACTGGATCGGCGTGGGGAAGCAGATGTCCCACGAGCGCATGGCCAGATTCGTGGTAGGAGATGGTCTTGCGCGTATTTTCGTCGAGCACCCTACCTTTGCGCTCGGGACCAGCGATCACGCGCTCCATGCTTTCGGTGACCTCTTGCTCAGAGATGATGTGCTTGTTGCGACGCGCCGAAAGGATAGCCGCTTCATTGAGCAAGTTCGCCAGATCAGCACCGGTGAAGCCCGGGGTGATCTTAGCCAAACGCGGCAGGTTGACGTCCTTTGCAAGCGGCTTGTTCTCCGCGTGGACCTTGAGGATCTTCTCACGGCCCTTCACATCGGGAACGTCGACCACGATCTGACGGTCGAAACGACCGGGGCGCAGCAATGCGGGGTCAAGTACGTCGGCGCGGTTCGTTGCCGCGATGAGCACGACTGAATCGTTCGCTTCGAAACCGTCCATCTCAACGAGCAGCTGGTTCAAGGTCTGTTCGCGCTCATCGTGACCGCCGCCAAGACCTGCGCCACGCTGACGACCGACCGCGTCGATCTCGTCGATGAAGATGATGGCTGGAGCAGCTTCTTTCGCCTGCTTGAACAAATCGCGCACACGCGAAGCGCCCACACCCACGAACATCTCAACGAAGTCAGAGCCGGAGATGCTGAAGAACGGCACGCCCGCTTCGCCTGCAACGGCGCGCGCGAGCAAGGTCTTGCCCGTGCCCGGAGGGCCTACGAGCAAGCAACCACGTGGGATCTTCGCACCCATAGCCTGATACTTCGCGGGGTTGTCGAGGAAGTCTTTGATCTCCTGCATCTCCTCGACCGCTTCATCAACACCAGCGACATCAGAGAAGTGCACGTCGGGATGCTCCTCGACCGACTTCTTCGCCTTCGCCTTGCCGAACGACATCTGCGAGTTGTTCGCCTTATTCATCTGTGAGAAGAAGAAGAACAGCAAGCCGGCGATGATCAGGATCGGAAGCAGCGAGAGTAGGATCGAACCCCACGGGGAAGGCAGGGTGATGCTGTACTTGATCTCGGGATGCGCTGCCATGAGCTGGCCCAACGTGTCCTGACCGACCCAGGTACAGGTGAAGTTGTGCTTCGATCCGAGCGTCTTGACTTGCAGGATGCTCGGTTCGATGGTCTCAAGGCGCGAGCCGCCATTCACGATCGTGCCCAACTGGGAATTGAGCGCCTCGATGCCCGTGTTGAACGCATTCGCCGCCGTTACGCCTGCCGTTTGTGCGGGATAGTAGACGCCCGAAATGGTCTCTGCGCCCGCATCATAGACGACCGATTCAACACGCCCTTGGTCGACCGCCTGCGTGAATTCAGACGTTACCAGCGAGTCGGTTTGCGTGATGCCATCCGAAGAGCCTTGTGGCATGCGCGTGAGCATCGAGAAGAAGAAGATGGCCACGAGCGCGAACACCACGATCGTGATGATGTTGATCTGGCGTGGCTGCTTGTTAGGCTGCTTGTTCGACGGTTTGTTGTTCTTTGCGTTTGGATCTTGTGCCATAACGTATCAATGTTCCTTATGCGTTGGTCGGTTGGTCATTCAGTGGTTCGGTCGTTTACGATCAGGCCTTCTTTGCGATCGCGCTCCGCTTGAGCGCTCCCACATAGGGAAGGTTGCGATATTTTTCCGCGTAGTCGAGCCCATAGCCGACCACGAATTCATCCGGACAAGCGAACCCCAGGTAGTGACAGGGAAGATCGGCCTGTTCTGGAATGTCCTTACGGAGAAGCGCCGCAATGGAAAGCGATGCGGGCTTGCGCGACTGAAGATTCTTGATCAGATAGCGCAGCGTGAGACCCGTATCGATCACATCTTCAGCGATGAGCACATCGCGGCCCATGATGTCGGTCGAAAGGTCCTTCTGAATACGCACGATGCCCGAGCTTTCAGCCTCTTTTCCGTACGAAGAAACTGCCATGAAATCCATTTCGAGCGGAAGATCGATCTGGCGGACCAGATCGGCCATGAAGATCGCCGCACCGCGCAGGATCGAGATGACCACAAGGTCTTTTCCCGCATAATCGCGCGTGATAGCCGCTCCCATTTCACGTACCCGCGCACGAATGTCGCTCTCAGAGAACAGAACGCGCTCAAGATCGGGATGTAATTCTTCCACCGCTCCTCTTTCATGGCATAGCTTTCAAACCGCATCTGCGGCTTTTAGTGTTCTAGTTTAGCAAAAGCGCCGCGCGATTCGTCCGCTTGCAGGTGTGCACATTCCATTTGCGAAAAATTTGCAATAAATCTACATCGTCTGCGCCCGTGAACGCCTCATACAGCCCGTTTTTTCGCGCGTTTACGCCTCTTTTTGCGTTATCTCGACTGGCACTTCCCTGCGCAAAAGATCGGGGAAATTCTCGAGCAGCTTATCAACAGGCAGCCCGACGATGTTGTTGTAATCGCCCTCATAGCCTTCAACGAGCGCCGCGCCCTTGCCCTGAATGCCGTAGGCGCCCGCCTTGTCGATGGTTTCGCCGGTAGCCACATACGCATTGATGTCTTCTTCGGTGAGCTCTTTGAAGGTGACCTCGCTCGTTTCCGTGAAGGTACGGAATCCGATCGAAACGTTGCCGTCTCCTCCGTTTTCTTCGGTCTCGTTCAAGAGCATCATCCATACCGAAACACCCGTGATGACCTGATGTGTCTTGCCGGAGAGCTTACGCAGCATCTCGCGTGCATGATCAGCCGAATAGGGCTTGCCGAAGATCTCGCCATCAAGCACGACCATCGTGTCGGCACCGATCACGAAGCCCAACCCCACCGGATTCTGCGCGAGCACCTCTTGAACAGCTGCGCCTGCTTTTCGCTCGGCAAGCTTCTTCACGGCCTCTTCAGGCTGCGCGAGCAGATCGGCATCGAGCGTTTCGTCGACTGGTTCAGTGGGGGTGAACACACGGAACTGGACGCCTGCATCTTGAAGCAGCTGCTTTCGACGCGGCGAGTTCGACGCCAAGATGATGTTGATGGGAATGACCGGCTGTTGATCCATGGGTTCTCCTTAAGGAAGCGTTGATTGAAAAGTCTCGGTTAAGCGCGCTTGCGACGCGTGCGGAAGCGGGCCATGGGTTCGATGAGCACACCTTGTTTGTTCGCGCTCACGGCAAGATCGCCCTGGATGTTCACGACATAGCCGCTTTGCGGGCTGCTGTCTTCGTCGAAGGCTTGGAGTACGGCTTCGATGGACGTGCTCTCGATGCGGCCTTCGGAACCGATGAGCGACTCGAGCACTGAACGAATTGCGCGTCGCTTGAGCGGGAGCGCGAGCATGCCGAAGCTTGGAAGCAGCAACGTGTAACCTTCTGCCTGTTCAGCATTGTTCACAAGGGCTTCTTCGGCGAGCGATTCCATGAAGTCGTCTTCATCGGCAATGAGGTTCATCGTGCGGCAGAGCGTATCGAGCAGTTGGGGGTTCTGCGCCTTCGCTGCAGGAACGATCTCGTGACGCACGTAGGAGCGAAACCGGTCGGTATGCGCGTTCGTCGCATCCTCACGCCAAAGAGCGCCCTGTTCATCGCGTACGACCGCTTCACCACGAGCCGCGCGCTCCTCAAGATAGCAGCGCAGGCCAGCACGCGAGACATCCAGCAGCGGACGCACCACTGGCCCATTGCGATAGAGCATGGAGCGAAAGCCGCCCGGCCCTGTGCCTTTTATCGAGCGCATATAGAAGTTCTCTACGCGGTCATCCTGCGTGTGTGCCGTGATGATGCGCCCTTCGGCGATGGGCACCGCCGCGTGCATGCAGAGGCTCTCGAGGGCTTCGCGCGCAGCGATATAACGCTCTTGGCGCCCGATGGCTTCAACGTTGCCCCCTGTTTCTCGAGCGAGCAGAGCAACATCGACCTCGCAGCAGAAGAACGGGATATCGAGCGCTTCAGCAAGCGCAGCAACGAAGACCTGGTCGTCTTCAGCATCGCGCCCGCGCAGTTTGTGATTCACGTGCAAGCACGCAAGTGGTCCGACCAGCCCGCGCGCATGGAGGTCGGCCATGATGTAGGCAAGCGCCGTTGAATCAGAGCCGCCCGATACCATCAGAAGCGCTGGCGAAGCGGCATCGAAAAGCGCATGCTTGCCGATCGTATGTTCAATAGTCTCGATCACCTGAACGTCCTCTTACAATTTTGTTTCATTTGGGCACTTCATGATTATAGTTTCGCCTTCTCGCATAAGCTAGGAAAGCGTTCTCATAAGAATGACAGAAGAAAGTAGGTGAAGGCCATGAATTTCGTACTTCGTGTGATCGGCATCTTCATTGCCGTCGCGGTCGCGGTGTGGCTCGTTCCTGGTATCGAAGTAGGCGGAACGGTGTCCACGTGGACGAGCGTGCTCATCATCGCGCTCATCATCGCGCTGCTGAACATGACCATCAAACCCATATTGCAGCTGTTCGGGCTTCCTATAACGGTCATTACGCTCGGTATCTTCTATATTATCATCAATACCGCGCTGCTCTATCTTGCTTCATGGTTGGCGAACGGGCTGTTCGGCATCGATTTCATCATCGCGACCTTCGGGTCGGGATTCGTTGCGAGCATCGTTATCTCGATCGTTTCGAGCATCATGAACGGGCTTTTGGGAGCCGACAGCTATCGATAAAGACTAAAGCACCCCAGCGATTACACGCTAGGGTGCCCTTAGATTAGCCTTATCTTGTGCGATTGGGTTTACGCAGCGGGTGCGGTGTAGACGCGTGCAGCGCATTCCTGATCGAGATCGTAGAGCGCTTTAGCGTCGTTGCCGAAGAGCTTCATGCGCGTGAGCATGGTTTCAGCCGTATCTTCCTCTTCACCCTGCTCTTCGATGAACCAATCGAGGAACTTCATCGTACGATAATCGTTCACTGCAAACGCCGCGCTGTAGATGTCGTTGATGAGCGACGTTACGTACTTCTCATGCTCAAGGCCTGCCTCAAGCGGAGCAACATGATCGGTGAACTTCTTATCGGGCTGAGCAATAGCTTCGAGCACCACCTTTTCGCCGTTCTCATGCAAGTAGCTGCGGAACTTCAGCGCATGATCGCGCTCTTCCTGAGCCTGGATCATGTACCAATTAGCGAAGCCAGCAAGCCCCTCTTCTTCATAGTAGTTCGCAAAATCCATGTAGAGGTAGGCTGAATAGAGCTCCTTGTTGATCTGGTCGTTGAGCAATTCGTAGACTTTTTTGTCCATCCTGAAGCCTTCTTTCCGTATAGGTCTACTGATCGAGTGGCGACACTGCCGCACACCCATATCTTATTGATTCTATGATAACGCCAAATTTCGTCTAGCGCGTTCGTAGAGGTATAATCAAAAAAAGACACATTCAGGCTTGCATCGTTGGAAGGTTGTTTTCATGGCGAAGACTCGAAACGCACAAAAAACAACTCCCAAGATCGATGCTTCCCAGGCACGCATCATTCATCCTGCCGCTACCCCGAACTCGAAAACTTCAGTGAAATCAGGGACTCAATCACGTACGAATACGACCGCAAAGACCAAGAAGAGATCGAATACGCGATCGAGCGCGAAGCAAAACCAGCGTGAGCAGATCATTGCGGTAGCAAACAGGCTCTTTCGTGAAAAAGGCTATCACAAAACATCAGTTTCGGAGATCGCCCACGAAGTAGGCATGGATCAATCATCGATCTATTACTGGTTCCCCTCAAAAGAGGCCATCTTTGAACATGTGTGCGACCCTAATCGGTCGCTCTCGGCACTTGACCATATCATGAACGATATCGATGATCGCGTCGTTCAGCTCTATATGCTCATCTCCTACGACGTGGTGCGTAAGTGCAATCTTCCCTTCGACTTCATCGAGTTCGAAGGGCTTGTCTATGACCATCGCGATCGTTTCGAGGGATTTCTTACCAGATATCGCGAATTCTACCAGGCCTTCGAGCGCGCGATCTCGCGCGGCATCGAAGAGGGAGTGTTCAATGATTGCCTCGTGGATGAGCAGGTCGTAACCATCCTCTCGATCACCGAAGGCATCCAGCACCATTATCACGCCAAGTTGCGCGGCAATCTCATTCTGGTTTCATGCGATTACGAAGTGAAGGATCACGATCCAGAAGCTATCGGGCATATGGCTGCGCGCACGATCATCCCCAGCATGCTCGCTACGCCACAAAGCCTCGACGAGATCCGTTCGAAAGCGATCGCAATACTGGAGAAGCTCGGGCTCCCTAGAGCCTAGTTCTTCTGCTCGTTCTTGACTGGATATGCTTCCAACGTTGCGAGCGATAGCTCGTTGAATCCTCGCACGACGATATCGGCTTCTTGTTGCCACTCTTCAAAGGTGTAACCTTCGTGCGGATCGAAGATCCCGACGGTGGGATACCCTGCGTTATGAAGTACCTGAAGCGCGTAAAACGAATCGTCAAAGCCCCAAGTAGCTTCTTTTGGTGTTGCCATGATCCGACGTGCTTCTTCGAAAATGCCTGGCTGGCGTTTTGTGGTGCCTAGATCTTCAACCGAAATCATTGCTTCGAAATACGGTAGCAAACCTAATGCTTCAAGGGCGGTCTGCAGATAAAGCTGAGGGCTTGACGATGCAACGGTCAACTTAACACCTGCGCGTCTGCAGCTCTCAAGAAAGGCTTCAACCCCAGGAAGAGTATTCGAATGCGAAAGGGTATCGATCATATACTCATCCATGAGCTTTCGCACCGCACAGGCATCCTTTCCCAAACCGAAACGCTCATGGAACCACTGAGCGATCTCATCGAGCGACATCGGAATAAGCTGCTTTCGATCCTCAAGCGTAACGGTCGCCTGCGCCTCACGCGCAAGCACACCCTCAAGATTGTGCCAAGCATCGATCGAATCGACGAGCGTTCCGTCAAAATCAAGGATTGCGCCTGCGAATGCCATTATTCGTACTCAGCTTTCAATGCAGCAAATGCGGGGATAGAGTGCTCGATCGTGCTCTTGTCGATGCAATAACCTGCACGCACCCAGCCACCTACGCCGAAGCTATCCGAAGGAACGAGCAGCAATTCATGCTCTTTTGCCTTATCTGAGAACGCCTGCGCATCAGGCTCGAGCGCCTTGATCCACAAGTAGAACGCACCATCAGGTTCGATGTATTCGTAACCGAATTCGTCGAGTGCGTTCGTAAGAATCTCGCGATTCACTGCATAAGCTTCCACGTTGGTAGGTTCATCTACGCAGCGCTCGATAACGCGCTGGAAGAAGACTGGCGCGCAAATGTAGCCAAGTGAACGGCCGGCGCCACATACTGCCAAATAGACTTCACGGGAGTTGTGCACTTCGTTTGGAACGAGCACATAGCCGATACGATCACCCGGCAGCGAAAGCGACTTCGACCAGGAATAACACACCAGTGTGTTGGGGTAGATCGCAGGAACCCACGGCACTTCAACGCCATAGGTGAGTTCACGGTAAGGTTCATCGGAGATGAGGTAGATATCGTGATCGAACTTCTGCTCAGCGCGAGCGAGCACGCTTGCAAGGCCTTCGAGCGTTTCGCGCGTATAGACCGTGCCGACCGGATTGTTCGGCGTGTTGATGACCACCGCCTTCGTCTTCTCCGTGATCGCCTGCTCAAGCGCATCAAGATCGATCTGAAAGTTATCTTCGCGTGCAGGAACCTCAACGCATACGCCCCCTGCAAATTCGATCCAGATGCGGTATTCGGGGAAATATGGCGCGATAACGATGATCTCGTCGCCTGGATCGATGAGCGCCGTAAAGCAAGCTGAAAGGCATGCTGCTGCGCCCATAGTGAGGTAGAGGTTATCAGCTGTGTAGTGAGTACCGAAACGCTTGTTCAGGTTCTCCGCGATCGCCGTACGGGTCGAATCAAGACCTTGTGCCGCTGAATAAGCATGCAGTTGCGCTGGAGCCATATCTGCCAATTCGCGAATAGCCTCTGCGACCGAATCGGGAGCGGGAACTGAAGGGTTGCCGATGCTGAAGTCGAATACGTTCTCTTCGCCGATCTGGGCTTTTCGTTCCATTCCGTAGGCAAACAGCTCACGAATTGCAGACGGTGCATTGCCACGCTCGTACATCGTTTTGTTATACATCGTTATCCCCTTGCGTTCGAATCGCGATTATCATTCACTGGCTATTATGGCAGAAAGCGCTTTGGCCGACGCAACAAGGCGCGTAGATTGTCCGTGGATGAACAGAATAGAGCCACCCTTAGTCTTGCTTGTTCGCAGCACCATCCCGCTCTGTTCTGCACGAGCTCTTTACGTATGAGCGCGCAGCCCACTATTCACCCTTCTATAACGCCATTTTGCTGAGCGGCGCTTTATGCAAGAGAGCGAATCCGCTATAATGAATCTTCGCTTGCCCGAGTGGCGGAATGGCAGACGCGGCGGGCTCCAAAAACGTTGTCGAAAGACGTGCGAGTTCAAATCTCGCCTCGGGCACCAGCTAAGAATCAAGCTCCCTTCTGGGGGCTTTTTTATTGCAGGGGCTTTCCTGCTCACAAGTTTCCTCTGATGAGCGAAAGAACATCGATGGGACACTGAGAAATACAGCGGGCTTGCAATACAGCGAGCTTTCAAGAGCGCCCTGATGCGCTTCATTCATACGAACAGGCCCATCATGATGCCCAAGCAGAGCGCAGGACCGAAGGGAAAGGTGCGATCCTTTGCGAAGATGCGAAAGCACACGCCCAACACCACCCCTGCCAACGAAGCGATGAAGAGCGCCGTGAAAGCTTGCTGGAGATCGAGGAATAAACAGCCTACCGCCAGCAGCTTCACATCTCCCCACCCTAAGCTTTCTTGTTGGGTGCTCTGCTCCAAAATCCGCTTCAGCACAACCAGCGCGAACGTTACCCCTATCGAAACGACACCTGAAGTGGCAAGTGACGCAAACGCCGCGGAGGCACTTCCCCACAAGGCATCGAGGACACCGACAACAAGACGCAAGGCCAAAAGGGCAAGCACATATTCATTCGGGATGCGACGCGTTCGAAAATCAATGATCGATACCGCAATGAGCACTGCAGCAATGACAAGATAAACCGCCAATCCCACTACAATCTGAAAAAGAGAGACTGAAATATCCATGCGCGCATGGTTCCTTCCTGCACCTCTCTGTAATCTTCACTCGCCGCCCCACCCTTCCCCTGCTCAGAAGAAGGCTCCATAGACTGAAGCCATCGAAAGCAAGGCGGGAGGCCTTTCCTCAAGAACGAGCATTCTTTCCTCAAGAGTGACCATTCTCTATCGACTGAGCTGAATGGTACGGCCCAGAACGAAAAACGGGAGGCGCTCATAACAAGCACCTCCCGTTTAAATTGTATCTACCGAACAAGTCCGGCACGCACCTGAGAACAAATGCCCTTGCTCAGGAAACGTTCGCCGTGCGTTTCAGCAGCTTAAATGGTGAAATCCTTTTCGCCATTGAAGACCGCAAGCGCGTCTTCGACGCTGTAATCGCCGAGCGTGATAGCAGAGATAGCCTTGGTAAGGCGAACTGCTTCTTCGGTCGAACGCATGTGGATGTTACGGCCCGTTGCGTTGCCGCATGCACCACCAATGTGAATCTGATCGTAAAGGTCGGACAGGAAGACCGAAGCATCTTCCTTGGAACCGCCTGCGCAAACCAGGCCCGTACGACCAGCAGCGGTCGAAGCGATCTTGAGGCCTTCAGCAGAAGTCTGGCTATCGGTTGCCTTCGGCGGATTGACCTTCACGAAGTCTGCACCCAAGCAGAGCGCAACACCTGCTGCACCTGCGATAAGATCAGGATCCTTCTCATCGGGCACTGCCTTGCCGCGCGGATAGATCCAGAGCACCACGATAAGACCCTGAGCATGAGCCTCAGCGATGAGCTCGCCTGCCTCAGCCATCATGGTCGATTCATATTCGGAGCCAAGATAGATGGTGTAGCCGATGCCGACGATGTTGACACCCGCATCCTTCATGGCGAGCACTGCTTCCAGATCGTAGAGCTGCGGAGAATACGGATCGTCCTGAGCGCCCTTCACGAGGTTGGTCTTGGAATTCATCTTCACGAGATAATTGATCTCGGGGTAATCGTTCGCATACTGAGCGATAAGACCACGCTGGCCAGCCAAGATACCGATGGTGCCCTTGCTACCGATCTCGAAGAGATGCTCGGGCTCGAGATCCGACGGGTCGATGCCTTCGCCGTAGAAGTCCTTGTTCAGGTGCTCGATCTTCTGATCGCAAGCGAACAGCATCAAACGGCCCGTGCCGCGCGTTGCCTTCATATAGTTCTCAATGTAGTTTTCACGTGCTTCAGGCATTACATCTGCAGGGACCCTTACCTGATCGCGAGTAATGGTGGGCATATTCTCCTCCTTATTTAAGCATTGCACCTGCGTGCAACTTGATCGAATGATCGCAGCTTATTATAACGTAAAAGAGCAGGGAACTTGCACCGCTAGAACCAGTTATGCGTACCCTCTACATAAATTCGCTCGAATTCTTGGGGCGACTTTAAAAGATAGATGACCCCTTCGGCGCTGGCGACCATCCAAATAGCCAGAATGCCAATACCTGATGAAAGCGTTGCAAGGATGATCGTGAAAAGCAGTAATAAAAATCCCTGTTCATGGTAGCCAAGATAGAACTTGTGCATACCTAACGCGCCCAACGTGAGTGCAAGGATGCCCGCAGTACGATGATCGCTCTGCGAGATCTGGCGCATCGTGAAAAGGACCTTGCTCATGCGCGATGGACTCGCGCTCGTAAGAATGGGGGCTTCTTCTTCCTCTTCAAGGATGGATGCCGTACCGAAGTTCGAGCCAAGCGATTCCTCAAAAGCGACTTTAGCTTCGTTGAAATCCGCTTCAGGAATCTCAGGAGCGATGTCGCTATTCGCCTTCATCGCTCTTCCCTTCGAGCGCCTTTTTGTATTCATCTTTGAAGTTCGAGAACATGCCCCGCGTTTTAGAGAGTTGGACTCCGAGGTTGTATGCCCCTTTGTTCACCAGCTCTTCGGCTTTTTGAGCTGCTTCCTCGGCTTTGGGCTTCACCTTGTCTTTTGCTTGAGAGACCTTATGCGCTGCAACTGCTGCACCAGCGCCGGCTTTTTCCGCCACGCCGCCTTCCCGTTCAAGCTTGAGCGCTTCAGGGGAGACAACGATCGCGCCGCGGAAGGTCTCATCTTCCGAAGCTTTAGAGAGATTATCGCCGATGCCGATCTTGAAGCCTTCGATAAGGCTGGCTGGTAATTCCGATCTACCGAGCAGAAACTCGACCGAAGCCCCCTTATCGACCTGAAGCGATATGACATCACCCGTTTCGGCATCGAAAGAAACGCTGCCCACATAGCCTATGCGCTCTTCGTTTTCCGTCATGAGCGGCAGACCTTGCCAAATAACGCAATCATCCCACGAGATTCCAAGGCGCTTGCAAGCAGCACGGCCGGTCGATTGACTGTCGTCGTTGATCATGACCACACCATCGACTACGCTATAGCCGTCGAGCGCCACGAAAATATCGCTCCGATGAAACATGAGTGCAGCATCAGGTCGTTTCACCGCAAAGCCCACGATCTTGCGCTTAGTAGGATGAAAGATGAAATGACGAACGCGCCCAAGCCGCTTGCCTGGCCTCTTCGCGTGTTCGACACGCACTCCCATCAATTGTTGCGTTGTATGAATGTCTCCCATAACCCCTCAATGCGCGATAAGGCACTCCTAAGAGCGCCTTATCGTTAGTGGATCGTTAGCGTTGATCGCGTGAATCCCGTTATTTCTTGGTGGCCTTCTTTGCTGCATCTGCTGCAGACTTAGCCGTTTTCTTGGCGGTTTCTGCCACATCTTTTGCTGCGCTTGCCGCGGTCTTTGCGGTGCTCTTCGCAGCATCAGCAGCGCTCTGCGCGATGTCTTTTGCTGCGTCCGTTGCATTTTCAGCTGCTTCCTTGACCGCTGTTTTTGCGTTCTTTGCAGCGTCCATCGCTACCGGCACTGCATCGACTGCCGTGTCGTGAACCGCTTCAGCATTCTTCGCGACCTGCGCAGCGATGCGCTCGCGTGCTGCATCGATCTTGTCGCGCAGTTCGTCGTTCTTCTCAACGACTGCAGGAGCCGTCTGCTCTACGCGACTAGTTAATCCTTTTTTTACTTCAGCACCTTTGTCGACCACGGTGTTGATGACCTTGGTCGAAGTAGTTGCAGCAGCATCGACGAGCTGATTAGTGGTTGCACGTGCTGCCTTCATTGCATCTGGATAATTCTCATTGAGCGTGTCGTTAATGAGCGCACGATTCTCTTCACCCGTGCGGGGCGTTGTGAGAAGGGCAATACCTGCACCGACCAAGCCGCCAACGAGAAATGTTGCGAATCTTCCCATAGTGTTTCCCCCTTTATACATGAACTTACTTCTTCTTAGGAACACGCTTGCGGGGCGATACCCTGTGGTCTCTTTCCGAAAGCGGGCTGCGTTCTATTATAGACACTTCGCATCAGGCGAGAATCAAAAAACATGACACACATAGGTTTGTTAACGTCGCGTTGATTGCCGTTTTGCACGTGAGCTATGCGAGCTCTTGGTTGATGAAATGGAGCGCCTGTTTGAAAGCCCCGAGCGCAATAAGATCGTCATAGAACGAGACGCGCACAATAGCCACATCGCGCATGGTCGCGCTCCATTGGGTCGTGCCCGTGAACACCGGGTCGGTTGCTTCATCTTCTCGCTCAGCATGCGCCCGTGTTTGGATGTCGATCACCAGATGCTCGAGCAAGTGCGGGAGCGATGTGTTCTCCATGACCGCGCTAAAGGTAGGTCCCGCTTCGTTTCGGCAAGTATGAAAGGGAATCGTAGGGAACTGAACGAGCACCTGAGCAATAAGCTCAGGTGAGGTGGTGCGATAAGCAGGATCGAGAACGCGCACCTCCGCTTCGATACGATCAGGCAGTACGCTCAGCCGCTCAAGCGCGATCTTCTCTGCCACGGGCTAGTCCCCGCCCTGGGCAGAACCAGCAGCTTGTTCATTGCGCTCGGCTTGCGTTGGGCTTTCCGTGCCATCGATCACGCCGATGCCGTTGGTCTGCGCATCGCTCGTGTCGTTATTGTTGGCGGTTTCCGGTTCGCCCGTCGATTGGTTCGAGACCTTCAGCAGGCGCATCGATTGGTTTCCTTCGCCCTGATTCGCTTCAGGATCCACATCAGTGATCGTGAGCACATCACGTTCAGGCGAGAACATGTACGACCCCTCGTTGGCATAGTTCACATAGGTGTATTTGATGGTCTTCGCGAACGTGTCAAGCTCGTAGCCGAAGCTCACACTATCGGTGAGCTTGATCTCGGAATCGGTGATCACGATCGAGGCGTTCGTTCCCTCGATCTTCCACTGGCCTTGAAAATCTTGCTTGTCGTCGTAGCGGAACAGGTAGTCCCAAACAAGGAAGCCGCCGCCTGCGAGCACCACCACAAGAATGATCGTGATAACGATCTTGAACGCACGTGGAACACGCTTCTTCTTGGCTCTTTTCGCCTTCTTCGCCTTGGAGGCTTTTTGCGCTTGCGGATGCGCGGAAGGCATCTCCCGGCTTACGGGAATCTGCTCACCCTGCGGTCTCGCAGCCGGAGCGTGCGGCACCTTCGCGGTCGGCGACGCACTTGCTCCTGGATGCGCAGCCTGGCTTGCCGCAGGAGCATGGGGCGCGGCTGGCCGAGGCTTCTGCGGAGCATGGGGCACTTGAGCGGGACGCGGCGTGTTGGGCGCGGGCGCTGAAGTGCGCTTGGACGCAGGAAGCGCTGCATGAGCAGCATGCTTTCCGCGAGGCTTATTCGTATTTCGCGCGCGCTTGCCAGGCATGGTTCGACTGCTTATAACTGCTTATTCAGGCTTGATATATTCGATGCCGCCCATATAGGGAACGAGCACATCAGGAACTTTGATCGAGCCATCGGCCTGTTGATAATTCTCAAGGATCGCAGCCATGGTACGACCGACCGCAAGACCAGAGCCATTCAGCGTGTGCACGAGACGATTGCCCTTGAAGCTTTCAGGATCCTTGTACTTGATGTTCGCACGTCGCGCCTGGAAGTCTTCGCAGTTCGAGCAGGAAGAGATCTCCTTATAAGCATCATACGAAGGCAGCCACACTTCTAAGTCGTAGGTCTTCGCAGCAGAGAAGCCCAGGTCGCCCGTGCAGAGGCTGATCACACGATACGGCAAGCCAAGCAACTGGAGGATATTCTCCGCGTCGGCAACCATCGCTTCGAGATCGTCGTAGGATTCTTCAGGCTTGGCATATTTCACCATCTCGACCTTGTCGAACTGGTGCAAGCGGATGAGCCCGCGGGTATCGCGACCGGCACTGCCTGCCTCTTCGCGGAAGCACGGCGTGAAAGCGCAATATTTGAGCGGCAACTGATCGGCGCTGAGCACCTCATCGGAGTGGATGTTCGTGAGCTGCACTTCGGCGGTGGGAATAAGATAGAGGCCTTCCGTGGTCTTGAACAGGTCTTCCTCGAACTTCGGAAGCTGACCGGTGCCCGTGAGCGTCTTAGCATTTGCCATGACCGGACACCACCATTCCTTGTAGCCGCGAGAGACGTGGGTGTCGGCCATGAAGCTGATGAGAGCGCGCTCGAGACGAGCACCCAGGCCACCGAGCAGCACGAAGCGCGATTCAGCGAGCTTCACCGCACGCTCGAAATCGATGATGCCCAGATCTACGCCCAGATCCCAGTGCGCTTTGAATTCGAAATCGAACGTGGGCGGCGTGCCCCAACGACGCACCTCGGGGTTATCGTCTTCGTCCTTGCCGATCGGCGTGGTCTCGGAAGGAATGTTCGGAATCGCAAGGATGAGCTCATTGAGCGCAGATTCGGCCTGTTCGTGCAAGTCGGCGTAGTAAGCAATCTGCTCCTTGAGCTTCGCAACCTCCGCTTTCGCCGCCTCTGCCTCTTCCTTCTTGCCTTCACCCATGAGCTTACCGATGCTCTTCGAGATGGTGTTGCGCTGTGAGAGTAGGGCCTCTTCTTGCGCGATAGCACTGCGACGATCTTCGTCGAGTTGCAAGAAGCGCTTCGAATCCCACGTGAAATTGCGGCTTTCCATAGCCTTATTCACAAGATCGATGTTTTCACGGACGAATCGGATGTCGAGCATGATTTCCCTTTCGTAAACAATAGTTCGACGCAGAACCTCATCAGCGCGTCTCTGGTATTGTTGAGATATTCAGATTGAGTATACTTTACAACCAAACAGGATACCACCTAACAGCCCTTCTCTCTTTTCAAGGCCGCTTGAACATTCGAGAAGACAAGGTGGTCCTGCCAATGGGAAACGAAGTATAAAGGGGCATCATGGATCTGGCTGAGATCTACCATTTCATTTTTGAAACGTATGCCGGAATCGGATGTTTGGTCGGTGCTGGAATCATTATCAGCATCGTCGCAGCGGTGATCAGCGAACGCAAAACGCGCAGAGTGTTTCGCGATCGTGGCGAACGCCCAGAAGATCGTGATGAAGAGAACGAGAGCGAAAGCGAATAGCGCACTCGTTTTGTTTTTGATGCAGAAGCGCCCACTCCCTCGGGCATGAATAGAAAGAAGCACATCATGGGACTGCAGAGCATGCCACTTTACGAGCACACCGAAAACCCCGATTACATCCCGCGCGTAGGCGCGGTGCACGATCTGTGCGGATACGGAAAGTGCTCGCTGGGCGTGGCGATCCCTGTTATCTCTGCGGCAGGCTGCGATGTGTGCCCCCTTCCGACCGGGCTTTTCTCTTCGCACACGGCCTTCCCCGTGTGGCACATGCTCGACACCACCGACATGATGAAGCCCTATATCGATGCGTGGGAAAAGGTAGATATCTTCCTGGACGCTATCTACTCTGGCTTCCTTGGCGCGCCTGAACAGGTTGATAGCATTCAGCGTTTGTATGCGCTGTTTCCCAATGCGCTGCGCATCGTCGACCCGGTGATGGGCGATCATGGCAAGGTCTATCCCACCTACACCAAAGAGCTGTGCGACGCGATGGCGAATTTGGCCGATGGCGCGGATATCCTTACGCCGAACCTGACAGAAGCTTCCATCATTTTGGGTACCGAATACACGGGGCAGAATGTTTCTGTTGAAGAGGTCGAGAGCATGATCAATATGCTGCGCAATCGTGGCGCGAAGAACGTGATCATCAAGGGCGTGGATCGCGAAGATGGCTTCTTGCGCAACTATGTCGCAGGCCGCAATACTCCCCTCACGGAGTTCGTGGTGGAGAAGCTTCCTGTTATGCTGCACGGTACGGGCGACCTGTTCTGCTCCTGCGTGACTGCGGCCATTATGGCTGAAAAGAGCCTGGATGCAGCTGTGGATTTCGCCGGCAAGTTCGTGCACGATGCGATGATCGTTACACTCGAGCAGCCGAACTTCATGAGCCGCGGCATCAGCTTCGAACCGCTGCTTGGCAAGGTTGCTGACCTGCTGAACTAACTTCATAAAGCTACAACAGAATAAAATGGCGTTGCTATCGACAGATCAGTTCCTTTAAGCCTCTCTACATCTGTTCAACTTGCCCACTGAAATGTGTTTCTTTTTCTGTCGTACGCAGAAATTTCGTGTAACTATGCCATAATTATGTCGTACGCAATAATTATGAGGGAATGCCATGAACCCAATCCGCACAAGCAGCGAAATCGGAGCCGCCATTCGCACCGAACGAAGGCAACAAGGCTTAACTCAAACTGAGCTAGCCGATCTGTGTGGCGTTAGTCTGTCGTTCGTCTCAAACCTAGAAAACGGCAAGCCCACGGCCGAGCTCGCAAAGGTCCTTACTGTCTTGACTACCTTAGGCTTGGATCTTTTCCTTGTAAAACGAGGTGAGCAACAGTGAATCTAACCGTCTATCGCGACTACTCTGACGGGCTTGTAGCCTTGGGAAATCTTGTACGCGAAAACGGCAACACCGCCTTCTGCTACAACCAAGAGTATCTCGCCCGCGCTGATGCTGCTGCCGTCTCGCTGTCTCTCCCTCTGCAAGAAAAACCCTTTTCTGAAGAGGAGCTTTTACCCTATTTCAAAGGTCTCTTGCCTGAAGGAGAAGCACTCGAAAACTTATGTCGCTCCATGGGGATCCTTACTGGTGATTACTTCACCATGTTAGGCAGTTGCGGTCTTGACTGTCTAGGAGACATCATTATCGATCCGCATGCTTATCAACTCGAACGATCTTATGAACCCATCACCGTACAGGATCTAACAGCAATGGCAGGAAAACCACGTTCGATAGATGCCTCTATCGAACTAGCTCGCCTTTCGCTGGCTGGTACCCAGAACAAATGCGGACTCTTTCACAATCCTAAGGCTCCCCTCAGTGATGGCTGGTATCAACCAGTCGGCGGCGCTCCTTCCAATTACATTGTCAAGTTCGCCCGCGAGGACCTTCAGGACCTTATGATCGTTGAACACCTATCCCTTACCTGTGCGGCTGCATGTGGAATTCCATCAGCCAAAACAGCACTGCTCAATCCCGCACGACCGATCATTTGCGTGGAACGCTACGATCGCCTAGGCAGCACATCTGAGGTCATCAATGGTCAGATGGTGCCCCTCCGCCAGCATCAAGAAGACATTACGCAGGCATTTGGCATCATGCCAGAAGCAAAGTATCGCCAACTTGAACCCAGTTCCGTAACCATTCTTGCAGACTTTTTCAGGAACAGCTCTGCAAATCCTGCACGGGATGTTGCCAATCTTACACGCCTTTTGCTGTTCAACTATCTTATTGGCAATTGCGACAACCATCTGAAGAATATCTCAATCCTCTATTCTCTCGACTGGAAGTCGTTCCAAATGGCTCCTGCCTACGATCTGGTAAGCACCACCTATTTCGCTCGCTTCTCTTCTACTATGGGCATGGCAATAGGAAACCACCTGGATATACAAGAAGTGGTACCCGAGGACTTTCACCTCATGGCTAAACAAATTGGAATTAATATACGTCTAATACGCAACATAGTGAAAGACCTCCAACAACAAGCTAGTGCAGCTCTAGATGTCGAAGGAAGCTTGCTGAACGAACAAGGCTTCAAATCGGCGCCCTATATTGCAGATGAACTTCGGGAAGAAATGCTCCCTCGATTGGAAGTGCTCTCGAAGATATAGTCGATGGTCCATCTAAAAGCATGTGTGATGCCCTCTTCAACGATGGCAAAGGCACCTCGTTCTCCAAACATCTCTTCCGTTATTGACTTAAAGCTTAGTTCAAGTTCAAAAATATAAAGAGAGAGACGTTTTGGAAGAGGGAATACTATGGAATACGTACCACTCGGGCATTCGGGTATCGAAGTTTCTCGCATCTGCATTGGCGGCATGAGCTTCGGTGAGCCAGACACGTCAAACCACGAATGGACCATTAGCCCAGAAGATACTGAAAAGGTGATCAAGCACGCCTTTGAAGGTGGCATCAACTATATCGACACCGCCAACTGCTATTCCCATGGAACGAGCGAGGAATACATCGGACGAGCGCTCAAGAATCTTGGTATTCCGCGTGATGAAGTGGTGCTACAAAGCAAGGTATTCTTCAACGAGGGCGGTCTTTCTGCTGCCGCCATCGCCCGCGAGATCGATGGCACGCTATCGCGTTTGGGGACTGATTATCTTGATGTGTACATGATCCACCGCTTCGATTACAGCACCCCTATCGAAGAAACCTTAGAGGCGCTCGATGCGCTCGTCAAGGCCGGAAAGGTCCGCGCCCTGGGGGCTAGCGAAATGTTCGCCTACCAGCTCCACAACATGCAAGTTGCTGCCGAAGCGAACGGTTGGACGCAATTCACCAACATGCAGTGCCACTACAACCTGCTCTACCGTGAGGATGAACGCGAGATGATCCCCGTGTGCCGCCAATTCAACATGGCGATTACCCCTTACAGCCCACTGGCCTCGGGGCATCTGGTTCGCAAGACATGGGATTCTGATTCTCTTCGCAGCCGAACGGACCTTACCATGGCAGACAAATACAACCGGGCGAAGAGCCTGGATCTACCCATCATTGCGCGTGTTGCTGAACTTTCGAAAAAGCGCGGCGTGCCCATGGCGCAAATCGCCATCGCTTGGCATCTGAACAAGGGCGTCGAAAGTCCTACGCTCGGGTTCTCCAAGCCTGCGCGCGTTGACGATGCGCTGGCGGCCATCGACATCAAGCTTACTGATGAGGAAATGGACTATCTGGAAGAGCCCTACGTAGCCCATGAGCTTGTCGGGCCCATCGGAAGGCCCGGCGAAAAGCCGTTGGCAGGCACCATCCGTCCCAGTTCAGTAAGCGAGATCAAAGAAGGTTGATAGACGGTTCTTGAGGCCATCTTGCGAAAGGAACGGAGGAGTGCTTCTATGCGGATAACGGTATTGCAAGGAAGCCCGAATCGAAAAGGATCGACTGCGATTCTGGCAGAAGAATTCGCGCGTGGTGCAAGGGATAACGGGCATGATGTGAAGATCATCGAGGTTGCCCATACAAACGTACACCCCTGCACTGGTTGCGTTGCCTGCGGGTATGGTGGCCCGTGCGTTCAGCATGATGGCTTCGATGAGCTTCGTGAGTGTATTCTGGAGTCCGACATGCTGGTGTTCGCCACGCCACTCTACTACTACGGAATGAGCGCGCAACTGAAAGCATGCATTGATCGTTTCTGTTCTGCGAATCCCTGCATAACCGGCAAACAGCTTGATTGCGTGCTGCTTGCCGTTGCTTGGAATGCTGACGATTGGACGTTCGAAGCGCTGGAGGCGCATTACGATACGCTGGCGAAGTACTTGAGCATGCATGATAGGGGGCGTGTGCTGGGGTACGGATGCGGAACTCCCTCGATGACGCGCCATAGCCATTACCCGCAAGATGCCTACAACCTGGGCGCATCTCTTTAGACCACTAATGCGCTGAGCCATAGAGGTTAACGAGAACCACGCCGATTATAATGAGCACCATCCCAAGAAGCGCTGGCCAGGTGAGATGCTCACCAAACGCAAAAACAGCGATGAGAGACGTAAGCACGATCCCGACCGCTGCCCACACCGCATAACCAACGGACAAATTGACGGTAACGAGCGCTTTGCTCAACAGATAGAAGCAGATGATATACCCAACAGCGCACCCCACAGATGGCCAGAGTTGCGCGAAGCCATTGGAGATCTTCATCATGGTAGTGGCGAACACCTCGAACAAGATGGCTCCGCCCAAAAAGAGATACCCAGCCATGATCACTGCCCCTTTCTTTCATGATCGATGCACTGTTCCAGCGCTTCCAGATACTGTTGGTTGAATTCATTAGTAGCATCGAGGCTGCCGGATGCATTGGCTATGCATGCTTCCTCGATCTCGTTTAGGCGTACCATCACCTTGCTTGCGTGCTTCTTTCCCTTTTCAGTAAGGGAGAAGATTTTCTCGCGACCATCGCGCGAAGAAGGGGTCTGCTCAACATAGCAGCTCTTCTCCAGCTCTTTCAAAATGCGACTCATCGTTTGCTTAGGCACCGAAAGGCTCTCGCAAATCTCCGACTGGCACAGCCCCTCATCTTCGCCGAGAAGAAGGCGCATCAAGAAAAGCGTTTGGACGCTTTCGCCAAGTAATTTGGCAAGTTCGTTATAAAGACGATTGCCACGAAAGAACAAGTTATAGTAGGTATCTAGCCCCTTGTTTGGCACCGCTGATCCTTCCTGATTAGTACCACTTGGGACTATTCTACCATATGTTAGTACCATATGGTACTAAATAATTAGTTTCAAATAGCTTCTCTAATGCCCTGCTGCAAAAGGACTGCAAGTGTAAGCATCGAGCGTTCGTATTCATCTTGGTTTACGCGGCGAGTGAATCCCCATAGACCAAGCAATACGACTTTCATTATTTGCCGAACAAAGCGGGCAGATAACGGCTGGGGTAGACGATGAAGCCCAGCTTGCCGATGTGAGAGAGCACCCACATCACGAACACGGGCAGCGGATAGCAGGCGATCAAGCAGATGATCGCATTCACAGGAACCCAAACAACTTCGAACACACCACCCGCGTGGAAGCCAAGCGCGTAGAGACCACAGAATACGAGCACACTCAGGATCTGATGCATGAGCCAGATCGCCATGGTGTAGCGCGCAACGAACCCATAGAACCGTATTTGATTTCCTCGCAAGAACCGAGCGGCCGAAAGCGAATAGAGCGCGAGCAATCCCAGCAACGTGAGCAAGCTTAGAAGCGTCGCTTCAGCCATGTTGAACGTGAGCAAAAGCGCAGCGAGAACAAAGAACGCGGCTGTTAGGCCTGCGGCGAGTGCAGGTTGCCTGAGAAGCTTCGGCGTATCGAAGGCGCATAGCGCAATACCGAGTGCGAACCAAATCCAGTTATCCATGATGCCAAGCAGGTAATACGGCACATGCGCAGCCAAGCCAAGATCAGTAAGGACGATAGCGACCATTTTCGCCACCAAAGCACATGCAAGCAATGTCCACATGCCACGCTTGGTTTGCGGTGTATGCGTGATCACGTAGATGCCGAGCAATATGATGAAGTATCCGACCGGCCCCACTGGATGAATGAAAAGCGCATGCACCAAGTTTGGAAGCGTGAAACCTGGCTCCCCTGCTGCAAGTCCGCTTTCAACCAGTCCTGGCTGCAACGAAACCACACTTGTAGCAAGCAACGTGAACACCAAGAAGACAATGAACGGTGTGAGCAAGACGATGGCCTCGCGTTTGAGATACGCAGCCGAGCTCTTCAAGCTGGTAACGCACTGATGACGCTGATAGAGATAACCTGCCCCAAGATAGAACACGCCCAGTAGGAACGGAATGACCCAATGCGCACCCCATTCATAAAAGGCGTCCTTGGGGATGATCCCGAGCGTGATATACACACCGAAGATATACCATGCCGCAATGAGCAGCGTGGAGGTGGCTTCGGCGTTGAAGATCCACGTATCCTTCGCCGCGGCCGGCGCATGCCCATGCATCTCGCTTATCGAAACGCCTGAGGTCATGTTCGGGTTCTTGCTAGCACTGCTCGTCATGCATCGATTGTACCGATGCCGTTGGTGAAGCAGGCGTTATCCAGCTTGCTGATACGAAATCGTTTAAGCGTTCAGGAAGGCTTTGTAACCCTTGTAGGCTTCGTAGATGTCTGCCTTCGACGTGACTTCCCAAGGTGAGTGCATGGAGAGCACTGCCACACCGGAATCGATGACGTTCATGCCGTATTTCGCAGGGATGTAGGCGATGGTTCCGCCGCCGCCCGCATTCACGCGACCCAGTTCAGCAGTTTGATACTTCACGCCTGCATCGTCCATGACCTTGCGGAGTGCTGCCATGTATTCGGCGTTCGCATCGTTGGAACCCGACTTACCGCCTGAGCCCGTGTACTTATTGAACACGAGACCGCGTCCACAATAGGCGGAATTCTTCGGCTCGAAGACCGAGGCATACGAAGGGTCGAAAGCTGCGCTCACATCGGAAGAGAGCATCGAGGAACTCGCAAGGCAGCGGCGCAGCGCCAGATCGCCTTGCTTGCCCATCAAATTGAGGATCTCCGCCATGGTGTTCTCGAAGAACGCCGAGGTCATGCCCGTTGCACCAACGCTGCCGATCTCCTCTTTGTCCACGAGGATGCATACCGCCGTGCGCGTGGGATCCTCAATGGCAAGCTGAGCCACCAGGCTCATGTACGCGCAGACGCGGTCGTCCTGGCCATAACCGATCACCATCGAGCGATCGAGCCCGCAATCGCGCGCGTCGCCTGCGGGAACCACCTCGATCTCAGCAGAAAGGAAATCTTCCTCTTCGATACCGTAGCGTTCAAGAAGCAACTGCATGATATGCGCACGTACCGCTTCCTTTTGCGCGGTGCTCGCGATCTGCTCTTCGTAGGCTTGCTCTTTTTTGGCTGGCTTTGCTTCGGTGGTTTTTTCAGCGCCTTCAACGATGAGCGGCTCGCTCCCGAACAGAACGTCGAGGCTTTCGCCTTCCACCACTTCCCTGCCATTCTTCTTCATCTGCTCTGCGCCCAGATGCGGCAGCAGATCGGTCACGCAGAAAACCGGGTCGGCTGGATCGTCGCCGAGCGAAATATCGACTACGGTGCCATCCTTCTTGACCACTACGCCCTTAAGCGCGAGAGGCAGCGCGACCCACTGATAGTTCTTGATGCCGCCGTAATAATGCGTATCGAGCAGCACAAAATCGGAAGCTTCATAGAGCGGATTCTGCTTAAGGTCAAGACGCGGGGAATCGATATGCGCACCTAAGATGTTCACGCCCGCTTCGATGTCGTTCGTTCCGATCTGCACGAGCATGATCGCCTTGCCGTAATTGTCGATCCAAACCTTATCGCCTGGTTTCAGCGTTTTTCCTGCAGCAATAGCCTCTTTGAGCGACACGTAACCAGCATCTTCGGCCATTTCGATAGCGCGCTTGGTAGCAAGTCGTTCGGTCTTGCACTGCGAAAGAAAGCTCTTATAGCCTTCGCAAAGTTCGGTAAGTTCAGATTTATCCTGATCGGTATAGGATTTCCACGCATTCTCGCGTTCCATGATCGTCCTTTCGTTTCAGCTCTCAAGCAGGCTTATTCGTTTGATGTGTTTTCTCAACGATAGCGTTCTTCTTGCACCAAGACGCATCGATCGATAGCGTTTTCACATCAAAAAAATAGTTAACCATTTGTTAGCAATCGACCTTTTTATTGTTTCATGGAGTAGAATTCTACATCAAGGACGAACGCGCTCTGCCTGTGAGCGAGAAGAGCACAGAAGGGCCGCAAACGTTCTTCGACTTGTTTGAAATCGATGATCGCACGCGCGATCGAAGAGGAGTGATGAACATGGCACAACAAGTGCGCGATGAAATCCCAACGCCGGATAACTCGACCAACTTCAACGTTGCAGCAGGCAGCGAAACGCCTGTAGGCACCACGCTCGAGAACCTGAAGGCAGCTGTTGGTGGCGAAACTGGCGCTTCTGCACACTACAGCGTTTATGCTGATGCAGCAGAAAAAGCAGGCTATTCCCAGCTCGCAGCTCTCTGGCGTGCGACCTCTGCAGCTGAGCAAATCCACATTGCTATGGAATACAACGCAGTTACGGCTGAAGATCCTGATTGGCCTCGTCCGGAAGTTACCGCAGGCACCGATGCTCCTGCAGACCTGAACCTCATCTCTTCTGCTCAGGGCGAAATCTATGAGACCTCCGACATGTATCCTGCATTCATCAAGAAGGCTCAGGAAGAGGGCAACAACGCTGCTGTTATGATCTTCACGCGCGCAAAGCTCGCTGAAGGCTATCATGCTGAAAACTATATGTGGGCATACAACAACATCGATACGCCCACCGACGAGCACTTCTATCTCTGCCCCGTTTGCGGCTACATCCATCGCGGCAAAGACTTTGAGAAGTGCCCGATCTGCTTCACTCCTGCAGCGAAGTTCATCGAGTACTAAGCCTTTGCGCTTAGGCGCGCTCACGAATTCTTGCAACCCCTGTGCTGAAGTTCAGCGCGGGGGTTGTTCGTTTATGGGGTAAACAGGATGAACAGGGGACGGGGCAAGTGTTCAACCTCCAAAGTGTTCAAACTCCAAATGAACAGACGAGCTAAAATGGCCACTGTTTAATCAAAACGACAAGGTAACTGCTAACAAAGTTGAACACTTGCCCCGTCCCCTGTTCAATAAAGGCGTCTAGAAATCGAATGCTTCGCCCACATTCATAGCGAGACAGTGATCCGCGGTCTTATCGAGTGCACTCGGATCGCGATTGATCACGATAAGGTTCTTGCCGTTGAAGAATTCAACGAGACCTGCAGCTGGATAAACCACTCGCGAGGTGCCCGCGATGATGAGCGTTTCTGCTTGCGCGATGTCTTCGACGGCCGCCTGTATGACCTGTTGATCGAGCGCTTCTTCGTAGAGCACCACATCGGGGCGGATGATTCCCCCACATTCACAATACGGCACACCCTCGGCTTCCATGATCGCATCAAGCCCATAGCGCTTACCGCACTTCATGCAATAGTTGCGATGGATGCTCCCATGAAGCTCATGTATACACTTCGACCCTGCCGCCTGATGCAAGCCGTCAACATTCTGCGTGATCACACTGCGAAGGATGCCCTGTTGCTCAAGTTCGGCGAGCTTCTTGTGCGCCTGATTCGGTTTCGCATCTTCATGCACCATCTTTGCTCTGTAAAAATCGTAGAAGACATCAGGATGCGCTTCGAAGAACGAATGGCTCACGATCACCTCAGGAGGATAGGGGTACGCCTCATTGAAGATGCCTTTGGCGCTACGGAAATCAGGGATGCCGCTTTCTGTTGAAACCCCTGCCCCGCCGAAGAACACCACGCTCTTCGGATCTGCTTCGCTAATGATACGCCGTACCTCTTCAAGCTCTTCGTTCATATTCCCTACCCCCATTTCCTTGTTTTACCAGCAGCAAAGCTCCCCGTCTGCCTCAAACAAGCAGCACGCCTATGGGGCACTTGTAATTACCCGCTTTCGCTGTTCGCTTGCTCTTCGAGGCAAGCTCATGCGCTTCGCTCCTTCGAACAGCTTATTACAATCTAAGAGTGCGGACTCAGAGTAATTCAAGTACCCCATGGGCTCAGCTGCTTGCTCGACCGGAAACATCTGGCTCGATCAGCGGAGAGGGTGAGGCAACGAGGTGACTCTTTGCCGACTAAATTCGTTATTAATAAAACCCGAGCAAAGCAGCGACGCATGAGCGAATCAGCATGCGCTGATTCGCGAACAGGGAAGCGGGGAACCTCGTGCCTCGCGCTCGGCGTTGATCGAGCCAAAAAAGATGACGAACGACCGGGTAGTTTGTCATCTAGTATGAGCTGCCGATGTATTCTTCCTGGAGGCGTGTGAGCGTGCCATCCTCTTCCATAGCTGCAAGCGCTTCATTGACCGCGTCTTTCAGGTTGATGGATTCCGTTGGCAGTGCAATGCCGTAGGCCTCCCCCGTCATGATACGTTCGATGATGCGCATGTCCGAGAATTCGTGGTCGATCAAATATTCAGCAACAGGAAGATCGAGCACTACTGCTTGAACTTCTTTAGCTTTAAGTGCCTGAAGGCATTTGCGTGCGGTCGAATACTCGATGATCAGCTTTTCGTTCGTAAGTTCGCGCGCGGTCTGCATGCAGGTACTCCCCTTCACCACCGCGATACGCGTGGTCTCGGGATCGAACTCAGCCGTGTTTTCGAAGGTTACGGGTGCTTTTTCTTTCCCCGTTGTTTGAGCAGTGGAGGGCTTCACGAAGCGTGGCAATGCGGTGTCTGTCGAAGCGCGCGCAGAGGATGCGGATGAAGGCTGCTCTGCCTCCTTCATCGTGATGACTGCCTGATTACCCACGTAATACCAGCTACTGAAGTCGACCTTTTCGTCGCGCTCTCCCGTGATAGCAAGCGCCGCAAGCGCGATATCGCCTTCGGGGTCGGGCTTCTCTTCTTCACTTGCCGTGGCAGATGGTTCGCAGGCCAACGTCTCGATGATCGTGTCGCGCGAGGTGGGCACCAGCTCGAGTGCAAGCCCCAATCGATTGGCAAGCTCCTCTGCAACAGCGATATCGTAGCCCCACATCGCTTCTGCCCCACCATCGCTGAACGGGGGATACTCAGAAGAAACGAGCACTTTGAGCGTACCCTTATCCATAAGCTCACTCTCGTAAGCGTGCGTTTGCTCTTTGCCTTGATCGCTCTGCGCACAACCGCTCATGAGCACACAAGCAATGAGTGCAGTGCAGAGAAGCACCGCGAACGCCACTGTTCGCAAAACGCGATACCCCTGCGGAGCCTTGAGCGCTTGCACTCCGTTTTGCGACAACGATCCACTGACCGTAGCGGAGATATGCCTATGCTGCTGGACGTGCTTCAAAACCCGATCCTTCGACAAGCCAGACGTTACTGCTCGCTCGCCTTCAACACCTCAAGTGCCAGCTGATAGCCACCCGTGCCATAGTTGAGCGCTTTCGAGACGCGCGCGATAGTGGTTGCCGAAGCTCCCGTTGTCTTCTCGATCGAAGCGTACGATTCGCCTTCACGCAAAAGACGCGCCACTTCCAAACGCTGGGAGGTGTCCTTAATCTCACGAATCGTGAAGAGATCTTCTAAAAGCGCGAAGACGTCATCGGGCTCGTTCAGCCCCGCAAGCACATTCAACAGATCTTCAACTTCTCGGGTGCGTAGTTCGGACATACTCTCTCTTCTCTCAAGACTACTCGACAAAAAGAGCCCATTGAACAGGGCTCTTCTGTTTGCTATCAGGATAGATGATTACTCAGCGATGCGCGTGATCCACTCTTCATACTCGGGCACTTTGCCATAGGCGACGTCGAAATAGCGCTCCTGAAGTGCCTTGGTGATGGGGCCGGGCTTGCCGATAACGCGATTGTCCACGCTTCCAATGGGCGTGAGTTCAGCGGCTGAGCCGGTCATGAACATCTCGTCGGCAACGTAGAGGTCGGAACGGTTAAGCGTTTCCTCAAGTGCGGGAATATCCATATCAACAGCGATATTCAAGACGGTGTCGCGCGTGATGCCTTCGAGCAAGCCATCACCCAGCGGAGGCGTCATAAGGATGCCATCGCGCACGATAAAGAGATTTTCGCCCGTGCCTTCGCATACGTGACCCACTTCGTTGAGCATGATCGCCTCTGCGTAGCCATGCTCCTTCGCCTCGAGCTTCGCAAGGATCGAATTCATGTAGGATGCCGTGGATTTAACTGCTGGCGGGATGGCGTTGAACGAACGCTGGCGCCAAGAGGAAATGCCCACGGATACGCCGTTTTCGAGCGCTTCTTCACCAAGGTAGGCATCCCACGGCCACACTGCGATGATGACATCGACCGGCGCTCCAGTGGGATCGACACCCATCTGGCCATAGCCGTAGTACGCGAGCGGGCGGATGTAGCAAGACTTCAGCTTGTTTGCTTTGATGATGTCGACCGTTGCTTGGCAGAGTTCCTCGACCGAATACGGCAATTCCATGTGCGCGATCTTCGCGCTGTTATGCAGGCGCTTCATGTGATCTTCAAGACGGAACACGACCGCTTCATCGGTGTCGGTATTGTGATAGCAACGGATGCCCTCGAACACACCCGAGCCGTAGTGAAGCGCATGCGTGAGCACATGCGTGGTTGCCTCCGCCCATGGGACGATCTCGCCATTTTTCCAGATATAGTCGACTTCGGTCAGATCCGCCATAGCGCTCCCCTTCTTCAAAGTGTTCGATACGTTTTGCCGCACGCTTCGCAGCGCCGGCATGCAGTAAAAACAGAAAGACCATGGCAGCACCATGGCCTTCCGTTATTCTACTCCATTTCGCTGGAGTGGTTGAAGCTAATTGTAAAAAAGGATGTCGTTGTAAGTGGGCACAGGCCAGTAGTCATTCTCGACCACGCACTCGAGCGCATCGATCTCGGCGCGCAGAGCATCCATGGCGGGGATGACCTTTTCGGCATAGGCATATGCCTGCTCCTGAAGGTCTTCGATAGCTTCCGCGCTATCGTGCTCGGCGATGAGCGTACGCGTGCAAGCCGCAACCGCATTCGTTCTTTTCACCAGGTAGGAAAGGAGCTTTTCGTGCTCTTCCATATCGGATGAAGCTATGGCTGCCTTCACCGAGGTGATGGTCTCTGCCAGATCGCGCATATATTTGCTGATGGCGGGCAAATACGTGCGACGCGCCATGCGGATCATCACGCGTGCCTCGATGTTTAAGAGCTTCGTGTATTTATCGAGCTTTACCTCGTAGCGGCTGTGCACTTCCGATTCGGACAAGATGCCGAACTCGGCGAAGAGATCGATCGATTTCTGCGAGACGAAACACGGAAGCGCTTCGGCGGTGTTGCGATGGTTCGCCAATCCGCGGCGCGCTGCTTCTTCTTGCCACTCTTCCGAATAGCCGTTGCCATTGAAGATGATGCGCTTGTGATCGGTAAGAAGTTGGCGAACATAGCTGATCGCCTTCTTCTCGAACTCAGCGCCCTCAAGACCTTCACAAGCATCCGCGAAATCCTTAAGGCTCTTTGCGACCGCCGTGTTCAGGATCATGTTGCAATCCGAAAGGTTCACGGCAGAACCCGGCATGCGGAACTCGAACTTGTTGCCCGTGAACGCGAAGGGGCTCGTGCGATTGCGGTCGGTGTTGTCTTTGAGGAACTGGGGCAAGACTGCAACGCCCAGGTCCATAGAAATAGCCTCAGCTGAATGGTATTCATCGCCCTTGATGAGCGCATCCACGATGGCATCGAGCTCATCGCCCAGGAAGATCGAAACGATGGCCGGAGGCGCTTCATCGGCACCAAGACGATGATCGTTGCCTGCAGAGGCAACCGACATGCGCAAGAGCTCCTGGTATTCGTCGACCGCTTCGATCACGCAGGCGAGGAACACGAGAAAACGCAGGTTGTCGATGGGATCATCGCCGGGATCGAGCAGGTTCACGTTGTCATAGGAAAGCGACCAGTTGTTGTGCTTGCCTGAGCCGTTGATGCCTTCGAAGGGCTTCTCATGCTGGAGGCACGTGAGGCCATAGTGCGATGCATCGAGGCGCATCTTTTCCATGGTGAGCAAGTTCTCGTCGATGGCGCGGTTGGCGTTGGTGAAGATGGGCGCAAGCTCGTGCTGCGCGGGCGCGACTTCGTTGTGCTTGGTCTTGGCTGTAACGCCGAGCTTCCACAGATCATCGTCGAGCTCTTTCATGAATTCATTGACCGTGGGGCGGATGGCACCGAAGTAGTGTTCATCGAGCTCCTGGCCTTTGCTCGGCGGTGCGCCGAAGAGCGTACGGCCGGTCATGATCAGGTCGTGGCGGCGTTCGTAATCCTTTTCAGCGATGAGAAAATACTCCTGCTCAGAGCCGACCGTAGCGATGACCTGGTGGCCGTCTTCGCCAAAGAAACGCAGCACGCGCTGTGCTTGTGTGTCGATCGCGCGCATGGAACGCAAAAGCGGCGTCTTCTTGTCGAGCGCTTCGCCGGTGTAGGAGCAAAAAGCCGTGGGGATGCAGAGCACCTCGTCCTTGATGAATGCCGGGCTGGTGGGATCCCACGCGGTATAGCCACGTGCTTCGAAGGTGGCGCGAAGGCCGCCGTTCGGGAAGCTCGAGGCATCGGGCTCTCCCTGGATAAGCTCTTTGCCCGAAAAGGTCATGATGGCCGTGCCATCGCCCACGGGGTTCAAGAAGCTGTCGTGCTTTTCGGAGGTGATGCCCGAAAGCGGCTGGAACCAGTGCGAATAATGCGTGGCACCGTTTTCGATCGCCCATTCCTTCATGGCGTGCGCGACCACGTTCGCCACTTCGATATCGAGCGGCTTTCCCTCTTTGATCGTTTTCGCAAGGTTCTTGTACGTCTCAGATGGGAGACGCTCCTTCATGACGTGGTCGTTGAAGACCAGGGTTCCGAAGATCTCTGAAACGTTCGACATACGTTCTCCTCACGTAGATGTTTCACGAGCAATGAGCGATGCGAGCAGGTATGAGCCGAAGACCCCAAAGGGATCATGCGCTTTGCTGCATCGCATTTTGCACATTATACCAGCAGCGGAAGAAAGAACTCCCGAATGCGCAGACTATCCAAATGCAGACGTTGAGCCTGTCCCTGCCGCACTGCCGCCTTGGGCTGCAGTGCCTCCAGTAGGCATGCCAGGGAACGTGCCACCGTTCAAAACGATGATGAAGAAGGCGACTGCTTGAACTGCGAAGCCTGCCCAGGTCCAGATGAGCGCCTGGCGTCGACGCTTTGCGGAGAGCGTCGAAGTGGAAAGCCATGCCATGAACAGGCCGAGCATACCACCGATAAGACCGAGCACGAACCAGCCGATCTTGAAGCCAACGCTCATGGGCGTGGGGTCATCGTCGGGATCGGAGGGCGTGGCGAAGAAGGAGAAGGCTCCGTTCTCGCGGAAGGTTGGCTGTTGCTGGTTTTGGTTGGGCTGCTGAGCTGGCTGCTCGGGAGGCTGCGGTGCTTGTTGCGGGTCACCTTGCGCCTGCGGTTGCGCAGCGTTCGGCTGTTGAGCAGGAGCTTGCTGCGGTGCAGGCTGCTGCACCGGCGACTGCTGCGGTGCCGGCTGCTGCGGAGCGCTCGGCACTACGGGCTGGGTGCCAGGAGTAGGTGGGGGCAGCGGCGTGCCGCTCTCTTGCGGGGCGTTCGCTGCGGGGTGTTCGCTCTGTTTGTTCTCTTCGGACATATATACCTCACGATGCGGGCGATTGTGTCTGTCTGCTTATTATGCCTGATTCGCACAAAAATGCGCAGACAAGCACACAACCTATAGGACAACCGTAAACGTTTCTACAAAAAAAGAACCGCCTCCGAGGGAAGCGGTTCTTGTTTGCGATCGATATGATCGGGTCTGGAGCAAAAAGCTTAACGCTTTGAGAACTGCGGACGCTTACGAGCTTTCTTCAGACCGTACTTCTTACGCTCGACCATACGAGCATCACGCGTGAGGTAACCTGCGCGCTTCAGTTCTGCGCGATAATCGCCAGCCTCGAGAAGAGCGCGAGCGATGCCCATGCGCAGAGCACCTGCCTGACCAGACGTGCCGCCACCATTGCAGCGAGCGATAACGTCGAACTGATTCATGGTATCGGTTACGCCGAAGGGAGTCTTTGCGTAATCAACGAGAGCCTGGCGACCGAAGAAGTCGAGGCCATCGCGACCATTGACGGTAACCTTACCGGTGCCCGGGACGATGCGCACGCGAGCAACTGCGTTCTTACGACGACCCGTGCCGTAATAGATAGCTTCACCTGCCATTAGTTATCCTCCATCTTGATCTCGCGGGGCTGCTGTGCCATGTGCGGATGCTCTGCACCGGCATAGACCTTGAGCTTCTTAGCCATTGCACGACCGAGCGTGTTCTTGGGGAGCATGCCCTTAACTGCATGTTCGATCACGCGCTCTGGGTGCTTTTCCATGGCCTCTTCGAAGGTCTCGCACTTGAGTCCTCCCGGATAACCGCTGTGGCGGTAGTATTCCTTATCGGTGAGCTTCTTACCAGTCACACGGATCTTGTCGGCGTTGATGATAACCACGAAATCGCCGGTGTCCACGTGAGGGGTATAGGTCGGCTTATGCTTACCGCGCAGGATGTGAGCCGCCTTCGATGCGACACGACCGAGAACCTGGTCTTGCGCGTCGATGAGAAGCCACTCGCGAGCAACTTCATTCGGCTTTGCATAATAGGTCTTCACTGTGTTCCTCCAAAAAAGTAACAATGTTTGTTTTCAAAAGTTGCTTGCTTTGCCTGAAATGCGCGAAGGATCCTACCCCTTCGCTTTCTTTCGGCTTGGTTCTGGACTACCATGCTAAAAGCTTCAGACCGCACAGCCACACGGGGCTTTTGAAAGCGAACCTTTGCATAATAAGCTTTTTTCGTTCGTGAAGTCAATCGATTCGTGCACGAGATGGGCCCGAAAGGTCAATTTGGAAAGATATCGGAAGCGAAGGCACCTGAAGCCTTTGTTATTGCTGCCGCTTTCTGAGAGTAAGTCAATGAGTCAAATGAGTCATGGGGACGGTTCTCCTGACTCACATCATTATGTATAAATCGATCCGTGAGTCGGAAGAGTCGTTTCCTTGACTCTGATGGCGTGAGTCAACAGAACCGTCCCCGTGACTCACTTTGATTGAGTGAGTCAGGAGAACCGTCCCCATGACTCACTATCGTTGCTGTTTCCTAAGGGCGCGCAGGCAGAGGATTGCTACGATGATGAAGCCGATGCCACCGACGATGCCCGTGGCCGTAGGGCCGATGAAGGGATTCGCCGCTCCAACGAGGAACATGGTCGGCGCCGAGATGCAACTGTTCACGGCACCGTGTGCGAACACGGCTGGCAGACAGCTTTTCGCACGCAGGGTAAGCCAGCTGAACAGACAGCTCAAGGCCACGCAGAAACAGCACATCGCCAAGATGCCCAGGATCGGCCAGCCTGAATAATCGAGTCCGTAGTTATGACCCAGCGCAGTGATGGGCGCATGCCACAATCCCCAGATGATGCCGCCTACTACCACCGAAAACGTGATGCTGCGCTTCTCCATGAGGTGTGGCAGCAGGTAACCGCGCCAACCCCATTCTTCGCCGAAGCACGTTATGCAGTTGAGCAGCGGCGCCACGAGAACGAGCGCCAGCTGAGCGTAACCGAGCATACGAATCTGATCTGCGTCTAGAGAAGCCGCCTGTCCCGATGCCTCGAGCTGGTGTTGCGTTGCTTCAACGAACAGCGGCATCGAGGGGTCGAACTGGCTCGGATTCAAGACGAAATACGCTGCGCCCCCTACTGCGACCAAAGCGATCGGGCCGAGCCAGCCTGCCACATAGTACTTCCACGTGCGCCTGAACTGCACCGGTTTGATCCACACGTTGTGGAAGCCTTCGCCCGTAATAAGGCGCGTGACCACCACGCCGAGCGCAGGGAAGAACATACCCGCCCCTACCAGCATGACCGTAAGGGAATCGGAGAAGACGCTCTTTCCCGCCTCCATAAGGGGCAGAGCGCGCGGATACACCTCAGCGAACCAGAAGGTCCACGTGAGCGCGAAGGTAACGATGCAATAGGTGGCCACCCGGTGTTCGGCCAGGCGTTTTTGGATGCAGTTCATAAAGCATCCTCCTTTCAGATGCGAAGAGCGCAAGGTATTCGATTCGTTCAGATGCTGCAGCACAGACGACTTGGCTACGTGCCCGCGGCAGTCCACTAGAGAGGGTGCACCATTGAGTCAGGGAGAGTGAGTCAGAAGAACCGTCCCTTTGACTCACTGACTCACTCACAAGCAAAGCGAGAAGATGATGAAAGCAACCACGACAAGCACAAAGCCGACGATGATAGCCCAGGCAGCTGGTCTTCCCAGGTTGATGGTCCACCCTATGCCGAAGCGCTCGGGCACGAAGAGACTGGCATCATCGTGGTTCCAGTAGAAGATACCCAGTTTCCAATAGCGGTCGTCGTCCACGGGCATCGATGTGGGCTCTTCCATGCGACGCAAGAGACGCGCGCCGTTTTGTCCATAGATCATCGAGATCGCGAGAACCACCACCAGCACGATCGCGATCATGATCACGATGGGAAGGAGCGCTTGCTGCATGGTGATAACGCCCATGAACGAAAGCGCCATGATCGGACCGAGGAACGAGAGCATCGTCCCTAAGCCTACGAGCATCATGCTCTGTGCGCGCGCAAATGCGCCGTAAGCCCAGGCACTTGCGGCAGGGCGAGATGCATCGATGCCTTTCTTCGAACGCAGGATGCTCCAATGCGAAAAGGTGAAGCACCCATCCAGAAACACAACGATCAAGAACGGAAAGGCAGCCGTAAGAGGTGTCTTGTCCATCCAATGGGCCACCTGCCCCGAGAGATCGATGTTCGTAGCAAGATGCTCTGGCATGAGCGGATAGCCCACCATGCACACGAGTCCGGTGATGGTGATCGGAATCAAGAAGAAGAGATCCCATTTTTGAGAGAGCGGCTTGGGCGCTGGCTCTTCGGCAACGAAGCCTACGCGCTTGGCTGTTTGCGCTTCCCAGCCCCGCGCACGTTTGAGTGCGATCGTCTTTTGACGAAAGTGGAGCATGAGAGCGTAGCTACCGAGGCATATGATGAGCACAGAGACGACGAGCGCAGGCAGGAACGCACGCTCAGGATCGAGGCAGATGCAAACGCCGCAAAGTGCCGTGAACGCTAAGGTCGCCACGATCACGATGGTGAAGTAGGAGCGCTTGAGGCGCTTGATCTCTGGATCGTTCGATGCTGCATCGGGGATGGTCACCGCGAAGCATTCGCGCTTCGGCATAAGGTAAGGGGTAGCCGCCATGAGACCACCGGTGATGGGAACGAAGAGCAGAACGAACCCCAAAAGAGCGAGCATGATCGGATCGATGGTTTGCATGACATTCACGCGCCTTGTGCCGAAGGGCCTTCGACCGCGCCCTTTTTCACTGACGAGCGCGCTGGATGCTTCTTCATGGAGCGTTTCGTACTTGCGTTCTCAGGCGCATCCGAGATCGCAGCGTATGCACGAGCTGCTTGCGCGGCTGCGCTTTCAACGAATTCACCGCGCGCTCCCCCGCAGGCACGATAGGTGAGCGCTAACTTGAATAGATCATCCTCTATGGCTGAGAGCGTCTCGCGGTTCTTCTCGGCACGCCCTGCATCACTCGGTTCGCTGATGACCGCACCAGCACGCCCGCGCATTTGAACATAGCCTTCGTCCCTCAAGATCGCATAGGCTTTGTTCACCGTATGCAAGTTGATGCCCAGATCGCTGGCGAGCGAGCGCACAGAAGGCAACGACATGCCTGGTTCAAGCTGGCCTGTTGCGATGCCCGCGATGACCTGATCGTGTATCTGCTTGTAGAGCGGTTCAGATGCTGTTTCATCGATCGTGATGATCATAGGTGCGCCCTCCTTCAGAATTGTTATATTCAACATAGCACATTTTAGGGCGCTAATCGTTATATGTCAACTATAACAATAACAGGGCGTGCGTTCGCCTTGCCTTAGCTTAGGACTGAGTGAGTCAAGGGGACGGTTCTCCTGACTCACAGAGCTATCTGACTGGTCTGGGTATGATGATGTGAGTCAGGAGAACCGTCCCCTTGACTCACTTGAGATCGGTGTTGTCGATATCGTAGGGTGTTGCCTGATAGACGTAGTAATTCAGCCAGTTCGTGTAGAGCAGCTGGGCGGCCGCGCGCCAATTCGAGAGCGGCTTTTGCGTGGGATCGTCGTTCGGGAAGTAATGCTTGGGAACTTCGGGGTCGATGCCCTTCTTCACATCACGGAAGTACTCTTCGGCAAGGGTGTCCGTATCGTATTCGGGGTGACCGAACACGAAGAAGTGGCGACTGTCGGTGCTCTTGGCGATGAACACGCCCGCTTCATCCGACACGGCGATAACCTCAAGACTAGGATGCGCTTCGATGTCTTCCACATGAACTTCAGTGTTGCGCGAATGCGGTGCGTGAAGGATGTCATCGATGCCGCGCACGAGCGGGCTTGAGGGCTTCACGATCTGGTGCGCGAAGATACCCGACATCTTGCTGTCGAGGATGTGCTTGTCGATGCCGAAGTGGTAATAGATGCCCGCCTGCGCTCCCCAGCAGATATAGAACGTGGAGAACACGTGCGTCTTCGCCCACTCGAAGATCTCACACAGCTCGGGCCAATAGTCGACCGTTTCGAAATCGTAGAGTTCGACCGGCGCACCGGTGATGATCATGCCGTCGTAACGCTTGTGGCGAATGTCGTCGAGGCCCACATAGAACGATTCCAGATGCTCGGCTGGCACATGCGTGGCGCGATGGCTGACCGTTTGCAGAAGATCGACCTCGACCTGCAGTGGCGTATTGGAAAGCTTACGCAAGATCTGTGTTTCCGTTTCGATCTTGGTGGGCATCAAGTTCAAGATGAGCACGCGCAGAGGGCGAATATCCTGATGGATAGCGCGATGCTCGGTCATCACGAAGATATTCTCACCTTCAAGCACGCTTGTTGCAGGCAGCGCATCAGGAATTCTAATCGGCATAGCTAACGTCCTTTCTTCGGTGTTCATCATAACAGCTTTTGAAAGGGCGTTTTTGCTCGCCGCGCGAATCATGAAGCGCAAGGCTATCGGTTGTTCTTAGTGCTGGCTATCACGAAAAGCGATGCCCCGAAGAACGAAACGTACCCCGCTGAACAGCGGAGAGAAAAATGCAGATGATACCATGAGCTGCAAAGGCATACGGTCGTGCAGCCTGGCCTGAACGACCTTACCCAAATTAAAGAACAAGGAGCTTGCATGTCTACTCAAATCGAAACCACTTGCGTTCAAGGCGGCTATCATCCCGGCAACGCGGAGCCGCGCCAGATCCCTATCTATCAAAGCACCACGTGGAAATACGATTCGAGCGAGTTCATGGGCAAGCTCTTCGACCTGGAGGAATCCGGTTACTTTTACACGCGTCTGCAGAACCCCACGAATGATTTCGTTGCCGCGAAGATCTGCGAGCTTGAAGGTGGCAGCGCTGCCATGCTCACCTCTTCGGGTCAGGCCGCGAACTTCTTCGCGATCTTCAACATCGCTGGCTGCGGCGATCATGTGGTGTGCTCCACCTCCATCTACGGCGGCACCTACAACCTGTTCGCGCACACTATGGCGCGCATGGGCATCGAGTTCACGTTCGTATCCCCCACCTGCTCTGATGAGGAACTTGAGGCCGCGTTCAAGCCGAACACCAAAGCGGTCTTCGGCGAAACGGTGGCTAACCCCGCGCTCACGGTGCTCGATATCGAGCGCTTTGCGAAGGCGGCGCACGATCATGGGGTACCGCTCATCGTAGACAACACCTTCCCTACGCCCATCAACTGCCGTCCCATCGAATGGGGCGCCGACATCGTTACGCATTCCACCACGAAATACATGGATGGCCATGGCGCTGCCGTTGGCGGCTGCATCGTTGATTCGGGCAACTTCGACTGGGATGCGCACGCTGATAAATTCCCCGGGCTGACCACGCCGGATGAGAGCTATCACGGCGTTATCTACACCAAGCAATTCGGCCAGGCGGGTGCCTACATCACGAAGGCGACCTCACAGCTCATGCGCGATTTCGGCTCGATCCAATCGCCGCAGAACGCGTTCCTGTTGAATATGGGCCTGGAAAGCCTGCATCTGCGCATGGCGCAGCACACGGCGAACGGACTGGCGGTCGCGCAGTTCTTGAAGGATCATCCAAAGATCTCGTGGGTGCGCTATGCCGACCTACCCGGCGATGAGAGCTACGAGCTCGCTCAGAAGTACCTGCCGAATGGAACGTGTGGCGTAGTGAGCTTCGGTGTTGCTGGCGGGCGCGAAGCAGCCGAGCGCTTCATGTCGGCGCTCAAGCTGGCGCAGATCGCCACGCATGTTGCCGATGCGCGTACCTGCGTATTGCATCCTGCGAACGCTACGCATCGCCAGATGAGCGATGAAGAGCTGGAAGCAGCGGGCATCAGCCCCGATCTGATCAGGCTCTCCTGCGGCATCGAAAGCGCCGAGGATCTGATCGCCGATCTTACTCAGGCGCTCGAAGCAGTCTAGGAGATGACAAACTACCCGGCCGTTCGTCATCTTGGGGGTGTGCTGCTTGTGTGCTAGGGGTCGGGTAATTCGACACATCAAAAATGTGTCGA
>OGTB01000213.1_pt1 | contig 50872 bp, 47 predicted proteins | sample 1553611 | NCBI WGS metagenome assembly OGTB01 (sample SAMEA2580032, study PRJEB22360) | human gut metagenome | biome: human gut; feature: human-associated habitat; material: faeces | place: Denmark | collected 2008/2010 | reverse complement strand
AGTACTGCGGTGTAGTCCGTGGGAGGATAGGGCGTTCTGCTCATGCAGGGCATTTCTTTATTTTCTATTGTGCCTAGTCAACTGACATTTCTTTTCCCAAGACTACCTTTTAGGCGCAAATCGTCCCTCTGCGGGTACCACTGCTGCGCGCTTTTCATCTGCGTCAAGAACGAGCGGATCATGATGGGGTGTTACTTTGGATCGCTTAGAACAATTCGAGTCAATGCTCACAGAGATCGAGAACGATCTCAAGTTCAAGACTGCCGAGGTCGAGAGATTAAAAGCCCAAGGTAAAGAGAAATCTGCAACTTTCAAGCAGCATTTAGCGGATAAGCTGCTCTATCAGCGCATGCTATCGATCTATGAGCGGCATGGCCTTCGCTGAGGCTTGCTTTCTCTGAATGGCAACGCTTCAAGCAGCGCTATACAGTATTTTGATGACCAGTGGACGAAAATACTATGTCGGTCTTTTAGTAACCTTTCTGGGCGCTTGTTTATGGGGCTTATCGGGCGTTTGCATTCAGCATCTTCATGAGGCTTATGCTCTTGATTCTCTAACCATTACCTGTGTGCGATCTAGCACTGCTTCAGTCCTTTTCTTGCTGATTTTGTTCGTGCGTTATTCTGCTGAGTTGCGAAGATTGATGAGTCATAAACGCGATGCGCTTGTGGTTGTTCTATTTGGTGGCGCGCTTTTTGCAAGCCAAGCCACTTACGCTGTTTCAACCGGACTTACGAATGCAGGCACCGCGACCGTGCTTCAGATGCTGGGTAGTGTTTTCGTACTTATCATTGCATGCGTACGATTCAAACGACACCCAAAAGCGATCGAGGTCGTAGCGATTCTTTTGGCGCTCACGGCAACGTGGTTGATCGCAACGAAAGGGAATCCGCTTGCGCTGATGATCCCTTTAGCGGGGCTTATTTGGGGCTTGGTGAATGCTCTTTCTGAGGCAGCTTATCTGGTTATTCCTGAACAACAATACTCACGGTATGCGCGCATTGTGGTGATAGGATGTGGGATTGCAGTGAGTGCAGTGATCGCGCTTGTGTTCTATCTCTGTGCAGGCTGTCTAGGTGTGGCTTCTGAAGCCCAAGCCAGTCTTTTGAATATTGATGCTTTTGGGTGGGTTGTCCTCATTGGCGGTGTTGGAGTATTGGGAACCTTTGCAGCATTTGGCATGTATCTTTGGGGATCATCGCATATCGGTCCTGTTAAAGGTAGCTTGCTAGGGGTTGCTGAACCAGCAAGCGCGTGTACTCTTAGCGCTGCATTGCTCGGCACTTCATTTACAGGAGCAGACTGGCTAGGACTTGTTCTTATGATTGCAATGCTGGTGATCATGAGCCGTACGCAACAGATTTAACCAGGCTGTTCTTAGGAGAGGGCAGGGTCGTTGGTTCTGACTACTATGCTCAAAAGAAGAGATCACTGAAGACTATCTTGTGGTCTGCCACTGCCGCGTTCGAGACTTTTTGCTGAATAACCTGCTTTTCAGCTCGATCTTTGGGCTAGTGATACTCTTATTGATGAGTGTTCCATTCGCGTATGTTTGATCGCAGCTGAAAAGGAGGTGTCTGTGCATAAGAAGGCTTTGATAGCGGGGATCGGTGCGATCTTTTGCTGGTCGCTGATGGTAGGATTTCTGCGGTTGACCACGGTCAACTATGGTCCTGAACTAGGAATAGCGCTCATTTACACATTGGGAGCGGTGTTCCTGTTCCTTCTTGATAAGCCGACACCTCTCAAGAAGATACCTCGGCGCTATTTGCTGATCGGTGGGGTGCTCTTTGCCACCTACGAGCTCTTCATGGCATTCGCGGTGGGCCTTGCTCAGGATAGCTTTCAGGCTATTGAAGTCAGCATCCTGAATTACCTCTGGCCAACACTCACCGTATTGTTCTGGGCTGTTGCTCGCAAGTCAGGACGCGCTCCAGCTCTGTTTCGGGTTATTCCAGGAGCAGTTTTTGCTACGGCAGGCATCGTGCTCGCAGTGGGCGGCTCAAGCCTTTTGGCTGGCGCGCCATTCTTTACCGGTAGCTTGTGGCCTTATCTTCTTGCGATCAGTGCATCGATCATTTGGGCCATCTATTCGGTCGCAACGCCGCGATGGGCTTGTGGCAGTAATTCGACAGCATATTTCTTCACACTCACTGCTGCCGCACTTTGGGTCTTGATTGCGCTAACAAAACCAACCGTGCCCGAAACTGCATTTGAGCTGACCTCGTGCATCCCGCTTGTGTGCGTGACTGCAGCCATTGCGGCTGGCTATGCACTGTGGAATCGCGCGATCAACGGTGGTGAAATGCGCGTCCTTTCGGTGATTTCATACTTTGCACCCATCTTTTCAAGCTTGGCGAGCGCGCTCATCTTGGGTGTGATGCCCGATGCTCTGTTCTGGTTCGGAGTTGTTCTTGTGGCGATCGGTTCTCTTGTTGGATGGTGGATGACTCGTACGTTGAAGGAATAACGTAGGCAAAGTACGATCGAGATGATGCAGGTTGAAGAAGGGGAGTGCGAAAGAGATGACAAAGTTGATCAAGGTGCAGAAGGGTCAAGATGGTGCAGTGCTGGTCGTTGGGCTGGATGATGCATTAGAGGATGCAAAGCCTGTGCCAGTGATGGATGTTGCTGAGGTGGTCGCGCTCGAGCAGCGTATCGCGCAAGAGGGGACATCACTCTACACGCTCATGACGCGCGCAGGGAAGGCGGTTGCCGAGGCGGTTCGCCAGCACGCTCCTGTTGGATCAAATGTTGTAGTGCTGGCAGGGTCAGGCAATAATGGCGGCGATGGTTGGGTAGCTGCCGAAGATCTTGCGGCGCGGGGCTACAACGTGGTTTTGGTTACGAAAGCTCTTGTAGCTGAGATAAAAGCTGAGCCAGCGAAGACTGCTGCCTTGAAGGCGGAAGAGGCCGGATCGTTTCGTGTAGAAGTTGATTCCGGCCGAGGCGCGATCGAGGACGAGCTCAAACGTGCAGATGTTGTAGTCGATGCGATTCTTGGAACGGGCTTTTCACACAGTGAGGTGCGCGAACCGTATGCGAGCTGGATTGCGCTCGCGAACGAGGTCTGTGGCTGCAAGCCAGAATGCAGTGGCAAGGGTACAGGTGAGGGCGCATGGTTGATCGCCGTTGATTGCCCGAGCGGGCTCAACGCTCAAACGGGCACTGCTGCGCAAGCGTGTATTCGCGCTGATGAAACGATCACTATGCTCGCGGTGAAGGCAGGGCTTCTCGTACCTGAAGCTGCTCCTTATGTCGGCCAACTTCGCCTTGCTCTGCTCGAGAGCGATCAATAAAAGGATTCTATTCATACATCGAATCACGCGTCGAGCGGGTTTTGTGCATTCAGCACTTGAGCGTAGGCTTTAATGAAGCTCTGCACGGGTTTGCTTGGCTCAAGTGAATATAGAAGGGTGCAGGGGCCTAATATCTCGCGTTCGAAAGGTATGGTAACGAGCATGGGATGAATGCCCGACCAGGCACCAGAAGTGATGATCGCGCCGCCGCATTCAGCGACTTCGTTGAAGACATCGATCGTGTAGCTTTCCACATCAATGACCTCGATTTCTGGGTTTTCAGCCAGCTGATCGCGTAGTCTATCTGCTGGTTCAGACGCGTGGTTGAGAGAGAAGACCTTCATCCCCTTAAGATCTTCTGTAGATACTCTTGGGAGCCTAGCCAGCTCGCTTGTGCGAGGGACGTCAAGTGCGAGGGGGACTTTGGCAATAGGCAATCTGCCGCACACCCCTTCCCAAAGATCTGGAGACCAGGTGAGCTGAATCATGTCGACCTCTTCGCCCAGATGCTTGATCAGAGCTGAATCTTTTTCGAAGGCATCGCCAACTGGCACGAGTTCTAGATGGAGAGAAGGATCGATCGCATGAATGGCGGGCCAGCTTTCAAGGGTCTGTTGTGCTGGATACATGAGCGAGACTCCGAGTCGCACCGTCCGATCATTTCTCTTTTGATGGGTGCGTGCTTTTTCGAGCGCTGCGGCAGAAAGGCCCATGATCGTTCGGGCATTGTCTATGACGGTAAGCCCTGCGGAAGTTGGCGTGACTCCACGATGAGAGCGGATGAACAATTTGAGGTCGTGCTCATGTTCGAAAGATTCGATCTGTTTTGCTGGCGAAGGGGTTGAAAGGTGTAAACGAGCTGCAGCTTTTGAAAAGCTTCCTTGTTCGGCGGCAGCAACTATCGCTTCGAGTCTTTTATCGTGCATCGTGCTCCTGAGTGTTAGCCTAAAGATAATGCTGTGTTCTGGTAAACCTTATTCTAACCTTGGTATTTACCTCTTAGAATATAAGAGAAATCAATATAGCGTGCACAAATCATCAAGGAAGACCATCGTGGTTGAAGAAAAGCAATCAGCAAAAGAAGATTTTGCTTCACTAAATGGCATGTCCATTACAGCTGCAAAAAGTGGCTGGGCAACTGCAGAGATGACCATTAGCGAACGCCACTTGAACGAGGCGGGAATTCCTCATGGTGGAGTCTATTTCGCTCTGGCCGATACCGTATTTGGGGCTGCAACAGATTACGTTAACGAAAAGTTGGTTACGATTCATGGCTCTATCGATTTCTTCGCATCGGCCAAGCTGGGCGATACCCTTACCGCGACTTCGCGTGAAGTGAGTTCATCAAAGCGGCTAACCGATCATGATGTGGATATTCGCGACTCTGATGGGAATCTTCTTGCGATAGTGCATCTGAAAGGATATCGCACACAAAAAGATTAAAGTGATGCGCTTTTACTCGTGGGCGGATTTGATCGCTTGTACGAGGAATTCGGTCGCGTCTTCGCCGGCGGCGGAATCGTAATACGAAACGAAGCGCGGATCGTTGAGGTATCCCTGCACAAGACCGAGGTATTCTTGCTCTTTGTAACCGTTGCCCCAGTGAATCGCGACCCACTTCTCATGCATGCGCGGGCGCGATCAGCCCACAGCTTTCGTAATAGCGAAGCGTTCGTGTGCTCACACCTGCTGCCTGAGCGAGTTCGGCGATTCCTACCCAGTTTTTCTGGTGTGCGTATGCGTTCGTGTTGTCCATGGCTCACCTCCCAGATGCATCGTAGAGTTTGACGTAACGTCAATGTCAAGAGCGATCACTTGTCTCTGAAGTGGTTACACGATGACCGTGCATTAGTCTTCAAGCTCGCTCTCAAGAGCGCGACGGCGTTTGATGGCATCGTGGATGGTGAGCGTGATAGCTGCAAAGCCCACTAAGAAACCCATGATGAAGAAGACGATGCCGATCGCAAGATCTCCCATCCAAGCTACGTTTTCGAGGCCGACGATCTGAACCTCTGCCATGATACGCATGCCGCAGGTAAGGATGCCAACTATTGCACCGCAGAAGAGCGCGAAGAGGGCAACGAAGTCCCATGGGATCTGATCGACTTCGGCAAAGCGCTTGTGGCTGGAGAAGTAGCCTGCCCTTGTTTGCATCGTGAGCGAGACAACGCCAGCGACGAGAATGGTCAATACGAGCAGCAGGTGAACGGGAATGAGCTTCTCTCCAAGCGCGGTGAAGATGGGCTGATCGGTGGTGGAGGATACCTGGTCGAGCATGATCGCATAATAGAGGCTGAGCACCGAGCCGATCAATAAGATGGTGCCACCCACCTTCATGCTCTTGTTCTCTTCGGCTTCAAGTCGTTCGTCTTTTGGGCCCATGATCTGGTTGTATCGTTTTATTAAGTTCATGGTCTTCTCCTATTCCCAGAATAGATCGTCAAGCGTTTTGCTGAGCGTTTTGCAGATGGCAGTGCAAAGTTTGAGGCTGGGGTTGTAGCGGCCTGCTTCGATGAGTCCGATGGTCTGCCGTGTTGCGCCAACTGCGTCTGCAAGTTGCTGCTGAGAGAGCCCCGCATCTATGCGCGCCTGCTTCATGCGCTCGTTCTTACTGTTTTCCAATAGAAATACCGCCTTTGAGAGAATGCAATATATATCTTGTATGACAATTATATATTGCATCAGAAAAGCTGTAAAGAAGCTCTCAAGGAACGATAGATGCTGTTTTGCAACATGAGTTGTTATGTCTAACCCAACCTATTTGGTCAGAAGGGGGTTGTGAATCAGGTGCTGAATCATGATGAAATCGTTCAGCCGACATCGTTTTTCGATCATGGCAATTTTTTAAGAAATCATTCAATTTGGATCTTATTGAGCTTTGAGCGCAAGTCGATATCGTAATACTTGAATGTACATCATGTTAGGGGGAGTTCAAGAGTAAATGCTGTCTTTTCAGGGGTGCTGGTCACTGACAGCTCTCCTCCATGCGCGCAGGCTATCTCTTGAGCAATAGCAAGGCCTAAGCCATAGCCATCTGGCCTGAAGGTTGTCCTAGATATATCGAGTGCTCTTTCTTCACTGTGAACCAGGCTTTCATCGCGATGTGCATTATGCGTTCGCGGCTTGCTGGTACGGTAGAACCTGTCGAAGAGGTATGGCAGATCGCTTTTGGGTATGGGTTCGCCGCTGTTGGCCACTGTTAACCGTACATATCTGTTTTTGGAATGCAGCTCTACGTTTATCCAGCCACAAGTATTTGCATACTTACAAGCATTGTCGAGCAATATCGCCACCAGCTGTTGAAGGCGCTGGGCATCTCCTTGTGTAGAGATGCCAGGTTCTATGCTGCTCGTCCAGCTTAGACCCTGTTCGTATGCAACTGATTCGAAGGCGAGAGCTCCTCGTTCTACCAATCGACTCAAATCGATAGATGAAGCTGAGATCATCCGCGCGCCATTTTTGAGCTCAGCTTTTTCGACATCCATGCGAGCAAGGTCGAGCATGCGTGCTATTAATCCTTGCATGCGCTCCGCTTCAATCTGAGTATTTTCGATCCACTTTACCTGGCTTGAAATACTCTCGTTTTTTCGCTCAAGCAAGATCGCATTGTTCGCTAGGATGATCGCAAGCGGTGTTTTAAGTTCATGTGACGCATCCGCTACGAATTGATGCTGTTGTTTCCAGGCTTTTCTTACTGGTTCAAGCGCCCAGCGCGAGAAAGCAAGGTTAATCAAAAAGAGCACACCAAGTGCTACGATTCCTGCAACTGCAAGCTTGCCGGCAAGTGATTGCCATGCAGTTGCAGTGCTGCCATCAGCAAAGGCAACGATAGTGCCCCCATCCATTTCGTGCTTAGCAAAGAACAAGTTCGATCCATTCAGGAAGCCGTGAGCATTGTCCGAATCGCAAGTTTTTTGCAAGGCATTTTCTAGGGTGGAGTCGGGAATGGTGGCGGAAGAAAACTCATTGAGTTGGGCCGTGTTGTTGTTTGGGTCACAATAATAAACCGCTACTGGCACAGATGTGGTGGGTGCATCTGCTTCAGCCTTACCTATTCGTGGAGGAGTGGGCATTGCTCTTTCTGCGGTGTTTGAAGTGTCTGATCCGGCTGTTTTGTTGTCTTCTGTTGGTCTTAGGTTTGTAAGGGCATCGCTTTCTGAAAACGTGCTCTCGTAATTCAAAATGAACAGATGTCTTTCTTCTGTAGCATTGAGAGCTTGTTCTAAACAACGGTATATTTCGTTGACTGCGCTGTTATGGTCCATATAGCAGATGGCGGCGAATGCAGCGATCATCACCAGCGCAGAGATGGTCATGTTGGCTGCAATGAATTTCACACGCAACTTGCTAAGCGCATCTGCATGACCATGATGCCGCTTAGCTCGATTGCGTTTTTCTTGTTTTAGCTTGGGCACTGAGTCTTAGTCTTTCAACCTGTAGCCTACGCCGCGTACGGTTTCGATCGTTGCTCTTGATCCTGCGTGGGTTAGTTTTTTGCGCAGGAATGAGATATATGCTTCTACATTGTTGTCATTAGCATTGGAATCGTGCCCCCATACGCGGTCAATGAGGGTCTCTTTCGGTATCGTTATATTAGGCGAACCTATCAGTACGCGGGCAACAGAAAACTCCTTTTGAGAGAGGCCGATACTCTCTGTACCACAGGACAGTTCATGACTTTCAAGGTTCAGTGTCAAATCGGCAGCGGTAAGGGTTTCGAAGACCACATTACCCTGCCTGCGATCAAGCGCGCGCAAATGTGCCATGAGCTCTGCAGGTGAAAAGGGCTTGGTCATGTAATCGTCGGCGCCTGAATCAAAGCCATAGATCTTGTCGCTAATTGAATCGCGCGCAGTCAGCAGCAGTATTGGCGTGTTGACACGTGCACGCCGCAGATCCTTCGCTACAGCGAAGCCGTCTGCTTTCGGTAGCATGACGTCCAAAATGATGGCATCGTAGAGGTTTGACCGCCCATATTCAATTCCTGCTTGGCCGTCATGTACGGTGTCTATGGTATAGCCATTGTCTTGCAAGATGCATGCAAGCGCATCAGCAAGGCGTACATCATCTTCTATAAGCAATACATGCATGGTCATCCTTTTTCAAGGTCTTTTAAACAGTCTCCATTGTATCGTGCAGCCTGAAAACAAGCTGAAAGAACACACCTAATGCAGGCTTGTTTCAGTCATTTTTCAGAAACGTTTTCTATATTGACTGCCCATAGATGAATCGATGGGAGCACAAATATGATCGAGGTTAAACACTTGACGAGAAGGTACGGAAGCACCGTTGTGGTTGACGATGTTTCCTTCGTTGTGGAAAGCGGAGCAATTTGTGGATTGTTGGGTCCTAACGGCGCAGGAAAATCGACAACGATGAATATCATGACGGGATGCTTGGCCGCAACTGATGGTGAAGTGCGCTATGACGGTTTAGAAATATACGCCGACAAAGATAAGGTGAAGCCCAGATTGGGGTATCTGCCTGAACAGCCGCCTCTCTACGATGAAATGACCGTATGGGAATATCTCGAATTTGTTGGCCGTGCCAAAGGCCTATCACATTTGGAGGTAGCGGAAGAGGCAAAACGTGTGAGTTTTGCGTGCGGACTAGAAGACGTTATCGGTCGGCTTATCAAAAACCTTTCAAAAGGTTATAAACAGCGCGTAGGCATCGCGCAGGCGCTTATGGGTGATCCCGATATCATCATCCTCGATGAGCCTACGGTGGGTCTTGATCCTATTCAAATCATCGAGATCCGTGATCTAGTGAAGCGCCTTGGCGAATGTCACACGGTTATCGTGAGCAGCCATATCCTCTCAGAGATACGCGCACTGTGCGACCATATTGTCATCATCTCCAAGGGTCGTGTTGTAGCCAATGATACGCCAGAGAATCTCGAGCAGCTCTTTGCTGGCTCTAGTGCCACGATCGCAACAGTGCGGGCGAGCGAGAACACCGCTCTCTCCATTATTTCAGCCCTTCCTCATATAGACACCATCAGCTGTAGTCCTACTGCTGAAGAGGGCATCATTGATGTGCGGATCGAAGTTGTGAACGATGCGGACATTCGTGGCGATGTATCGCGTGCTTTTGCTGAGCACGGGGTGCCACTGCTGCGGATGGTGACAAGCCGCGCTTCGCTCGAGGATGTATTCATTGAGTTGGCAACCGCTGTTTCAGAGGAGGTCGAGACATCATGTTAGCGATTTTCTTGCGTGAGGTCAGGTCGTTCTTCATCACTATGATCGGATGGGTGTTCGTTGCATTCATGCTGGTCTTCATGGGTATTTATATGATGATCTACAACCTGAATTACGGGTACGGCAATTTCGAATATGCTCTTTCAGGATTGACGTTCGTTTATCTTATGGCGGTACCTCTGCTTACCATGCGCTGTTTTGCAAATGAACGACAACAGCATACTGATCAGCTACTGTATGCGCTGCCACTTTCATCGGGCAAGATTGTGGCAGGAAAATATCTTGCGATGCTTGTTGTGTTGGCGGTGCCAATGTTGGTGTCGTGCACGTATCCTATCATCCTCTCGTTGTTCGGTGAGATATACCTTCCAACAGCCTATGCGAGCATCCTGGCATTTTTCCTGTTGGGTGCCGCACTTGCAGCTGTTGGCATGTTCTGTTCGTCTTTGTGCGAGAGTCAAGTAACGGCTGCAGTCGTATGCTTCATCGTGCTTTTAGCGGATTATTTCGTCAGCGAGCTTTCATCGTTGGTTCCTAATGGCGTGATCCCTGCCTGTTTCGTTGTGACAGCACTGATCGTCCTAGGTGTGATCGCACTTATCGTGCTCACGAAAAATGGCGTGTTCGCTGTAATAGTGGGTGTGATCGCCGAGGTTGCGTTGCTGGCAGCTGCCATTTTCAGCGGCACGTCTCTTGAAGGGGCAGTGCCGAGCGTGCTGTCAGGCATTTCATTGTTCGATCGATTCTCTCCTTTCGTTGACGGCGTATTCGATCTTACTTCGATCACATTCTTCCTTGCAGTAACCGTGGCTTTTGCGGTGCTGACTGTGCACTGCTTTGAGAAGAGGAGGTGGAGCTGATGAGGCGCCTTTTGACAGCAATGCGTTCACGCATCAAGCATCTACGAAATGAGGCATCGCGCAAATTTTCAAAGAAGCATCTGAAAGAACTGTTCACAGCCCGATCATTCAAGACGGGAGGCTATACGGCAGCGGTGTGTGTGGCAGCTATTGGTATCTGCATTGCGGCAGTACTTGTAGTAGAGGCTCTTCCTGCTTCATTTACCGAGTGGGATATATCTCAAGAGCAAACCAGCTCCATTTCGCAAGAAACCGCCGATTACGTAGCTGGTCTTGAAGATGATATGACGATATACCTTATAGCCGAAGAAGGAGATGAGGACGAGCGTATTGTGCGTTTGTTGCAGCAATATGACAATGCAAGTGAGCATATATCGGTGGTGCAGAAAGACCCTGTCCTCTATCCTGCGTTCACGAGCCAATATACGTCAAATGAGGTAACGGATAATAGTCTGATCATTACATGTGGTGACGAGTATCGTCTTGTGGATTACTACGAGCTATACACGATGGGATCATCGTACGGTTATGAATTCGATGGTGAAGCTGTGGTGAGCAGCGCGCTTGTCGCACTGACGAGCGATGAGCATCCCTTGGTGTACACGTTGACTGGCCACGGTGAAAGCGAATTGCCTTCGAATGTCTTGTCCGATATCGAGAAGGCTAATATTGAACTGACGGATCTTAATTTATTGGCGAACGATGCAGTGCCCGATGATGCCAACGCTGTGTTGGTGTTCGCACCCACAAGCGACCTGTCTGCAGCCGAAAAGGACAAATTGCTCGCGTATTTAGAGCAGGGTGGCAGCGTGCTGCTATTCACTGATTATTCGGCTGAGGATCTGCCCAATTTCGATGATGTGATGAATACGTATGGTCTGAAGGCTATTGATGGCATTGTAGTAGAGGGTGATGGTTCGCATGCCTTGAGTGGTTATCCGTATTATCTTCTGCCTGACATCGGTGAGCACGACATCACAGAAGGACTTGTTGATGCGAACACATACGTGCTTATGCCGCTTGCGCATGGTATTTCTGAGATCGATTCTTATCGCAGCACACTGATCATCACGCCGCTTTTGAGCACAACAGCATCGGCATATGTGAAAGCTGATGCATATAACGCTGAAACATTATCAAAAGAAGATGGTGATGTGTCAGGGTCCACGATGGTGGGGACGGCGGTGGCTGAAGCGATCGACGACGAAAAAGAGACGCGGGTTGTTTGGTTCAGTTCGAGTCAGTTCCTTGACGCTACGCTTGATGCGCAGGTTGGCGGGAGTAACTCTAAGCTTGCACTGAATGCTTTGGCTTGGCTTGTCGATGCTGATGACGCTTCTACGTTGTCTATTTCGAGCAAAGGCCTAGGTACAACCATGATCGCGATCGACTCATCTTCGGCTAGCCTGGTAAGCGCATTTGTGGTTGGCATAGTGCCGCTATTCTTCTTGCTTTGCGGCTTTGTAGTTTGGCGTTCGCGGAGGAGACTGTAACATGGCTAAGTTGGTATCGAAGCGATCCCGTTCTCTCCTTGTGTTGCTGTTGATGCTAGTGGCATTGGGAGGGGTGTACGCGTTAGTGTCTGGTATAACGAACGCTGAAAGCGACGATTCGCTTGCGGCGGGCGATCCGTTCCTGTCAGTGTCGTTAGATGAGATCGTTGAGGTGTCTTGGACATACAGCGGAAAGACGGCCACGATAGTCAAGGAGAATGACGCATGGGTAAATGCAGAAGCTGAGGGAGTATCTCTCGACCAGTCTGCAGCTGCAGATCTTGCTTCTTCGGTCGTTGATGCAAGGTCAAGTCGCTCTGTTTCCAGATCGCAAGAGGACGAGGCAATGGGGTTGGAGAATCCGACAGTTCAGGCAACGCTTGTTCTTACGGATGGTAGTTCAATATCGTTCGAAGTGGGAACCGCTACAGCTGATGATGTCTCGTGCTATGCTCGGAGCGATGAGAGCGAAGACGTGCAAGTAGTGGGTATCGATCTTCTCAACGCATTCTCCTGCTCGATAAGCGATCTCTACGTTATGGATCCTGCGCCTAATTCCACGGATGTTACAGCTTTCGAAGTCAAACAAGATAATAGTGTTCTATCGATGACATATCTTGAAGAAGGGTCCGATGCTGTTTATTCATCGTCTTATCAATGGTTCTTGCGTGATGGTGAAAACCTGCGTGCGCTTGATAAAAGCAAGGTACGAACATTGGTCGATGAGGTAAATTACCTTACGTGGAAGTCCTGTGTTGATACTGTTTATACTGATGATGATGCCGTGACGTACGGTTTCGATGACCCGACGCTCACAGCAAAGCTCTCATATACGGATAGCACTACCTATGAGTCGGATGACAGAGAAGAAACTCAAGAGGTAACAGACGAGTATACGCTTATCATTGGGGCGAAAGCGGACGCGAGCTCTTACTTTGCCCGTCCGGCTGGTTCGACGTTCGTGTACACGATAGACGCAGAAACTGTAGAGGACTTGTTGGGGGCTACTTACGAAACACTGCGCCCTGATGACGTATGCCTTATGGACTGGGATACGGTGGAGTCGCTTGACATCGTGAATGATGGCGAGACAACAAGGGTCTCGTTTGTGCGAACGGAAGAGCAGAACGATGATGGTGAAGCAGCAGTTTCTACCTCATATGAAGTAGATGGCGCATCGGTGGATGCAAGTGCGGTGTCATCTATAACGAATGCCATCGATGGACTAACTGCGGAAGGCGAAGGCACAAAAGATGCTATTCGAAATAAGCAGGCTGAGCTATCGATAACCTTTAATCGATCGAGTTCGACCCATAAGACGATGACGATGCGCTTCTTCCGCTATGACAATAGCTTTTACCTCGTGTCATTCAATGGCGAAGAGCGACTTTTGGTCAATAAGAACGAGGTAACAGCTTTGAAGGACCTTATAAGAGCGCTGTGAGGATGGAATGACGGTTTTTGAGGGGGTCTCATTTCGAAATGATCTCTGGCGAAAAGGACCTCTCTTTTTAAGCACTCTCTTTCGAGGGTGCATTTTTACCTCTCAAATTCGGTGATCTGTGGGTTGACTGAACGTGTTCACGTATATAACTATATAACTATAAGGTTATAAACAAGCGATGGGAGGGTCATGAGAAAAGACGGTCTCGTAGAGCGCGTTTGCCTCTATAACAAAGCGATCAGCGATATTAACCGGATGAAGATGGTCAAGATCGTCGGTTCGCATGAGCCCTACAGTATGAACGTGAGCGACATCGCTGAGATCTTAGGAATCAGTCAGCCGGCCTGCACGAAGCACCTGAAGATCATGGAGGCGGCAGGGCTGTTCAAGCGCGAGCGCGTGGGCAATTCGGTGTACTACATGCTCGATGAAGAGGTGGTCGAACAATATCGCCAGGATATGTACCATGCGTTCGACCACGCAAGTACTCCGTGTCCGTATGAATTCAAGTGCGATACGTGTCCGGTGAAGGAGACCTGCATCTGAAACGATGCGATCGCTGCGTGGAGGCGCATTGACCGCATGGGGCAACAGAAGCGCATTTAGAGATGCTTTGTTGATGGGGAAAAGCGAGCTGTTGCTCGTTGAAGGAATAAGGGGTGATCAGTATGGCGGCAAATGGGGATTTGCCAGGAATGGCTGAAGGGCAGCCACGGTTTCTCGATCGGTTTTCCAAAGGGGCGAAAGTCGGATTGTTCGCGTTGGGGTTCTTCTTGAGCTTCATAGGCATATTCATTGCCTGGGCGATCGGTCACAGAAAGAAGATGATGGAATGCAGCGCTGAGGCTATCTGGTATGCCATCATCGGGTGCTCGACCAGTGGCATCTGCGCTTGGATCGCTTACGCAACAGGATTGTGGCCAGATTGCTGGCTCTTCTCATTGTTTGGACCGGGTATTACCGTGTGGGCAGGATTGTGGCTTGCTTGCTTCATCTGTTTCATCTTCCTTTCGGTGTTGTGGATCTATGGGTTGCGCACCAAGATGAGCGATCCTGAGCGTGCGTACGTGATGAAAGGCGACGATCATTTCGCGCCCGGCACGAAGACGCTGCGCTACGATGGCGGCATCACGGTCAACGCGTTGCCGGAAACGATCTGGCCCTATATGCAGCAGGCAGGACAATCGAAGGGCGGTTGGTATAGCTTCGAGCGCCTTGAACGCCTTTTCGCGTTCGACATCACCAACCACTACGATTGGCAAAAGTATCCACAGTGGCAGAATCTTCACACGGGGGAATTCCAGTGGTTTCATCAGGCCCCCTGGTCGATTGGCGAATGGGTGACCGATTGCTCGAACGGAGAGAACGACCTGTACTATTGGGCGGCGCACTCGGATACGGCGACCGACCCGACCTGGAAGGACCGCGGGCCGAACCAAGAGGGGGCGCTTCGTCTGTGGTTCAAGCGCTTTGCCTGGACCTGGAACTGGGAGGTCTACCAGATCAACGAGACGCAATCGCGCTTCATCTATCGTTGCGATTGTCATTTCGATCCGTTCTTGCGTACGCCCATTCATAAGTATTTCGTGGTTTTCGTCCTTGGAACGGCCTCACTTGTCATGGGGCGGTGTTGTATGGAAACTATCACGAAGCTTTCGGAGGGGGATCGAAACTTCAGGAAGCGCTATTTCGAGTAAGAACAAACGCGTAAGGAACGCAGAGCGAGCGTGAATTGCGCAAGATAGCCAGTACGTTTATCGAAGAGAGATGAAAGCTTGGCGAAGACTCTTAGGGGGAGGATTCGCACAGGTAAGATCAAGGGGGAGATCATGAAGTCGCATTACGAGACCATCGTGGTGGGAGCAGGAGCTGCAGGCATGAATTGCTGCTTGGAGCTTCAGAAGAACGACCGGGAATACCTGCTCATCAGCCCAAATATTGGCGGGCGCATCTGCAATGATGAAGAGCGCCATATGAACTATGGTGCGGTGTTCTATTTCGGAACCTATAAATATATGTTGCAGTCGGGGCTTTTGATAGAGGGCGCAGACGTACTGCCAGCGCTTTCTGCAGGGCAGTGCCATCACGACGATGGCAGCGCTTATGAGCCGGTTTCGCTTACCACGCTCATGGATGCGCCATCGCTTCTGCGCTACATGAAATGGATGCGTGAAGAATTCATCCCGCGCTACAACAAATTCAAGGACGACTGCACGATCATGGAAGTGAGCGCAGCACTCGAGCGTGATCCGATGATCAAACAGCTCTATACCGAATCGGCGGAAGATATGATCAAGCGCCTGGATTTCGGACCGATCGCGCATGATCTGGTGAGCATGTTCGCGCATGCGTGCACGGGCACCAAGATCAAGGATCTGACCGCGCTCGACTATCTCAATACGGTCCAGCCGCTCACGATGCAGATCCCGCCCCTGCGCTTGCTCTTCGACTTGAAACGCTTCGATTTCGATGCCGAAGGAACGAAGGAGCGCCTTGGGCAAGGCTCGGGCGAAGTGCTGATCGATGAGATCACTTCGGTCAAGAAGTGCGATGAAGGTTGGGAGGTCGAGTGCGCGGCAGGGAAGTTCACGGCCGATAATCTGGTGTTGGCAACGCCCGCTATCGATACGCAACGGCTGCTCGAGCCAGTGGAAGAGGTTGAGCCGCTCGACATCAGGCGTGCTTCGCAGCTGACCGGCTACTTGGTAGAAGGCGAGATCAAGCCTGAATATCGCAAGCACATGCTGCATCTGTTCGACGATACGATTCCGATCATCTACGTGGCGCATCGTTTCGATGGTGATTACGAGATCTTCACTGAGGTCGATTTCGAAGAGTCGCGCAAGTTCGATGAATACTTCGATTCGTGGCGCGTGATCGGCAAGAAGCATTGGCCTTACGCGCTCTACACACAAGCCCACGAGGCGCTTCCGCAGAATCTCGCGCCGGGACTGATCATGGCAGGCGATGTGAACGGGCTTGGCATGGAGCCGGCATGCATCAGCGGAATCTATGCGGCGAACAAGATCATGGGTAAGACGGTGGATTAGCCATGATCGACGAAGCGCGGATCATCGAGATCAAGGAAGACATCCTTTCTGATAACAATACGGCAGCTGAAGCGCATCGGCAGCAGCTAGCGCAGCAGGGCACGCTCTTCGTTGATGTGATGTCGTCACCGGGGGCGGGGAAGACCACGCTGTTGCTCAGCTTGATCGAGCGGATGCGCGGCAAGGCGAACATCGGCATCATCGAAGCGGATATCGAGTCGTTCGTGGACTCCGCGAAGATCAAGCAGGCAGGCATTCCGGCGGTACAGCTTGAGACGCGCGGTATCTGTCATGTGGAAATGGATATGGTGGCGAAAGCGTTCGCAGCGTTCGGGCAGGCAGATTTCGATTACGTGTTCCTTGAGAACATCGGGAATCTGGTTTGTCCTGCGGAATTCGATACGGGTGCGCATAAGCGCATCATGCTGCTTTCGGTGCCCGAGGGCTTCGACAAGGTGTACAAGTACCCGCCCATGTTCGCGGTGGTGGATGCGCTCGTGGTAACGAAGACGGACTACCTGCCACTCAATCCTGATTTCGACATGGAAGCACTTGCTGAACGGGCGCGCGTTCTGAACCCGCGCCTTGAAATCTTCGAAGTTTGTGCGCGCACGGGCGAAGGCGTTGGTGTGTTGGTGAGGTGGCTCGAAGATGCGCATGCCGCACTTGGACAAGCGCATGATTCGGCGGAAGAGGCAAGCCATGCATGAGCTGGGAGTGACGAAGAGTATCGTTGAAGTGGTGGTTCGCCATGCGCAGGAGCAGTCGGCAAACCAGGTGCGATCGGTGAACCTTATCATCGGAGAGATGCGCAATCTCGAAGAGGAATGGGTGCAGCGCTACTTCGATCGCTGTGCTGAGGGCACGATCGCTGAAGGGGCGCACGTGTCGATAACGAAGGTTCCGATGACCTTCTATTGTTCGGCATGTGGGGCCACGTTCCAACTGCCCATGGGGAGCGATCAGCATATGTGCTGTTCAGAATGTGGTAGCGAAGACTACGACATGATAACGGGCGGCGAACTGTTGATCCAGAGCATCGAAGTGGTATAGGAGACATCACGCAAGGTGAAACGCGGCGGTAGGTGAGTACGCGACGCGGCAGCAGTGCAGTGGTGTAGAGAAGAGGGGAAACCATGGAAGGAAAAGCAGAAAGCAAACCAGGGATCGATTACGAGAAGCTCAAGAGCTTGGGCGTGCCTGATGAGGTGATCGCTACGCTCGATCCGCGTGATGGGGGTAATATCACGCCGCAGGGTGAGGTGCTCTTCTTGGATGAGGAGCGCTTGAAACGCAGAGAGCTGCCGAATAAACCCCTGCACAAGAACCATCCACGGGGCTTAGGCATCAAGGACTTCTTGATGACGAAGGTGCTTGCGACCACCCCCGCTACTTGGGAGCGTACGCTCAAGGTATTCATGCTGATCGTTAAGGGCGCGAAGTTAACGGGTAGAGAAGACCTGGCATCCGAGATCTACAAGCGCATCACGCAGTTCTCGCCAGATGAGAAGATGTATAGCCACGGCAACGTGCTGCCGCTGAATGTGGATATGGCTGATGAGGGTAAGAGCACGGTGCTTCCGATCGACTTGATCATGGATCTGATCGATCGTGCGGAATACATCGCTCAGATGAATCGCTGCATCTGCCGTTCTGCGCATGATTGCCAAGACTACGACCAGGAGTTTGGCTGCTTGTTCTTCAATATGGCAGGCGTAACGGCGGTGAACAACGGCCTTGCGCGTCCGGTCACGAAAGAAGAAGCGAAGCAGCATGTCTATGATGCGCGTGATAAGGGCTTCATCGGTCAGGCGCTCTATGTCGAGCTCGAGCAGATGGTGTGGGGCTTCGAGAATGAGAAGATGGACGAATTCATGGAGGTCTGCTTCTGTTGTCCGTGCTGTTGCGTGGCGCTCGATGTGTGCAAGAACGCGAATCGCACCATCAAGAATCGCTTTGGTGGCGCGGCGTTCACGGCAGTTATCGATCATGATAAGTGCACGCAATGCGGCTCGTGCATCGAGAAATGCCCTCAGGCCACTATTTCGCAAGGCGCGGACGGGAAGGTGACGATCGATCAAGAGCACTGCATCGGTTGCGGCTTCTGTAAGAGCGTGTGCGAATTCGATGCCATCACGCTCAAGCAAACCATGCCGCTGCGCGAGAGCATCCATGAGTACTTCGAGAAAGAAGGGCGCATCGACATGGTGCTTGACACGTGCAGCATGTCCATTCCGCCTGAAGATTACCAGTGGACACCAGCGGATACGTTCCCTGCGAAGGTCAAGAGTGCGGTCAAGGCTGGCGCAGATAATCTTGCGAAAGATTTCGGCTGTGTTGATGCGAAGGCGTTCGTGAAATACAACGGCAAGCGTACGCTCGGTGTGATCGGCGCGATAGCCGCAGGAGCTTTCCTCATCAAGAAGCTACGAAAACGATAATTTAGCAAGAAAAAGGAAGGAGCCTCGAGAGGCTCCTTCTCTTTGGGTAAAGTTCATGGAAAGCAGAAGCCAGCCCGAGCGATGCTGGCTTATTAAAGCAGCTGGGTTTCGTCGAGCTTCTTCACAACGAAGCTGTTGAGCTTTGCGAGGGGCTTGTGCAGCGCGAGGCCGAACACGAGCGAGACGGCCAAGAATCCACCTAAGCAGAGCATCGAGATCCAATACTGCATGCCATAGATACCTGCAATGCATCCTTGGAATGCTTCCATGGAATGAGCGAAGGGCAGCCAGGGGTAAATCGCTTGGAAGAAGGGCGCCGACATCTGAATGGGGAAGATGCCGCCCGATCCACCAAGCTGCATCACAAGCCCAATGATCGCGATAGCTTTACCCACATTCCCAAAACAGGTCGTGAGCGTGTAGACGATATTCGAGAAGACGATCGCGCAGAATATGCATGCCAACAGATAAAGCCAGAAGTGCTCGCATTGAACACCCACGAAGAAGATGTTTCCGATGCAGAGCACGATCCCTTGCAGGATAGCGATGCATGCGAAGATGCCATAGCGACCCAGGTAGACCTGGTGAGGTTTCACGTCTTTAAGACCTTCGAGCCTGCGCTTCGTGGGATTCACGCTCGTGAGCGCAACGAGGAAGATCGCACCGATCCAGAGCGAGAGTGAAGAATAGAAGGCGCTCATCGTGTCGCCGTTACTCTTCATCTCGTAGACGGGGTGCTTCTCAAGAACGGTCGGGGCAGACAGGAACGCAGCGATGGCTTCAGGATTGTTGCCGATGATCTTGCGGATCTCATCGATGTTGCTCGTGCTGATGGCTGCTTTAAGGTCATCTCGTGTTTTAGCGAGGTTGCTCTTGATCGTGCCAAGCACGTTCGCGGTGTTATCGAGGGAGCTTTGAAGCGCTTCCATGTTCGCCGAGAGATTGCTCGCTGTGCCTGAAAGGTTGTTGGATATTTCGGTGAGCGAATCGCTCAGCTCGACGCTTGATGACTTGAGTGCGGAAAGGTCTGAGGCCAAGTTCGCTGTTTGCTGCTTGAGCGTTTCTTCGAGCGAAGAGTTCATTTCCGTGATGTCCTTCTTCGCGTTCGCGAGCTCTTCGTTGATCTTGGTGCGCGCATCTGCGGTGGTCGTGCTTATCGTGCTCACGTCGGTCTTTGCGCTATCAACAGCTTGTTGCAAGCGATCGAGCGTGGCAATGGCGGCATCGATCGTATCGAGCGCGGTGCCGGAAACGCCTGCGGCCTGCAGGTCGTTCTTCATCTGTTCATACAGTGTTTTGGTAGAAGTGAGGGACCCAGATATGCTACCCAGCAGCTGCTCGGTGGCGGCAGGGTCTTGGCTCGCAGAATCAAGGGCAGCATTGATCGCGGACGAAAGTTCGTCGTAGCTGTTCGCATTCGACGTGACCGCGCCATTCACTTCATCGGTGATGTTGCCCAGTGCTTCATCGGCTGATGAAAGCCCATTTGAGGCTTCGGAAAGGAGCTCGTTGGTGGTGTTCGTGGCGTTTTTCGTGTTACCAAGAAGCGTGCTGCTTCCCGCAAGGAGCGTTGCGCTGTCGCCGACCATGGAGGAGAGGCCCTTCACTTCGAGCTGTGCGGCATCAAGGTCTTCGACGGCATTGTCGAGTTCATGCAGGAGCAGCGAGGCATAGCTCATGATGTTGTCGCCGTTGAGGAAATCGGTAAGGCTGCTCGTTGTTGAGAGTGCGATATTCGCGACCGTTTTCGTGAAGGTCTGGTCGATCTCGTCCTGCAGCTCGGTAGCTCCTTCGGCGGTAACGCGCGGTGCGATGGCGTTCTCCTTTTCATTGGTGTAATAGGTGATCTCCGCTTTGGTTGCGTGATCGCTGAAAACGGTCATCAGGTTCTTCGTGAAGTCCTTAGGGATGACGATCGCCGCATAGTATTCGCCCGAATGAGCGCCATCGACCGCTTCCTGTTCGCTGACGAATATCCAGTCGAAACTGTCGTTTTCGTGCAGCGCGCTTATGACCTGGTCGCCCGCATTTATCTTGGTCGGGATAAGAGCCGAAGAATAGCCCTCGTCTTCATTGGCAACGGCTACCTTGATCGAGCCGGTGTTGGCATAAGGGTCCCAGAAGCCGAGCGTGGTAAGCCAAGCGTACATGGGCGGAACGAGGATGAGACCGATCGCGACGATCGCGGCGATCACGCTCGTCTTGAGCGCGAGCACATCGTTCTTGAATATGGCGAGGATATTATGCATCGCGCGCTCCACCTCCGCTCCGCAGAAGGGGTTCGGGCATTTCGTGGGTTTCAAGCTGCGCTATTTTCCCTGCATCGGAGGCCGGTTCGCTTTGCGCAAGTTTGAACTGGTATTGGATATCGGCATGAAGGAACAGGATGATGATCTGATATCCAGCCACTATGAGCGTACCGAGAATGAACCAGGAGAGCAGGATGAGCTTTTCGTTAGGAGAGCCTTCGAAGAGGATGAGCGTAGCGAGCATGAGGATGGGCATCGCGAACAGGGCGATCCAGCCGATCTTCATGAGCAGCGGGTATTTTGTATCGAACCTCATGGCGCGTGCGATGATCTTTTCGCGGTATTGCTTCGTTTGCATGAGTGCCAACAGTACGGGGCGCAAGCGGAACCATTGGGCACCTTTGGGCACGGATTCGGAAGCGAATAGCTCAGTTTGGGAGAGCTTCGCATCGAAGAGTGTGTTCACGTTATAACCGAAATGAACGCCCATAAGCCCGATGAATAGACCAACAGGAATGAAGCAGCCGCCCAAGATGAGCATATCGATAAGGTAGTGCGCTCCATACATGCCGCCAATAGCTTCGCGCATCGCGTCGATCGAATAGGTAAAAGGCAGGAGCGGATTGAGTACCTGATAGAATTCGGGCATCATCTCGACAGGGAACATGCCTGATGATCCGGGAATCTGCAAGACGAGCAAAACCACCGCAAGCGCTTTTCCGATGTGGCGCATGCTGTACGCGAGTGCGTAGAGCAAGTTCACGTAAACGAAACCGGCCAGCACACCTGCTCCGATGAACGCGGCAGGGTTTTCGCATTGAATCCCCAACACCAGATCGCCTATGCAGATGATGAGGCTCTGAATGATGCCGATGCTCACGTAAAAAAGCCAGCGTCCGAAATAGGCCTGCGTTGCCGAGAATCTTGGCAAGCCTACTGGATCGACGCGGAGACGCACGATGGCCATGAGGATGAATCCGCACACCCAAAGCGCCAGGTTGCTGAAGAAAGGCGCTATGCCCGAGCCGTAAGGGTTGACGGGGTAAAGCGTGACCGTATCGAGCTTTACCGGAGAAGACATGAACGAAGAAACATCATCGGGATTCATGCCAAGCAGGGTGGTGAGTTCTTTGAACGAGGCGGAATTCTGGAGCGAGCGAAGATCGGTGTAGGTTGATTCGAGGTTGTTCTCTAGCGCTTCGAGCGAGAGACTCACTTCTGCGCAGATGGATTTCGACTGTTCGAGCATCGAGGCAAGCTGCGTTAAGAGCGTGCTTTCTTGATCGAAGAGCGTGCGAAGCGATTCGGTCGCGCCCCGCAAGGTTCCGATCGCTGATGCGAGGCTGTCGAGGCTCGTGTCGATCTCGGGCAAGATGGTGATCTGGAAATCCTTCGCGCTCTTTTGAAGGTTATCCGCACTTGTTTTTGCTACGTTGGCCACGGTATCCGTGGCATTCTTGACCGCTTGCGCATTGTTGTCGAGCTGGTTTGCGAGCTGCTCGAGCGAGGTAATGGTAGAAGAGAGGCTTGCGTTCTGTGCTTCGATGTCGCTGATGGCCTTTTGCACTTGGTCGGTAGAGGCAACAGGGGAGTTGCGCAGCGATTCGAGCAATTGGTTGTTATAGCTGACAAGCTCGCGCGCTTCGGCAAGGGCCGTATCGACATTGGCTTTTGCCGTTTGGATATCGCCTGCGATCTGAGCTGAAGCAAGATTGATGTCCACGGCTGCTTGTGTGAGCGCGAGCGCGCTTTCGGTAACTTTCGCTGAAAGCGTTGCGCTGTAGTCGTTGAGTGTTTTGCGGATGTTCTCGAGCGATGTGGACGCGGAATCGAGGCGAGTATCGAGTGCGGGCAGCGAAGCGACAAGCTTCTTGAGCAGATCGTTCGAAGAATCTACCGAGCGAATGGAGCTATTGATCGTAGGTGTGAGGTCGTTCACCATCGTGCGGTTTTGGCCGATCGCGTTCCTCGCTTCTTCAACGCTGTGGGATAAGAGCGACGTGGACTGTTCGCTCTTATCGTGCACTGCGCCGCCTGTTCGTTGCGCGATCTCAACGACCTTGTCGCTTACCTGAGAGACAAACGATTCATCGATCGTGGTCTCGATCTTGGAAGCAGCTGAATCGGTAACTTTCGTTCCCGAGCCAGAAAGCTTCTCGTTAACGTAGTATTCGATCTTGGGTTGGGTGAAATTGCCGCTGAAGACGCTGATGAAGTCTTCGCTGAAGTTCTCGGGGAAGATGAGCGCTGCGTAGTATTCGCTCGAATAAACGCCGTCCATGGCTTCGTCTTTTGAGACGAACTGCCAATCAAGTTGGTGATCGTCGTGAAGCTCATCGACCACTTCCTGACCGATGTTTATCTTGCCGGTAGAGCTCGAATCAGCACCCTTGTCCTCATTTACCACCGCCACTTTGATCGAGCCGGTGTTGGCGTAAGGATCCCACATCGTTTCGATGGTGTACCAGGCGTAGAGCGCGGGCAGGATGCAGACGCCCGCCAAGATGATGCAGGCGACTGGATTGACAACGAGCCGCTTCAAGTCGCGCACGAATATCTGCAGGATGATCGAGAGATATTTTCGTGCGCGATCGAGCATGGTGTCTTCCTGAAAAAAGCCTAATCTTCGTTACGAAGTTCGGTGTCTACGGTCTCTTTGATTTCGGAATCGGCGACATTCTGTTCGCGTCGTTCACCCTTTTCGGCGAAATGGATCTCGTCGCGCAATGTGCGATCATAACGATCGGCATCGTGGCTCAGGTCTTCACGACGCTCTTGGTAGTATTCGCCCCGACGGTCTTTGATGTGCTTGGCCTTTTCTTCTTCATGAAGATGTTCTTCACGTTCGTCTTGGCGTTCGTTTGGTATTTCGAGAGTCATGATAGATTCCTTCTCTCTTGTGTCTTGCTTGAATTGCTGCAGAAAAAGCTGCAACACCTATTTAGCCTAGCGCTCTTTCTGTTGAGATCGCCGGTCAGCGACCAGTTGTTAATGACTTGCAATAAGCCTAATAACGAAGCGATGAAAGGGTTCAGGGGTGAGGCGAGGAATCTCGCTTGCCGGGCGCTTCACCGCCCCAAGATCCTTACAAGATTGTTCTCTTTATGTAAGGAAGATGAATGGCAGCGTTCATGGTAGGCCCCTAAGCTTGAAACAAGTGGAATGTTCGACCCGATGGAGGCATCATGAAAACCAGAGTCATGCCCTTGTTCTCCCTTGCTCTTATCGTAGTCGCTTTGGTTTTTCTTGGCGCTGGGTTCTTTGGGGGAGAGCGCACCTGCTACACACAGGTCGATAATAGCAAGGTTGAACAGATCGAACCTGATAAGGGCATCATCAAGCTAAACGGAGGAATGTCGTATAAGTATTCGCTTCCGGCGTACACCGAAGATGGCGCAGAAGTTAACGTGGCGTTCGGTACGGAACGAGAGCTTACCGAAGGGCGCTACCTCAAGCTGCAAGAGCGACCGATCCAGGGCGTGATCGGTTGGCAAGAGGTTCGTTTCGACGAGCTTCCGCCTGTTGTCCAGGAAGCCTATAGACGCTAGATCGGTTTCGAGAGCGTATCGTTGCAGCAAGTGCGATCGCTTCGGCATGATGGCTGTGAGCGAAAGAAGAAGGCGCGGGCGAATCGTTGCATTCCTTGCAAGGGGGGGGTGAACCGTATGCGTTGCCTGTTAGCGTAGCGCGCGCAAATAGTCCTTCATGCTGGCAGCGATGCGGCGGCTCTCGATAGCTTTTTGGATCGCTTTGCGGCGCGTCCATTCATCGAGCAGGGCTTCATCACCTTGGCGCTCCAAATACGGAAGCGCAGCGGCTTCCTGCTTCGCGAGCGCTTCAGCGAAGTACCAGGCACGCATCATGTCCACATAGTAGATATCGTCTTCGGTGGCGGGGTTGGCTTCGCTGTTGGGCATGCGCGTAGCTGCGACCCATTCGCAAAAACGGGGGTCGAACAGTTCGTCAAGATAGAGCCTCATGAGGATGCCCATGGCAAAGCGGATCGTGTAGCAATGATCTGAAGCGAGCCAGCGCTTGACCTGGTCAAGCGTTTCCTCAGGGCGCTTCGCGAACACTTTGGTAGGAAGCTGGTCGCAGGTTGCCCAGTTGTCCACGAAGGGAAGGAAGCGCTCGTAGAGTTCGAGCGCTTTGTCGTAGTCGCGCTCTGCACCGATCGTGAAGGCATGTATTTGGTTCTCGTCGAAGAGCCGATGGGGAAGCGCGCGCAGAAACGTGTTAGCGTCGTCGCGCTTAGCGAGTTCTTTGGCTATCTTGCGAAGTGCGGGCGTTCGAATGCCTGCGATGGTCTTGGGATCCACATTTGGTACGAGTCGAGAATGGAAAGCGCGGTAATCCAGATCGACATTCGCTTCCAAACTGCGGCAGACGAATTCGCTAGCGGTGTCTTCGCCGAACCCAGGAAGCTCGTTTCTAAGGATATCTTCCAAGGGCGCATCGTTAGCTTTAGCGAGCAGTGCGTCTTTTTGCGCGCGGTCGAGTTGCTTGAAGTGCGCTTCGGCGCTCATGGCACGTTCTTTCGAATAGAAGCGGGCTTGCGCGATCAAGCGTACGGGCGCGTGCGATTTCGTGTACTTGGCACCAGTGCCAGCTTGATGTGCGGAAACGCGCGCCTCGACATCGGTGGTGTATCCCGTGTAAAGGCTGCCGTCCCCGCATTCCAGAATGTAGATGTAGTGCTCGAAAGGTTTCATGATGGGCTATGCACGCAGTTTCTTGCGAAGGTATTCGAGCGCCATGATCGGATGACGAACCATCATCCTGGGCGCAGCATAGCGCATGATGGCCCTGATGCGAATCTGAGCATCGCCGCGCTGGCAGTGCGTTTCGCAGTCTTGGCAGTTGCCTTCGTGCCCGTATGGACACGAAGCAGCGCGGGAAAGCGTCTGCTCTATGGTCGTGCGGCATTCCTGGCACATTCCGCCTGCATCTTTTTGAGCATCGGAGTGATTGCCTTGGCAATAGATGCTCCCCATGGCTTCAAGAACGCGTCTGTCTTTATCGATCTTATCCACGTGCATCAGTATAGATGAGCTAGGAGATTGCGTACCATGAAGCTCTTGAGCGGACGTTCGTTAGCGGTGCTCTTTTCCTGATCGCTCCTCAGCTACTTGCGACGCTTCGCTGTCTCGGATTTATAGCGTTCGAGCTGCTTATTCAAAAGCTTCGTCTCGCGCCGATAGAGTCCTGTGAAGAGTAGGCTGCTCAAGGCGAGTATCACCACATACGTAACGTTCCAGATCAGCCATGCGCCGGGTAGTTCAGTGGGAAACCAACCAAAGGCGATCGCAAGCGGTGTGAGGACCGCATAGAAGCACACGCCGAACAATGCGATGCGCGCACCGTAATTGAGACGGCGGATGAGAAGCGGCGTGAAGAATACGAGCTGCAAGACAACTGCCAAAAGCATCGCGCCCGCAATGGTCCAACAGTACATGATGCCTGCTCTCGCTTCTTCATCGGCGTATATCATGCCGAAGAACATGGAGAACAGCATGAAGAGCGTGAAGGCGATCGAGAAGTTGATGCAGAGCATCTTCATAATCTCGCCGGGGGTCTTTCTTTCGGTATCGATGATCTTGTTGTTCATGATCGATCCCTCCTAGGCACCTAGTAACTTCTTGATCGCGCTTGCATATTTGCGCGAGATCACGATCTCTTCGTTGTTGTCGAGACGAGCGAGCAATCGTCCGCCTACGTAGGGTTTGAGCCCTGCTATACGACAAAGATTCACGAGGCAGTTCTTTGCGATGCGTACGAAGTGGGCATCTGCAAGGCGTTCCTCGAGCTCGATGAGACGCAGTGGCATTTCCAAAACAGTTGTGGCTGAGTAGGCAAAGCATCTGCCGTCGATGGATTCGATGTAGAGTATCTCGCCTGCGGGAACGGCGCAGGTCTCTCCTTGCACAGTGCCATTGAGTCTTCGATCATGCATGCGCAGGCTTGCGACGATAGCCGCGATGGATTCGTCGACAGCAGCGCAGCGGAGCAGCACTTCGGGTTCCGCGAGCGATCGGTCTGTTTCGATCTCAATCTTCATGAGTCTTCCTTTCTGGGCGAAAGTATAGACCCGCCCGCAGAGAAAGGAGAGCGCGCCCCGCGGAGATGCATCCAGGCTCTATTGAAATGCAAAAGGATGGATGGGAAGGAGGTTGTTTTCGTCAGGCATCGAAGTGGGTGAATGAGCGTGCTGAAAGTTTGCAGGCGACAACATTGCAAACGATGAAGACCACAAGTCCTGCCGCAAGCGCGCAAAGTTGAGCACTTGGGTCATTGAAGCCAGCGATACCAAAGGACGCAGCGTTCGCAAAGGGGAGATAGGGGAGCACTACGGTTACAGTGATGCAGAGCGCGGCAGGGATAGAAGCGATGATGAAAGGCAATCCAATCTTCAGCGGATCACGATAATACAAGGGGTAGAAGACCAGGTTGAACATGCCGAACGTGATGAATCCGAGCGCAACAAGATAGAGATTCGCCGCCGTTCCCACTGCTTCAGAAGGCGGGGTGATCGCGTTGATTCCCAGCGGGCCGCGCAGCGCGATGAAGATGACCATGATAGCGAGCATGATCGTTTCGATCCCTATCATGGTAAGGATACGTGCTTTTGCCATGTTGGCGCGAGACAGCGGGAGGGAGAATGAGTACTCGAGGTCGTGCATTTCGCGGGCGTTCATTCCGTTGAAGAAGGCGACCAAGACCCCATAGATGAAAATGGCGCCATACATCCACGATGGTATGAGCACGAGCGCTCCGAGTACCACGATGAAATAGGTCGAAGGATGCACGACGAGGCGGAGCTCTTTCAAAAGTGCGGCTTTCATAGCGTTGCCTCCTGTGCCGTGTGGGTCATGATGTCGTCGAGCGTTGCAGGGTCACCGATGCCTGATCGGGCAGAGACAAGAGCGCTCGTTCCGTTGGCGGTTTCGCGTATTCCGTAGATCGGTGCGTCGGCGTGTTTCGCGGCATCGAGCGGTGCAACGCGATAGCGGTCCTTGAATTCGGAAAGGCTCCCTTTGCCGATGATGTTCCCGTTGTCAATATAGAGGATGTTGGATGCGCATTTTTCGAGGTCGGAGGTTATGTGTGTGGAGAACAGCACGCCTACGTTCTCGCTTCTGGCCAGCTTGAGAAGGATATCCAGCACTTCTTCGCGCGAAGCAGGGTCGAGCCCGCTGGTTGGTTCATCGAGGATGAGTAGCCTTGCGTTGTGAGAGAGAGCGAGCGCGAGCGCGAACTTGACCCGCATACCTTGGGACAGGTCCATGATGCGCTTCTTCTGATCGAGGTTGAAGAGCTGGCAGTAGCGAGTATACGCATCGTTGCTCCAATTCGCATAGAACTTGCTTGTGACATTCGCGATAAGCGAAAGCCGCTTGGTGCGATAGAAGTCTGCGCTGTTGAGCTCGAACCCAACCTGCTCCTTGATGGTGTCTTCGTTTCCCAGGTACGGTTTTTCGAAGTATTCGATGGTTCCGCCATCGGGGTGCACCGCACCTTCAAGACATTTCAAGGTGGTCGATTTCCCCGCGCCGTTTCGTCCGATGAAGCCCGTTATGGTGCCTGCCTCGACAGAGAAGGAAACATTGCGCAGCTCAAAGGCAGGATAGGATTTCACGAGGTCCTCGACGCGCAAGAGCGTTTCTGGCTTGGATGAGCCACTGCTATGAATTGATGGTTGGGCCATCTGCTCTCCGTTCGTTCACTATTCGCCCATAGCTCTCAAGCATCGATTCTGCATCTTCGACCTTCTGCAGTGCGATGCCTTGTGCTTCGTCGCCCAAAACGAGCAGTTCGGATCCTGCGTGCAGCTCGAAGATATCGCGCGCTTTCTTCGGGATGACGATCTGTCCGCGTTCTCCCATGCGCACGATGCCGAAGATGTGCTTCCCGCGGGGAGGAATGGGGTAGCCCGTCGCTGCTTCGTTATGTGCGATGAGGTCGTCGACAGAAACGCCCAAAAGCTTTGCGAGCGCATAGGCGTTTTCGAGATCGGGAAGAGATTCTCCCGATTCCCACTTGGCAACGGTCTGCCTTGCAACACTCAGTCGATTCGCAAGGTCTTCTTGGGTGAGTCCGAGTGCCTTTCGTGCCGCTTGGATATTCTGAGAAATCATACGATTCATACCTCCTGATATAGCGTATCGCCCCTTTTCTTCTTTCACCACCAAGTATAGATGGCATTTGAAGGGCAATAATGTAATGAGTTCGTGACCTTTCAAGACACTGGAGAGCAGTTCTGCCTTCGCTTTGTTTTGAAGGGCGGCGCTGTTCTTTGCCCCCTTAAGGCTTTTCGTCTTGACGGCTGTGTATAGGTGTGTATATACTGTTTATATTGCATATGCACACAGTCTCGCGAAAGGACGCTTTTGCGAGACGATGCGGCAGCCGCTGCAGGGCTGCCGGAAAAGAGGACAATTGGAGATCGTTATTTCGAATTCGGGCTCAGTCCCGATCTACGAGCAGATAGAGGCTCAGATCAAAGACGCGATCATGACCGGCGAGTTAACAGCGGGGGAGCATCTCCCAAGCATTCGCTCTCTTGCCAATGATCTGCGGGTGAGCGTGATCACTACCAAGCGCGCGTACTCCGATCTGGAGGAGCTTGGCTTCGTGGTCACGGTTCAGGGGAAGGGCACCTTCGTTGCCAGTGGCAATCAGGATCTGCTGCGTGAGGAGCGCATTCGCCATGTTGAAGAGTCGCTCGAGCGCGCAATAGCAGATGCGCGACCTCTCGGGCTTACCGCGGATGATCTGCACGAAATGCTCGATCTGCTCTTGGAAGACTAGCTCGTCCGAGGAGATTCACATGGACGCATTGATAAACGTAACTAACTTAGGGAAGCGCTACGATGGCTTCCATCTTGAAGATATCGGGCTTGCCGTCGAGGCTGGCACCGTTGTGGGCTTGATCGGATCGAACGGAGCGGGAAAGACCACCACGATCAAGATGCTGCTCGGCATCTTGCAACCCGATGAGGGTGAAGGTGAAGTGCTCGGTTGCCCGATCGGAAAAGGCATGTTTTTGGAAGGGAGCGTCAAGGAGCGTATCGGCGTTGTTCTCGATACGTGCGCCTTCCCTGAAACCTCGAAGGTTCAAGATGTGGCAACGCTCGGCCGTTTTGCCTATCGAAATTGGGACGCGAAGCGCTTCGGTGCGCTGTGCGAGCGTTTTGAGCTTGCGCCCAAGAAGAACGTGAAAGAACTTTCGCGCGGTATGGGCATGAAGCTCATGTTGGCCTTCGCGCTTTCACACGATCCTGAACTACTCGTTTTGGATGAAGCAACAGCTGGCCTCGATCCGATGGCGCGCGAAGAGGTGCTTGATATCCTGCGGGATTTCATGAAGACCGACGATCACGCGATCTTGCTTTCGACGCACATCACGAACGATCTCGAGAAGATCGCCGATGAGATCATCTGTATAGATGGCGGCAAACTCGTTTTCGACCTGCCCAAGGATGAGGTGTGCGATGTGGCGGGCGTTGCGCACTGCAGGCAGCGCGACCTTGAACTAATAAGGGAGAGCGCTTGGGCAGAAGATGAGCGTATGCGGAAGCTCAAGAGCGGCATGGCCTACGATGTGCTCGTGCCCGATCGGTTCGCTTTCGCGAAGGCTTTCCCAGACATCGCGCTCGATAGCGCGAGCATTGACGATTACATGACGCTCACCTTGAAAGGAGAGCAACTATGAAAGCTATGATCTTCTCAGACCTCATCACCTCCAAGAATGCTTTTGTGCAACTGCTGCTCATATCCATCGTGATCTGCGGATTCCTTGCATGGGGTACGGGTGAGGTGATCGTTGGCACGGCTGCAATGGCAACAATGGCGCCTTTGATGTATCTCTTCTCGATCTTCGCCTACGACGAGATGAACGGATGGGAGCGCTTCCGTATGACGTTGCCTTTGACCAAGCACCAGGTTGCCTACGGGCGCTACGTGAGCATGCTCATCGTTTCGGTGGTCTCGATGCTTGCGGCTTGGCTGATCTCGTTCGTATTCATCGCGATCATTCAGGCTTGGGGTGGTTTCGGCACAAGTGCGGAGTTCGCGGCCCCTGAGTCTCCCCTCGCTATCCTCGATTGCGGCATAGCTGGCTTTGTCTTCATCTTGCTGCTTGCAGCACTCACCCTGCCGCTTCTGATGCGTTTTGGCATGAACAAGGCAACACGCCTTTTGCCGCTTCTCGTGGTCGTGATGGTCGTGCTTGCGAGCGTTGCGATCGGAAACGTTTCAGATGGGATCGACATGATGGCCGTGCGCACCTTCTTGAATGATCACACGGTTGCTATCGCGATAGGGGGCTGTGTGGTGTCAGTTGTCCTTTATGTTGTGAGCGCATTCATCGCCGCACGCCTCTATCAGGCTCGCGAACTGTAAAATAGATCGAAGCACGTGGCGCAAATGGGATGATCTCGCTTTTTGCGAGCGCACATGCGCTGCTGTGCTTCGCTGTTGTTCTATGAAAGGGCTCATGATGGATTATCAGAAGATCACCTACACCGTTGAAGAGGGTATCGCGGTCATCGCGATGGCGTGCAAAGAGAACTTGAACGCGCTTGACATGCAGATGGGCGCCGAATTGCTCGATGCGATACGTAACGCGGAAACGAACGATGAGGTGAAGGTGCTCGTGATCAAAGGGCTCGAGCGTTCGTTCTCTGCAGGTGGCGATGTGGGGATGCTCCATGGTGTCTTCGAATCGGGCGAGCCGATGGACATGGCAGCCATGATGGAGAAGAACAGCATCATCACCGACAAGCTCAAGAAGATGGACAAGCTCGTCATCACCTCGGTTGCTGGGTCGGTCGCGGGAGCTGGCGTGAGCTTGGCATTGAGCGGCGATTTCATGATCTGCGCCGATAACGCGAAGTTCATCCTTGCATTCGTGAACCTCGGTCTCGTGCCCGACATGGGTCTTACCTATCTGCTCTCGAAGACCATCGGCCCTGCGCGCACGATGGATCTGGCAGTGACGGGTCGCCCGGTGGATGTAGCAGAATTCTACGACTGGGGTCTCGTGCAGCGCATGGTGCCTGCCGATATCTTGGATGAGGAGACGATGAAATTCGCGCGTAAGCTGGTGCGTGGTCCACTGGTCGCTTACAAGAACATCAAGAAGCAGATCTACACCGTTGAGTATGCGGAGTATCTCAAGTGGATCACGACCGTTGAAGTGCCCACGCAATGCGAATGTGCTGCGACGCAGGATTTCCGCGAAGGTGTTTACGCTTTCATCGAGAAGCGCCGCGCGGCATTTGCCGGCGAATAATGCGTCTGGGTATTAGTGGCGACAAGCTGCGCTTGGATCCATGAGGGAAACTTTGCCTTCAGCGAACATTTGAGCTACTTTGCCAACATTCGGCTCGGTCGTGTCTGAATAGACCTGCACGCCTGCATTGGTGAAACGCGTGAAGGGCGGCATACCCATGCCAGCTGCCAAGATTCCGTCAACATTGAGACCAGAGACGAAATCGATCACGCCACCGCATCCTACCGCATCATGGTCAACATTTTTGATGGAGTCAACGTTTGCGATATCCATATCTTCCGTATAGGTAATGATGGTGAAGTAAGGCGCATGTCCGAAATGGCCACTGCGCATACTTTCGAGGCCGATGTCGCTTTCGCTGGGAATTGCGATTTTCATGAGAATTCCTTTCGGTTGGTTGGAACGAGCGTTTAAATCATGAGGCAGCCATCTCAGCGATAGCGTCGCTTGAGCGTTTGATCTTCGCCTCGATACGTTCTTTTTCATCGCCTGTTGCAGGCGTGGGTTGGTAGTTGTTTCGCGAGCTGACTGAAGAGATTGAACAGGGAATCACGTTCGTGTTGTCGATCGTGACATCGTTGCCGCGCACCGTGAACGTTTGTTGAACGATCATGCAATCCTTGTCGCTGGGGTTCTTGTTGCCGCCGAAGCAGAAATTACCCAAGCTATAGACGATCGTATGTCCGTTGTAGTTCTCCATGCCTTGGATCACATGCGGGTGCGATCCGACCACGAGCGTTGCTCCAGCATCGATGGCGGCATGTCCGAGCTCCATCTGAACGCTGTCGGGCACAGTCTCGCGCTCGGTTCCCCAGTGGAAGAACACGACGATAATCTGCGCTCCCGCTTCTTTGGCGGCGTTGATGTTGCTCACCATTTCGTCCTTGATGCCAGCGCCTTCGGCAAGTTCGTACGTTCCGACGAGCGCGACCTTCACGCCTTTCACATCCAGATACGCGATGCGATCGTAGCCGAAGGTGGGAATGCCCACGGCCTCGACCGCTTCGATGGTGTCGGTGTAGCTTTGGTCGCCGTAGTCGCGCGAATGATTGTTCGCGAGCGATGCGGCATCGACGTTGCCCGCCTTGAGTATCTCGGCGTATTCGCGCGGTGCTTTGAACGCGAAGGTCTTATCGGCGCGCGTAGTGGAATCGGTGAGGGTGCCTTCCATGTTCACGATCGTGGCATCGTCGTCTGCGAAGATGTTAGCCACGTTCGCGAAGAAGTAGGCGGGGTCGCCTACTTCGTTGTATTTTGCGTTGAAGCTGGTAGAGCGATCGAAGCCCTCGTCGGTGCCGAGTGTGCAATCGCCCGCGAAGGAAAGCGTGATCGTTTGGCCTTCAAGGGCAGCTTTGTCCGAGGCAGCAAGCGTTCCTTCGTTGTTCGATTCGCCTGAGGAGCAGGAGGTGCAGGAGCTGAATGCGAATGCGACTGCGATAAGGGCGATGAGGGCGAAAGCGATCCAGACTGGTAGATGACGTTTGGAGTTGCGCATCTGATATGGAGGATGAGCTGCGTGGGTGGTTGGTGGCATAACACGGTGTTGCTCTTGGTGCACCTCGTTGTTCGCGCCCGCTCCGCGCATATGAGGTGCATTCGAGCGAGTGGTTTCGCGTTTTGTGCCGTGTATGGCCGTGCGCCGTGCGGGGCGGTCGGTGCGCTTCGTTGGTTTTCTATCTTGCTTTTTATTATGTTGATATGGCATATGCCACCTTTTTCTTAGTAAGCTAGAGAAATAGTAACAAAGACTGCGCCATGATGACCAGGGAAGAAAGGCGTTTGGGCATGATAATCAAGAAATCACCGCGCGATATCGATGCGATGGCGAAAGCGGGGGAGCTCTCTGCACGAGCGCTTCGCGTGGTTGGTGCTGCGGTGAAGCCGGGCGTGACCACGCTCGAGCTCGATCGTATCGCTGAAGAGGCCATTCGCCAGGGCGGTGGCATCCCCGCGTTCAAGGGCTACGGTGGATTCCCGGGTTCTATCTGCGCGTCGATCAACGAGCAGATCGTTCACGGCATCCCTTCCGATGCCATTGTGCTGCAAGAGGGCGATATCATCTCGATCGACACGGGCGCTACCGTGGGTGGTTGGGTCGGCGATAATGCCTGGACCTTCCCCGTGGGAAAGATCTCGCCGAAGAAGCAGCGCTTGCTCGAGGTGACCGAAGAGAGCATGTGGGCAGGCATCGATGCGGCACGCGCGGGGAATCATCTGGGCGATATCGGGCACGCGGTTCAGGCGATCGCTGAGGACGCGGGGTATGGCGTCGTGCGCGAATATGTGGGGCATGGGATCGGCCGCGTTATGCATGAAGAGCCGAATGTGCCGAATTACGGGCGCAAGCATACGGGTCCGTTGCTCGAGGTGGGCATGGTGCTGGCGATCGAGCCGATGATCAACATGGGCACGCGTAAGACCAAGCAGCTATCCGATGGTTGGGGCGTGATCACGCGCGACGGGAAGCCAAGCGCGCATTTCGAGAAGACGGTAGCTATTACGGAAGAGGGGCCGCGGTTGCTCACGATCGAGCCGGATTTCAAGCGTCCGGTCGAATAGCGTTCGTTTGAGCGGTCGCTACTCGTGCGCGGTGAGCATTGTGCCCATGCCGAAGTCGTAGCTGCCAGCCGTTGCTACTCGTGCGCGCGGGGGTGCGCGGCGAGATATTCTTCCTTCAGATGTGACATTTGCACATGAGTATAGATCTGCGTTGTGGCGATGTCGGCATGCCCGAGCATATCCTGGATCGAACGCAGATCGGCGCCGCCTTCGAGCAGGTGGGTTGCGAACGAATGACGCAGCGTGTGAGGGTGAAGGTTCTTCACGCCGATGCTCATACCAGCACGCGCCACGATCGCATGCACGCTTTGACGTGAAAGGCGCCCGCCACGCGCATTCAGAAAGACCGCCGTGGTGGCAGGAGCTTTTGTGCTTTCAAGTTCGGGGCGCACCTCGTTCAAGTATTCGATCAGCCGTTCGAAGGCGATGCCTGAAATGGGCACGATACGTTCCTTGCTTCCCTTGCCGAACACCCGCAAAAAGCCTTCTTCGGAAAGGATGTTCGCTCGGTCAAGGTTCACCAGCTCGCTCACGCGCAAACCGCATCCGTAGAGCACTTCGAGGATGGTCGCATCGCGTTTGCCCGTTGCTGTTGAAGCGTCAACGTTGTCGAGCAGAGCGTTCACCTGATCGATCGAAAGCACATCGGGAAGGCGGCCTGGCTTCTTGGGAAGCGGGATCGCTTGAGCCGGGTCGGCATCCACGTATCCTTCGCGTAGGGCGAAGCGATGCAATCCCTTTATCGCTGAAAGCCTGCGTTCGAGAGTCGAGACAGCAAAGCCTTGATCGAGCTGGCTCTTTTGGAAAGCAAGGATATCATCGCGCTCTATATGGGCAAGATCGGTCTTGCCGCGTTCTTCAAGAAAGGTGCGATAGGTTGCAAGGTCCTTGGCGTAGGCATCGATCGTGAGCGGAGAAGAACCGCGTTCGATGGCAAGATAGGCAAAGTATTCTTCGATGATCTGTTCCATGGCTTCATTGTAAACGCCTTGGAGCAACCTGTCTTATTTGGTAGTTTTTGTTGGTGATTGGTTCGGGTTGTTCAGGTAGTTCCCAGAAAGATTCTCAGCTGGCGCTCCACAAGCTTGTACGCATCGCCATGCAAGCACATCGAGCGCATCGATGATTGGAAGCGATCCGTAACAGTATCCAAGATCGAGCAGCGATAGTTCGGTGCAGCCGAGAATGACGCTATCGGCGCCTGATGCGATGATCTTCGCGCATGCTGTTCGAAGCATTTTGGCGGGCACGGTCTTCCCTGCTTTTAGGTAGGTATAGATCATATCCATTATGAGGACTCGCAGCTCTGTTGAGGGCAGGACGCAATCGATTCCTTCGTCTGCGCAGAGAGATTGGAAGACATTGCTTTTTATCGTGCCAGTGGTAGCGAGGATGATCGGATGCTGGCAGCCAAGAGATGCTACGAACTGGATCGTCTCTTTCGGCATATGAAGGAACTGGGTGTGCGGGGCTGCCGAAGCGATCTCGCTATAACCTGCATGGGCGGTATTGCACGACATGGCGATCACTTCGCACCCGAGCATTTCGAGCAGCCGCGCTTTTTCTTGCAGGATGGGAACGAAATCATGCGCGTCGGCCGAACCGCTCAAATATGATGTGCGATCAGGCACAGAGGGATCGGAAAGAAGGATCGTATCGATATGCTCCTGGTCGGTGCGCGCGGCGGTCATCTCGGTAACGCGCGTGAACAAGCGTGCGCCCGCAGCTGGCCCCATTCCTCCTATGATCCCCAGGCGTTTCATTTTCTACGCACGATCGTTTTGGTAGATGCGCAAAACGCGCGGATTGACCATGAGAGGATTGATATCTGCGGTCGCTCTATCGCCGATATGTGCTGGTTGATCGGTGACATCGACCATGCAAAGCGACATGTCGACAACGCCAAGAATAGGATAGTCGACCCCTTCGATCGCAACGGTTGCATGCTTGCGGAGCACGCATTGCTTCGCAGTGGAGAGCACCTGGTGAAAACGAGGCCGAGGAGCAACTTGCAGGCCGAATCCGTCTTGTGTTCCGATCGGCACTATAGCAGCAAGGGTGTCGCGTTTGGTGCGAAAGGTTCCGTGGTAGCCAAGCGAGCTGCCTTTGGGAAAATGCTTGAGGTCGATCACGGCGCTCTCAAGAGCTCCGATGCGCTGCAGTCTATTCTCTTCGCGAGTGATGATGCGTCCGGTGAACCCTGATCCGATGCGCACCGCATCAAGTGCTGAATTCGGCACATTGAACAGCCCTGCCGAATTAGCCATATGACGGATTCCCGTATCGAAGCCTCTATCTTGAAGCGAAATCACGCACTGTTTGAAAGAGGCAAGCTCTTGTGCGCTGGTCTCTGGGTGGTTCAGATCTGAAGCATCGGAAAAGTGGCTGTAGATGCCTTCGACGTGAAGTCCATCAAGCGAAAAGCAAGAGGCGATGCTTTTGGTTTTTTGAGGCGCGAACCCGTATCGTCCCAGTCCTGTATCGACTTTGAGATGCGCTCGCGCCTGAATCCCGAGTCGGCTGGCTGCGAGGTCCAAGGCGCGTGCTGCCGCGCTTGATCCAATGGTTGCAATGCAGTTGTTCTTTATGATGATCTTGAGCTCTTCGTAGAGGGCGGTCGATCGAAGCATCAGGATGTCTGCATCGTTGCCAGCCGTTTCACGCAACGGTGCTATGTCGGCCAGTTCGGTTATCGCAAACTGCGTTATGCCAGCATCCCGCGTGGTTTTCGCGAGCCATTCAAGCCCCAATCCGTAACCGTTATTCTTCACGACTGCAATAAGGGGTACGCCAGCTTTGCGCTGCAGTGTTTGGATGTTTTGTTCGACCTTGTGTGAATCGATGGAATAGATGGTCATATGCTGTCTCGTTTTTCGTTGTCGGATAGAAAGGAAGGGCTACTTATATTGATGCCCGTCGGTATCCCAGAAATAGCGTTTGAACTTACGGATTTGGTTGTAGTACATCGTCATGGCCCAGAAGTTGTGAAGCAGGCTGTCTTTGGTATAGAAAAGCGGGTAGGGCGACCTCGTCTTTTTCAGTGTTGCGAGCACTCTTTGCAGCAACTCCTTATCGAGGATCGAGCGTTTGAGCACATAGGGCGGAACGCAGTTGTATACGAAGGGTCGGTAGGCTTCTCGATAAGGAAGCTGCTTGCCGAGAACATACTGATCGACAACGAGCGAAACGAAATTGATGCCACCCAAATTGGTGAAATAGGTGCTTCTTCCTGCACGTACATTGATCTCGAAGAAATTGTATTCGCCAGTGCGTGCATCGTATTTGATGTCGAAGTTCCCATATCCTTGGTATTTCGTTCTCTTCAGGAATTTGCGGGCGTGCTCGATGATGGTGGGTTCACGTTCGCCCAAAATGCAGAGCGGGTTACCAAGCGCGGTGGGACTGTGATCCTGAAGAGCAGTGATGCCGCCCGATACCGCAACCAGGTTTCCTTCTGCATCGCTGAAGGTGTTGAGAATGCGCAGTGCTTCGTCGCCACCGGGGATGAAGTCCTGGATCAAGAAATCGCCATCGTAGTCAGAAGCGCGCACGTCCTGCCACACCTGTGCAAGCTCTGCGGGCGTTTCGATCTCGTAAGCTTTTCGTTTGTGGGCAACATCCGCATTTTGGAACTTCGTGGTGTCGGAGGGCTTCGCTACACAGGGGTAAGGAAAAGCATCGAGCGGAAGCGTTTCAGGGCCTTCGCTGCCTGCGCTGAAATACCAGGTTTTAGGATGCGGGATGGAAAGCTCGTCGCAGAGGTCATAGAAGCCGCGTTTTTGAGAGATGGTATCCAGGAGCGCAAGATCATTGCAGGGAACGAGGTATCCTGCTTCTTCAAGACGCTTCTTTCCAGCTGAAAACATGAGCGCGTGACGATCGTCGCAGCCGAGGAGCAAAGGGATAAGGCTAGGGTCTTCATCATGCAACTCGCGCCCGATCTTCTCAAGCGCACGATAGAGCCCTTCAGGATGTGCTGCATCTTCGACGATATGACATTCGGCGAAGCGGCTCGTAGTGAGCATCTTGACATCCTGTGTGAGAACAACGATGCAGCGTGTTGTACCGTATTTGGCATGGAATTCGCGAATGTAGGCATACGCGAGAAACGTGCCGCCGATAATGACGGGCACGATCTTCCTGCCAACTTCCTGTTCCGTGATAAGGGGAAGCGCGCGTTTTCTCTGTTGCTCAGGCATGTTCTACTCCGTTCTTGCTCTTTACTAGGATCAATGAGTGGCTCCGTGCTGTGGGTTTTGTGCTCTGTGCTGTGAGCTGCGCGATCAGCGAGCTGCTTCTGTTTCATAAGGCGATGTGCGCTCAACGAAATACATGCGATACCACATCAAGAACATCCATACGATGAAGATCTTTCGACTCCGATCAGCTCCGGCAAGATGCTCGTTCAGCAATCGGTCGAGCTCGTCTTTGTTGAAGAACAGCTGCGCTTCGGGACTTTCGAACCACGTTTTTACGCGCCGGGCATTAGCGGGTTCACGCAGCCAAGCGGCAACAGGGACGGGAAATCCTAGCTTTTCCTTTTGCGCCCAATCTGTGGGGATGGCAGTCAAAGAGGCTTTTCTCAAGGCAACCTTGGTCTGTTCAGGAGTTACCCGCATGTCAAGTGGCAGCACGGATGCCGCTGCGAATACTTCCTTATCCAGAAAGGGGACGCGGCTTTCAAGAGAGTGAGCCATCGCCATCTTGTCGGTTTTGAGCAGGATATCCCCCACGAGCCAGTTGCGAATGTCCACGTATTGCATCTGGGTCGGCTCATCGAAGTCATGGTCTTGGGCTTCCTGGTAATCGGGAGAAACGACCTCCAGTGGATCGGGTGCCTTCACGGGATCCTTGAGGATTCGCTCGCGTTCTTCCACGGTGAAGGAAACACCATTGGCATTGGTGTAATACCAGTCCGCTACGGTCTCGCTTGCGCGCTCTAGGAAGTTCGCGCCGCGTACGCCGAGCTTTCGCAAGAGCGCTGCGCTTGCGCGAAGAAGCGGCTTGGGAAGCTTGCTTAGCCGATCGGTTGCCATGGGAGCCTGATAGATCTTATATCCGCCGAAGAGCTCATCAGCTCCTTCTCCCGAGAGCACGGCCTTCACTTTCTTGGAAGCGATCTGGTCGACGAAGAAGAGCGCAACTGCCGAAGGGTCTCCCGAGGGCTCATCCATGTGCCACTGCACATAGGGCAACGCTTTCCAGTATTCATCTTGGGTGATGTATTTGTTCGTGTTGGACACATCCAGTTTTTCAGCGAGCTCGGCTGCCCACGAGATCTCATCTCGCTCGCCTTCGTATTCGCTGAAGCCAACGGTGAAGGTTTGAACCAGTGGATTTTCCTGTGCGAGCAGTGCTGCCATATAGCTTGAATCGATACCGCTCGACATGAAACTACCCACTTCAACATCGGCCACGTTGTGGTAGTGAACGCTCTCGCGCATCGCTTCTCCTACGCGATCAGCTGCTTCGTGGAGCGAGCAGCTTACCTCGTTCTCATCGAAGAGAGGAGACCAATACTGCTTCATCTCTATATGTCCATCCGGATGCACGACCATAGAATGCGCAGGCGGCAGTTTGTAAATGCCTTTGAAAAAGGTTTCAGGAAGCGCACTGAACTGAAAGCTGAGGTACTGCTCAAGAGCCTCGCGATTGAGCTCGCGTTCGTAGGCTGGATGCTCGAGGATGCTCTTTATCTCCGATGCGAAGATAAACTGTTCTTGCTGAACGGTGTAGTAGAAAGGTTTGATGCCGAAGAAATCGCGTGCACAGAACAAAATTTGCTTCTGCTCGTCCCAGATCGTGAAGGCGAACATGCCACGAATGCGGTCCAGTACTTTTTCTCCCCAGGCAATATAGCCTGTGAGCAGAACTTCGGTATCTGACGTGGTCTTGAGTACCCAGCCTTCTGCTTTGAGCACAGCGGCAAGATCGCGGTAGTTGTAGATCTCGCCATTGAACACGATCGCATACTCGCCATTTTGAGATACTACGGGGATATCATCTGGCTTCTTGTTGGTGCCGAGCGCCTGACCAGCGCTGATGAGTTCAGATACATGATGATTCGACTTGCGGACCATCGGTTGGTAGCCACCCTCAAGATCGATCAAAGAAAGACGACGGTGGCCGAGAGCAATGCCGTTTGCAAGATAAGCTCCTTCGCCGTCTGGTCCGCGGTGCGCCATGATGTCGCACATGTTCTTCAGGACCTGAGCGTCCTCGGGTTGAGCATGGGTGAAGCCGCAAATTCCGCACATGAGCTAACACCAGCCCATCTTTTTTCTGAGAATTCGAGCAATTGATGAGTGTGAAATACTGTTTGGCGCACTGTCCACAACAAGATCCTCCTTCGGGGTTGTTCCGGAGAGTGGATCCTCATATCAAATTGTCTTATGGAAGGCCGTTTGAAGAAGGATGTCCACCCTATGTCGCCAAACAGTCCTAACCACGCAAACACGCGTCGCAGGGGGCGGACACCCTTCTGCAAACCCGTGTTTGCGGGTACGTGGTTTTTATTAGACTGTTTGGCACGAAAAAGGATAACACACTAATGTGTTGGTTTTCTAACAGCGCCAATCAGCGTCCAGGCATTATGTGGAATAGAAAGAGGATTTGAGCCATAAGAGCTGCATTTTTTGTACATGACGAAATCCTTTCTTCTCTGTTGGATGGGTCGATCATGGTGGATTTGACTTGGCGCTATCCTATGATTCGAGAAGGGTTCCTGTCCCATAACAAGGCATGAACTTATTCTTAAGGTTTTCTTACTAAGCGTTTGAGCTGGACTTATGCATGCTGCAACGTGATAGGTGTGCGCGCAAAAAAAGCACCGAACACGATCGGTGCTTTTATGCGTTGCAACATCCTTATTTAGTGGAAAGACAGTATTTTGCTTCAAACGTTCTTAGCGTGGAGACATCCAGGCCTTGATGATCTCGAGTGCGAGACGGTGCATCTCGTCCAATCCGCCTTCAAGTAAGCCTGCATCGAGATAAGTCTGTATTTGAATCCCTGTCTCGACAAGCTTGCACAAAACCACAGGCATCAGTTGCCCAGGTGTCGGGATTGATCGGAAGAAAGCTCATTCTGGTGGATGCAAGGACGCGCCGAATCGCATCGCCTGAGACCGCATCGATTCCGTAAGTTAGCATGATCTCATGAGCAAGCGTGCTTTTCCCGCAGCGGGGTGGACCGCCTATGATCAATAGTTTCGGATGAGATGGCAGCTTGTTTAGGTGCAGGATCCTATCCCAGTCCATGGTCTCTTCCTTATGGCCGGTTTCTTTGTGGTCCTCTTGGTTTGATCTCAATTATTATAAGAGAGAAACTAAGAAAACGAACTCGAGCTTGTGAAGAGACAGCGGGGCGACCATGATCGATCAGATGCCTGACGATTTCGAGATATTGCAAGGCAAAGGATTCGTGATGCTCTCTGCGCCCCATGGCGTTGAGCATACGCGTGCGGGTAGGGTAAAACCTGCCGAAGTGCAGACGAGTGATCTTGCACGCGATCTTCATCGTTCGCTGCATTGTCCCGTTATCATCAAGACGAAGAGCAACGATGATGATCCGAACTACGACGAGCATTCTCCCTATCGTGACGCTCTGGCTGACTACGTGAAGGAAAACGATGCAAGAGTGGTGTTCGACTTGCATCAGCTCTCTTCCGAGCGCGAGGCTGCTTTTATCCTCGGTACGGCGGATGGCAAGAATCTGCGCGACGATATCACGTTGTCGACGCTTTGCCGTTGCCTGGAGGACCTGGGAATAGGAGTGGTGCTTGTAGATGAAGTGTTCAAGGCGAGCGGACCGAATACGGTCGCGGCTTCAACAGCAAAGAGAGCTGACGTTTCGTGTATCCAGATCGAGATAAATTCGAAATATCTCTGCAAGGATTTTCCTGAATACGCCTATGATCGGATTCGGGATGTGCTTGAAGAATGCATCACATCTCTGAACAGCAATTTTGCCGATCATGTTTACGATGGTGGCTCAACGTTGGTGAGGATCGTTGATGAGACGCTGCCCGTTCAAGATGGTTGCCTCTATAGTGTTGGTGTTCCTTCTGTATTCTATAAAGAAAACTATGCGACTCCGTTTCAGCTGGAATGTCCTAAACAGGGTACTTTGATGGATGTCAGTATCGTTCCACAAGATTCGCTTGGTGTTGGTCAGATCGCTATTACGAAGCATGTGCAGCGAACCTTGAAGATAGCGGATCATGCTGGTTACGAGGTTTTCATTCGGAAAGCGCCCTATGCGCGTTTCGACAAGATTCGTGTGCAGTCGATCGATAAGGTCAGCTCGGAAGATGTGGTCATCTCCACGAAGATGATCGAGGGAGGAGCAGTTCAAGAGCTGCTTGAAGGCGCGGATCTCTTCGGAATAAAAGACGTGGTCACGAACCAGAGCTTTATCGTAAAAGCCAACCACCTTGTTTTTGATGATTCGCTGGATGCGGGGGTTATCAAGCTAAACCGCAGGCAGCGGATACTGCTAGGCGAGCGCTTGCCCTGTCGACTTGAAGACGAGCTGCGCCAGCAGGTGGTTGCGTATATCAAAGCCAAAGAACAGGTTGCTGGAACGAGTGAAGAGCAACCTGCGTGTGAAAATACGATGCAAGCCGCTGATCAGGAGAAACCGCGATCGCTTGATGGACTGGCGATACTCGAAAAGACCTATCCTGCTCATGAGCCCATTCGCCAAGAGGGCCTCTCACATCCTGAAGAGGCGTACTTACGCAAAGTTTTCGAGCGCTGCTTCCCGCCCAGTATCGTCATCAAGCCGATTGTGCTCGAGAAGAAGAGACGCAATATCTTCAAGCGTATTGGCCGATGGATCGCGAATCTGTATGTGGGCAAGAGTACGCTCTCGCTCATGTGTCGGCGCCCTTATGCCAATGATGAGAACGATCGTGCGGTTCGCATGACGAAGGACAATATGGCGCATTTGGGCATTGATGAAATGGACAATGTCATCATCTCTTACAAGGATAAAGAGTGCATCTGCCAGGTCTTTCCCATTGAAGATGAGAGCAAACTGCAGGCGAACAATCTCTATACTCCCATCGATATGACGATCGGGATCCCGTTGCCGATCCGTACCGAACTTGGCATAACCGATCTGGATTCGACGGTGAAAGTGGATCGCGACACCGCGTTCATCATGAAGAAATGCGCTAACGAACAGGTTATCCCCGTTCTGCTGGCGCTATTTTCCATGAACTTCCTGCAGGATTGCCCGTTCTATGTGCTCATCATCATCTTCTTGGTCATCGCGCCGATCATCATCTACGTGAACCTCTCCTCGAAGCGCAATTCACGTGGGAAGTACTAGAAATGGTGAAGACCAATACTGTTAGATAGGAGACAGTATCATGCTCATGAAAGAAATATCTCAATCGATCGCTGCGTTCGCATCGGACGCGCCGACTATGGACCAGTTGATGTCTGCTCTTCGATTTGAAGGGATGCATCATTCTGAAGATCAAAGATGGGTTGCATTGGAGTTCGTTGCTGGTTTGGTTTCAGAGAATGCTACCCGCGCATTTTTCCCCGATGATTTACCGATCGTTGCGTTCGATCCTGAGGAAAACCTCGTTGATGTTTTGCAGCGATGCGTAGAACTTGCTGATCCGGCGCAGTTCGACGACCTATCAGCAAAGCATGAAGCCAGTATGACCTGCCAAGGACTTGAAGAAATGATCGGGGTGGCAAAGGAGCTGGACTAACGAGTGACAAAATGCTTCTATAATTGAATCATGAGTGGGTCAAAGACTAGTTATATATCCACCGAAGAGCAGATTCGCACGCAGCCAGATCGACCGCATCGATAGCAAACACGCCTTCGTTGGGATTATTCAAGCATTGCTTTATTGACGCGCAGCGTTCACAAAACCTACGAAGAGCGGATGGGGTTTGGTGGGGCGGCTTTTGAATTCGGGATGGCCTTGGCTTGCCACGAACCACGGGTGATCGGGGATCTCGACCATTTCGACCAAGCGCTCGTCTGGCGAGATGCCCGATATCGTAAGCCCTGCTTTCGTGAGCGTGTCGCGATAAGCGTTGTTCACTTCGTAGCGATGGCGATGACGCTCGTAGATGAGCTCTTCGCCATATGCTTCATGTGCGCGCGAGCCTGGCAAAACCTTGCAAGGGTAGGCCCCGAGGCGCATGGTTCCGCCTTTGTCTTCGATGTCTTCTTGTTCGGGCATAAGATCGATCACGCGATAGGGGGCCTCTTCGTCGAACTCAGCAGACGTTGCCCCTTCAAGACCAGCAACATCGCGGGCAAATTCGCAGACAGCCGCTTGCAGACCAAGGCAGATTCCGAGGAACGGAATGCCGTGTTCGCGTGCATAGCGTGCTGCTTCGATCTTGCCTTCAAAGGCGCGCTGCCCAAAACCGCCGGGCACCAAGATGCCCTGCATTTCACCGAGCAGCTCGTCGGCATTTTCAGGGGTGAGCTCTTCGCCATCGATTAAGTGCACATCTACATCGGTGCCTTGTGCGATGCCTGCATGATGAAGTGCCTCGATGATCGAAAGGTACGCATCGGGCAGGCTCACATATTTGCCTACGATCGCGATATCCGTCGTGTCTTTGCAAGCGGCGCGCGCGTCGAGGAACATTTGGAGAGGCGAGAGGTCGATCGGAGTAACGGGCAGGTCGAGTTTCTTGAGCACTTGCACATCGAAGTCTTGCGCAGCGAGCATGATGGGCACCTCATAGATTGAAGGTGCGTCGGTGCAGGAAAGCACTTCGCGTGGTGCCACGTCGCAGAAGAGCGCGATCTTTTCGCGCACAGCGCACGAGATCTCGTGATCGGAGCGGCAGACGATGAAATCGGGCTGAACACCCAGTGAGCGCAGTTCCTTCACGCTGTGCTGGGTAGGCTTGGTCTTCACCTCGTGAGCTGCAGCGATATAGGGCACGAGTGTCACGTGCACGAAACAGACATCGTCGGCAGGTCGTTCGCGCATGAATTGACGCGCAGCTTCGATGAAGGGAAGCGATTCGATGTCGCCGATCGTGCCGCCGATCTCCGAGATGACGATATCAGCATTCGTTTGATCGGCAATGCGGTAGAGGCGTTCCTTGATCGCTTCAGTCACGTGCGGAATGACCTGCGCGGTACCACCGAGAAAATCGCCGCGACGCTCTCGCGCGATGAGTGTTTGATAGATCGATCCTTGAGTGAAGTTGGATTCCTTGGTGAGGCTTTCATCGATGAAGCGTTCATAATGTCCCAGATCGAGATCGGCTTCTTGACCGTCGTCGGTAACGAAGACTTCGCCGTGCTGGAAAGGAGACATAGTGCCAGGATCGACGTTTAGGTACGGATCCATCTTTTGCATGGTCACTTTGTAGCCGCGTGCTTTGAGTAGATGCCCGAGCGATGCTGCGGTAATGCCCTTGCCGAGCGATGAAACTACGCCGCCCGTAACGAAAATGTGCTTAGCCATGATACTCCTAACGGTGAACACCCTACGTGGAAGACGTTCGAGCTTCCACGGGCCGACCTCTGTCCAACCGTTATTCAATTTTAAGGAGAAAATGCGCGCAGGACGAAAAACGAAACGTGCGTTCACATGCTTGTAATCAAATTGAAATAGAAGCGCGTAGATGATCAGTTCGCGCGCTTCGCAAATCGACCCGCGTTCGCTGATCGAGGCAGGCTTGTCCCTTATTGCTTGAAGAAGGTTTCGGCGGCGTAGTCGTAGAAGGATTTTGCCTGATAGCGCAAGAGGAGTGTGGGCTCTTCGCCAGTTGCCACGACGATCTTGCGGATAGGGGAGTCGAACGTGATGCGCTCGCCATCGATAAACAGCGTAGCGGCACGGCTTGCTGGCGAGCTGTCCAGGTCGATCTCGACCACGTCGGACGAGCCAGTGAGCAGCGCACGCGATTGAAGCGTGTGCGGTGCGATGGGTGCAACGATAAGTCCTTGATAGCTTGGATCAACGAGTGGTCCGCCCACAGAGAGCGCATACCCGGTAGAGCCTGTGGCAGAAGCGACGATAAGCCCATCGCTGCGCATATTGGCGATGAGTGAATCGGAAACGCTGTAGCTGAACCCGATCATGCGGCCTTGATCGCCTCGTGCGATGACCATCTCGTTTAGAGCGAAGAAGCGCTGCGGTTCGCCTTCGCCTTTGAGGATTGGGTCTGCGGTATGGCGGTCGCAGGAACCTTCGCTTTTGGTGGATTCGTCAACAAAGACTGAATGCGCTGATGGATCGGTGCTTTCAGCCGAGGGAGCCTTCGGCTTCTCATGGATGAGCGGATAGACCTCGAAATCATCTTGCTTCGTTGCGGCAGCATCGAGGTCGTCTTCGCAATAGACCTCCACTTGCAGGTTGGTGCGTGCTTCATAGGATACTTCGCCAGCGAGCGCCTCGCTCACGATCTGGATGATGCCCTCATCGTTGGGGTTGGCCATGAAGCCGAGGTGCCCGAAATTCACGCCGAGGATGGGGATACGGCGCGTGCCGATCTGGTTGGCGGTGCACAGGATCGTGCCATCGCCCCCTAAAACAACCGCTAGATTGAAAGCTGGTTCTTCACTTGTGGGGAATTGGTCGATAATAGAACAGTTCGACCGAAGGTCGTCACGATCGTACGTCTGATAGTCGATGTGCTGCTTATCAAAGAACGCTTCGAGCAAAAGGGATGCTTCGAGCGCTTTTGGATTGTAGTTATTGCGAACGATCAGAACACGCATGTGACTTCCCTTGGGCTTCCCTTACTATGGTTGATTGAGTCTACTCATTATAGTCGCACAAAGAGGACCTGTGGCAAACGATTCAAGCTCGAATATCATCAAGAACACCAGCCTGATCACGCTGGCAACGCTCACTTCGCGCGTAACCGGATTGGTGCGCACATGGGCGATGGCGTTCGCGCTGGGCAATACGGTTTTGGCCTCGGCGTATAACATTGCCTACAACATGCCGGCTATGATCTACGAACTTGCTGCAACTGGCATCTTGGCCACGGCATTCCTGCCGCTTTATCTGCTGCAGAAGGAAAAGAACGGCGATAGCGGGGCACAGACGTTCGCCTCCAACATCCTCACGCTCACTACGATCGTGCTCGGGCTTCTGGCGCTTGCCTGTTCGATCTTCTCTGCGCAAGTCATCGAGACGCAAACGTTCGCCGGGGGAGACCCGGCAGCGAAGGAGATGGCGATCTTCTTCTTCCGCGTGTTCGCCGTGCAGATCTTGCTTTATGGATTGGGCGCGGTCATCACCGGCATCCTGAATGCGGAGCGATCGTATTTGGCACCTTCGCTCGCTCCCGTGCTCAACAATCTGGTGGTCATCGTGACCATGTTCGGTTATGTGCCGCTCTCTTCGTGGAACCCCTCCTTTGCCATGTGGTGGTTGGCGGTGGGAACATCGCTTGGCGTGCTCGTGCAGTTCGGCGCTCAGATTCCTGCGCTCATAAAACGAGGCGTGCGCTTGCGCGCGTATGTGAATCTGCGCGATCCCATGCTGGTAGAAGCATTGAAGGTAGCTGCGCCGATGTTCCTCTATGTTGCCGGTACGATGATCACGTTCTCCTGCAAGAACGCTTTCGCGCTCCAGGCCACACCAAACGGCCCTTCTACGTTGAACTACGCTTGGATGTGGTATCAGTTGCCCTATGGTGTTATCGCGGTATCGCTTGGCACCACGCTCTTGACCGAGCTTTCGGATTGCGCCGCGCGTGACGATTGGCCGGGTTTCCGTCGCTTTGTTTCGAGTGGCTTGCGCAATACGTTCTTCCTCATGATTCCGCTCGCTGCCATGGTGTGTTCGCTGGCTTTCCCGCTCATGCAGATGTTCCAGGCAGGTGCGTTCTCCGCTGAAGATACGCAGAGCGTCGGCATCATCCTTATGTTCTGGACGCTCAGCTTGCCCTTCTATGCAGGCTACATGTATATGTATCGCGTCTTCGCTGCTATGCGCAAGTTCGTCCAGTTCGCGCTCGTGGATTTTGCGCTGCGCTTCGTGCAGGTCTTCTTCTACTGGTATCTCTGTTCTGGGCCCGTGGGGCTGGTAGGTATTCCCGTAACGGACTTCTTCTTCTACGGTGTCATGTTCGTAGTGTGCTCGCTGATCGTGCGCAGCAAGGTCGGCTCGTATGGCAACAAGCGTATCGCGAGCATGTTCGTGAAGACGCTCGTTGCGAGCATCATTGCTGGTGTGGTGGTGTTCTTCGCATCGCAAGGCGTGCTTGCGGCATTCCCGCTTGGAGGGGCAGCAGCTATTTTCGAAGCGGTCGCGATCGTGTGCGTTTGTGGCGTCTTGGGGTTGGTTATCGCATTCGGGCTTTGCAAGGTGTTGCGCGTTCCCGAGTACCAGCTGCTCGGCTCGATCTTAGGTAAGCTCAAGAGCAAACTCCTGCACCGCTAGTCGAGAGCAGGGGTAGGCCGAAGGGTTCGGTAGGTTCTCCGGCAAGCAGCATGCCCACGAGGCACTTGTAATTACCCGCTTTCGCTGTTCGCTTGCCGCGTAAACCGGCAAGCTCATGCGCTTCGCTCCTTCGGACAACCTAATACTATTCAAGAGTGCTGACTCAGAGTAATCCAAGTACCTCATGGGCACAGCTGCTTGTCTTAAGTGATTCACTGGTCGAGATGGGCGGGTGCTCCACCTTGATCCCTTTTGGGCTGAAATTGTATCGATCAGCGTGGTTTTTCGCGCGAAAAATCGTTGTCGCGCATATTTCTCACAAAAAACGCTCCACTTTGCTCCACCAACGGCATAACAAAATCTAGCTAAAAATGAAATAACAGACCACAACATATAGTGCCAAGTTCAATACTTGTGCCAAAAGTGGTGGTAAAAGTGGGAACAAAGTGGGGCAAAAATGCATTTTGTGTTGCAATGTGGGGCTGATGGACTTAAAATACATTGCAGCGGAGAGTCTTATTTTGAGAGGAGGAGGAGTGAGCGAACTCTTAGGCGAATACCGTCACAAGATGGATGCCAAGGGACGCCTGTCGCTTCCTTCATCTTTCAGGAAAGTGCTCTCACAGGATCTCAGGATCACTCCTGATCCGGAAAACCAATGTCTGTATGTCTTTGAAGTGGATGACTACTCGAATTGGGTAGAAGGACTCTTCGAAGGCGAAGGTGGTTTTGACGTTAGCAGCAAACGTAAGTCTGCTCTACGTAAGGTACTCAATTCTCGCGTGAGGAACTGCGAGATTGATAACTCGGGCCGCATCCACCTTACCCCCGCTCAGCGAGAGATCGCCGGGCTGGACAAAGACGTGGTGTTCGTCGGTGATGAAGATCATTTTGAGATCTGGGACGCGAAGCGTTGGGATGATTTCGTCGGCTCTGTCGATCTGGCATCGCTGATGAGCGAATCCTAGAGCTTGCACTGTGACAAACGAATATCGGCATATACCTGTTCTGCTCGATGAATGTCTCTCAGGTTTAGAGCTTTCGGCGGGCAAGACCTTTGTCGATGCGACGCTTGGTGGCGCGGGGCATTCGCTCGAAGCAGCCAAGCTGATCGGGGCAACCGGTCACCTCATCGGCATCGATCAAGATCAGGTAGCACTCGATGCAGCAACTGCACGGCTTTTTGCCTTGCCAGATGAGATACGCCCAGAAATCGATGTTCTCTACGGAAACTTCGGCATGCTCGACGAATTATTGGTCGAAGCGGAAGTTCCCCAGATCGATGCGATCCTCTTCGATATTGGCGTTTCCTCTGTGCAGATCGATACGCCTTCTCGCGGCTTTTCCTTTAAGGAAAATGGCCCACTCGATATGCGGATGAATCCGAGTAAACACACCATAACCGCAGCAGAGATCATCAACACCAAAAACGCAACAGATCTCGCTCGGATCATCCGGTCATATTCAGACGAGAAATGGGCTAACCGCATCGCGGAATTTATTGTGAAAACCCGCGAAAAGGCGCCTATCACAGAAAGTCAGCAGCTTGTCGAGATCATCAAGGCTGGGGTGGTTTCCGCAC
>OGTB01000195.1_pt1 | contig 52562 bp, 53 predicted proteins | sample 1553611 | NCBI WGS metagenome assembly OGTB01 (sample SAMEA2580032, study PRJEB22360) | human gut metagenome | biome: human gut; feature: human-associated habitat; material: faeces | place: Denmark | collected 2008/2010 | reverse complement strand
ATACAACACGAATAGGCAAAACAACTTTTATTGTCAATGTGAAGCAATCGGAAAGAGCAAAGAAGCCTTTGAATACGGTATTTCAAGAAATATGCAGACACGAGATGTTGGGAGATTTTTCAGCAGATAACTATTTGAATTTAGAAAATTTGCAAAAATCATCTTGACAAACTCGTTCCCGAAGGCACGAATTACCGAGCCAAGACAAGGTTTGCCAAGTTCTATAACCTGCCAGAGCTGATGCAGATGTTCCGTGAGGTGGCGGATATACAGACCGCCGATATGCTAAAGCTCCCTGTGCCAACGGTCAATTACCACAATATTAAGACTAAGCCGAGTGAGATACAGACCGAAATGGTAGCTTCCCTTGCGAAGCGGGCTGAGAAAGTCAGGGCAAGGCTTGTCGAGCCGAACATTGACAATATGCTCAAGATAACCAATGATGGAAGAAAACTGGCTCTTGACCAGAGAATGATTGACCCGATGCTGCCAGATGACCCAGAAAGTAAAGTCAATGCCTGCGTGGATAATGTGTACCGTATCTGGGAGGAACACGCCGATACCAAAGCGACACAGCTTGTGTTCTGCGACCTGTCCACCCCGAAAAATGACGGTACTTTCAATGTCTATGACGATATGAGGGAGAAGCTGATAGCCCGTGGTATCCCTGCGGAGCAGATACGCTTTATCCACGAAGCGACCACCGATGCACAGAAAAAAGAGTTGTTCGGCAAGGTAAGAAGCGGCGAAGTCCGTGTGCTGTTCGGCTCTACTCCTAAGATGGGAGCAGGTACGAATGTGCAGGACAGGCTCATAGCAATCCATAACCTTGATTGTCCGTGGCGTCCTTCCGACCTTGAACAAAGGCAGGGGCGTATTGAACGGCAGGGCAATATGTTTCCAGAGGTGGAGGTTTACCGATATGTGACCGAGCAGACTTTTGATGCTTATCTCTATCAGTTGGTGGAGAGCAAGCAGAAATTTATCAGCCAGATAATGACGAGCAAAAGCCCTGTACGCTCTGCCGAAGATGTGGACGAGGTTGCCCTGTCCTTTGCGGAGGTTAAAATGCTTGCCACAGGTGATGCCCGTTTTAAGGAAAAGATGGATTTGGATATACAGGTTTCCAAGCTCCGAGTGTTAAAGCAGAGTTATCTTTCCGAGCATTACGACCTTGAGGACAGAGTGCTGAAATACTATCCCCAGACCATTAAAGAGTATGAGGAACGCATTGCAGGCTATGAAAACGATGCGGCTCTTGTCGAGCAGCACAAGCCGCAGGGCGAGGATAAGTTCTGCCCGATGACCCTAAAAGGTATGACCTACACCGAAAAGGCAGACGCAGGCGAGATGCTCCTTGCAATCTGCAAGGATTATCCGATGTCCGCAGCTACCGAAATCGGCAGCTATCGAGGTTTCCGAATAGAGATTTATTATGATACCGTCAACGCCCATTATTGTATGAACCTTTGTGGAAAGGCAAAGCATAAGGTAGATTTAGGTGCTGATGCCCTCGGAAATCTGACCCGAATTGAAAACGAGCTGTCAAAGCTCCCCGCCAGACTGGAAGCTGCCAAGACCAAAAAGGCGGAAACTATCGCACAGCTTGAAACCGCAAAGGAGGAAATCAAGAAGCCCTTTGCCTTTGAAGATGAGCTGAAAGAAAAAACAGAACGGCTGAACGCTCTTAACATTGAGCTGAATCTGAATGAAAAAGATACTTCCGTTATGGATACCGAGCCAGAGCAGGCAGAAGAACAGCCCGAAAGAAAATGTGCAAGTCGGGAGAGATAATGCGGTTTGCATATTTGTATTGCTGATTTCTGGGAAGTATAATAGGTGTAGATTTATAGAATATCGGAGGTGAAAGGTGTGCTTGATAATTTCAGATTTGAAACCTTTGTTGATGTGCATAGCAACATCTTTGCTGAATATCTAAGCTCCGTTATCGCAAAGCTGCCCAAAGAAAATCCAGAATACCGTTCCACAGAGGAAAGGATAGAGGAACTCTACAAGGAGTATCCCAAAGTGATGGCAGTTTTGGATACGGAAAAGCCGAGTGATTTATCCGAGCAGGAGTGTAAGGCTTTGATAGAAGTTTTGGAGCTTCGGAACAGGCTCAGCGATATGCAGCAGGAAGCAATCTATTTCAGAGGGTGCTATGACAGCGTTGGGTATCTCAAAAAGGCAGGAATTTTATAACCGAGAACGGCGGCATTGGCGTGGAGCTGATGCCGCTTTTACATAGCCGCAGAGGTGGAAAAATTCATAAAAATGTGGTATGATTTTTAAATCAGTAAGGAGGTGACAGTTTGTGAGTGTTATCTTTGGAATAAAAGAAAATAACCGTATAATTATTGCAGGCGATAAGCGAGGGTCAAGTATTGACGGGAAAACTTTGTCAGATGATTTAGACAAAGTCCTTATGATAAATGACCATTTAGCTTTTTCAAGTGCAGGTAACGCAGCTATTGAAAAGGCTATTTCAATAGATTTGAACAAGGCGACAAATAAAGATTGCCTAACTACCGATGATTTACTTGATATTATAAAAGCATTTTATAAGCGAGTAGCCGATACAAATTGTGATGCTATATTAGCCTTGCCGTTCTATTTTCTCATAGCAGGTAAAGGGCGTGACGGTAATGCAAGCCTAATATCGGGAGGTAATATCAAGGGTCGTTTAGATGCAAAAGATGTTCCAATGGCTCTTTTTCCACCTGCCGATGCAAAAATGCAGGAGTGCTGCGATTGCTTTGCAAAAAATTATAAGTTGCATAATTCAGAGTTTGTAGAAAAAACAATTAAGGAAATTGCGAATATTAGTAATTTGGTAAGCCCTACGGGTAACAAATGGATTTATAATATCGCAACAGAAAAAGGGATGCTTTTTTCATTCTAAAAGAACTATATTTTACATAGCCGAGAGGTTTTCATTTAACGAAATCCCCTCGGCTTTTTCTATTTCTGGAGGTGATTTTATCCATTGAGAACTAACCGACCCTACGTGCAGATTGACCCAGATGTGCTTGAACGGGTACGCCAGATTGACCTGTTATCCTATCTGCGTGAGTTTGAGCCGAGCAATCTCGTTAAGGTCAAAGGCACAAGCAATGTGTACTGTACAGCAGAACACGACAGCTTAAAGATTTCCAACGGCAAATGGTATTGGTGGTCGAGAGGTTTCGGCGGCTATTCTGCCCTCGACTATCTCATCAAGGTCAAGGAATATGACTTCGTAGAAGCCGTGGAAATTCTCACGGGACAGACGATGGCGGACTGGAAGCCACCCCCTGCTCCCAAGAAAGATAAACCGAAAGTCCTGCTCCTGCCGCCAAAAAATAAGGATTGTAACCGAGTGATACAGTATCTTTTCGGGCGTGGTATTGACTATCAGCTCATACAGGAGTGTATCTCAGACGGCACGCTTTATGAGAGTGCCGATTATCACAATGCTGTTTTTATCGGCAAAGATGAAAGCGGAACACCGAAATATGCTGCCCTGCGAGGCACTCTCGGCAGCACTTTCAAGCAGGACGCATCGGGCAGCGACAAGCAGTATTCGTTCCGACTTCTGGCAAAGAAGCCTGCGGATACCGTGCATTTATTTGAAGCCGCCATTGATTTACTGTCCTACGCCACCTATCTAAAGTGTGAGGGAAAGGACTATAAATCGGAAAATCTGCTTTCTTTATCGGGCGTGTATCAGCCAAAGAAAGAGATGAAGGACAGCAAAATCCCCATAGCTCTCACAACTTTTTTGAGTGCCAATCCACAAATTAAGACCATAGTTCTGCATCTGGATAATGATAAGGTAGGCAGGCTTTGTACCGCTACTTTGAAGGAACTGTTGCAGAAAGACTACAAAATCGTTGATGATCCTCCGCCTGTCGGCAAGGACTTCAACGATTTTTTGTTGTCCTATCTGAAAATTGCAAGACCAAAGCTTAAGCGTGAAAGGAGTGATGTCCGTTGATTGTGTAGCAGTTTTTGCCCAGAAAGACACCGAAACCAAATCAAAATTTAATGCTGAAAGCGAGGAATGAACTATTGAAAAAGTATGATGTAACCATTACTGCCCATTACCGAAAGACCGTTTCCGTCTATGCGGAAAGCCCCGAACAGGCAAAGGAAAAGACAAAAATTATCCTGTTCGATACCGACCTTATCAACTTTACCGATGATGGTTTTGTCTGCGGCGAAGCCGATATTACCGAGCAGAGCGAGGACGGTCTTGACGGTGCGGGCGAGAATACACTACAGGAAAATACGGATTGTTCGGACTGTCCGTACTTCTGCCCCGTGTGCGGTGAGTGTATGTATGAGGAGGACTGCGAAGAATGAGATGTCTTACCAAGCACTGAATTTGGTTAGCCAAATTCGCTTGTTAGGGGTCAGCCCCTAATACCCCGTGAGAACAGAAAGGAGTTTAAAAATGAGTGAGTTCTTATTTTTCATTATTGGCACAATGCTCGGCGGTCTGTTCGGTGTTGCGTGTATGTGTTGCTTGCAGATAAGCAGACTTTCCGAGAGAAAGGAAGTGGACAATGCGAAAAAGAAATGTGCAGATACTTTTCCGTCTGACTGAGGAGGAAGCCGAACACCTTAATGAGCTTGTGCGGAAATCGGGTCGCTCAAAAGAAGCCTTTTTAAGAGAAATGGTAAGGGGCTATCAGCTCTGCGAAAAGCCCGACCCAGAGTTCTATAAAATGATGCGTGAGCTGTCCGCCATTGGCAACCGTATCAATCAGCTTGCGGTTAAGGCAAACGCCCTCGGCTTTGTGGATACCCCGATGCTCCGTGAGGAAGCAAGGAAATGGCACGAGTTTCAGATTGACATTCGCAAAAGGTATCTGCTTCCACGCAGGTCATCGTAATGGCGGTCTGCGAGATATGGGATGTGCGTGGCAGGCTCGACCATCCAATCGACTATGCCGAAAATCCCGAAAAGACCGCCAACCCCAAATACACCGAAGACGACCTGCAGGCGATGGTCGATGTAATGGAGTACGCTACTAATAAGGATAAGACCGAGCAGCGTTTCTTTGTCACAGGTGTAAATTGTGACCCGACCACCGCCAGAGATGAAATGATGATTACCAAAGCGGGATGGAGCGACACGAGTGAGATTGTCTGCTATCACGGCTTCCAGAGCTTCAAGCACGGTGAGGTTACGCCAGAGCAGGCTCACGAGGTCGGCGTTAAACTTGCCGAGCGAATGTGGGGCGACAGATTTCAAGTCATCGTTGCCACTCACCTAAATACCGATTGCCTGCATAATCACTTTGTCGTGAACTCTGTTTCTTTTGCGGACGGTATGCACTACCACGACAACAAAGCAAATCTGCGGCTGCTCCGTCAGCGTTCCGATGAGCTTTGCCGTGAGTATGCTCTGTCTGTCATCGAACACCCAAGCGGTAAGAAAAAGCCCTACGCCCTTTACCAAGCCGAAAAGCAGGGGCGACCCACGAGGGATAATGTTGCCAGACAGGCGGTGGATGAAGCTATCAGCAAATCATTTACGCTGAAAGACTTTGACCGCCAGTTGGCAGAAATGGGCTATCGCATAAACTTTGACCCCAACCGCAAGTATTGGACGATTATAGGCAAGGGCTGGCAAAGACCCAAGCGGCTTTATAAGCTCGGAGAGGAATACACCAATGACAGGATTATGGAGCGTATCAGCGAAAATTCCTATGCTGTCAAATTCCAGAGCTTCTCAGAGCCACAGGTCAAGGTCTATCGGGTCAAAGGCTCATTGAAGAATGCCAGGAAAATCGGCGGCTTGCGTGGGCTGTATCTCCATTACTGCTACAAGCTCGGTATCCTGCCAAAAGGCAGAAAACAAAATTATGCACGGCTTCATTATCTCTTAAAGGACGACCTTATGAAGATGGAAGCCATCACACAGGAAACAAGGCTGCTTTGCCGCAATCACATTGATACGGCGGAGCAGCTTTGTTCATATAAAGGCTCTCTGGAAACGGAGATGTCTGCCCTGCTTCAGAAGCGAAAGGAGCTTTACTCCAAATCCCGCAGGACAAGCGGCGAAGAAAAGGAAGCGGTCAAGGCAGAGCTTTCCGATATTTCGGGGCGGCTGAAAATTATCCGAAAGGAGGTCAGACTGTGCGAGGGCATCGCCGCCCGTAGTGATACCCTCAAGGAAAAATTGCAGACGATACGGGCAGACGAACACGAACAGCAAAGAAAGGAGCTGATGAAGAATGAACACAGGCGGCGAAGCGGCAGAACAAATCGTCCGAATGAGCTTGGAGGGCTTTGAGGTCGCTGCCAAAATTACAGGTGCAGGTGCGAAGAACATCGCTATCCTGTTGTATTCCATTCTCAAAGAAGAAAAGAAAACCAAAGGCAAAGCAAGGCTGACGAGTATGCTCCGTTCTGGTAAGGAGCTGAAAGTCTTTACCGTCAAAAACGGCGACTTAAAGAAGTTCACGCAGGAAGCGAAAAAATACGGTGTGCTTTACTGTGTCCTCACGGACAGGAAAAACAAAGACCCCAATGCGGAGGTCGATGTCATCGCCCGTGCCGAGGACGCATCGAAAATCAGTCGTATCGTGGAACGCTTTAATCTTGCTTCGGTGGATACCGCTTCTATTGTGACGGAAGCCGAGAAATCCAAAGATGCAAAGGACGGTCAGCCAGAGCCAGATATTGGTGTGCAGGAAAAGGCGGAGAAAGACAAGCTGCTTGACGAGCTTATGGGCAAGCCTGTCCAGAAGGAGGAAAACGCCCCAAACCCCTCGGTGGCAAAGACAGAAAAATCCCCTCAGTCCGAGCCTACCTTAGAGCAGCCAAAGAAGTCCGCAGAGGGGGCTACTATGACTAAGGAGAAACCTTCTGTCAGAGAGGAACTGCGGAAAATCAAGGAGAGCCGCAAGGAGCAGGAAGCAGAGATTGGCACTTCCGACCTGGACAAAAGCGGTGCTTCCGACAGGGCGAAAAGTGCTAACAGGAAAACGGAGCATAAACAGCCCACAAGAAAGAAAAAGAAACCAAAATCCAAAGAAACGAGGTAAACAGCTATGAGTATTTACGATGTATTCAGCGGCGGCAACAGACCTTTTGATAAAGAGGAATGGGCTGCCGCAAAGCAGGCACAGCGGAAAGAAGCCTATGAGCTGATTGACAATACCTGCTCTGAAATGGTGGCAAGCGGCGACAGCTTCCGTCAGTATCTTGATGTGCAGGGTCGCTTTGACCGTTACTCCGTGGCTAACGCTATTCTGGTATCAGCACAGATGCCCGAAGCAACGCAGCTTAAAGAGTACAGCAAATGGAAAGCGAACCGTGTCTATGTGAACAAGGACGCACAGAAAATCATTATCCTTGAGCCGAGCAAGGAATACACCCGTGAGGACGGGACAAAGGGCGTCTCTTACAATGCCAAAGTGGTTTATGATATTTCCGAAACCTCGGCAAAGGACAGGCAGCAGGAACAGGAGCCGAAATCCATGCGTGAGCTTGTGTCGGCTCTGATTGATGCAAGCCCTGTACCCTGTGTTCCTGTCGGTGAGCTTGAACTGCCTGCCTATTATGACAGCTCTCAGCAGACCATTTTTGTCAAGAAGGGGCTTTCCGAGGAAGTGCTGTTCGTGAGTATGGCAAAAGAAGTGTCGGCGGCGGTCTATGACTTTAAGCACAACGAGAGCCGTGATGCTTCCGATTTCAAATCCTTCTGCGTTGCCTATATGGTAAGCTCCCGTTATGGCGTGGATACCAGAGGTTTTGACTTTTCCAGACTTCCCAGAGAGTATGCGGAAATGGATACACAGGCATTCAAAGGAGAGCTTGGCACGATGCGTGATGTTCTGGGCGAAATCCAGAGCGATATGTATAAGAGTATGGAGAAGAACAAGCTTGCAAAGAACAAAGAGCAGGAACGCTAATCGGAGGTGCAGACTATGAGAGAGAAACGATACCATATCGCACTTGATAAGTACGATAAGAATATCGTCATCAACGCCTTAAACACCCTGCGTACAAGGCAGTTACAGGAGGAACGCCCCACCGAGCCTGTTGACGAGCTGATAAGCAAGGTGGCACACGCTCCGACAAAAAAGGTTAAGGTCGTGCATTGCAGGTGCAATGAGGAACGATGACCAGAAAACGAGCCTAATCCTTTCTGTCTGCGGCATACTTCCTGTCGTATGGCTTGCCCTGCTGACAGCACCCTATGTCAGCGGTGGTCTTGTAGAGATTATCCGAGGTCTGCCTGTGGCGATGGGCAATCCGTTTGAAATAATGGTATGTGAGGACAGCGTAAAGACTGTCCTCATTTTTTTACTTGCCTACGCTATGGGCATCGGCGTTTATTTCTCTACACGCAGGAATTACCGCAGGCGTGAGGAACACGGCTCTGCGAAATGGGGCAACGCAGGTGCTTTGAATAAGAAGTACCGAGATAAAGACCCGTCAGCTAATAAGCTTTTGACCCAGAATGTCCGTATCGGGTTGGACGGGAAAAAGCACCGCAGGAATCTGAATATTTTAGTCTGCGGCGGTTCTGGTGCGGGAAAAACGAGGTTTTTCTGCAAGCCAAATGCTATGCAGTGCAACACATCTTTTGTAATACTCGACCCAAAGGGCGAAATCGTCCGTGACATCGGCGGTCTGTTGGAAAACAAAGGCTATGAGGTGCGTGTGCTTGACCTTATCAATATGCCCCGCAGCCATTGTTACAATCCCTTTGTCTATCTGCGGAACGATAACGATGTTCAGAGGTTGGTAACAAACTTGTTTAAGGCGACCACGCCGAAAGGCTCACAGTCGCAAGACCCGTTCTGGGATACGGCGGCGAGTATGCTGCTTCTGGCTCTGGTGTTCTATCTGAAATATGAAGCACCGCCAGACGAACAGAATTTCCCGATGGTTATGGAGCTGCTCCGTGCAGGCGAAGTCCGAGAGGACGATGACAGCTATGTAAGCCCTCTAGACGAGCTGTTTGACCGTCTGGAAATGGTAAACCCAGAGCATATCGCCCTCAAGTATTACAGGGATTACCACTCTGGTAGTGCAAAGACCTTAAAGAGTATCCAGATAACTCTTGCCGCAAGGCTTGAAAAATTCAATCTGGAGAGCCTTGCAGGGCTTACTGCCACCGATGAGCTTAACCTGCCAAGTCTGGGCGAAAAGAAGGTCGCTCTGTTCGCTCTGATACCAGACAACGACACGAGTTTTAACTTCCTTGTCAGTATCCTTTATACCCAACTCTTTCAGCAGCTTTTTTATCTAGCAGACCACAAGTACGGCGGAAGCCTGCCTGTGCATTGCCATTTCATAATGGACGAATTTGCGAATGTTTCATTGCCCGACGACTTTGATAAAATCCTGTCTGTTATGCGTTCCAGAGGGGTATCGGTATCCATTATCCTGCAAAATCTGGCACAGCTCAAAGCCCTTTTTGAAAAGCAATGGGAAAGCATTGTCGGCAACTGCGATGAGTTTCTGTATCTGGGCGGCAACGAGCAAAGCACCCACAAATATGTGTCAGAGCTTTTGGGCAAGGAAACCATTGATACCAACACCTACGGGAAAAGCTCTGGGCGGAGTGGTAACTATTCAACAAATTATCAGATTTCGGGGCGTGAGCTGATGACCCCAGACGAAGTGCGTATGCTTGATAACCGTTACGCACTTCTTTTTGTGCGTGGAGAACGCCCCGTTATGGACTTCAAGTATGACATTTTGAAGCACCCGAATGTGAAGCTGACGGCTGACGGAGGGCAACCGCCGTATATTCACGGAGAGCCTACGCAGGCAGTAGCAACCCTTGTGTTTGACAGCGATATTCCGCAAAACGCCGTAAGCGTAAACGCTGTCAGCACTTCCTACGAGCTTCTGTCCGACGAGGACTTAGAAGAAATATTCAACATCTAAAAGGAGGATTTATCTATGAAACTTTTTAAGAAAAATGAGGGCAAGAAAACCGAAAAGCTGCCGATGTCTGGCAAGGTCAGAAAGGGCTTCCGCTTTTACTGCACGGCAGTAATGGCATTGACCCTTGTTGTAGGAACATCCGTGACCGCTTTTGCTGCGAATGACCCTATTGCCGTAGTCAATAACCTGTCCGACTTTATTTTCGGTCTGGTGCGAGCTGTCGGTATGATTATGCTCGGCTTCGGTATTGTGCAGATTGGTCTGTCCCTCAAATCTCACGACCCGTCCCAGAGAGCAAACGGCTTTTTGACCCTTGCAGGCGGCGTGGTCATTACCTTTGCAAAGGAAATCTTGACCCTTATCACAGGCTGAGAGAACAACAGACTGACACAAGACTGACGGTAACGGGGGCAGATCCGCTTTGCGGAATTGCCCCCGTTATCCAAATCAATAAGGAGGTGGTCGAATGTCTGATAATTGGATTGTGCAGAACTTGGAGAACGCTCTTGAAACTTGGAACGAGAAGCTGTCGGAGATATGGCAGCTCATTACCCAATCTCCAGAGAGCTTTAAGGGCGGCACGATATGGAGTGTTATCGTAAATATACACGGTGCGGTGCAGGCAATCGGGCTTGCGTTGCTCGTTCTCTTTTTTGTCGTAGGCGTAATGCGTACCTGCGGCAGCTTTGCAGAGGTCAAGAAACCAGAACACGCATTAAAACTGTTTATCCGCTTCGCCCTTGCCAAAGGCGCTGTGACCTATGGCTTGGAGCTGATGATGGCTCTTTTCAATATCGTACAGGGACTAATTTCAACCATTATGAACGCCGCAGGCTTCGGAACGGCACAGCAGACGGTATTGCCGTCGGAAATCGTGACCGCAGTTGAGGACTGCGGCTTTTTCGAGAGTATCCCGTTATGGGCGGTCACGCTGATAGGCGGTCTGTTCATTACGGTGCTGTCGTTCATTATGATTATGTCGGTGTACGGCAGATTTTTTAAGCTGTACCTTTATACCGCCATTGCCCCTGTTCCGCTTTCCACTTTTGCGGGAGAGCCGAGCCAGAGTGTCGGCAAGAGTTTTATCAAGAGCTATGCCGCCGTGTGTCTGGAGGGCGCAATCATTGTGCTTGCCTGTATCATCTTTTCGCTCTTTGCGGCTTCGCCCCCTGCGGTTGACCCTAATGCTGCGGCGGTGTCTATGGTATGGAGCTATATCGGAGAGCTTGTATTTAATATGCTCGTCCTTGTGGGTGCGGTCAAAATGTCTGACCGTGTTGTAAGAGAAATGATGGGCTTATAAAGGAGGTGCTTTTTATTTGGAAGTTAAGATAAACAAGGAAATCCGCAATTACACGGAAAGTATGTTTTTCGGGCTGTCCTTGCGACAGTTCGTTTTTTCGGTGCTTGCCTGCGGCGTGGCGGTAGGTCTGTATTTTCTGTTGCGCCCACATTTCGGAACGGAAACTCTCAGTTGGGTATGTATCCTCGGCGCGGCGCCCTTTGCGCTGATGGGCTTTGTCAAATACAACGGTATGAACGCCGAGCAGTTTGTCTGGGCGTGGATTAAATCGGAGTTCCTTATGCCGAAAAAGCTGATGTTTCACCCCGATAATCTCTACTATGAAACGCTGAAAACAGCAATCCAAAATCACGAAAAGGAGGCGTTGAAGAACAATGCTTAAAACACTTAAAAACCTGTTCAAGCAGGACAAGGAGAAGTTTGTCGTGCCAAAATCGGTGCAGAGCGTTATCCCGATTAAAACTATCTGGGAGGACGGTATCTTCCTTGTCGGCAAGAACAAATATGCTAAGACATTCAAATTTGAGGACATCAATTACGCCGTAGCAAGCCGTGAGGATAAGGAAGCGATGTTCCTTGAATATTCGGAACTGCTTAATTCTCTTGACAGCGGCGCTACTACGAAAATCACTATCAATAACCGCCGCTTGAACAAAGCAGACTTTGAACAGACGATACTCATTCCTATGGCTGATGACGGTTTGGATAAATACCGCAAGGAATACAACAAAATGCTCCTTGAGAAAGTAACGGGAGCAAATTCCATTGTGCAGGACAAGTATGTGACGGTATCCGTCTGCAAGAAAAACATCGAGGAAGCCCGAAACTACTTTGCCCGTGTGGGTGCTGACCTTATTGCCCACTTTTCCCGTCTGGGGTCACGCTGCGTAGAGCTTGAAGCCGAGGAAAAGCTCCGCATTTTTCACGACTTTTACCGCGCAGGCGAAGAAATGGCGTTTCGTTTCGATATTTCCCAGACGATGCGAAAGGGTCACGACTTCAAGGACTTTATCTGCCCCGACACCTTTGAATTTGAAAAGGACTGTTTCAGAATGGGCGACAGATACGGGCGTGTGATTTTCCTCAGAGAATACGCCGCCTATATCAAGGACAGTATGGTAGCGGAGCTTTGTGAGCTGAACAGAAACATGATGCTCTCCGTTGACATTATCCCCGTTCCCACAGATGAAGCCGTGCGAGAGGTGGAAAACCGACTGCTCGGCGTGGAAACCAATATCACGAATTGGCAGAGAAAGCAAAACCAGAACAATAACTTTTCTGCCGTTGTACCGTATGACTTGGAGCAGCAGCGAAAAGAAAGCAAGGAGTTCCTTGATGACCTTACGACCCGTGACCAGAGAATGATGTTTGCCGTACTGACTATGGTGCATACGGCTGAAAGCAAGGAGCAGCTTGACAGCGACACAGAAGCGTTGCTCACGACCGCCAGAAAGCACTTGTGTCAGTTTGCCGTGCTGAAATATCAGCAGATGGACGGGCTGAATACGGTGCTACCCTTTGGTGTGCGAAAGATTGACGCCCTGCGTACCCTTACAACGGAAAGCCTTGCGGTATTTATCCCGTTTCGTGTGCAGGAAATCTATCACGAGAACGGCGTTTATTACGGGCAGAATGTAATCAGCAAGAATATGATTATCGCTAATCGCCGCCACCTGCTCAACGGTAATTCCTTTATCCTCGGCGTATCGGGTGCAGGCAAATCCTTTACGGCAAAGGAAGAAATGACGAACATCATTCTGACCGACCCCAACGCCGATATTATCATTATTGACCCAGAGCGAGAGTATTCGCCGCTTGTAAAGGCAATGCAGGGCGAGGTCATTCACATCTCGGCAACGAGCGAAAACCATATCAACGCTATGGATATGAACTCCGATTACGGTGACGGTGCAAACCCCGTTATCTTGAAATCGGAGTTTATTTTGTCCCTCTGCGAACAGCTCATCGGCGGCAGCAGTCTTGGCGCAAAGCAGAAATCCATCATTGACCGCTGCACCGCTTCGGTGTATCGGTATTATCAGCAAGGCAACTATATGGGAACGCCACCAACCTTGCAGGACTTCCGTGAGGAGCTGTTGAAGCAGGACGAGCCAGAAGCACAGGAAATCGCTCTTGCCATCGAGCTTTTCACGGACGGCTCTTTGAACACCTTTGCCAAGCATACAAATGTGGACACCCATAGCCGTCTTATCTGCTATGACATTCTGGATTTGGGCAAGCAGTTACAGCCTATCGGTATGCTTGTTGTTCTTGACAGTATCTTAAACCGTATCACCCAGAACAGAGCCAAAGGCAGAAACACTTTCATTTTTATTGATGAGATTTATCTGCTCTTTCAGCACGAATACTCTGCCAACTTCCTCTTTACACTCTGGAAAAGAGTAAGAAAATACGGTGCGTACTGCACGGGTATCACGCAGAATGTGGACGACCTTTTGCAGAGCCACACGGCAAGAACAATGCTTGCCAACAGCGAGTTTATCATTATGCTCAACCAAGCATCCACAGACCGTATCGAGCTTGCCAAGCTCCTTAATATATCCGACCTTCAGCTCAGTTATATCACGAATGTCGGCGCAGGACAGGGGCTTCTCAAGGTTGGCAGCTCTCTTGTGCCGTTTGTCAACAAGTTCCCCCGTAATACCGAGCTTTACAAGCTGATGACGACCAAGTTCGGAGAGGTGTAAAATGCAGAAATTGCGGTGTTCGTGTCGTATCGTGAGAGGTTGGCGAAAACAATCGTGTTGATTAGTGCGAAAATTCAAGGAAATTTCATTGATTTTTACACGAATATCTGCTATACTATGGTCAGTACCTTTAAGGAGGACTGCTTATGTATAGAAAGATTATGGGCTTCTTGGAAGCGTGGAAAGAAAACGAACACCGCAAGCCCCTTATTTTACAGGGCGCAAGACAGGTCGGAAAGACCTATTCCATTCTGGAGTTCGGGCGCACCCACTATGAAAATGTGGCATACTTCAACTTTGAAACCAATCCAAAGCTGAACGAAACCTTTGAGGAAAACATCAGCCCCGATTATCTGATACCGATTTTATCTCATATCGCAGGTCAGACTATCGTAAAGGAAAAAACACTGATCGTCTTTGACGAGGTGCAGCTCTGCGAAAGGGCTTTGACTTCACTCAAATACTTTTGCGAGAACGCTCCAGATTATCACATCATCGTCGCAGGTAGCTTGCTCGGCGTTGCGGTCAACAGAGCAAAATTCTCTTTCCCCGTAGGAAAAGTCGATATGAAAACCCTTTATCCTATGGATATGGAGGAATTTATGTTGGCGCTCGGTGAGGACGATTTGGTAGAGCAGATTAAAAAGTGCTTCCAAACCGATACGCCGCTGCCGTCTGCCTTGCACGACGCCGCAATGCAGCTTTATCGTCAGTATCTTGTGGTCGGCGGTATGCCAGAGTGCGTGATGCAGTTTGCCGAAACAAAGGATTATATCCTTGTCCGTCATACGCAGGATACGATACTTGCAAGCTATCTCAACGATATGAGCAAGTATAATAACTTGAATGAAATCAAGAAAACCAGACTTGCCTACGACAATATAACCGTTCAGCTCTCAAAGAAAAATACCCGTTTCCAATATAAGCTGATTAAGAAAGGCGGACGGGCTTCCGAATTTGAAAATGCGATTGAATGGCTTTGCTTGTCTGGTATCGTGTCACAGGTTTACAAGGTGGAGCAAATCAAAAAGCCGCTTGAAAACTACCGTGATATTGATGCGTTCAAGATTTATGTGTCCGACTTAGGGCTGCTTTGCGCCAAGAAGGATTTAGCCGCTAATGACATCCTCTATATGGTCGAGGAAATTAACGACTTCAAGGGCGGTATGGCGGAAAACTATGTCAATGTGCAGCTCTCCATTAACGGCTACCACACTTATTATTGGGAGTCCGAGCGTGGAGCTGAAATTGACTTTATCATTCAGCGTGACGGTCAGCTCATTCCCATTGAGGTCAAGTCCGCCGACAACACCAGAGCCAAGAGCTTAAAGGTCTATATGGACACCTACAAGCCCGCTTATGCTATCAAGCTCTCTGCCAAAAACTTCGGCTTTGAGGATAACAAAAAAATCGTTCCTCTCTATGCCGCATTTTGTATCTGAAATCAATATCGCAACAGTAACGCTCACAGAAAATGTGGGCGTTATTTTTTGCCCCTAAAAACAGAATAAGAAAGGATAACGCTATGAAGAAATACAAGAAAATCATCTGTATGATTGCCGCCGTATGCCTGTTAGGTACGGCGGCTTTTTGCGGCTTCCGTATTTACAGCCACTATGCGCACGAAAGCAAGCAGGAAGAAGTCTTTGAGAAAATTGCCGAGGTTGTGGAACAGGCGCAGACAGGCGAAAGTGAAACGACCGATGTTTTGCTCACGGAGGAAGAAACCGTGCTTGCAGAATACGGCGAGTTGTATCTGCAAAATACGGATATGGTCGGCTGGCTTTCGATTGCCGGCACGAATATCAACTATCCCGTAATGCAGACCCAGAACAACCCCAATTATTATCTGAAGCACAACTTTGAAAAGGAGTACAGCGATTTAGGTACGCCGTATGTGCAGGAAAATTGCGACCTATTGACGAGTGATAACCTTGTTATTTACGGTCATCACATCAAGGGACAAAAGATGTTCGGCGCATTGGAGAATTACAAGAGCAAGGATTTTTACGAGGAACACAAGACCGTTTGCTTTGATACCCTCACAAAGCGGGGCGAGTACGAAATTGTTGCTGTGTTCAAAACGGTTGCGTACAGCTCCGAGGGCTTCCGCTACTACGATTTTGTAGACGCAGAGGACGAAAATGACTTTAACGCTTATATCGCCAAGTGCAAGGAGCTTGCCCTGTATGATACAGGTATTACCGCAGAATACGGCGACAGGCTTATCACGCTTTCTACCTGCGAATACTCCGCACCAAACGGCAGGCTTGTTGTAGTGGCAAAAAAGGTTGCCTAATATCCACACCGCTTCAAGGAAAGGAGGCTTTTAATGGCTGATATAAAAACCAGAGATGCGGTCAAAGGCACGATAAAGACCATAGACAAAGCCGCCATTGCTACCGAGCGTATGAAGTCCGCTTATGCGAAAACAAAGGATAAGGCGGAACAAGGCTGCTATGCTGATGAAAGCTCCGCTACGGAATATGCCGCCGACAGGCTTTTCTACGGAGCTGACCGTATCAAGGACGAGGGTATCCACCAATTCAACAAGCAAGGTCAAAAGGCGGTCAAGGAAACAAGGGAAAATATCGGCAAGGCAAAGGATAAAATATCGGCATATAAACAAAAAAAGGCGGCAAAAGCCGCCGAACAGCATAACAACGGCTTGCAGATCCGTCACGGGGCTGCAAGCCGTTCCTCTACTCCCGATAGCGTCCAAAGGGCAAAATCTCAGTTTACCAAGACCCGACAGCAAGGCAAAAAGACGGTTAAGACCACTACCCGAAATACAGGAAAGACGGTCAAGGCAACCGCAAAAGGCACAGTCAAGACCACCCAGAAAAGCGTTAAAACTGCACAGGCTACCTCTAAGGCGGCTATCAAAACAGCCGAGCATTCCGCCAAAGCAACGAAGGCAGCGGCAAAGGCTTCGGCAAAAGCGGCTCAAAGGGCTGCGCAGGCAGCAAAAGCCACCGCCAAGGCTACGGTTACAGCGGTGAAAGCGGCGGTAAAAGCTACGATTGCCGCAGTTAAAGCGATTATTGCAGGCGTCAAGGCGCTTGTAGCTGCCATTGCCGCAGGCGGTTGGATTGCCGTCGTGATTATTATTGTTATCTGTCTGATTGCCTTGATTGCAGGCTCGGTGTTCGGTATTTTCTTTTCGGGCGAGGACTCTGGAAACGGTATGACAATGCAGAGCGTTGTACGGGAAATCAATGCTGAATACGATACCCGTCTTGACGAAATCCAAAGCAGCACAACCTATGATGTTCTGGAAATGTCGGGCAGTCGTGCGGTCTGGAAAGAGGTGCTTGCAGTTTATTCTGTAAAGACTGCCACCGACCCAGACAATCCGCAGGAAGTGGCAACGATGGACGAGGGTAAAAAGCAGCTTTTATCGGGTATCTTCTGGGAGATGAACGAAATCAGCAGCAGGACAGAAAGCAAGACCGAAACCCAGATAACCGAGAGCGACGACGGTCACGGGAATATCGTGCAGACCGAAACGACCGTTACACAAACCTATCTGTATATCACGGTCAGTCACAAGACCGCCGATGAAATGGCTGACCTATACGGATTTAATGAGGAACAGCGACAGCAGCTATCCGAATTACTTGCCGAGGAAAACAATTCGCTCTGGTCGGCGCTGCTTTACGGCATCTCGGTTGGCGACGGCGAAATCGTGACCGTTGCTTTGTCGCAGGTCGGCAATGTGGGAGGTCAGCCCTATTGGTCTTGGTACGGCTTTGACGGGCGTGTGGAATGGTGTGCCTGCTTTGTGTCATGGTGTGCCGACCAATGCGGATATATTGAGAGCGGAATTATCCCTAAATTTTCTGGCTGCGTGGACGGCTCAAATTGGTTTAAGGGTAACGGACAATGGAAAGACCGAAGCTATGAGCCGTCGGCAGGCGATATTATCTTTTTTGATTGGGAAGGCGACGGAGAAACTGACCATGTAGGCATTGTGGGAAAATGCGAAAACGGTGTTGTCTATACCGTAGAGGGCAACTCTGGCGATGCTTGCAGGCAAAAGCAATATACGGTTGGAAGCAGCTCCATCTATGGATATGGGTGTCCTGCCTATTAAGAGCAGAAGCCGTCTAAACAGGCGGCTTCGCTACATATTTCTTAATAAAGTTTGAATATGCGAACCTAAACATTGCTTTTCTGGACTTTTGATGATATAATAGGAAAAACATCCTGATGAGGTGAGCCAAATGCGAGTGAGTTATAATAAACTTTGGAAACTTTTAATTGATAAGAATATGAAAAAGGGCGAGCTTCGAGATGCTATCGGAGCAAGCAAAAGCACATTTGCCAAGCTTGGCAAAAATCAAAATGTTACGCTACCTGTCTTGTTGTCGATATGTGAATATTTGAAATGTGATTTTGGAGATATTATGGAAGCGTTACCAGATGATGTTGATAAGGAGCATGAAAGCTGATTATGAATGAAAGTATTTTAATTGTAGACGATGAAAAAGAGATAGCCGACTTGATTGAGGTTTATCTAAAAAATGATGGTTACACGGTACATAAATTTTATAATGGTCTGGATGCTTTGGAATGTATTGAAACGCAAAAAATGGATTTGGCAATTTTAGATGTAATGCTTCCAGATATTGATGGATTTCGTATTTGTCAGAAAATCAGAGAACAGTATTATTATCCTATTATAATGCTGACGGCAAAAGTTGAGGATACTGATAAAATTATGGGACTTACCATTGGAGCTGATGATTACATTACAAAACCTTTCAATCCTTTGGAGGTTGTAGCAAGAGTAAAAACGCAACTTCGCCGTTATGTTCGTTATAATAATGCGGCTAATACCAAGGAAAAAGATACTCCCATTGCAGAACATGATGTAAGAGGACTTATTATAAACAAGAATACTCACAAATGTACTTTGTATGGAAAAGAGGTTACTTTGACACCTATTGAGTTTTCTATCCTCTGGTACTTATGTGAGAACAGAGGAAAAGTTATACCATCTGAAGAATTGTTTGAAAATGTTTGGGGCGAGCAGTACCTTGATAACAATAATACTGTTATGGCTCATATCGGAAGATTGAGGGAAAAGCTTAATGAGCCTGCAAAAAAACCGAAATTTATAAAAACTGTGTGGGGAGTGGGATATACCATTGAAAAATAAAAGAAATAGCCAAAGAGATGATTATCGTCTCCTCAAAAATAAATTATTGATTAGAACTTTTGGAATGTTGTTTTTTGCGTTTGCCCTTTTAGCAACCATGTACTCTCTATTTTTAAGAGGGCACATAGCAAATGTTTTTGTGGGTTTTTTGGATAATTTTGTCTATCATGATTATGACCGAGCTTTAAATGTATATTCAATGTATATTAGAGATTATAGGAGTCTTTTCTTCATAGTGCTTTCCCTAATATTATTTGCAATTATACTGCGTTTTTATCTAAATGAATTTTCCAAGTATTTCAAAGAAATTAACCGTGGTATAGATGCTCTGATAGAAGAGAATACAGGAGATATTGTTTTGCCTTCTGAATTAACTGTAACCGAAAAGAAAATCAATCATATTAAGCATACTCTTGAACAACGAAAACTGGCAACAGAGCTTGCAGAACAGCGAAAAAATGACCTCGTTGTTTATCTTGCTCACGATTTGAAAACCCCACTTACCTCAGTCATAGGGTATTTAACTTTGCTTCGGGACGAAAGCCAAATATCCGAAGAACTCAGAGAAAAATATTTATCAATATCATTAGAAAAAGCAGAACGCCTTGAGGATTTAATCAATGAGTTTTTTGAAATCACACGGTTTAACCTGTCAGATATTACACTTGAGTACAGCCGAGTTAATTTGACCCGTTTGCTTGAACAGCTTACATATGAGTTCAAACCAATGCTCTTAGAAAAGAACTTAAAGTGTGAGCTTGAAATAACATCTAATGTAATGTTAAAATGCGATGTTAATAAGATGCAGCGTGTTTTTGATAATCTGCTGAGAAATGCCGTAAATTATAGTTTCGATGACGGTACTATTCATATTGTTGCAACACAAAATGAAAATAATTTGAGCATTAAGTTTACTAATTGTGGTAATACTATTCCGCAGGAAAAACTCGAACGCATTTTTGAACAGTTTTATCGCCTTGACACCGCACGAAGTTCCAGAAGCGGAGGTGCAGGATTAGGTCTTGCCATTGCAAAGGAAATTGTGGAGCTTCATAACGGAACGATAACAGCCAAAAGTGAAAATGAGGTCATAGAATTTGAAGTAACAATTCCTCTTTCGTAGGAAAATCGTTAGAATTTCCGTATATAAAACGCAAGAAAAGGCATTAGTGGTTTTGATATAATAATCAGAGCCATTGATGCTTTTTTATTAGGAGGATAATTTTATGCTTATAATACAAGAAATACTTGGTTACTTTTTGATTGGATTTATTGGAATGGTATGTTTGGCAATTCTATTTTTGCCTATCTATTTTTTACTTAGAAAAAGAATACCACTATCACGACAAATAGTGTTCTTTCTTTTGGTTGTCTGCATTTTGGTTATTAGTTCTGCAACCTTTTTAGAATGGATTATTGCGTGTCTGTTAGATGGTAAAGAGATATTTGCTTCGATAAGCTGGTAAAACAATTGGCTGATAGTGAAGGCATCAACGAAGAACTGAAATCCGCCAATGAAATAGATTGGATTCGTTCTATGAATAGCATCCGCAATCGTGCGGAAGAAATCGTTCTCAGCGAGGTGATTTACAACTAATAAACTGCGGGGCCTGAAATATGGCTCCGTTTATTGTTTCGCCAATATCAATATTTGACAAACAAATGACCCCTTGCGTTTCGTAGAAAATAAAGTATACAATTTTCCCATAACGCTTGATTTTTCGTAGAAAATAGTATATAATAAAATTGAATTTGTACAATGGAAATTTTCTATGAAAGGTTATGCTTTATGAAACGTCCGGATTATCTGAATCAGATACGAGGCAATATCGAAAAAGCCGAAAACGGTTCGGTGTTTGTTTCAACAGACTTTACCGATATAACCGATAAGAAAACGGTGAATATGGGGCTTATTCGCCTTGCGGATGAGGGCTTAATAAAAAAGATATTGTTCGGCGTTTATTATAAGCCCGAATATAACGAACTGCTCGGCGAAACCGTTGCACCGTCACCGAATAAGGTTGCTCATGCACTTGCCCGCAATTTCGGTTGGACGATTGTCCCCTGCGGCGATACAGCGCTGAATCTTTTGGGACTCTCAACTCAAGTTCCTTCTCAGTGGGTATATGTGTCGGACGGTGCGTATAAAGAATATTCTTTTGACAACACCGTGATAAAATTCAAGCGAACAACGAACAAGGAAATATCTAAGCTTTCCTATAAAACAGCACTGACTATTCAAGCGTTGAAAGCACTCGGCAAGGACAATGTATCCGAGCAAATCATTTGCCGCTTAAAGAAAGCGCTGTGCGAAGAAGATAAAGAAAAGATGCTGACGGAAGCAAAATCCGCCACTTCATGGGTTTATGAATACATTAAAGTAATTTGCAAAGGTGACAAGTAATGAGAGATATTGCGAAGCTGAACGAAAACGATAAAAAGGCTCTGTTTCACAACACAGCCGCTAAAATGGGCATGACCGATGCCATTATTGAAAAGGATTTTTGGGTATGCTTTATGCTCGATTATCTTTTTCACCGCTGTCAGTGGAAGAACAATATTGCTTTCAAAGGCGGCACAAGCCTTGCAAAGTCATATGGCTTGATTGAACGCTTTTCCGAGGATATTGACTTGATTCTCGACTGGCGTGTTCTCGGCTACGAAAAGGATGAGCCGTGGGCAGATAGGAGCAATACCAAACAGGATGCCTTTAATAAAGAGGCAGGCACAAAAACAGAAGCGTTTTTAAGAAACGAATTTATGCCTGCCGTTATTGCGGACTTGCAAAATGAACTCTCCTATGATGTAAATTGTTATATAGAGGACGACGATCCGCAAACGGTAGTTTTCGCCTACAATCGCAGCTTTGACGATTCGGCGATTCTGCCTGTGATTCGTCTTGAAATCGGAGCGCTTGCGGCGTGGACACCGGCAGAGGAAAAGCCAATTACCCCTTATGCCGCCGAGCAGTACGGCAGACTTTTCAAGCAACCGAGCACCGAGATATTGACCGTATTGCCGAAACGCACATTTTGGGAAAAGGTTACGATTTTACATAGAGAGGCATACCGCCCCGAAAACAGCATTGTGCCAACAAGATATTCCCGCCATTATTATGATCTTTATTGTATGGCAAATTCGCCTGTAAAGGCTGAGGCTTTCGCCGACTTAGACCTGCTAAATAAAGTTGTGCGTTTTAAGGATAAATTCTACCGTTGTTCGTGGGCAAGGTACGACGAAGCCAAACCCGGTACAATGAAATTGATACCAAGCGAGAAAAATATCAAAGTCCTCAAAGACGACTATGAGCATATGAAGAATATGATTTACGGCGAAAAACCAGACTTCGGTGTTATCTTGGAAGCAGTAAAGAAGCTTGAAGATGAGATTAATGCTCTGTGAGTTCGTTTTATGGGACATAGAATGTGAGATATTACTTAAATAAGAGGAATGTTATGGTTTATAATTGTATGATAAAATGCCAAGTTTGCGGTGCAGTCACACGTGTTCGCCTTCAGGTAGGATTTCAACAAAAACATCCTATTGTCGTTGTCTGCGGAAGGTGTGGAACATCACTTAACGGAAGAGTAGCAATAAGCCAAACACACACCGGATTGTTATTCAAATTTGAGAACGCAGATGTTATTCCCGGGATGAATGAATCTGATTATGTTGTTGAATGTTCTGGAGAGTTCACTGTCCGAAAATTCAGACGGGATGACGAAGATAAAGTTGATCTTTCTCCTTTCATGAGAAACATGAGCAGAATGGGAAGCGAACGATATGATGAATATTGTCGGACTATCTCAAAGCTCAATAATTTCAGCGAACAATGGGCTAAATACAAAAGAATTATTGATCTTTTTGATAAAAACGATCGCACATACTTGTTAAATGAGATATGGAAGATTCTCCCGAAGGAACAATTTCCTTGTCGCAATGAATTTGAAATTGCCCGAGCGGTTCATATGATAGAAGTAATATATTTTCTCGAACCATTGCGTCCGGAAATAATTACTGATTTAGAACTAAGCACCAGTGTAATGAAACTTGACCATCAACAAATGAATTTATTCATTGATTTCCTTAATTCCCATGAAGGATATTCCTTAAAAGAATTACGATCTTCAGTCTGTAAAATTTATGATGAGTTTGTCTCTGCATATCCGTACCTCGTCCCGGCCATTTCATTACAATACTGTGATGAAAGTTCTATTGATTTCGAGTGCGAAGGTACCACAACAAGTTCATTTGACTCTGTAAAACAATTCTCGTTAGACGCATATGAAACATTAGGAAATCTTCTTATTATTCCTATTGGCTTAAACAATATTTTACTGAGAAATGATTATTCAAAATGTGCTGAAAAAGATTGTCAATCCATTACATTAGATGATTTCATCAAAAAAACTAAAGCTGTACGGTTCCACTATTGCGATAAGTGTGAAAAATATACCGGTGTTCTGAATGTTACCGTTAATCAAAAGTTGAGAAACGCAATTGGGCACAATGATGCATTTTATGATTGTTTAACTCAAGAGATAGCATATGTTCCAGATCCGAAAAATAGATCAAAGAAAGAAAAAACATATTTGCTTGAATTTGAGAATGAAGCAGTTCATCTGTTTCAGGCAATCACCGTCATTTCCGAATATTTGTACCGGATTGGTGAAATTGATATGATAAAAAACGGTCATGTTGCATTACCGTTAGAGCAAGATTTAACACCATTCAAAAAAATTAGCCGCAATGCGCCTTGTCCTTGCGGAAGCGGATTGAAGTATAAGAGATGTCATGGAAAAGGATAGTCAGCAAAAAGGAGAACAGAGATGTCAGCAATAAATGATTTAATTTCGCAGATTCAAGATGAATCTTTGCGTGATAGAATACAAAGCGAAGTCAACAAGATGTCAAAGCAAAAGAAATTCGGACTTGTCTTTGAAGAGCATTTGCCGGAGTGTACGTCGCTGTATGATGTCCCCGTCAAGAGAGGCTCTTTGGTTGTACTGAAATGTGGAGACATCAATAATAAATACATAGTCGGCAGTATTGTGAATGGTATCGCCAAATGTATGAATAAGGTTACCGAGGAGGTTGAAGAGATTCCGCTCGAAAACCTCGTGACGGTGGCTGAATTCGGCAAGCCGATTTATCCGTATCTCAAGTCAATTGACTCAATTTGCAATGCTCCTGACAGCGATTTATGGCATACGCTGATTGAAGCGGACAACTATCTGCTTTGCAGCTTCTTGAATATCTCTATGCCGGCAAGGTGGACTGCATTTACATCGATCCGCCTTATAACACCGGAGCCAAGGATTGGAAGTACAACAATGACTATGTGGACGGCAATGACCAGTATCGCCACAGCAAATGGCTTTCCATGATGCAGAAGCGTTTGAAGATTGCCAAGAAACTGCTCAATCCCAAAGATTCTGTTTTGATTGTAACTATTGATGAAAAAGAGTATTTGCATTTGGGATGCTTGTTGGAAGAAATGTTCCCGGAAGCAAATATGCAGATGATAACTGATGTAATAAATCCACGGGGAACAAATCGCGAAAATGAGTTTTCTCGTGTAGAGGAATATATTTTTGTTTGTCGTATTGGTAACGCCAGAATAACCAAAACAGAAAACAATATGCTTGGAAACACTGATGAAACAGGTAAGGCTCGTGTTTGGTACGCATTCACCAGAGGCAATAACCCTCGTGAAAGTGCCAATGGCCAATTCTTTCCAATTTACATAGATGAAAAAACCAAGCGTATTGTGGAGGTTGGAGAACCGCTTCCGCTTTATATCCATCCAGACGGATTCCCTCAAAAAGATGGGCTTGTTTCTGTTTTTCCAATAAACGCTCAAGGTAATGAGTCCATTTGGAGAGGAATTCCAGGAACAATTCGAGAATGGGTTGAAAAAGGATATGTAAAGGTTAGTCAATTTGAAAAACGCAATAACAGATGGACATTATCATATATCCCGTCTGGTATGCAGCAAAGAATAGAATCTGGAGAAATTCAGGTTAATGGTAGATGTCCGGATGGATCGCTCAACATTCAACATATTGATACATCACAAGAGAGAGTTTCTCCTCGCAGTGTATGGTACCAGCAATATCACAATGCCACCGATTATGGTGCTGCAATTATCAAAAAAATAATCCCCAATCATGTATTTTCATATCCCAAATCATTATATGCTGTTCAAGATACATTGCGCTTCTTTGCAAAAGATAAACCCGATGCTCTCATCATTGACTTTTTCGCTGGATCTGGCACGACCCTCCATGCTGTCAACCTCCTCAATGCAGAAGACGGCGGTCATCGCCGCTGCATTATGGTAACAAACAACGAGGTTTCCGATGCGGAAGCAAAAGAAATGACCGTAAAGGGACTAAAACCCGGCGATGAAGAATGGGAAAAGCTTGGCATTGCCCGCTATGTCACGTGGCCTCGCACCGTTTGCTCTATCAAGGGCGAAAATATAAAGGGTGAGCCATTGAAGGGAAACTACATAGGCAGCGATATCCCAATGTCAGATGGCTTCAAGGCAAATGCCGCATTTTTCAAGCTCGGATTCCTTGACAAGACTTCGGTCGCTCTCGGCAGACAGTTTAAGGAAATGCTCCCGACACTGTGGATGAAGGCGGGCGCATACGGACCGTGTCCTGCAATCGGAGAAAATGACGATCCGGATATGCTGATACTACCTGACAACAAAATGGCTATACTCGTAGAGGAATGTTCATTCCCAAAATTCGAAGCAGAAGTGCTGAAATATCCCGAAATCAAAACTGTATTTATTGTAACCGACAGTGAATCCGGTTACCGCGAAATGATAAAAGGCTTTGACGGAATAGAAACATTTCAGCTTTACCGTGATTATCTTGATAATTTCCGTATTAATACCGGGAGGAACTGAAAATGAAAGTTGAATTATTCCCGTTTCAAAGAACGGCAGTTGACAGTTTAAGACTAAGCGCCGCTATGGCACTGAATAACTACCGTATGGCTCATGTGCCGCAGGTGGTTTCTTTCACTGCGCCCACAGGCTCCGGCAAAACCATTATTATGGCGGCGCTTATTGAAGATATCTTCTTCGGTACAGAAAGGTTTGAAGAGCAACCGGAGGCTATCTTTGTTTGGCTTTCCGACTCTCCTCAGCTCAATGAGCAGTCAAAGCAAAAAATAGACTTAAAGGCAGATAAAATCCGCCTTGACCAATGTGTAACCATTGACGACGATTCTTTTGACAGAGAGATGCTTGAAGACGGACACATTTATTTTCTGAATACGCAAAAAATCGGAAAATCCGGAAACTTGACGCGACATTCGGACACCCGTCAGTACACGATTTGGGAAACACTCGAAAATACATTAAAAGAAAAGTCTGACCGCCTGTACTTTATTATTGACGAAGCACACAGAGGTATGCAGGGACGCGAAGCCGGAAGAGCGACATCCATTATGCAAAAATTCTTAAAAGGTAGTCCGGTGGACAAGCTGAGCCCTATGCCGGTTGTTTTCGGAATGAGTGCAACCACTGCAAGATTTAACCGCCTCGTTGAAGGAATAAAAACCACAACCGTGCATAAGGTTGAAGTCACCGCCGCCGAGGTACGCGCGTCCGGGCTCTTGAAAGACCGAATTATCATTACATATCCCGAAGATTATACAGCGCACAACGATATGGCGATTCTTCAAGCAGCTACCGACGAATGGAAGGACAAGTGTGTTCACTGGTATCAGTATTCTTATGAGCAGCACTATGCACAGGTTCATCCTGTATTTGTAATTCAAGTTAAAAACGGTAGCGGCAATAAAATATCGGATACTAATCTCGATTACTGCCTTGCAAAAATTGAGGAAAGAATCAACTACCGTTTTGCCGAAAATGAAGTTGTCCACACCTTCGGTCAAACGGGCACGATTACCGTAAACGGATTGAATGTCCCGCATGTTGAGGCTTCTGATATCACAGAAGACAAGAAGATAAAGATTGTTTTCTTTAAGGAAAACCTTTCTACCGGGTGGGACTGCCCGAGAGCAGAAACAATGATGTCCTTCCGTCGTGCGGAGGATGCAACATGGATTGCACAGCTTCTCGGCAGAATGGTGAGAACCCCGTTGCAAAACCGTGTCCTTGTAGATGAATCTCTCAACGATGTTCATCTTTATTTGCCGTATTTTGATGAAGATACAGTAAAAGAAGTTATCGACAGCTTACAAGAGGCCGAAGGCGGAGATATTCCGACCGTTCTTGAAGGCGAATCCTATGAGAACCCGAATTATACAACCTGGACGATCAGACCGACAAGACGCCCGAGCACAAAAACTACTGTACCGGCAGAAGGCCAGATGAGTTTGTTTGGTGAGCCTATTGACCCATTCCATTTACCGAAAACGGAGGGAGCAGAGGAAAGCGAAAAGCTTCCAGAATATATTCCTCACTCGGAGACTGACTATGCAACCGCAGAACCGGAAGCAATTTCATCTGCTGCACAGTTTGTATCGCACAGCGAAAATGTCAATGACGAAACCGCAAATACCGAGGCAAAGCAACTATCCATGTCCGGTGTCTCCATCAATCGAGATGAAATTGTAAAGTTCATTAACGATGCGGGACTATTGACTTATGAAGTAAAGCCAATCAAAATTTACAGTTATCTTACCTCCATGCTGAAGCTGGCAAGGCTGCTTTCTCAGGCAGATATTTCGTCCGATGCTTTGAAACAGATTCAAAAAGACTTGGTTTTAAAAAATTCATAGGCTTTGAAAAATGAATAAGTAAAAATCTACGGCGGTGTTCCAAAAAAGGGAGCACCGCCGTTTTTTATATCCGAAAATATTTTTAAAAAGCCTAAAAAATTTTTTCAAAACTCAGGAACAATTTTCGTTTTTCGCTTTGTACTGTATATGGATAGAAAGAAAAATATTTTAACCGGGAGGAAATCAATTTGAACGAAACCAGGCAAAGCACAGAAAAAAGATTTTCGGAAGCCGCTTCCGAAAACAAAAAGAAACGCGGAAGACCTACCGTTTACAAGCGCGACCACATGGAAGGCATAGGCAGAGATTTAGAAATATTTGACGGGCGCACGCACAGAACTCATGTCAACCAATACTACCGTGCCGCTGTATTCGGAATTTTAGAGGAACACAAAGAAATACCCTATCTTGAAGAAATTTTTAAGATGGGTCAGTGCTTATGTATTCAAAAGGATGAAATTATAGAGCAGCTCGGACGTATGTATGCACAGGATGGATATAGCGAAGAAACCATCGTGGAGGCGGCAACGCTGGCAGCAAGATTTTATCACAACGGCAACACCGTGAAAGAAATAGCGGCATATTTACGGCGCGTCAGAAAAACAAAAAGCTGGGATGTTTAATGTATTTCGGAAACCGCTTCCGAAAAGGAATAATATCGGATCGGCTGAAAAGTCGGTCTTTTATTATATAAAATTTCAGAAAAGAGGTAATGCCTATGAGGGTATAAAAAGCAAAACTATCATTAAAGATTAAGGTGTGTCTCACACCTTAGCAAGCAGGGACTTTGTGTGCCACGAAAGTCCCAATAACAGCCGAAATCGGCTGACTCTTTGGGGGCTCAGCCCCCAATCCCCCGTGAGAAAGGAGCTGATACTATACGGGAAAAGATATACGAATATCCGTAAGAGTTACGGATAAAGAAAAGCAGAAAATTAAGGCAACAGCAAAAAAGTGCGGGATATCCACAACCGAGTATGTAAGACAAAGAGCGTTAGGCTACGAACCGAAAACGGTTCCGCCGGATGCTCTTTTTGTTTTACTTGAAAAGATCGGCCGATTGGAGGATGAATCCACTTCTTCAAAACTAAATAACCAAATCTACAATCTACTAAAAGAAATATCCGAAACTTTGCTATTGCCCGGAAAGGAGCGTGATGAAATATGGCAGTCACCGGATTCTGGCCGGTTTACGGAAACCTAAAGGCTACGCTTGACTATGCCGACAATCCCGATAAAACCACACCGAAAGAATATCTTGACAAGAATTTATATTCTGCCTTACGCTACGCAGAAAACGATAATAAAACGGACAGACGGGTTTTTGTCGGTGGTATCAACTGCTCAAAGCAAAACGCCTATACTGAGATGATAGCCGTACAGCGGCGGTTTGGTATGAGGGGCAAGGTTGTTGCCTATCACGGAATACAGAGCTTTAAGTCGGACGAAGTCACACCTGAAGAAGCATTTGAAATCGGCAAGGAAACCGCAAGAAAGATGTGGGGAGATAGATATCAAGTGCTTGTGACTGTTCATTTGAACACGGATAACCTGCATTGTCACTTCGTTGTAAACCCCTGTTCATTCAAGGACGGTGCAAAGTTTAAGAATAAAATCGGTGATCATTTGGAATTGCGAAAGGTATCCGATGAGGTTTGCCGAGAGCACGGTTTATCTGTTCTCGAAAACAGTAACTTTTACAGTAAAGGGCAAAAGAAGGAATATTGGGCACACAAAAACGGGCAGAAGACGCACCGGGATATGTTGAAAAAGGATATTGACTATTGCTTACAGTATTCATCAAACGGCTCGGAATTTGAACGGCAGTTATGGGGACTCGGCTACTCTATCGACTGGCGGCGGTTATCTATTAAGCATAAAGGTTGGGACAGAGCCGTGCGGCTTAAAAGCATCGGGATTACCGAAACAACCCTTGAGGCGTGCTTCTCTAAAAACAAAGGCAAATATTACTTCTATGACGAATGGAACACTCATTTACCGTACAAGGCAAAGCAAGCACCCATTATCAAACTAATAAATCAACTTGATTTTACCGTAGACCACGCCAAAGATCCGTCGAAGGTACTTGTCAGCGCGGTATTTTATATCATCCTATCATTGTTTGAAATAGCAAGGACAGTAAAAGATTTTGCTATTGCAGATGTTGAATTGCGGCATGAAGTACGCAATGTAAAGAAGTATGTTAGCGAATACCGCTTTTTGCAAGCTGAAAAGCTCAATACAATGACGGATATCAAAAATTATATTGACACAACTAAAGCGGAAATAAACAAATTTGAACGCAGCCGCGCCCTTATCGATAACAAGCGCCGTCGAGCAAAAACACCGGGAGAAAAACAACAGTACAAGGATGAGCGCAAAGCCATAACCGAGCACATTACGCCGTTACGAAAGAAGCTTAAACAGGCGGAGCAGATTTATAATAAGTCGCCCCGCCTTATTGATTTACTTGACAAGGAATATCAAATTGAAAGAAAAACTTATGAAAGGACGAAATAGTATATTGTTTACCGGCTTATATATTCGTGGACCTTAACGGGCAATTAACACCCACAAACAAATTCTTTGAAAGGCAGTAATTATGAAACAAACGAACTACACTGCCGTTTCAATCATATTTTTATATACACAATTTTCTACAACAGAAACGGCAGACAAAAAGGAATTAAAATCAGGAGGAAAAACCTTATGGAAGAAACAAAAATGTCTGCCGAAAAGGTAGTAAAAGAACCTAAGCCGAAGCTTTTGAATATTAAGCTTGAAAAGCTTCACCCGTTTGAGAGCCACCCCTACAAGGTGCTTGATGATGAGTCAATGACGGAACTTGTCGAGAGCATAAAAGAATACGGTTTTCTAAACCGCATTATCGTCCGCCCGCTTGAGGATAAACAGGATGAATACGAAATTATATCCGGACACCGCAGAGTGCACGCCGCCGAGATTCTTGAGATGAAAGAAGTTCCGGCGGTTGTTCATTTTATCGACCGTGACCAAGCCACGATTTTGATGGTAGATTCAAACTGTCAGCGTGAAAATCTATCCCTTATGGAAAAGGCGCGGTCTTATAGAATGAAGCTTGATGCGATTAAGCACCAAGGCACTTCTCGACAGAATGTCGAGAAGTCAGAAGTGAGTGCGGAGTTGATTTCAGAAAATGACAGCGGAAGAACTGTGCAGCGCCTAATTCGATTGACCTATCTAATGCCCGAACTTCAAGAATATGTAGATAGCGGCAAGATGAAAATGCTCCCGGCTTACGAATTGTCTTTCCTAAATGAAGAAGCACAAAGGGATGTTATTGACCGCATTGACGAAACAGAAAGTTTTCCTTCTCACGCACAAGCCCGCCGTATGCGAAAAGCATTTGAGGAAGGCAAACTTGACTATGATACCGTAACCGAAATTATGGCAGAGGTCAAGCCGAATCAGGTGGAAAAACTGAAAATTCCAATGAACGATATCAAGAAATATGCACCTGATTGCTCCACGCCGAAGGAACTTTCCGACTTTATCATTAAATTGATGAAGCAGGATTATGAGCGCAAATACCGTGACCGCGATGACTGTCGCTAATCGCACATTTGCAAGGAGAAAAACGGATGGGTAAAATAATGTCGAACGATCCTAAAATGTGCTATGCGGCACTCAAATTAATTGAGCAATTATACAAGGACGGACACACTCCGGCGTATATGTACCGCAACATTCTAAATGATTATGCCGAAATCGTTGACCTTTCAAAATTTACAGTGGCAAAGGAGGAAAATGAATGTATGAAATAAACCCAACACCCAAACGGGTTGTGATTTATGCCCGCGTTTCTACGGAACATGAGGCACAAATCAATGCTCTTGAAAATCAGCTTGACTGGTACAAGCCTATTTTGGAGATGCACAAGGAATGGCAGGTTGTGAATTGGTACGTTGACAAAGGCATTACCGGCACATCCGCCGAAAAAAGGCCGCAGTTTATGCAGATGATATTTGACGCCAAATCCGGTAAGTTTGATATGATTATCACCCGTGAGGTATCCCGTTTTGCGAGAAACACCGTTGATACGCTCAACTACACACGACTTTTGAAAACTCATAAGGTTGATGTCTACTTTATAAACGATAATATCAAAACCTCGGACGGAGACGGAGAATTTCGACTGACCATTATGGCATCGCTTTCGCAGGATGAAAGCCGAAAGACCTCCGTCCGTGTAAAAGCCGGACAGCAAACCTCTATGGATAACGGTGTGTTCTACGGAAGCGGAAATATTCTCGGTTATAGGCGAAAAGAAACCATAGACGATAACAATAAAAAACATGTGGATTTTCTTGTTGAGCCGAAACAAGCCGAAACCGTAAAATGATTTTCTGTATGTATCTTGACGGTCATGGGTTAATGCAAATCAAGAATGAATTGGAACGGCAAGGACGGCTGACGGCTATGGGAAAAACAAATTGGCATTGTACAGTAATCTCTCATGTCCTTAAAAATTCATTCTACTGCGGCATTATCACTTACCACAAGGAATATGTGCCGGACTTTCTCGTTCAAAAGAAAGTCAAAAATTACGGTGAGGTCGAATTGACACAGGTAAAAGGCAGACACGAGCCGATTATAACGGTTGAACAATATGAAAGGGTACAAGCAATTATGAAAAGCAAAACAAAAGAGCCGAAAATCACACCCAACGGACGAAATTGTACCGGAAAAACTCTACCAAAGGATATATGGGGCAGACTCCTTGTCTGCTCCTGCGGTCACGGCGTAAACCGTGTTCATTGGTCGGGTTCGGGTAAAACGATGAAAATAGCATACCGTTGTCGCTCGGTAACTCAAAACGGGACACCGGAAAATCGCAAAAAGAAGGGATTGCCCTATGAGGGGTATTGCAATTCTCCGATGGTTCCTCGTTGGAAGCTTGAAATGATGGCAATGTATATTTTCAGAGAATTTCTTAATAATCGCGATGAGGTATTGGCGCTTGCCACATCAATGCTTGAATCACACATTGACGATGTGCCCGAAAGCGACAGTATGACGAGGTATGCTTTGGAGTCAAAGCAAGCCGAGCTTGATAAAATGCAAAAGCGAATTGACCGACTAATGGATATGCGAATGGACGGAGAAATTACCGCAGATGTATTCATGAAGCAAAGCACCGAAACGCAGATGAAGATTGACTCCTTAAAAGATGAAATCGAAGCACTGATGCCGAAAAAGGAAGACACTGTCACAAATTACAGCGAGAAGATGGAAATGCTCCGTTTTGCTCTTTCTCAGTACAATGCTCCCGAATACTTTGAAAACGGAATCCCCGAAAGCGTTATTGATGCCTATGTTGAGAAAATCGTTGTTTTTGAAGACCATTTTGAATGGTATCTGCGATTCGGCGGAAATGACCCGCTTAAATGCCGTGTGAACGGCAAAAAAGATGCAAACCCCGAGGTAATCTTCGGGGACTCTCCCTCATCACTAACCGAATTAGAGAAACACAGGCTGCTATTAAACAAAAGTAGGCTATCGTCCCGTCAGCGGAAAACTGAATAGACCTATCGTATGTACGGTGAGGATGCTCGTCATCCTCACCGTATTCTTGTAATCGAAAACCACGCGATTATCGCGTGGTTTTCGATTACAAGAATACGGTTCCGAAGAGTTTCAGTCTTCGGAACCGATTTGTGCTGCTTTATATTCTATTTTTCTGTTCCCGGAAAGAACAGCGCCACGGTCCCGGGACCGACGTGTGCGCCCGTTACGGGTTCATAGCAGACGTTATAACATTTGCCCGTGAATCCTCTTTTGCGAAGTTCTTTGAGTAATATTTCCGCGTCTTCGGGGGCGTCCGCATGAGCTATGCCTATTTCCGAGGATTTATCTTTTGCGAGCTTTTCATATTTTTCCGCAAGCATCAAAAGCGCCGCCTGTCTGCCGCGTGCCTTGCCGCAGGAAACTATTTTGCCTTCTTCGTCTCCTTTGAGCACAGGTTTGATTTTAAGAAGAGTGCCCACTATCGTGGCGATTCCGCTGAGTCGTCCGCCGCGTTTCAGATATTCAAGGTCATCGACCGTGAAATATTGGCACATCGTATTGCGGTCTTCTTCGATGATATCAACTATTCTTTCAAGTTCGACCCCTGCCGCAAGCATTTTTGCCGCTTTGATAACGAGCAGACCCTCTCCGAGAGATGCCGCAAACGTATCTATCGCAACAATTTTGCGGTCGGGGTATTCGTCTTCGAGTTCCATTACGGCAATGGACGCCGCGTGTGCCGCGCCGCTGATACCGCCCGACATTCCTATGTAAAGAACATCGTCGCCCTTGTCAAGCGCTTCACGGAAGCCGTCCATAAAATCAACGATGTTTATCATTGAGGTTTTCACCATTGCTCCGTTTCGCATGGCATCGTAAAATGCTTTGCCGTCGAAATCGCCCTCAGGGCTTTGGTCGGAATCTTTTCCGTCAACGCGGTATGTGAACGGAACAAGTTTTATGCCGTATTCTTTGATTATGTCCGAGGTTAGGTTTGCCGAAGTATCCGTATAAAGTTGTATCATGATTTTTCCCTTTTTTGAATTTTTGCCCGCGGCAAAACGTGTTGCACCGTTTGGGCTTGATTTCTATGTTTATATAAACATCATATACCCGTTTCGGGCAAAAAGCAACCTACGACCTCTATTTTTTCGGCTACGGGTCGGGGAACGGCACGTCTATGACAAATTCGGTGCGGTAGAGCCACAAAAAGGGATTCTACTTATAGTAGAATCCCTTTGCGTTTCAACGTTTTCACGCCGTTATTTATTTTCTTCCGTAACTTGCGGTTCAGCTTTTTTTTTCTTCTCAGGTTTTTTCTTTATTCGGAAGCCGAGGATCACAAGAATTTCAACAGGCACGGCAAGCAGGAATATCTGCCACCAGTTGTGACTGAGGAACAGAAGATACACCATTGCGATAAGGCTCAGCACAAGCGCTGAGACGATAAAGAAATTGTATTTTCCCTTGCCCCATACTGAGTGAAGAACCAGTTGGGTTATCAGCGAAACGGGAACCACGCAAGGGAATATCTGCCAAAGAATTATCCCGCAGAGCCAAAATATGATGAACAGCAAAAGCGCCAAAGTCCATATTCCCATAATGGCAACACTTGTAATCATTTTGTGGCTGTATCGGTCGCTGGTTACAAGTTTTATAATGCTGCTCTTTTTCGCGTCTTCTTTTTCTTTCCATTCTTCTTTTGAATAAACAAGGCGGTCAACGGTGACTCCGAACACTTCCGCAATATTTCGCAGAACAGCCGCAGCGGGAGCCGCTTCCGCACGTTCCCATTTGGAAACGGACTTATCCGAATAATGTATTTTCTCCGCGAGGTCAGCTTGTTTCATTCCCGCTTCGACGCGAAGTTCGATGATATTGTTTGCAATTATTCTTTTTATGTCTTCCATGAGCATATCCTCCGTGAAAGAATATTTCAGATTTGTTTTATAACCGAGCAATGCGTAATGCCGTAATATTTCATAACTTCTACGGTCTTTTCAGTTATGCGCTCTCCGTAGACAGCAACCGGTATCGCGGGCGGACAACTTATTGCCGCAGCCGCGCAAATCAGACCGACGCATTCTTCGACGGGGAGATCTTCATTCTCTTTGAAGATTGCTTCCCTCGGACGCATGATCTCGCCGCATAAGGGGAGTGCGGGCGGCGTACTTGTTATTGCCGTGCGTTTTTTAATATCGGCAAGTGCGCCTTTGAGCTTTGCGAGTTCCGTGTCGGTATTTTTAGGCGAAAGCATAAAAACCACCGTGTCGGGATCGTAAAACTCCGGATATATCCCGTCAGACATCATTATTTTTGCGACTTCCGTGCCTGTGTAACCGTAATTCTTCGGGGCAAGCGTTATTTTGAGCGGCTCGTTACCGAGCAAGTCAAACCCGAGCGATTTAATCTCATTTTTCAGCATTTCCGCTTTCGGCCAAAAACGAAAAAGGGCTTTTCGAAAATTTTCCGCTTCGTCGTTCATTGCGTCAAGCGACTGCAATATAAGATATGACGGACTGCTTGACCCGAACAGGGACATGGACTCTTTTGCGCGCGTCGCAAACATTTTCGGTGCATTTTGCGAAATATGCAGATATGCGCCGCCCGTGATAACGGGCAAGGTCTTATGCGCCGACGAACAGCACATATCCGCTCCGAGATCGGTTGGAAAAAGCGAGGTCTGCAAAAAACGCAGATATGCTCCGTGCGCATTGTCCACGCAGAGTATAACACCATGTTTTTTGCATACGGCGGAAATGCTTTTTATATCAAGAATGTTTCCGAGGTAATCGGGACTTGTCAGATATACAGCGGTAGGCTTTTTATCTTGTGATAAGGCATTTTCGACATCGTCTGCCGAGATGGGACAGCAAAGATAAGAACTCTCTTTTTCTGGACGCAGCCATTTTATTCGGATATCGAGCAAAGCGGCGGCGTTCAGAAATGCTTTATGCGCGTTGCGTCCCGCAAGGACAGTTGTAGTTTCTCCTTTTGAAACTGCGTAAACCGCGATAAGTCTCATCATCGCTTCTATGCAGAGCGTTGAACCGCCCGTCGAATAAAATGTTTTTGCACCGAATGTTTCACTCGCGTTTTGTTCGCTTTCCGCGATTATTCCGCTTGCCGTGAACAGCTCGTCCGCTCCGTCGATTTCGGTTATGTCAAACGACTCAAATCCGAGAAACGGAACGCCTTTATGCCCGGGCATGTGAAATCTTGCCGCATTGCTTTTTGCGTATTTGCGCACAAAGTCGCAGATAGGTTTACTCATTTTCCGCTCTCAATTCGCGTTCGACGGCAACTGCTATCGCACATTCCATTCTCTTCTTGAAAAGGTCGCACCCGTATTTGTAAACGCCTTTGACCGACCCTGTCGCATGATATGCGTTTGCCGCACAACCGCCCGAGCAGTAAAGTCTTGCCCAGCAGTCGCGGCATTCTTCTCTTGCATACACATTGCAGGACGCGAACTCATCCTGAATTTTTTTGTTGTTTACGCCCGACCATATATCGCCGAGTTTGAATTTTTCGTCGCCGACGAACTGGTGGCAGGGGTAGAGGTCGCCCCACGGCGTGACCGCCATATATTCCGTCCCCGAACCGCAGCCCGAGATACGCTTGTATATGCACGGCCCGCCTTTCAGATCTATCATATAGTGATAGAACGTGAACGGCTTGCCCTCTTTATCCCTTTCGAGCATAAGTTTCGCAAGGTCTTCGTATTGCTTCATTACAACGGGCTTATCCGCTTCTGTCAATGCGGAGGGATCGTCCGAAGCGGCAACAACGGGTTCCATGCTGAGTTCCGAAAAACCGAGATCGAGCATCGTTTTGATGTCTTCGAGAAAATCGGGGTTAGCGTGAGTAAACGTACCCCTCATATAGTAATTTTTGCCGCCGCGAGCATTGACAAACTTTTGGAACTTCGGAACTATCTTTTCCCAACTGCCGTTGCCCGCATAATCGACACGGTATCTGTCGTGAACTTCTTTTCTGCCGTCAAGGCTTAAAACGACGTTGCTCATTTCCTTGTTGGAAAACTCTATAACGTCGTCGTCCACAAGCACGCCGTTTGTGGTAAGCGTAAAGCGGAAATTCTTGTTCTTTTCTTTTTCTATGCTTCTTGCGTATGCGACAAGTTGTTTTACGACATCAAAATTCATCAGCGGTTCGCCGCCGAAGAAATCGACTTCCAGGTTTCTTCTCGTGCCCGAATTTTCTATAAGAAAATCAAGGGCGCGTTTGCCGACTTCGTAACTCATAAGCGCACGTTCGCCGTGATACTTGCCTTGGCTTGCAAAACAATATGAGCAGTTAAGGTTGCAGGTGTGCGCGATGTGAAGACATAGCGCCTTAACAACTCCCGATGTGCGGGCTTTCAGCGTTCCCGCCATGGGCTCAAACGAATCGGCCGTAAACAGCTGACCGTTCTTCTGCATTTCGAGCAGCTGTGCGTAACAGTTCTCTATGTCCTTTTCCGTAACGTCGTCTCTGTCTTTGTATTTTTCGGTAACGGCTTTTTTTATCGTTTCGAGGTCGTTTGTCTCAAACATTGAGATGATGTCGTAAGTCGGGTCGTCCACAACGTGTACCGCGCCCGAACACACGTCCAAAACTATATTTCTGCCGTTAAATTTATATTGATGAATCATAATATCTTTCATTCTAAAAATGCCGCCCCCGAAAGGGCGGCATCTTAGTTCTTTGTCAAAAATTACTTGCTTTCTTTGTTCTCGCAAGCCTGGTTAGCAATGCCGCAGCTGGTCTTGCAAGCGGACTGGCAGGAAGTCTGGCATTCGCCGCAGCCGCCGTTTTTCGCGCTCTCGCAAAGGTTGCGGGTGCTTATCGTCTTAATATTCTCCATGATTTTATCCTCCGTAAAGATAGATTTGTTATATTATATCATATATAAACGGCATTGTCAACCGCGACGAAAGCAAATTTCGTATTTCTTTCGGAATATATCATTTCGAGGTTTGTCGGAGTTCCGCTGTGAACTCAACGGACTTTCCGTCGTCGCTTTTTGCCTTAATGTTGCCTTTGTGTCCCTCCGCGATGCTGCGCGCAATCGAAAGCCCTATCCCGAAACCGCCCGTTGCGGTACGGTCGTTGAGAAAACGAAGCGCTCCTGACATGGTGACACCTCTCTCACAGCAAGAATTTAATTGCAAAAGCCTGAACTTTTTCATATAGATTTTACTGCCTGAACAGTCCTGCGGCGTAAGCATTCGCTTACGCCGCAGGACTTTGTGAGATGAGGTATTTCAGGAGATTTGAAACTGTCTTTGTTATTTTGCGGAAAAGTCTGTCGAGGTGTTTTTGAGCGTTTTTCCGAAGAGAGATTCTTCCTCTTGCGCCCACAGTTCGTCAAGGCTCTTGTATCTTTGTGAGAGGAAATAGAATCGCGTCTTTTTGTAGGATTCGCCATTCGGAAGCGTTTTGTTCCAGATAACTATCTTGTAGGTCACGGCGTTGAATTCCTGCGTTCGGTCGTTCGTTGCCGCCGCAGGCACGGGAAAAAACAAAATGCCTGCCGCGAGAAGCGTGATGAGAAAAACTGTTGTCAGTATTCTTCTTGTTTTGACTGATTTTACCATAATTTAATGCCTTGCCTTGTATTATTTTTGTATGTCCGTTACCGAGCCTATAAATATCGGGGTCGAGGTCTCGTTGTCGAATATTATATAGACGAAAGGTCTGTCAAGCGTGACTTCTTTTATTTCTTCGGGGTACATCGAGGCTTCCGCATTGACTGCGACCGAGGTCACCGCTCCCGCCTTTGTGCCGCGCTCGTCAACTTCGATATGCGTTTTATGCAAAACTTCGCTTATATAAAGGTTGCTTCCGTCGCTGCATTTTCCGAGCTTTGAAAGGTTTGCTTTTGAGGCATCGAAAGCGTCGGAAAGCCCGAGCGCGATAAGGATGTCGTTAAGCCTCAATTCAAAATCATAGCCGAATTTCGGCATTGTTGCCTGTACCGACGTACTTTGCGGAGAGGTCAGCATTTTAACGACCTTTTCGGGCGCGGTATTCGCAAGCGTTTTGACGTAATCGGCAAGCGAAACGCCCTCGTTCGGAAGCAGCGCGATAAACGAATATCTTCCGCCTGTATAATTCTTTCTGAAGCCTGTCGCATACCCGTCGTCGAAATATGCGTATTCTTTCGACCGCATCATTTCGACTTTTCTTTTTTGCCCGTCAAGAGATGTGAATGTTCCTTCGGAGATGTCTTTTTTCCTGTAAACATCCTGCCACTCCGCGTCAAAAGAAAGCGCGTTTATCAAAAACATAACGGTGTCTTTGTCGATATCTTCAATTATCCGGTCTATCATTTTATCGGTTTTGTCGCTGACCCACGCGTTGATGTCTTTGACGGTTTGAGCCCCGAAATCGGAACCGTAAAGCGACGCCGAATACCAATCCGCGTTTTTCTGCAAAAAGGTTCTGTCCGCTTCAAAAGAGTGATGCTCCGTGTTGAACCATATCGAGTTCGCTGTTTTCAGTTTGCCGGCATTTTCATTTGAAAGACTTTGCAGCAAAGTGTAAAGATAGGCGTTCAGTTCGTCGGTGTCCATGCCCGAGCCGAGCAAAGTTTCAAACTGTTTTTTCGTTTCCCCGTCCGCGCCGTTTGATGTCATCGCAAGCGCAAGCGTAACGGAAAAGGGAGAGACAAGAAGATTTTCTTTTCCTTTTTCTTCAAACGTTTTTTCAAGCAGCTTGAGAGCAAAGTTCATCTGCGCGGCCGAATATTTCGCGTCCGCCGCCTTGCCTTCGACCTTGACGGGCGTTATTCCCTGTGAAAGGTCTGCCGCCTGCACCCTTTTTGCGCAACCCGAAAGGTTGATTCCGATAACCGCCGCGAGCAGCAGCGCAAAAATTCCCGTTATTTTCTTTTTCATATTTGATTTCCTTTCTTGGCTGATTATACTCCGACTGTTTATCTTTCGGTCGGCAATTTCGCTTCAATACGCAAAATTTGCGCTATCTGCGGCGGGTCGGAAAGCGTTATCGCATTTCCCGAATAGAATACTTTGACCGTTTCGTTCGGTTTCAGATCCGAAATATTGATTTCGGCGCCGTCTCTGTAAAATGCGGTGTTTTTGTCGCATTTTAGCGAAAAGCCGCTGCAAAGAACTGTGTTTGTTGCAGTTTCAACTTCTTTTACCGTCATTTGCTGTTCCGTAACCGTTTCGTGTATGCCGCCCTTATCGGCGATTTTTTCGATATATACGGCTCTTGTCGGCGCGGGTCTTGTCGCTTCCTCGTCGGGTGTGAGTATGACTTCCCACATACCGTAATCTTTATCGTAAGCGACAGATGCGTAAAAACCGTATTCGTCGTTTGAGTAGGTCTGGACGGCAATCATTACCGCGTCGAACGCGTTGTCAAGAGTATAAAGACTTTCAATGTCTGTACTGTTTTTCCATTGCGTTGCAAGACCGAATTTTTCCGCGATTTCTTTATACGAAAACGTTTCTTCATCGGTTTCTGTCTGGATAAACGTTATCCTTTCCGCAAAAGGCGTCGCTTTTTCCGCGCCGTCGGTCTTGACGGAGATAATATCGCCCGTTTTGAGTTTTGATAGGCTTGTTACGGTTTCTTTTGTCCCTCTTTCCGCGGTTTCAAAAGAAACAATGCTTGTTTTGTCCGATACGGAAAAAACGATATTTTCCCTGCATTTTACGGGCTGGGGAAGCACCGTTCCCTTTACGGTTTTTTCATCGGTATTTATTTCGGTGATTTTGATTATCTTTTCTCCTTTGGAAAAGTGGATACCGGCATACGCCGCGTCCCTGTTGATTATTGTCTGCGTATTTTCCGTTGCTCTCCGCGTTTCTGTTCCGACTTCCCGTTCGGTCTCTTTTTTCGCGCAGGCTGCCGCGGTTATTAAAACCGCAACCGCAAGAAGCGGAAAACACGCTTTTCGCAAAATATGTTTTCCCATATCGTTCTCCTTATTTTCCGTAAGTGACGGCAAAGTAAACCACGGCAAGCGTTATACCGTTTTCGGTTATATAAACGCAGCAGCCGCCGTCGGGGTCATCGTTTGAACCGAAGCGCACTCTCCAAACGCTTTCGTCACAGTCAAACGCGACTTCGGTATCGGGAAATTCCTTGTTTAATTCTTTCTTTGCGCGGTTTACTGCGTCCTCCGCTGTTTCTGTCTTTTCGGGAGAGGTGTTGACAAACCCGTTTGTCCTTAAATTCGGGTCTGGTTTGAGGCTTTCCATATCTTCGTCAAAAGAGAATTCCACAAGCTTCATCTTATCGGGGGCTTCCAAGGCGGAGGAGTTTGCTCTGTCGGAGGTGTGTGACTGAAACGCAGATATTTTTTCCGTTTCGGCGAGCGTATATCCGTTTTCTTCGCTGTTTGAAACGTTTGTTTTCTTCGGGTCTCTGTTTCCTAACCCCGCAACGGCGACGACCGCGACAAGAACAACGCAGGCCGCGGAAGCGGATACCGAAATTATTCTTTTTGTCCTTTGTTTTCTTTCCTTTATATAAGCGTCGCGTCGAGCGAACACTTCTTCGTTGAATTCTTCTCTTGTTTTCATAAGAGGCTTTCGCCCTCCTTTCCGAGCAGGGAGCGGAGCTCCGCTTTTGCCCTGTATAAAAGATTGTCTATCTGTTTAGGCGATTTTTTCATGATTTTTGCCGTTTCCGCGTAAGACATACCGTCGAAGTAAACAAGGTGAACAGCCGTTCGCATTTCTTCGCCCAGTTTTTTCAACGCTTTGTGCACCGCTCGCTTGCGTTCGCTTGTCAAAACGGTGTCTTCGGGCGTCTTTTCGTCCGATACTTCATCTTCCGCTTCGTCGAGGGCTTCGATCTTGATAATTTTGCGCCTTTTCAGATAATTGAGCGACTTTGACCGACCTATCATATAAAGATAGGTTTTCAGCGAAACTTTGAAGTTGTACCTGTGTTTGTGGACGAGCAGGAACACAAAACAGTCTGCCGCAATGTCCTCCGCCGCGTGAAAATCGTTCAAATAGCCGTTGATGAAGAAAATAAGTCCGTCACGGTATTCGTCCATTATTTCAACAAAGGCGTTTTCGTCCCCGTCCAGAAAACGGCGGTAGCTACAAGCGCCGTTATCCAAGGCGATTCCCTCCTTTTGACGCGGGCGTTTTCAAGCCCTTTCACTTATTATACAATCGGGCGGGCGTTTTTCCTTATGATTTTTGAAAAAAATTTTTGACCCGTTCCGAATTGATTATATCATACGCGAACAATACCCGTCAAGACGGCAAAAACGCATTTTGACGCCCGTAAAAACGCTTTTGGGCAAAAAGAACTACCACTCGGAGAAAAAAACGACCTGTCAGAGAAAAGGTATTTACAAGTTGCGGGAAAAGTTGTATAATGCAATTGTCGAAAGGAGATGAGGGCGTGAAACTCAGAATAGAGATAGACCCCGCCGCGGAAGCGGAAGTTGTTATACGGTCTCCGAGCGCGGACAACACGGTTTACCGTCTCAGTTCCGCCATCGAGGGCTTGCTCGACGGAAAAAGCGAGATAGCGATGTTTCTGGGCGATGTCGAATATTACGTCCCGTGCGAAGACATTCTGTTTTTTGAAACGGCGGACGGAAAAATTTCGGCACACACGCGGGACAGAATGTTTTCGTGTCGGATGCGACTGCACGAACTTTCGGAGATACTTCCGAGAACGTTTGTCCGAGGTTCGAAATCCTGCCTGATAAACACGGCTCTTGTATTCTCCGTTCAGCGTTCGGTGACGGGCGCAAGCGAAGTCACTTTTAAAAATTCAAACAAAATAGTTTACGTTTCGAGAATGTATTACAAGGCGTTCAGAGAAACGATAGAAGAAACGAGGTTGAAAAAATGAAAAAGAGCAGAAACGGTTTGTTTTTCGGAATAATACTTGTTTGCGCAGCAGTTGCGCTTATCCTTGACGGGCTCGGCATTTCGATAAGCGGCGCGCAGATCTCGGCATGGAGCATAGTCGGCGGCGTTCTTTGCCTTGCATGGCTCGTTGTGGAAATCGTCGAACTCAAATTTTCGCACATCTTCTTCCCGTTGGCATTCATCTTCCTTCTTTTTGAGGGACAGATAGCAACGTGGCTCGGTCATGACGACCCCAACCTTATCTCAAACTGGCTGGTTCTTCTTGCCGCGCTTCTGCTGACGATAGGCGTCGGCGTTCTCGGCGGCAATTTAAAAAAAAGAAAAAAAACGCAGATAGATAAGGACGGTAATACTGTTGTGATAAACACAAACGAGAAAAAGAATTTTTCGCAGGCGTCGGTCGTTTATGTCGATGCGGCGGATCTCGGCGAATACGAAGTGGAAAACAACTGCGGTTCGATTCACGTTTATATCGAAAACGCGGACAGATACGGCGGCAGCGGAGCCCTGAATGTTGACAATAACTGCGGCTCGATGGTCGTTCATGTTCCCAAAGCATGGCGTGTGGTCAGCAATGTTGACAACAATCTCGGCTCTGTTAAGATTCCGTCACACGAAACGCAGGCGGACGCGCCTGTGCTGAAAATTATGGGAGAAAACAATCTCGGCTCTCTGGCAATCATATTTGAATAGACATACAGGCTCTGAAAAGCGATAAGCGCACGGGGTCCGACCCCGTGCGCTGAAATTTTACATAAAGGGGGAGGCAAAATGAGAATATTCAGAAGAAACAAGAAAGAAAAAAGAGAAAAAAAGATAGGAGCATTTCCGTTTTCTTCATGGTACGGGGCTGATTCGACGCTGACTGCGCTTGCATTCGGTCTTGTCGGTGCGGGAGGAAACGCATGGACGCGGTAAAGAAGAACAAGCCGAAATACAATATGTGGCAAAATGTCGTGTATATGGTTTCGACGGCATGGCGGATAAAAGAGAAAAAGGTGCTTGTACTCAGCGTTTTATCTGCGACTTTTGCCGTTGCGAAAAGTCTTGCGGAACTCTTTGTGACCCCAACGGTGCTCGCCTGCGTCGAGAACGGGGACTCCGTGGCAAAACTTTTGTCAGCCGTCGGAATATTTACGCTTCTGACCGTCATTTTTTCCGCGGCGGCGGCTTATATTGACGAAAATACGACGTTCGGGCGCATTCAGACACGAATGGCTATAATTTCCCAAATAAACGGAAAATGTATGCTTACCGCATATCCGAACATCATGAACGAAAAGTTCAGAAAAGCCTGTTCAAAGGCGTTTGAACCGACACAGCAAAACAGAAGTGCGACGGAGGCTGTTTGGACAACCCTTACCGACCTGCTCAAAAACACGGCGGGATTTATCATTTATCTTGCCTTGCTTTCAACACTTGACATCAAACTTATTCTTGTTATATCGGCAACGACGCTTGTGAGTTATTTTGTCGGTAAAAAACTCAACGGCTACGGTTATCGCCACAAAGAAGAAATTGCCGAATACGAACGGAAAATAGGGTACATCAACCGCCGTTCCGCAGACCGTTCCGCGGCAAAAGACATTCGCATATTCGGACTGCGCCCGTGGCTTGAAGACCTTTATACAAAGGCATTGAACTCATATACCGCTTTCAGGAAAAAGGAAAACGGAATATACTTTTGGGGAAGCGTTGCAGACCTTGTGCTTGCGTTTTTGCGAAACGGATTTGCTTATGCTTATCTTATCGGGCTTGCCGTTGCCGGCAAGTTGAGCGCAGCCGAATTTTTGCTTTACTTTTCCGCCGTCGGAGGCTTCACGGCTTGGGTCAGCGGTATTCTTTCGGGTTTGACCGAACTGCACAAGCAGAGTATCGACATTTCGACCGTCAGAGAATTTATCGAGTATCCCGAACCGTTTGCGCTCGACGAGGGTGAGCATATAGTTCCCGACGCAAAAGAAAAATATGAAATTAAACTCGAAGATGTTTCGTTCCGCTATGACGGTTGTTCGGAAAATGTTCTCGAAAATATAAATTTAACGCTTCATCCCGGTGAAAAACTTGCCGTCGTCGGTTTAAACGGCGCGGGAAAGACCACTCTCGTAAAACTTATCTGCGGTTTTTACGACCTGACCGAGGGACGGGTTCTGCTGAACGGAAAAGATATTCGCGAATATAACAGACGCGATTACTATACGCTGTTCTCCGCCGTGTTTCAGGAATTTTCGGTATTGCCCGCCACTATCGCGGCGAATGTTGCGCAGACGGAAACGGATATTGATTATGCCCGAGTTGCGGATTGCATAGAGCGTGCTGGACTGACTCAAAAGATTTCATCTCTCCCGAACGGGGTCGAAAGTCTTCTGAACAGGGATATTTACGAAGATGCGGTAGATCTCTCGGGCGGCGAAATGCAGCGTCTTATGTTGGCGCGCGCACTTTACAAAGATTCGCCCGTGATATTGCTTGACGAACCGACCGCCGCGCTTGACCCGATATCGGAGCGGGAACTTTATGAAAAATACAACGAAATGACGCTCGGAAGATCTTCCGTTTACATATCGCACAGACTTGCGTCAACGCGCTTTTGCGACCGAATAATTCTTGTCGAAAACAAAGGTATCGCGGAGCAGGGAACGCACGCGGAATTGCTCGCAAAAGGCGGGCGGTATGCCGAATTGTTCGAGGTTCAGAGCAAATATTATCGGAAAGGGGACGAATGCAATGAAAAACCCGAATAAGATTTCTTTCGCCGAATCTTTCAGGTTGAGCGCAAAAACGTTTCGGCTGTTGTTTCGGGAATATCCGCAAATGTACCTTTCGCGCATAGTTTTTGTTGCATGGGAGGCTCTGACGCCGTATGTCGGAATCTATATTTCCGCTCTGCTTATCGGAGAAATAGCCTCTTCCCGTGACCCGAAAAGGCTGACCGTGCTTGCCGTTGCCGCGCTTATTGCCGCTGCTTTGACGGCGCTCGGGACTGCTCTTCTGAAAATGTGGAAAGACAATTCGAACACCTGCGATTACACAAAAATAAGCAAGTTATATACGGAAAAATTCCTCAATATGGATTTTGTGTCCGTGGACGACCCGAAAACGCATGAACTGTATTCGGAAATAATGCAGCTTATAAACGGCAATGGGTGGGGACTGCCGAGCGTTGTATGGCAGACCGAAAGTCTTGCGTCGGCTGTCGCAACGCTGTTCGGCGGCGTAGTGCTGACGGTTTCTTTGTTTGCACAAAAAGTACCGAGCGGCAATGCTCTTTCGGTGTTGAACAATCCCGTTTGTATTATCGCTCTTATCGGAGTAATGCTTGCCGCAACGCTTACCGCGCCCGCACTTATGACAAAAGCAAATTCGTATTACTCGCAAAACTCCGATACGCACAATCTTGTTAACAGGCTGTTCGGTTATTACGGTTTTTGCGGCGATGAAAAAAATATCGCTTCCGATATGCGAATTTACCGTCAGGATAAGATAAGTTCGCTGCATATAGGCGACAAAACCATGGCATTCGGCTCGCAGGGCTTTTTTGCAAAGTTAAGTAAGGGAAAAGTCGGCGCGCTCGTTGCTTCATCATCCGCCGTTTCCGCCGTGTTTATCGGTATTGCATATCTCTATGTTTGTCTTAAAGCTCTCGGCGGCGCGTTCGGCGTCGGCAGCGTTGCGCAGTATGTTGCGGCGCTGACAAAGATGTCGGGCGGGCTCTCAAAACTTGTCAAGGGGCTCGGCGATATTAAAAACAATGCTCCCGCACTGAAAAAGAGCATGACGTTTTTTGAGATACCCAACGATATGGCGAGCGGAACCGAACCCGTCGAAAAGAATAAAGACAACGAATATGTCATTGAGTTTCGGAACGTGTCTTTCAAATATCCCGCAAGCGGCGAATATGCGCTTAAAGACGTCAATATTAAATTCCGCGCGGGCGAAAAACTTGCGGTTGTCGGACGGAACGGAAGCGGAAAAACGACGTTTATAAAATTGCTTTGCCGCCTTTATGACCCGACAGAGGGCACGATACTGCTGAACGGCAAAGATATAAGAGATTACGATTATTCGGAATATCTCGGCATTTTCTCCGTTGTGTTCCAGGACTTCAAACTCTTTGCCTTCAAACTCGGAGACAATATTGCGGGCAAGAGTGATTATAACGCTTCTCTTGCCGATGAATGTCTTGAAAAAGCGGGCTTTGCGGACAGGCTGAAAACTCTTGAAAAAGGCGAAGAAACATATCTTTACAAAGAGTTTGAACGCGACGGTGTCGATCTTTCGGGCGGCGAAGCGCAGAAAGTCGCGCTTGCCCGTGCGCTTTACAAAAACGCCCCGTTTATCATTCTTGATGAGCCGACCGCGGCGCTTGACCCCGTTGCGGAGTCGGAAATATATTCAAACTTCAATTCCATTGTGGGCGACAAGACCGCCGTATATATCAGTCACCGCCTTTCGTCCTGCCGTTTCTGCGACGATATTGCGGTGTTCGACGGCGGCAGGCTTGTTCAGCGCGGAGACCATGATTCTCTCGTCTCAGACGAAAACGGCGTTTATCATGCTCTGTGGAACGCGCAGGCTCAGTATTATACTGCATAAGCGGACAAAAAGAACATGATTTCTCATGTCCCCAAGTTATGGCTTTTATGCTTATTCTCTTGCTCATATATGGGTTGTAAATAACCCGAAAAATATCTCCGTGAGGCTCAGCCCACGGAGATATTTTTCAGTTAAGTCTGTATATCATAAAGTTCAGGTACCCCGCAAATGCGACCCATAAAGCATAAGGAACAAGAAGCAGCGCCGAAACAAAGGAAATATTCGAGAACAGGTATATCGTTACGATTATCAACAGCCACAGAACGATAAGCCATATAAAAGCGAAAAGATACGCGCCCGCATTAAAGAATATGAGCGTCCACGCAAAATTGAAAGCGAGTTGAACGCCGTAAACGATAAGTGCGGTCTTTTTTTGCTTTTCATCGGCTTTTCCCACCGCGACAAGGTAGGACGCGACGCCCATCATCAGAAACAGAATCGTCCATACAACGGGAAACAGCCATGACGGCGGCGCAAGTGCGGGCTTTTGAAGGCTGTCGAATCTTTCCATCGCCCCGCCCGACAGCCATGCCGAAAGCCCGCCGACGGCAAGCGGCACGGCAAGAGAAATTATGAGTTTTTTCCAATTTATTTTCATTATGATCACCCGTAACTATTTTATATCGCCCGTGGTTTTATTATTCCTCGGGATGAGTATACCAAAAGAATTATCTTCGGATATATACTTTTTTCGGTTGTTTTTTCTCTTTTGTCTGTACACCCCGTTTTCTTAAAAAGCAAAATCGAACCGAACTTTTGCGGCATTGATTGACTTTTTCCGTTCGGTATGTTATTGTTTTATTATATATAATAGATACAGATATTATGAAAAATATATCGGAGGATCGAAAAATGATCTACGACTACGGAAAAGGAACAGAAAAAAACTTCATTGTCGCAGCCGACGAATTTGGGCAGGACAAGGGCTTTTTGCAGAAGTACGAGCCGGTCATGTGCATAGGCAACGGGTATATGTGTATGCGCGCCGCGACGGAAGAAGAATATCCCGGACAACTTCGTTCAACGCTTGTTGCGGGTACATTCGACCGTTACAATGAAGAACCGACGGAGCTTCCGTTTATCGCAGACGTTTCACCCGTTGATATTTATGTTGACGGCAAAAAACTCGATTTGCGCAAGGGCGTTCTTTCGAACTATTTTGTTTCTATAAATCTTAAAAACGGACTGCTTACCCGTTCTTTTGATTGGACAGCCCCGAACGGCAAACAGATCCGTTTTGAGTCGGAGCGTATGATCTCTCTTGCACAACTGCATATTTATTCTGCAAAACTCCGCGTGACCGCTGTTTCCGACGCACATATCGCCGTTGCAAGCGGACTGAATACAAAGACGGTCGCAGCGCCCCATTGCGAGAAAAAATCTCTGCTTGCAAAAGACTATATTCAGGTAGTTCAGACTACCCGTCAGAGCGGAATTGACATCGTTGCGACGGTAGTCAATGTCTGCGACGCCGAAAAAACAACGAAAAAAGGCAGAACGCACGCCGAGGATATTTTTGAAAAGGATCTGCGTGCGGGACAGTCTCTGACGCTTCAAAAGTTCGCTTCCGTTTATACCATGCGCGATAAGACTTCCGAGGGACTTACTCTTCGCAAGTTGAAGACCGTGGGCAGAAAAGCCGCGCAAAAAGCCGCAGAAAAGGGCTTTGATGAGCTGCTGAAAGCGTCCGCTTCCGCTTGGAAGAAGAGAGTTTGGAGCAATATGGACGCCGTTATAGACTGCAAGCACGGCTTTGACCAACTTGCTTACAGATTCGCGGTTTATCATCTGACGGTTATGACACCCGCGCACGATGACAGAATGAACATCGGAGCAAAAGGACTTTCGGGACCCGGTTACAGCGGACACGCATTTTGGGACACCGAGATATATATGCTTCCCGCATTTGTATTCGCAAGACCCGACGTTGCAAGAATCCTGCTGATCTCCCGTTGGCACGGACTTGCGGGCGCGCACAAAAAGGCAAAGGACAACGGCTACGAGGGCGCAATGTTCCCGTGGGAAGCGGCGTGGATAGACAACGATGAAGAAACTCCGGGCTGGGCGCTTTCCGGCAAACTCGAACACCATATAACGGCGGACATCGCTTATGCGGTTCATCTGTATTATTCCGTAACGGGCGATGAAGACTTCATGGAAAAATACGGCTATGAACTTCTGTTCGACACCGCAAAGTATTGGGTCTCCCGCTTCGATTACAACAAAGAACTCGACAGATACGATATAAACAATGTCATCGGTCCCGACGAGTATCACGAGGGCGTCAATAACAACGCATATACGAACTATCTGGCGAACCTCAACCTCGAACTTGCGGTCGAGTATTATGAAAAACTGAAAAAATCGTCGCCCGAACTTTTCGCGGCGCTTTCCGAAAAACTCGGACTTGACAAGGTTTATGCCGAGTGGACAACGAAAGGCAAGAAACTTTATCTGCCCAAGATAAACAAGGACGGACTTCTGCCGCAGGACGACAAGTTCCTTTCTCTTGAAGATGTCGATCTGACGGGCTTCAAGAACGGTACAGAGCCGTTCCCCAATGTTGCCGTATGCAACACTCAGATAACCAAACAGGCAGACGTGACGGCGCTTTTCCTGTTGCTTGAAGACCTGTTCACTCCCGAAGAAAAAGTACACAACCTCGAATATTACGAAAAACGCTGTGCGCACACGTCGTCTTTGAGCCTTTCGACCTACGCGACGCTTGCCGCAGACATCAATCTTTCCGATTATTCGTATTCGCTCTTTGAAAAAGCGTGCCGCATAGACCTTGGCGATAAAGATATGGGTTCGAGTGTTGCGGGACTTCATGCGGCTTCGCTCGGCGGAATATGGCAATGCGTTGTTTTCGGCTATCTCGGCGTTCGCCTTTACGGTCAGAAACTCCGTATTCAGCCCAATTTGCCCAAAACGTGGAAGAAAGTCAGAACAAAGATATATTGGCACGGCTGTCATCTTGAAATATGCGCCGACAAAAAGACCGTCACCGTGAAAAAACTCGGCGGAGACGGCGATGTATCTTTCCTCTGCGGCGGTAAAGACTATTCGGTGAAAGACGTATTGACCGTCGAATACCGATAAGGAGATTTTGCAATGCAACCCAAAGCGTTTATTTTTGATCTCGACGGCGTTCTGACGAGCACCGACAAATACCATTTTCTTGCATGGAAGCAACTCGCGGACAGATTGGGGCTCGACTTTACCGAGACCGTCAACGAAAAACTCAAAGGCGTTGACAGATTGACGTCGCTTGAAATAATCCTTGCTCACAACGGCGTTTCGGACAAGTTTTCCGACGCCGAAAAAGCCGCTCTCGCAAACGAAAAGAATGAGCATTACAAAACACTTATTCTCAAAATGACGAAAGCGGATATTCTTCCCGGAATAGAGGATTTTCTCGCCGTTCTCCGCGAAAAAGGAATAAAAACGGGCGTAGCGTCCGTTTCCAAAAACGCAGAGACCGTGCTTTCCGTGCTGAATATCAAGAACAGGTTTGACTATATTGCGGACGCCGCAAAAGTCACGAAACCGAAGCCCGACCCCGAAATTTTTGCTCTTTGCGCCTCCGAACTCGGATTTGAGGGCAATGACTGCGTCGGCGTGGAGGACGCTCAAAGCGGTATCGAGGCGATAACCGCCGCAGGAATGTTCTCGGTGGGAATAGGCGTCGAAGTCACAAGTGTTCATCCTCGGCTCGAACTCGGTTCGACAGCCGAACTCGATTTTGAAAAAATCTGTGAAGCGTATACGGCGTGGATGAACTCTCAATGAGCGGTTTCTCCGCCGCATTCGGGAGAATTTTCAGGGACAACGGACTTGAAGATTTTCTTGAATGCTCCGAAAAATTCGAATTTCTTTACGGCAAACTTATCGAGGCAAACAGCCGTGTAAACATAACCGCGATAACGGACAGAGACGAAGTTATAGTCAAACATTTCGCCGACTGTGTCCGCGTCGCGGAGTATATCCCGCAAAATGCCGATGTCGTTGACATCGGCTGCGGTGGGGGATTTCCGACGTTGCCTCTTGCCATAGTTCGCCCCGATATAAAAATTTTCGCGGTCGATTCCGTTGCGAAAAAACTTGTTTTCGTGGACGGCGTTTCCCGCGATCTCGGGCTTTCCGTCACCGTCGCCGCCGCCCGTGCGGAGGAACTCGGACATGATGAAGAACTGCGCGAAAAGTTTGATGTCTGCGTTTCTCGGGCGGTCGCAAGGCTCGACGGTCTTTCCGAACTGTGTCTTCCGCTTGTCAAAGTCGGGGGCGCTTTTGTTGCCATGAAAGGCAGCGACGGACTTGCGGAACTGCGCGAAGCGGAAAATGCAGTCCGCATTCTCGGAGGTACGCCGTCCGCATCTGACAATTTCCGACTTTCGGACGGGAGCGAACGGTACATATTCCGAATTGAAAAAACGTCTGTTACTCCCGAAAAATATCCGAGAAAATATAACAAAATCAAAAAGGAGCCGTTAAAGTGAAAACAGGCGAAAAAGTTAAAAAGTTGGCTCTTAGCGGCGTTTTATGCGCTCTCGGCGTGGTCGTTATGCTGTTCGGCGGTGTCATTCCCATCGCCGTTTACTGCTGTCCCGCTCTTGCCGCGATGCTGCTCGTTCCGATAGACTGCGAATGCGGAACAAAATACGGCTTTTTCCCCTTTTCCCCCGGCGCCCGCAGAGTTGCGA
>OGTB01000187.1_pt1 | contig 53737 bp, 46 predicted proteins | sample 1553611 | NCBI WGS metagenome assembly OGTB01 (sample SAMEA2580032, study PRJEB22360) | human gut metagenome | biome: human gut; feature: human-associated habitat; material: faeces | place: Denmark | collected 2008/2010 | reverse complement strand
TGTTCGTTGTCCCCAACCACCTTGTCGGTCAGTGGGCTTCCGAGTATCTGCGGCTGTATCCGAGCGCCAATATTCTTGTGACACGGAAGCAGGATTTTGAAACGGGAAACCGCAAAAAGTTCTGTTCCCGCATTGCCACAGGCGATTACGATGCGGTCATCATCGGGCATAGTCAATTTGAAAAAATCCCGATGAGTATTGAACGGCAACGGGAACAGCTCGAACGGCAGCTCGATGACATTGAGCGTGGGATTGACGATGTGAAGGCAAGCAAGGGCGAACAGTTCACGGTCAAGCAGCTTATGAAAACCCGAAAAGGGATAAAGACAAAGCTCGACAAGCTCAACGATACCAAGCGCAAAGATACGGTAATCGACTTTGAACAGCTCGGTATTGACAGGCTCTTTATTGACGAGAGCCATTTTTATAAAAACTTGTACCTCTACACCAAAATGCGGAATGTCGGCGGCATTGCCCAGACCGAAGCCCAAAAATCAAGCGACCTGTTTCTAAAATGCCGTTATCTGGACGAAATCACAGGCAACCGAGGGACGATATTCGCAACGGGTACACCTATCAGCAATTCGATGGTAGAACTGTATTCCGTTCAGCGATACTTGCAGTACGATACTTTGCTAAGAAACGGCTTGCAGCATTTTGACAGTTGGGCTTCAACCTTCGGAGAAACCGTGACGGCTCTGGAGCTTGCCCCAGAGGGTACAAACTACCGAGCAAAGACACGCTTTGCCAAGTTCTTTAATCTGCCAGAGCTGATGCTGATGTTTCGTGAGGTGGCGGATATACAGACCGCCGATATGTTAAAGCTCCCCGTGCCGAAAGTAAATTACCACAATATCAAGACCAAGCCGAGCGAGATACAAAGCGAAATGGTAGCTTCTCTTGCAAAACGGGCTGAGAAAGTCAGGGCGAGGCTTGTAGAGTCGAATGTGGATAATATGCTCAAAATCACGAATGACGGGCGCAAGCTGGCTCTCGACCAGAGAATGATTGACCCGATGCTGCCCGACGACCCGAATAGCAAGGTCAACGCCTGCATCGACAATGTGTACCGTATCTGGGAGGATTACGCCGATACAAAAGCTACGCAGCTTGTATTCTGCGACCTTTCCACCCCGAAGAATGACGGCACTTTCAATGTCTATGACGATATGCGTGAGAAGCTGATTGCCCGTGGCATTCCCGCCGAGCAGATACGGTTTATTCACGAAGCAACTACGGACGCACAGAAAAAAGAGCTGTTCGCAAAGGTACGAAGCGGCGAAGTCCGTGTATTGTTAGGCTCTACTCAAAAAATGGGCGCAGGCACGAATGTTCAGAATAGGCTTATCGCCATTCACAATCTGGACTGTCCGTGGCGACCAAGCGACCTTGAACAACGGCAAGGGCGGATTGAAAGACAAGGAAATATGTTCCCAGAGGTTGAGGTTTACCGCTATGTAACCGAGCAGACCTTTGACGCTTATCTCTATCAGTTGGTAGAAAGCAAACAGAAATTCATATCCCAGATAATGACGAGCAAAAGCCCTGTCCGTTCTGCCGAAGATGTGGACGAGGTTGCTTTGTCCTTTGCGGAGGTCAAAATGCTTGCCACAGGCGACGAGCGTTTCAAGGAAAAGATGGATTTGGATATTCAGGTATCCAAGCTCAAGGTGCTGAAACAGAGTTATCTGTCCGAGCGTTACGACCTTGAGGACAGGATACTCAAACACTTCCCTCAGACGATTACGGAGTATGAACAGCGTATTGTCTGCTATGAAGCAGACACAGCTCTTGCCGAGCAGCACAAGCCGCAGGGCGAGGAAAAGTTCTGTCCGATGACCCTGCGTGGTATCCGCTATGCCGAAAAAGCCGCCGCAGGCGAAATGCTCCTTGCGATTTGCAAGGAATATCCCTTGTCCGCACCTACTGAAATCGGCTCCTACCGTGGCTTCAAAATGGAGGTTTTCTATGATACGGTGGGGACGCATTACTGCCTTAACCTCTGCGGGAAAGCAAAGTACAAGGTAGAATTAGGCTCTGACCCTCTGGGAAACCTGACCCGAATTGAAAACGAGCTTGCCAAGCTCCCCGCACGGTTGGAAGCCGCACAGATTAAACTGGCAGAAACTATCGAACAGCTTGAAAACGCAAAGGTCGAGGTACAAAAGCCCTTTGCCTTTGAGGAGGAACTGAAAGAAAAATCGGAACGGCTGAACGCTCTCAATATCGAGCTTAATCTGGATAAGAAAGACCCTGCCGTGCTTGACGCAGAGCCAGAACAAGCCGAGGAACAGCCCGAAAGAAAATGTGCAAATCGTGAGCGATAAAGGAATTTGCAGATTTGTATTGCCTTATTTGGGGCGGTATAATAGGGCTGTGAAATGAAAATCGGAGTCTGCAAATAAAAAGTCAAGCCCAAATTGAATAGAAAGATCAATCGGGACTTGAGTAAAAAAGGGTATGACAAAGCTGCCGGTGAACAACTTGGCCCATCAGCTGAGAGGTATCCGCAAGTAGATTACTCGATTGTTTCGCTGGGTTTGGCAGACTCGTCCAGCTTTGCCATGCATTCCTTCACACGGGCGTAGTAGATGCGCAAAAATTTGTTGGAGCCGGCTGTCATGTAGACATAGTACGGCTTGCCCTCGGAGCGTTTTTTGTTGAGAAACTGGTATACGGGTTCATCCTGCGGTGCCAGGCGCAGATAGATCGTCATGATTTGAAAGAGTGTTTTGCGCAAATGTGGAGAGCCGCGTTTTGTAGCCGCTTTGCTGTTACCGACATTCTTGCCGGAGTCATCCACTGCCGGGTCAACACCGGCAAAGCCGACGAGGGAGCTGCGGCGGGGAAAGTTGCGAATATCGCCGATCTCCGCTATAAGCTGCGCGGCAGTTGTGTCGCCCACGCCATACATGGCGTGAACGGTTTCGTACTCCGGCAGTTCCTTTGCAAGACGAGTCATCTCGCCGCGCACAACGGCAATCAACTCGTTCATCGCAGTCAACTCCTTGGCAGCCGTCTGGATCAGCAACTTCGTGTTGTTGTTTTTCGGCAGTGTGACGATATGACCGAGGCTCTCGAAATAGAGGTCAGATGCTTTTGCCGCGGAGAAGTTGTATCCCATGCGCTTGCACCACTTCTGGTAGCGATTTGTGAATGCATTTTCACTAACCATACTGATGCACTCACAATGCCAAAAGGTCGTGACAAAGTCCACCCACTTCTCATGACCGTCTGCTCTCTGAGGGCTTTTGAACAACTCGTTGACTCCCGGGAACACCTTGTCGGTCAGTGAAATAAGATTGCTCTGTAGTGCCACACAGGACTTCATGTAGAGATTGTATTGACGGCTAAATATCTTTAGTTGTTGTCTTAAAGCATCCATAGGAGTATATTCGCGCAATTCAGTCCAGCGGTCAAGTGCGAATCGCGCAATTTTCAGAGCATCTTTTCGGTCATTCTTGACCTTGCGGACAGTACCGCTTGTGCAATATCCATGAATGGCGATTGGATTGATGACGGAAACGAATATCCCGTGATTATGCAGTTCCCTGGCAACCGGTTCGTGGTATCGTCCTGTTGCCTCCATGACAACGCGCGTATCTTCACCGAGTGCGAGGATCTGATACGCCAAACGCTCCAGACTGACTGCATTGTGCATGACATCGATGGGTGTCTGGACTACCTCACCCATAGGGCGGAGAATTGCCACCGTGCTCCTGCCCTTGGAAACATCGATACCGACTGCGTTCATTTGCTGTACCTCCTGATGTTGAAATTCATGGCGACCGCTTTTACTCATTGCCTGTTCAATCTCCTGCGGTATGACACGAACGCACCGAAACGGTGGCTCAACCTGCTTAAATCGAATGCTGCGAATGAGAGAGGCGGCTGACTGACTCCCATGCGGGCGTGCTGGCCCAAGGTGAAACGATGTCAGACCATTTACTCTCGCATTCTAACAGCTTCGGCTTTGAGATGGAAATAGACACGGCTGGCTGCCGTGCCTATAACCGTAACTATATTGTAGGAGGTGGTTAGATGGCAAAAGACTTGAGCTTCAGCACATTTCTCGATGAATACGATGCTGATTTTTTCGATTATCTCAGCAAAACAAGTGCCGCTTGTCATTCCGACAAAAGGTATAAAGAGCTGACGGAGCAGATAAAAATGCTCTACGAACAGCACCCCAATGTGAAAGCCGTCCTTGATGTAGACAGACCTTGCGAACTGTCCGAGGAGGATTGCGCCGCTTTGGTCGAGGTGCTGAAATACAAAAACGAGATGGCAGGTTTAGGGCTGAAAGAGGTTTATTTCAAAGGCTGTATGGATTGCGTCGGCTATCTTAAAAAACTGAATATGCTCTAATCCGTTGCGGCATTAGCGTGAAGCTGATGCCGCTTTTACATAGCCGAGAGGTTTTCCTTGTGAAAATCCCTCGGCTTTTTCTATTTCTGGAGGTGATTTTATTGAATGAGAAGTAACAGACCCTATGTGCAGCTTGACCCTGCCGTGATTGAGCAGGCACGGCAAATGAACTTGCTGTCCTATCTGCAACGGTATGAGCCGAACAACCTGAAGCGTGTGGCAGGCAATGTGTATTGCACCAAAGAACACGACAGCTTGAAGATTTCCAACGGCAAATGGTATTGGTGGTCGAGAGGTTTCGGCGGCGTTTCCGCCCTTGATTATCTCATTAAGGTTAAGGAGTACAGCTTTGTGGAAGCCGTAGAACTGCTTACGGGCATCACGGCGGACTGGAAGCCGCCGCCCGTCCCTGCTCCCAAAGATGAGCCGAAAGAGCTGCTCCTGCCGCCGAAAAACAAGGACTGCAACCGAGTGACCGAGTACCTTTTCGGGCGTGGGATTGACCTTGCAATCATACAGGACTGTATTGCGGACGGCACGATTTTTGAAAGCTCTAAGTACCACAATGTCGTATTTATCGGCAAGGACGAAAGCGGAACGCCCAAGTACGCCGCCTACCGTGGCACGATAGGAAGCTCTTTTAAGGGGGACGCATCGGGCAGCGACAAGCGGTATTCGTTTCGGCTTCTGGCAGACAAACCGACTGATACCGTGCATTTATTTGAAGCCGCCATTGATTTGCTGTCCTACGCCACCTATCTAAAATGCGAGGGCAAGGACTACAAATCGGAAAACCTGCTCTCTCTTTCGGGTGTGTATCAGCCCAAGAAAGAGATTAAGGAAAGCAAAATCCCCATAGCCCTGACCACATTTTTGAAAGCAAATCCCCATATCAAGACTATTTTTCTGCATCTGGATAACGACAAAACGGGCAGGCTCTGTACCGCCGCCCTCAAAGAACTGTTGCAGAAAGACTACAAAATCGTTGATGAGCCGCCGCCTGTCGGTAAGGACTTCAACGATTTTTTATTGTCCTATCTGGGGATTGCAAGACCGATTTCAAGCCGTGAAAGGAGTGATGCCCGTTGATTGTCCGCAGATTTTGACTCAAAGAATACCCTGACAAACCAAAAAATTTAATGTTGAAAGCGAGGAAAAACCATTGAAAAAGTATGATGTAACCCTGACCGCCCACTATGAAAAGACCATCTCCGTTTGTGCGGAGAGCGCAGAACAGGCAAAGGCAAAGACTGAAATTATCCTGTTCGACACCGACCTTATCAACTTTGCCGATGAGGATTTTGTCTGCGGCGAAGCCAAAATCAACGAGTCTTGCGAGGACGGTGCTGAAGATACCGACGAAGAAGAAGCGAACGAGGACGAATGTTGTTCGGACTGTCCGTACTTCTGTCCCGTGTGCGGAGAATGTATGTGTGAGGACGAGTGCAACGAGTAATGTCTTACCAAGCACTGAATTTGGTTATCCAAATTCGCTTGTTAGGGGGCAACCCCTAATACCCCGTTAGACAGAAAGGAGTTTAAGAATGATTGAGTTTATATTTTTCATCATCGGCGTAATGCTCGGCGGTCTGACAGGTGTAGTGATTATGTGCTGCTTGCAGATAAACCGACTTACCGAGAGAGAGGAAGTGAAAAATGCGAAAACGAAATGTGCAGATACTTTTCCGCTTGACTGAGGAAGAAGCCGAACAGCTCTACTCTCTCGTTCAAAAATCAGGCTGCTCAAAAGAAGCGTTCCTGAGAGGAATGGTAAAAGGTTATCGGCTCTGCGAAAAGCCTGACCCAGAGTTTTATAAAATGATGCGTGAGCTGTCTGCCATCGGCAACCGTATCAATCAGCTTGCGGCAAAAGCCAACGCCCTGAACTTTGTGGACGCTCCGATGCTGAAAGAGGAAGCGCAAAGGTGGCACGAGTTTCAAATCGCTGTCCGAAAAAAATATCTGCTTCCAAGAAAAGCACCGTAATGGCAGTCTGCGAAATATGGGATGTGCGTGGCAGGCTCGACCACCCCATAGATTATGCGGAAAATCCCGAAAAGACAGCTAACCCCAAATACACCGAAGCGGATTTGCAGGCTATGGTCGATGTAATGGAATATGCCACCAACAAGGATAAGACCGAGCAGCGTTATTTTGTCACAGGCGTAAACTGCGACCCGACCACCGCCAGAGATGAAATGATGATTGCAAAAGCTGGGTGGAACGATGAAAGCGAGATTGTCTGCTATCACGGTTTCCAGAGCTTTAAGCACGGTGAGGTTACGCCAGAGCAGGCGCACGAGGTCGGTGTAAAACTTGCCCAAAAGATGTGGGGCGACAGATTTCAGGTTATCGTTGCCACTCACCTAAATACCGACTGTCTGCATAACCACTTTGTTGTAAACTCCATATCCTTTACGGACGGCAAGCATTACCACGACAACAAAGCAAACCTGCGGCTTTTGCGACAGCGTTCCGATGAGCTTTGCCGTGAATACGCCCTGTCCGTCATTGAACACCCAAGCGGAAAGAAAAAGCCATACGCTTTATATCAGGCTGAGAAAAACGGTATGCCCACGAGGGATAATGTTACACGGCAGGCGGTGGACGAAGCTATCAGCAAGTCATTCACGCTGAAAGACTTTGACCGCATTATGGCTGAAATGGGCTACCGTGTGAGCTTTGACCCAAACCGCAAATATTGGACGGTCATCGGTAAGGGGTGGAAACGCCCGAAGCGGCTGTATAAGCTCGGAGAAGAATATACCAACGAGAGGATTATGGAGCGTATCACAGAAAACTCCTACGCTGTGAAGTTCTCCAGATTTACCGAGCCACAAAGGACAGTCAAGGTGTTCCGTGTCAAAGGCTCCCTAACGGGGACTAAAAAAATCGGCGGATTGCGAGGGCTGTATCTGCACTACTGCTACAAGCTCGGTATCCTGCCTAAAAATAAAAAACAGAATTACGCAAGGCTTCATTATCTTTTGAAAGACGACTTAATGAAAATGGAAGCTATCACACAGGAAACAAGGCTGCTATGCCGTAATCGCATTGATACGGTAGAGCAGCTCTTGTCATATAAAGGCTCTTTGGAAACGGAAAAAACCAACCTGCTTCAAAAGCGCAAGGAACTTTATTCTATCTCCCGCAAAACAGGCGGCGAAGAAAAGGAAGCAATACGGTCACAGCTTTCCGATTTATCCAAACGCCTGAGCGTTATACGAAAGGAGGTCAGGCTGTGCGAGGGTATCGAAGCCCGTAACGCTGCTCTCAAAGAAAAGTTATCCACCATACGGGCAGATGAAGAACAACAACGAAAGGAGCTGATGACGAATGAATACAAGCGGCGAAGCGGCAGAACAAATCGTCCGAATGAGCTTGGAAGGATTTGAGGTCGCAGCCAAAATCACAGGCGCAGGTGCGAAGAACATTGCCGTTCTCCTCTATTCCATTCTGAAAGAGGAAAAGAAAACAAAGGGCAAAGCAAGGCTTACCAATATGCTCCGTTCTGGCAAGGAGCTGAAAGTCTTTACCGTAAAGAACGGCGACCTGAAAAAGTTTACGCAGGAAGCCAAAAAGTACGGCGTACTTTACTGCGTCCTTGCGGACAGAGGAAATAAAGACCCCAATGCGGAGGTCGATGTGCTTGCCCGTGCGGAGGACGCATCGAAAATCAGCCGCATTGCGGAACGCTTCAAATTGGCGTCGGAAACCACCGCTTCTATTGTGACCGAAACCGAGAAATCCAAAGATGAAAAAACAGGTCAGCCAGAGCCAGACATCGGCGTACAGGAAAAAGCCGAGAAAGACAAGCTGCTCGATGAGCTTATGGGTAAGCCTATCCAAAAGGAGGAAAATGCTCAAAACCCCTCATTGGCAAAGACCGAAAAATCCCCTCAGTCCGAGCCTATCTCAGAGCAGCCAAAGAAGTCCGCAGAGGGGGCTACTATGACTAAGGACGAAAAACCGTCCGTCAGAGAGGAACTGCGGAAAATCAAGGAGAGCCGAAAGGAACAGGAAGCGGATACTTCTTCTGCCCTGGACAAAAGCTCTGCTTCTGACAGGGCGAAGAAGCAACCCGCAGGCAAGACCGAGCATAAGCAGCCCCAGAGAAAGAAAAAGAAACCCAAATCTAAAGAAACGAGGTAAAACAGAATGAGCATTTATGATGTGTTTAACGGCGGCAGCAAACCGTTTGATAAAGCGGAATGGGCTGCTCAGAAGCAGGCGCAGCGCAAGGAAGCCTATGAGCTGATTGACAACACCTGTGCCGAAATGATGACAAGCGGCGACAGCTTCCGTCAGTATCTTGATGTGCAAGGGCGTTTTGACCGTTATTCGGTTGCAAACGCTATTTTGGTATCAGCGCAGATGCCCGAAGCAACACAGCTTAAAGACTACAACACTTGGAAACAGAGCCGTGTCTATGTGAACAAGGACGCGCAGAAAGTTGTTATCCTTGAGCCGAGTAAGGGATATACCCGTGAGGACGGTACAAAAGGTATTTCCTATAATACCAAAGTTGTCTATGACATTTCCGAAACATCGGCAAAAGAGAGAATGCAGGCACAAGAGCCGAAATCTATGCGGGAGCTTGTATCGGCGCTGATTGACGCAAGCCCTGTGCCTTGCGTTCCCGTTGATGAGTTGGAGCTGCCTGCCTACTATGACAGCTCTCAGCAGACTATCTTTGTCAAAAAGGGACTTTCTGAAGAAGTGCTGTTTATCACTATGGCAAAGGAAGTATCTGCGGCGGTCTATGACTTCAAGTACAATGAGAGCCGTGACACTTCCGATTTCAAATCCTTTTGCGTTGCCTATATGGTAAGCTCCCGTTACGGCGTGGATACCAAAGGCTTTGATTTTTCCCGACTTCCCAGAGAGTATGACGGAATGGATACGCAGGTGTTCAAGGGAGAGCTTGGTACAATGCGTGATGTTCTGGGCGAAGTCCAGAGCGATATGTATAAGAGTATGGAGAAAAACAAGCCTGCAAGGAACAAAGAGCAGGAACGCTAATCGGAGGTGCAGCTTATGAAAGAAGAACGATACCATATCGCACTTGACAAGTACGATAAAAATATCGTTATCAATGCGCTCAATACCCTGCGGACACGGCAGATACAGGAGGAACGCCCCACCGAGCCTGTTGACGAGCTGATTGACAAGGTAGCCAACGCACCAACGAAAAAAATACGAGTCGTGCATTGCAGGTGCAATGAGGAACGATGATAAAAAGACGGGCTTAATCCTTTCTGTCTGCGGTATAGTTCCTGTTATATGGCTTGCTCTGTTGACAGCACCCTATGTGGGTGGTGGTCTGGTTGAAATAATCCGAGGTCTGCCCGTAGCATTAGGCAATCCGCTTGAAATAACGGTGTGTGAGGACAGCATAAAAACTGTTCTTATTTTTTTGCTTGCCTACGCTATGGGCATCGGCATTTATTTCTCCACACGCAGGAACTATCGCAGGCGGGAGGAGCACGGCTCGGCTAAATGGGGCGATGCGGGTGCTTTGAACAAGAAATACCGTGACAAAGACCCGTCCGCAAATAAGCTGCTTACCCAGAATGTCCGCATAGGCTTAGACGGGAAAAAGCACCGCCGCAATCTGAATATTTTGGTCTGCGGCGGCTCTGGTGCGGGAAAAACAAGGTTTTTCTGTAAGCCGAACGCTATGCAATGCAATACCTCAATGGTAATTTTAGACCCGAAAGGCGAAATTGTCCGTGACATCGGCGGGCTGCTTGAAAAGAAAGGCTATGAGGTGCGTGTCCTTGACCTTATCAATATGCACCGCAGCCATTGTTACAACCCGTTTGTCTATCTCAGAAACGATAATGATGTGCAAAGGCTTGTAACCAATCTCTTTAAGGCGACCACGCCGAAAGGCTCACAGTCACAAGACCCGTTCTGGGACACGGCGGCAAGTATGTTACTTCTGGCTTTGGTGTTCTATCTGAAATATGAAGCTCCGCCCGATGAGCAAAACTTTCCGACGGTGATGGAGCTACTCCGTGCGGGAGAAGTGCGTGAGGACGATGACAGCTATGTAAGCCCTCTTGACGAGCTATTTGACCGTCTGGAAATGGTAAACCCAGAGCATATTGCCCTGAAGTATTACAGGGATTACCACTCAGGCTCGGCTAAGACCTTAAAGAGTATCCAAATTACCCTTGCCGCAAGGCTTGAAAAGTTCAACCTTGAAAGCCTTGCGGGGCTTACCACCACCGATGAGCTTGACCTGCCCTCTTTGGGCGAAAAGAAGGTTGCGCTGTTCGCTCTCATTCCCGACAACGATACGAGTTTCAATTTTCTTGTGAGTATCCTCTATACGCAGTTGTTTCAGCAGCTTTTCTATCTGGCAGACCATAAGTACGGAGGAAGCCTGCCCGTGCATTGCCATTTCATAATGGACGAGTTCGCCAATGTGAGCCTGCCTGATGACTTCGATAAGATTTTGAGCGTTATGCGTTCCAGAGGCGTGTCGGTCAGTATTATCCTGCAAAATCTGGCGCAGCTCAAAGCTCTTTTTGAAAAGCAATGGGAAAGCATTGTCGGCAACTGCGATACTTTTCTGTATTTGGGCGGCAACGAACAAAGCACCCACAAGTATGTGTCCGAACTACTCGGCAAGGAAACGATTGATACCAACACTTACGGAAAGAGCGAGGGTCGAAGCGGCAGCTACTCAACCAACTATCAAATATCTGGGCGTGAACTGATGACGCCCGATGAAGTGCGTATGCTTGATAACCGCTACGCACTTCTTTTCGTTCGTGGGGAACGCCCTGTAATGGACTTTAAGTACGACATTATGAAGCACCCCAATGTAAGGTTGACAACCGACGGAGGTAAACCGCCGTATATCCACGGTGAGCCGACACAGGCTGTCGCAACCCTTGTGTTTGACAGCGATATTCCGAAGAACGCCGTAAGCGTAAAAGCTGTCAGCACTTCCTATGAACTTCTCTCCAATGAGGACTTGGAAGAAATCTTTAATATCTAAAGGAGGATTTTTATTTATGAAACTTTTTAAGAAAAACGAAAGCAAGGAAACCGTAAAGCTGCCGATGTCTGGCAAGGTAAAAAAGGGCTTCCGCTTTTACTGTGTGGCAGTTATGGCAACGGCTTTGGTAGTCGGCACATCTGTGACCGCCTTTGCAGCAAGCGACCCTCTTACCGTAGTCAATAATCTGTCCGACTTTATTTTCGGTCTAATTCGTGCCGTCGGTATGATTTTGCTTGGCTTTGGTATTGTGCAGATTGGTCTGTCCCTTAAATCCCACGACCCGTCCCAGAGAGCTAACGGCTTCTTGACCCTTGCAGGCGGCGTTGTCATTACTTTTGCAAAAGAAATCCTTACCCTCATTACAGGCTGATGAGGAACTGACACAAGACAAGATAACGGGAGCAGATCCGCTTTGCGGATTTACTCCCGTTATCCAATTATCTAAGGAGGTGGTCAAATGTCGGATAATTGGATTGTGCAAAACTTGGAGAACGCACTCAAGACTTGGAACGATAAGCTATCGGAAATATGGCAGCTCATTACCCAATCTCCAGAACAGTTCAAAGGCGGGTCGATTTGGAATGTCATTGTAGATATTCACGGCGCAGTACAGGCTATCGGACTTGCCTTGCTCGTGCTGTTTTTTGTAATCGGTGTAATGAAAACCTGCGGCAGCTTTGCCGAGGTTAAAAAGCCCGAACACGCTCTGAAGCTGTTTATTCGCTTTGCCCTTGCAAAAGGTGTTGTGACCTATGGTTTGGAACTGATGATGGCTCTGTTCAACATTGTGCAGGGTTTAATATCAACCATTATGAACGCCGCAGGTTTCGGCTCGGCTGCACAGACGGTATTGCCGCAGGAGATTGTTACGGCTGTTGAGGACTGCGGCTTTTTTGAGAGTATTCCATTGTGGGCTGTTACGCTCATCGGTGGGCTTTTCATCACGATATTGTCATTTATTATGATTATGTCGGTGTACGGAAGATTTTTTCGCCTGTATCTCTATACCGCAATCGCTCCCGTCCCTCTTTCCACTTTTGCGGGAGAGCCGAGCCAGAGTGTCGGCAAGAGTTTTATCAAGAGCTATGCCGCCGTGTGTCTGGAGGGCGCAATCATTGTGCTTGCCTGTATCATCTTCTCACTCTTTGCGGCTTCGCCCCCTGCTGTTGACCCGAACGCTGCGGCGGTATCTATGGTGTGGAGCTATATCGGTGAGTTAGTATTTAATATGCTCGTCTTGGTCGGTGCCGTCAAAATGGCAGACCGTGTTGTAAGAGAAATGATGGGCTTATAAGGAGGAAGCGATGAAACGGTTTTATGTTTTTAAGGACGGAGTACAGCAAGGAAGCACCGCTACAAAGGAAAGTGCTGTTGAACTTATCCATCAGTATCAGGAAAAGGAAACGCATCCGTTTCTAAAAGCGGAGTTCAGTATTATTGCGGGTGAAGAAGAATATATCCCATATCTGTCCCGCAAAAAGCAGTCCAGACAAAAAAGCGGTATGGAACGATAAGGAGGTGTAACTTTTGGAAGTCAAGATAAATAAGGAAATCCGCAATTACACGGAGAGTATGTTTTTTGGACTGTCGCTGCGGCAGTTCATTTTTTCTTTGCTTGCCTGCGGTGTAGCGGTAGGGCTGTATTTTATTCTCCGTCCGTATTTCGGAATAGAAACGCTTAGTTGGGTATGTATTCTCGGAGCTGCGCCCTTTGCGGTAATGGGCTTTGTCAAGTACAACGGTATGACCGCAGAGCAATTTGTATGGGCGTGGATTAAATCGGAGTTTTTGATGCCGAAAAAGCTGATGTTTAACCCCGACAATCTCTACTATGAAACGCTGAAAACCACAATTCAAAACCACGAAAAAGGCGTTTGCCCCGTGACGAAAAAATCAAGAAAAGCAAAACGCAGCAAGGAGGTAAAGAATGCTGAAAACTCTTAAAACTCTGTTTAAGCAGGATAAGGAAAAGTTTGTCGTTCCCAAATCGGTGCAGGCGATTATCCCGATTAAGACTATCTGGGAGGACGGCATTTTTCTTGTCGGCAGTAACAAATATGCAAAGACCTTTAAGTTTGAGGATATAAACTATTCCGTGGCAAGCCGTGAGGATAAAGAAGCGATGTTCCTCGAATACTCGGAGCTTCTCAATTCTCTCGATAGCGGCGCAACCACAAAAATCACGGTCAACAACCGTAGGCTCAACAAGGTTGATTTTGAGCAGACCATTTTAATTCCTATGGCGGAGGACGGTCTGGATAAGTACCGCAAGGAGTACAACAAAATGCTGCTCGACAAAGCGACGGGAGCGAACTCTATCGTACAGGACAAGTATGTGACAATTTCCGTCTGCAAAAAGAATATCGAGGAAGCGAGGAATTATTTTGCCCGTGTGGGCGCAGACCTGATTTCCCATTTTGCACGGCTCGGCTCAAGATGCGTAGAGCTTGAAGCGGAAGAAAAGCTCCGCATTTTCCACGACTTCTACCGCACAGGCGAGGAAACTGCTTTTCATTTCGACCTGAAGCAGACAATGCGTAAAGGTCACGATTTTAAGGACTTTATCTGCCCCGATACCTTTGAGTTTGAAAAGGATTACTTCCGTATGGGCGACAGATATGGGCGTGTCATTTTCCTGCGTGAATATGCGGCATATATCAAAGACAGTATGGTGGCGGAGCTTTGCGAGCTTAACCGCAATATGATGATGTCCGTTGACATTATCCCCGTACCCACAGATGAAGCCGTGCGTGAAGTGGAAAACCGTCTTTTGGGTGTGGAAACCAACATCACGAACTGGCAGCGAAAGCAAAATCAGAACAACAATTTTTCGGCGGTCATTCCTTATGACCTTGAACAGCAGCGCAAGGAAAGCAAGGAGTTTTTGGACGATTTAACGACCCGTGACCAGAGAATGCTTTTTGCGGTTTTGACGATGGTGCATACGGCGGAAACAAAGGAACAGCTTGACAATGATACCGAAGCTCTCCTTACCACAGCCAGAAAGCACCTTTGTCAGTTTGCGGTGCTGAAATATCAGCAGATGGACGGGCTGAATACCGCCCTGCCGTTTGGTGTTCGCAGGATTGATGCGATGCGTACTCTTACAACGGAAAGCCTTGCGGTATTTATTCCTTTCAGAGTACAGGAAATCCATCACGAAAACGGCGTATATTACGGGCAAAACTCTATAAGCAAAAATATGATTATCGCAAACCGCCGCCATCTGCTCAACGGCAACTCTTTTATTCTCGGCGTATCTGGAGCAGGAAAATCCTTTACGGCAAAAGAAGAAATGGTAAATATCATTCTCACAGACCCGAATGCCGATGTCATTATCATCGACCCTGAACGGGAATATTCGCCGCTTGTAAAGGCTATGCAGGGCGAGGTTATTCATATTTCAGCAACGAGCGAAAACCATATCAACGCTATGGATATGAACTCCGATTACGGTGACGGTGCAAACCCTGTCATTTTGAAATCGGAGTTTATTTTGTCCCTCTGTGAGCAGCTCATCGGCGGCGCAAGTCTGGGTGCGAAACAAAAGTCAATCATTGACCGTTGTACGGCAAGCGTGTACCGCCACTATCAGCAGGGCAATTATCAGGGCGTACCGCCCACCTTGCAGGATTTCCGTGAGGAACTGCTAAAGCAGGACGAGCCAGAAGCGAAAGAAATCGCCCTTGCAATCGAGCTGTTTACAGACGGCTCTCTGAATACCTTTGCAAAGCATACCAATGTAGATACTCACAGCCGCCTTATCTGTTATGACATTCTGGATTTAGGCAAGCAGTTGCAGCCTATCGGTATGCTTGTCGTTCTTGACAGTATCTTAAACCGTATCACGCAGAACAGGGCGAAAGGCAGAAACACATTCATCTTCATTGACGAGATTTATCTGCTCTTTCAGCACGAATACTCGGCAAACTTCCTCTTTACCCTCTGGAAGCGTGTGCGGAAATACGGGGCGTACTGCACAGGTATTACCCAGAATGTGGACGACCTTTTGCAGAGCCATACGGCAAGGACGATGCTTGCAAACTCCGAGTTTATCATTATGCTCAATCAAGCGTCTACCGACAGGATTGAGCTTGCCAAGCTCCTGAATATCTCCGACCTTCAGATGAGCTATATCACGAATGTCGGCGCAGGACAGGGCTTGCTCAAAGTCGGAAGCTCCCTTGTACCTTTTATCAACAAGTTCCCACGCAACACAGAGCTTTACAAGCTGATGACAACCAAGTTCGGCGAGGTGTAAAATAAGGCTTGACGGTGTTCGTGTCGAATTTTGAGAAGTTCAAAAGAAAACTCGTGTAGTTTAATGTTAAAAATCAAGTAAAAATCATTGATATTTACATGAATATGTGCTATACTATGGTTGAGCCGTAAGGAGGGTCGCTATGTATAGAAAGATTATGAGCTTCTTAGAAGCGTGGAAAGAAAACGAACACCGTAAGCCTCTGATTTTGCAGGGAGCAAGACAGGTCGGAAAAACCTACTCGATTTTAGAGTTTGGGCGCAGCCACTATGAAAATGTGGCATACTTCAATTTTGAAACAAATCCAAAGCTGAACGAAACCTTTGAGGAAAATATCAGCCCTGATTATCTGATACCCATTTTATCGCACATCGCAGGTCAGACGATAGTAAAGGAAAAGACGCTGATAGTATTTGACGAGGTACAGCTTTGCGAACGGGCTTTGACTTCTCTGAAATACTTTTGTGAGGACGCTCCAGACTATCATATCGTAGCTCTCGGCAGCTTGCTCGGCGTGGCGGTAGGCAGGGCGAAATTCTCTTTCCCTGTGGGTAAGGTCGATATGAAAACCCTGTACCCTATGGATATGGAGGAATTTATGCTGGCTTTAGGTGAGGACGCTCTGGTAGCGCAGATTAAAAAGTGCTTTGAAACCGATACGCCGATGCCCTCTGCCCTGCACGATGCGGCAATGCTGCTTTACAGGCAGTATCTCGTTGTGGGCGGTATGCCTGAGTGCGTCTTGCAGTTCACGCAGACAAAGGATTATATCCTTGTGCGCCACACGCAGGACACCATACTGGCAAGCTATCTGAACGATATGAGCAAGTACAACAATGTGAACGAAATCAAGAAAACAAGGCTTGCCTATGACAACATTACGGTACAGCTCTCAAAAAAGAATACCCGTTTTCAGTATAAGCTGATAAAGAAAGGCGGCAGGGCTTCCGAGTTTGAAAACGCTATCGAATGGCTCTGTCTGTCTGGTATCGTTTCACAGGTGTATAAGGTGGAGCAAATCAAGAAGCCTTTGGAGAATTACCGTGATATTGATGCGTTCAAGATTTATGTTTCCGACTTGGGACTGCTCTGTGCAAAGAAAGACTTAGCGGCAAACGATGTCCTCTATATGGTTGAGGAGCTGAACGACTTTAAGGGCGGCATGACTGAAAACTATGTCGATGTGCAGCTTACTATAAACGGATATAAGACCTACTATTGGGAGTCCGAGCGTGGAGCTGAGATAGATTTTGTCATTCAGCGTGACGGTCAGCTTATCCCTATTGAAGTAAAGTCGGCTGACAACACCAGAGCAAAGAGTCTGAAGGTCTATATGGAAACCTATAAGCCTGCTTACGCCATCAAGCTCTCTGCAAAAAACTTCGGCTTTGAGGACAGTAAAAAGACCGTTCCACTCTACGCCGCATTTTGTATCTAATATTGAAACGAATAACACAATCGGTAACGCTCACCTTTACAGGGTGGGCGTTATTTTTATGCAGGCATCTTCTGTCATTCCAAAAGCAGAAGAAAATTTCAAGATAAGAAAGGACAAAAAGCCTATGAAAGATTATAAAAAATTCATCTGCCTTACTGCCGCCGTGTGCCTGTTAGGTGCGGCGGCTTTTTGCGGCTATCACATTTACGACCATTATGCCCACGAAGCCGAGCAGACCGAAGCCTTTGAGGAAATTGCCGCAATCGTGGAGCAGGCGCAGACAGAGGACAGTAACGCCCCAGAAGTCCCCTTGACTGAGGAAGAAAATGTCCTTGCAGAGTACGGCGGACTGTTTTTGAAAAACACGGATATGGTCGGCTGGCTTTCCATTGCAGGCACAACCGTCAATTACCCCGTGATGCAGACACCGAATGCGCCGAACTACTATCTGAAACGCAACTTTGATAAAGAATACAGCGACTTGGGAACGCCGTATATTCAGGAAAACTGCGACCTTGCAAGCAGCGATAACCTTGTCATTTACGGTCATCACATTAAGGGCGGCAAGATGTTCGGGGCTTTGGAGGATTACAAATCCCAGAGCTTTTATGAGGAACACAAGACCATTCAGTTTGATACCCTAACACAGCGTGGCGAATATGAGATTGTCGCTGTCTTTAAGACTGTGGCGTACAGCTCTCAGGGCTTCCGCTACTATGATTTTGTCGATGCGGAAAACGAGGACGAGTTTAACGCCTACATTGAAAAATGCAAGGAGCTTGCACTGTATGAAACAGGCGTAAACGCAGAATACGGCGACAGGCTCATCACGCTCTCCACCTGCGAATACTCGGCGCAGAACGGCAGGCTTGTGGTGGTCGCAAAAAAGACAGCTTGATTTTGACTGCAAATCTTCTGGGGAAGGAGGTTATCTATGGCTGATATAAAAACCAGAGATGCGGTCAAAGGAACAATTAAGACCATTGACAAGGCTGCGGTAGCTTCCGAGCGTATGAAGTCCGCATATTCCAAAATAAAGGACAAGGCGGAGCAGGGCTATTACGCTGATGAAAACTCCGCCACCGAATATGCTGCCGATAAGGTTTCGGCAGCTTCGGAGCGCATTACGAATGAGGGCGTTCATCAGTTCAACAAGCAGGGTCAAAAGGCGGTCAAAACCACAAAGGACAATATCGTTAAGGCAAAGGATAAACTATCCGATTTCAAGCAGAAACGAGCCGCTAAAGCCGCCGAAAAGCGTATGTCTGGAAACAGCATACAGACCTACCGCAATACCGTCAGCCGTTCCGCAGATAAGGCGGTCAAGGGCGCAAATCAGGCAGAAAAGACCATCAAGCAGACTGCCCGAAGCGGAAAAAAGACAATAAAAACAGCCGCCAGAGGTACGGTTAAAACTACGCAAAAATCCGTGAAAACCGCACAGGCGACCTCAAAGGCGGCGATAAAAACTGCCGAGCATACCGCTAAAGCGACACAGGCGGCGGCAAAGGCTTCCGTAAAAGCGGCTCAGAGAGCTGCACAGGCAGCAAGAGTCACGGCAAGGGCTGCGATTGCTGCTGTAAAAGCGGCGGTCAAAGCGACTGCGGCGGCAGTTAAGGCGATTATCGCAGGAACAAAGGCGCTGATTGCGGCGATTGCGGCGGGGGGGGGGTGACCTCCGGGATGCCGGAGGACGAAGGATCTGCGGTTGTTGTGATTTTGGTCATCTGCCTTATCGGTATGCTTGTAGGCTCGGTGTTCGGTATCTTCTTTGCGGGCGAGGACTCAGGCAGCGGAATGACGATGCAGACCGTGGTGAGGGAAATCAATACCGAATATGACAGCCGCCTTGATGAAATCAAAAACGAGAATGCCTATGATGTTCTGGAGATGTCGGGGAGCCGTGCCGTCTGGAAAGAGGTGCTTGCGGTTTACTCGGTCAAGACTACTACCGACCCAGACAACCCGCAGGAAGTGGCGACAATGGACGATAATAAAAAGCAGCTCCTGACTGACATCTTCTGGGAAATGAACGAAATCAGTTCCAGAACGGAAAGCAAGACCGAAACCGTGATAACCGAAACCGATGACGGTCACGGGAATATCGTCCAGACTGAAACCACCCAGACACGGACTTACCTGTATATCGCAGTCAGCCACAAAACCGCCGAGGAAATGGCAGACCAATACGGTTTTGATGATGAGCAACGGCAGATGTTGTCCGAATTACTTGCCGATGAAAACAATTCGCTATGGTCGCAGGTGCTTTACGGTATATCTGTAGGCGACGGCGAAATCGTGACCGTGGCTCTGTCGCAGGTCGGTAATATAGGCGGTCAGCCCTATTGGTCGTGGTACGGCTTCAGCTCCCGTGTCGAGTGGTGCGCCTGCTTCGTTTCGTGGTGCGCTAACGAGTGCGGTTATATTGAAAACGGCGTTATTCCAAAGTTTGCAGGCTGCATACAAGGCTCTGAATGGTTTATGGAGAGAGGACAATGGCAGGACGGCAGCTTTACGCCAGAAGCGGGACACATTATCTTCTTTGACTGGGAAGGCGACGGTCTTACAGACCATGTAGGTATTGTAGAGCGTGTAGAAAACGGAACAGTCTATACCGTTGAAGGTAACTCTGGCGACGCCTGTAGGCAGAACAGCTACGCTGTCGGCAGCAGCGTTATCTATGGCTACGGTATTCCCGCTTATTAAAAATGGGCAAAAGAAAACCAGAGGTTACTCCTCTGGCTCTTTTGCCTTACATAGACCGTTTACAGTCGCTTCAATCACGGACAGTTCTTTATCATCTAAGTTGTCGAGCTGTGCGTCTATGCGTCTGCGGACGGAACTCTTTTTGACTTTTTTATTAGGAAATATGTACTCGTCAACCGAAACATCGAACATTGTAATAAGCTGAATAAACAGCTCGATGCTTGGATACTTTCCCTCATTCTCGATAGATTGAATGTGTCTGGGAGCATAGCCGATTATTCCAGAAAGCTGCTCTCTCGTCATTCCTCTTGCTTCACGGGCTTTCTTAATCGCCTGTCCTATCGGCATAAAATCGAAATCAAAATCGTTGTTTCTCTCGTCCATAAGCTCACCACCTTGCTTCAATATATCTTTCCCTTATATTGTATGGATATGTGGCTTCTTATTAAACGATGTGAAAATGCCGACTATAAGATATTTCACTTCTTATTAATGGAGCTAAAAATTCACATTTGCACACTTGATACAGTTCGTTCAAACGGCTATAATGTATGCAACACCGATAACCATTTAGGAGGGCTAAAATGTTTGATTATATGACCGCACAGGAAGCTGCCGAAAAGTGGGAAGTATCTCTCAGGTGGGTGCAACGGCTTTGTAAGGAAAATCGTATTGACGGCGCTATGAATATAAATCGAGTATGGCTTATACCGAAAGAAGCAAGAAAGCCTGCTGATGCCCGAAAAAGAAAGCGTAAAAAATCTTCCAACTCCACCTCAACTCCACATTCCCTTGATAAACTATAATCGGAGGTGTTTATCGTGTCGAAAACAATTTTAATTATAGAGGACGAAAAAGCTATACAAAATATTATTAAAGCCTTCCTTGAGGACGCAGGATATACCACAGTTTTAGCAGATGACGGACTTGAAGGAATTGAACAATTCCATAAGTGCAGCCCCGATTTAGTGTTGCTTGACCTGATGCTGCCGAAAATCGACGGTTTTGCAGTCTGCGAATTGATTAGAAAAGAAAGTCACATACCCGTTATTATGTTGACCGCACGGGACGATGATGACAGCCAGATAAAAGGTTTTGACGCACTGGCAGACGATTATATTACCAAACCTTTTACTATGCCTCTCGTAATGCGTAGGATTGAAGCAGTATTACGCCGCACGGAGCAGGGAAACCAAACCGAAAACACCGTAATACACTATAAGGAAATTTCCTTAGACATCGACAGCTTTACTGTCCTTGTGAATGGAGAAAACATTTCTCTCACAACACGAGAATTTGAGATATTAAAGCTATTATTGGAAAATCAAGGGCGTGTTTTTACAAGGGACAACCTGCTGAATACTATCTGGGGCTATGACTACTTTGGAGATGCTAAGATTGTGAATACACACATCAAAAATATCCGCAGAAAATTGGGTGTGGACCACATAGATACAATCAGAGGGGTGGGATATAAAATTGAAAAAGAGAATTAGCAAAAGTATTCAGGCAAAAACTTTTATCAGTATGATGGTACTGCTCATAGGCTGCTGCATCATCATTTACAGTATGGTAATGATATTTTTGCCGAAAAATTATCAGACAGAGCTTGAACATCAGGTTTCGGCAGACTTTTATGATATGGTCGAAATGTTGGAAAGGGACGGTTGGGAAGCAAGCTCTGACAGCTTACTTGAGTTTTCTATGAAGAACAATGCCACCGTTAAAATCAATGACGAGAATAATAACAATGTATTCTCTGTGAATTTTGCAAATATGGAGGATAGTGATGTTGTTTCCTCATCTTCCCCATCGATGAGCTGCTCGGCAACCTTTTTGCAGGACGGGCAGACCTACCAGCTTTCTGCTATCATTTCCCTTGTAGCGGTAAGCCAGTCGTATGATATTTTGATAAAGCTCCTGCCATTTATCGCAGCTATGATACTTTTCATTTCCGTTATCGGTGCTTTCGTCTGCTCCCGCTATTTTTCAAAACCATTGGTGGATATTTGCAGCGTTGCGAAACGAATGACAAGACTTGATATGACCTGGAAATGCGATGTGAAACGGCAAGATGAAATTGGAGTTTTAGCAGCCAGCTTGAATGAAATGTCAGGTCGGTTAAGTGTTGCATTAGATAGTCTGAAAACAGCAAATGAGCAGCTACAGCAGGATATTGAAAAGGAACGAGAACAGGAAAAACAACGAGTTGACTTTTTTACTTCCGTTTCGCACGAGCTTAAAACTCCTATTGCAATCATCAAGGGCGAACTGGAGGGTATGATATACAAGGTCGGTGAATATAAAGACAGAGATACTTATTTGCGCCATTGTCTGAAAACTGTCAATGATATGGAACATATCGTAAAAGAAATTCTATCGGCGGCAAGAATGGGTGGAAGCGATTTTCAGCTTGTGCGTTCTGACTTGAATATCAGTCAGATGCTTCAAAAGGTTTGCCGAAATAATAGCGGCAGGATTGAGGATAAAGAAATGAAGCTGAATATGGAGATACAGCCAGACTTTCATTATGAGGGCGACGGACGGCTGCTCGAAAAGGTGTTTTCCAATGTTATCAGCAATGCGATTGCTTACTCTCCGATGGGTGCTGTTATAACTGTTTCATTAAAAAACGGAGTTTTTTCTGTGGAAAATACAGGCGTTCATATAGCAGAGGAAGATTTGAAACAAATATTTGTACCTTTTTATCGGGTAGATAAATCCCGCAATCGGAATAGCGGGGGTAGTGGCTTGGGACTGTATATTACAAAAACAATACTCGACCATCACGGCATCTCACATAAAATGGAGAATACAGAAAATGGTGTACGGTTTACGGCGATTTTCGATATAGCGGAACAACATTATCTAAATAAATGAAAATCTTTGCTCCACACTAAATCTCAATATCTCTTTATATAACCGAGAGGTTTTCCTTGTGAAAGCCTCTCGGTTTTTCATTGAATGACTGCTCCACCTAAAATACTCCTCAACTCCACCTCAACTCCATTTTTCTTTCGTATTTTTATGATGTCCTCAGTCAGACCTGAGCGCACACAACGATATGAAAAACAGGAGGTGCAAAAGTGACTTATATACAAAGCAGTATTCATCACAGAAAAAACGAGGTGGCTGAAAAATGAATTTAGCAAAAAGGGCGTGTCTGTACTTAGTGCGAAAGAAAGGAAAAACAGCAACGCTGCTTGCCTTTTTACTTGTAATGGCAACGCTGATGCTGACCTGTCTTTCTATTCAGTCTGCAACAGAAACAGCAAACGCTAATATTAAAAAGGCGCTGATGGGATACTTTACTATCAATGCGAAGCAGCTTCAAACGGGTATTACAGAAGATACTCTAAATCAGATTTTATCCATAGACGGATTGAGTGGCAATTACACGCTTCGTTCTTATTCTTACGCAAATTATTCTGATGCAGACGGAAAACCTCTCGCAATTAACACGGAAGATGCGGCTCAGGTTCCCGAAGGCTATGAAAATGCAGGGCGAATTGTGGCAAATACGAACTCAGACAACGACAGTTATTTTACAGACGGCGGCTTTGAGTTGGTAAAAGGGACTGCCATTACATCAGCAAATAAAAACAGCGTGCTTATTCACGAAAAATTTGCCGAACGAAACGGTCTGTCTGTGGGCGATACTATGCAGCTTACAGATGTTGCAGACGAAAACCGCACCATTATCGTAACTGTGGCAGGGATTTTTACGAACACAAAGGAGCAGGACTCTATCGGTATCGCTCCGTCTTATGATTTATACGATAACATTGTGTTTACTGACCTCTCTACTGTGTCTTATCTGCTCTATGGGACAGATGGAGAAACGAGTGTACAGTATGGGGATTTCTATGTGAATGACCCTGACGAGCTTGACCGCATTATGACAGAAGTTGAGGAAATTGAAGGTGTGAATTGGGACAACTGTACGCTGACCCGCTATGATAACGACTACCAAAACGCAAAAGAGTCGCTTGCAGGCTTGCAGAATATCGTTTTTATTGCCATAGCGGTTGTATCTGTCATCTGCTTTTTGGTACTTGCCCTGTTCCTGACTTTGCGGCTGCGTGGGCGTATCCACGAAACGGGCGTTTATCTGGCAATGGGGATTTCAAAAGGTGCTGTGCTGATGCAGTATTTATTGGAAGTTCTGATTGTGGCTGTAGCAGCCTTGCTTATTTCTTATGGAGCAAGCTCGGCAATTTCCGACCAGATTGGTAGTAGGCTTCTCTCACAGGTTACAGCAGAAACCTATGAAACGGTTGAGCTTACCGATGAAGCGGAAAATACAGAGCAACCGTCCGCCGAGGACTTGGGATTATCTGAAATTGTCGTAGATGTTTCAGCAGAGGACTATGCGCTTGTATGGGGCTTTGGATTGGTGCTTTGTCTGGCTTCCACTGCACTTGCCGCATATCCGATTATGAAAATGAAACCAAAGAATATTTTATCGCAAATGAGTTAGGAGGCTCACAATGAATTTAGGAATAAGAGCGATTTTATATACTGTCCGAAAGTGGAAAAAGACGCTGCTTATATTCTGCCTGCTTCTTTCCATTACAACGCTGGTGCTGTCAGGACTTGCTATCGCTGATGCTCAGGAGGAACAGGCAGAGGAAGTCCGTGGGACAACGGGAGCAAGTTTTACGGTGGAGCGTGACATATCTACTGGCGGTTGGACGAGTGGTTATAGTACGCAGGAATTTATGACGGACGATATGATAAAAGAGATTGCCGCAGTTGACGGCATTGCAGGCTACGATGCTTCTCTGATAACCTTACCCCGCTTCTTTAATGATAAGGGAGAGGCTTTCGTAACAGTAGAAAATTTCAGCTACTATTGCTATGGCTCTTACAATTCTCAGTATCACGAACTGTTTTTATCTGGGCGTTTTGAATTGGTAGAGGGAAAACATATCACAGATGATATGTCGAATGGTGTTATCATCAGCAAGGAGCTTGCCGACAGAAACAATTTGAAAGTCGGAGATACCGTGACGGGTATTTATTATCCTGAGAACAATACTCCTGCGGTAGATATGGAAATTGTCGGTCTTTTCGACATTGTAGCCGACAAGGACGACGCAGTTAATATGTATGATGACTCGTCTTACTATGACTATTCCAACTATGTTTTTTGCAGTATGGAAGCAGCGAAAGGCTTGATAAAAGGTTGGGGCGAAGATGGCGATGGCATTTCAGAAGCATATTACTATGTTTCAGACGCCGCACAGTTAGACAGCGTTATCAAAGAAGTGCAGGGCATTTCCTCTGTCAACTGGAACAATTATAAGATAACTTCCAATGATGAGGTGTATCAAAATATTTCCAGTTCCCTTTCTGATACTGGAACACTGATTACTACGCTTATCGTTGTCATCACAGTGGTAAGTATGGTGCTGATTATCCTGATTTTGTCGATGTCTGTACGGAGCAGGAAAAGAGAAATGGGCATCTTGCTTGCTGTCGGTATCGCAAAGCCCTCGGTTATCTTACAGTATATACTTGAAACTGCGCTGATAGCAGTTGTCGCATTCCCTCTTGCTTACTTATCCAGTAGACAGGTAGCGGGAACGCTTGGCACTCTCTTTGGAAAGACGGCGGAGAATGTAGTCGTCACACCGCAGCATTTCGCTTTGGTGGCAGTTATAGGAGGTATCCTGCTGATTATAGCAGTAATCGTATCCTGCATACCCGCCCTGCGCTTTAAGCCGAAACAAATACTGTCGCAGATAGAGTAACTTTGAGCTGATACAACTACACAAAAAGAAATGAGGTACTCAATATGAATATTATGGAATTAAAAAATGTTGTGTATGCCTATGAAAATAAGAAAAAGGTGTTAAAGGGTATAAACCTCTCCGTAGAGGAGGGAAAAATGTATGCTATCCTCGGTCCGTCAGGGTGTGGAAAAACAACATTGCTTTCTTTGATGGGAGGCTTGGATAGTCCCACAAATGGGCAGATTTTATATGACGGACAGGATATTGAAAAAATGGGGCTTCCCGCCCACCGTAAAAACAATATAGCGTTTATTTTCCAAAGCTACAACCTGATTGACTATCTAACACCAAAAGAGAATGTAGCTCTCACTTCTAAATTGCCGCCGCTTCCTATTTTGGAGCGTGTCGGACTTACAGATGAGGAAAGCAAAAGGAATGTGCTGAAATTATCAGGCGGTCAACAGCAGCGAGTGGCGATTGCCCGTGCATTAGCTTCTGACGCAAAAGTTATCCTTGCTGATGAGCCGACGGGAAACCTTGACGAAGATACCGCAGCCGATGTAACCGCTATCCTAAAGGAGTGCGCTCATCAGATGAACAAGTGCGTCGTTATCGTTACTCACTCGAACGAGCTTGCAAAACAGGCTGATGTGATATTTCGATTGAGGAAAGGCGATTTGCAAGTTGCTGCTAATTAAACGGATAAGTATAGAGAAAGATAAAACTATGAATACAGAATGGATACTTTGTCCTGTGTGTGGTAATAAAACCCGTGACAGGCTTAGAGAAGATACAGTTTTGATAAACTATCCCCTTTACTGTCCGAAGTGTAAACAAGAAACGCTAATTGAAGCAAGGCATTTACAAATAACCGTCATCAAAGAGCCAGACGCATAGACGCAGAGCCGATGACCTTGTGAGTAATCACAGGCATCGGCTCTTTCTCTTATATTTGGATAAGCCCACCAAATAAAAAAAACGGTGCTTTGGTGGGCTGTTCTGTCACGCCCGAACAAAATTATCAACGCCCTCTAAACCCGTTTTGAGTTTGGAGGGATTTTTTATGTGCTGGTCTGCCCTAAGCACCTTGCTGCTTATCAGAAACAGCAACTATCTTACATAGTATCACGATTAAGAGAGGATAACCTGTTAAAAAAATCCTCAGTTGCTCGTGGCACGATTATGCCCCTAAAGTAGAAGCCATATATCTACATAATAGAGTTTATATTGCCTATAACCGCAAAGGTATGACTACCTTTGCGGTTTTTTGTTTGTCGTTATTTGTCGCAAAGAAAGGCAAGCCTATATCTGGTGTTGGTTGCCGTTCGCCGCCTTTCAATCTGGATTTTTCAAAAAAATTCAGATTGGAGGTAAAACGGTATGGCTTACAACAAAGCCAGAGAAGAAAAGAAATGGCGGCTCTGGAAAGAAGCCGAAGAAAAGCAGTTGAGGAAGCTCGGTGTTGATGAAAACACCATTGAAACGCTCCGCACTCACGATTGGGCGATTTTCAATTCAGACAGACGGTACTACCAGCGTATGCAGGAAGCGGGTACATATCTTGATGGAGTTGCCGATGATACGCAGCAGCCCGAAATAAAGACGGTTGAGGACTTTCTGAACAGTATCGAAAATCAGCAGCTCTATCAGATTTTGATTAAGGTGGACAAGCTGACCCTGCAAATCGCCTTGATGAAAATACAGGGCTATTCTACCTGCGAAATAGCTCACTCTCTCAGCATTACGGAGAAAGCTGTTTACAGGCGAATGGATAGGCTCAAAGAAAAAATAAAAAACTGTTTTGAGTAGAGGGAAAAAACGCAGTTCCCCACGGGCTACAGGGTGAGAGGACAAAATCCCCACACCCTGTTTTCCTTTGTGTGGCAAAACAAAAAAATATAGAGTCAGTGAACAAAGAATTCATTGGCCCTATATTTTAGTTTAATAAATTACACAGGTAAGCATATTTCGACTTCAAGCCCACCGTATTCGCTGTGTCTTATTTCTACTGTTCCTTTGTGAGCAGCAGCAATTTGTTTCACAATCAGCAAGCCTAAGCCGTGGCGTTGCTCTGATGTATTTTCATCACAAACCATATAGTGAGGGGAATTATTCAGCTTGTCGATTTGTTCGTCTGTAGCCCCTACTCCATTATCTGAAACAACTATCTTGCAGACTTTACCGTGTTCTTCCTTGACAGCAACATAAATAGTGCAACCATTTTCATTATGGTTTATGCTGTTTTGTATCAAATTGCTGACAGCTCTTTTTATCAAATCTTTATCGGCATTTATGATAACGGTATTCAAGTTACTGTCGGTAAGCCACTCAATAGGATATTTACCGCTAATATCCAAGTTGATGAAATCTACCACTACCTGCCGAACAACAGAAATAAGATTAACCTGCGCAATATGTGTAGGCTGCATATTATACTCCAATTTTGAAGCAAGGTTAAGGTCGTTTATGAGGTTTTTCATTCGTTGGCTCTGCTTAACAATAACCGCAGCCTTTTGCCGTTCTTCTTCTGGCAATTGTTTGTTGCTTTCCAACTGACTTGCATAACCCATAACCATTGAAAGAGGTGTGCGTATATCGTGAGATACTCCTGCAATCCAATTTGCTCTTGCTGTTTCTTTTTTCTTAAGCTGATAATTCTGGCTTTGAAGCACCTCAGAAGTTTGATTGATGTTTGCAGCTATTTCTGAGAGTACGCCTTTTTCCTTAAGCACAACAGGTTGCCCTGTGTGCAATGCCTGAATGCCGTCCGTTATAGGCTTTACAGACTTCAGCAGCTTAGTGTTCGCTGCCATATAAATAAGAAAAATAATTAAAACATTCAGAGCTAAAACGATGAGAATGGTTTTGGGCAAGTTGGCAATAAATTGATAGTCCCAACTCGGCCACATATGTTTCCAGTAGCTGTCTCTTGGATACCCAAGAATAATCAACCCATCTTCGCCTTCGCCTGTGAAGGTTGGGTATCCGTCAATATATCCACGGGTGGTATTGGCAATATCGGAAGCTGTATATTCCAGAGGAACAATATCGGGAAGATTTTCCGAATGCCAGACGCATTCTCCCGTTGCGTTATCAATGTAAACAGCCCACACATTCTGAGCATTCAGCTCCTCAATCATTTCATCAGACATCTTATAGCCGTGTTCTGATTTTTCCATACTTTCTGCGGCTTGCTCTGCCGTAGTCCACGGAGAGCCATTCGGTGCTTGTGTGGCAGTTATGATTGCTAAGACGGCAAAATTTATAACAAGAATTAAAAGCGAACTTAACATCAAAATGCCCACAAAGCGTTTGATTAGCTTTGGTACGCTTTTCATACTATTTGTCCCCCACGATGAGCTTGTATCCTAAGCCCTTAATCGTTATCAAAGAAACAGGCTGCGAAGGATTGACTTCAATCTTTTCACGAATGCGGCGAATATGCGTCATTAGAGAATTTTCATATCCATACGGATTGTCGCCCCAAGCAGCTTCGCATAAGGCGTCAAGTGTAACAATGCGCCCTGCGTTTCGGTATAACGCTGCAAGAATATCGTACTCTTTTGCCGTGAGCGCAATATGTTCTCCGTTTTTTATGACTTCGGCACGGTCAAAATCTATCTCGCTGCCCGACAGCTTGACAATCGGATTTTCGCCTTTATAACTTCTGCGGAGAATGGCGTTTACACGATAGATAAGCTCTTTTGGCAAGAACGGCTTAACAATATAATCATCAGCTCCAAGTCCAAATCCACGGAATTTATCATCATCTTCTCCACGAGCAGTTAAAAACAGCACGGGATAATCAGACTTGTTTTTTAATTGCTTCATAAGGTCAAAGCCATTGCCATCAGGCAGCATTACATCAAGAATTGCAAGCTCTGGCTGAAATGTCTCTGCTATACAAAGAGCTTCTTTAACCGTTTTCGCTGTTTTTACATTGCAAAAGCCCTCGTTTGCAAAGATGGAAGAAACCATATCTAAAAGCTCCTGCTCATCATCAACAAGCAAGATGCGTTTTTGCTTTAAGTAGTCAAAATCCATTTTAACGCCCCCTTTGTGTATATCATTATAACACATATATGCGCTTCTTTTTAGTGTGCAATTAAAAAGTAAGGTAAATGTAAGGTAGAGAGAAGGTTGCTGCAAGGTTGGCAAGTTAGAATAAACTTGCAATGATGAGAAAGGAGCAAAACACTATGAATATCATTGAAACTCAAAATCTGACAAAATCATACGCTGATTTTACAGCCGTATCAAATGTCAATCTGCATATTCCCAAAGGAGCTGTATATGGTTTTCTCGGCCCAAACGGTGCAGGAAAATCTACAACGATGAAGATGTTTTTAGGACTTACAAAACCTACAAGCGGCTCGTTTACCATTGATGGGAAAAAGTACCCTGAAGCAAGAGTAGAAATTTTGAAAGAAGTCGGCTCATTCATTGAAGCACCTGCTTTTTACGGAAATTTAAGCGGTGAAGAAAACTTGGAAATTATCCGTAAGATATTAGGACTGCCGAAGTCCTCTGTGTCTGAAGCACTTGAAATCGTAGGGCTTACACAATTCAGGAAGCGTCTTGCAAAAAAATATTCTCTCGGAATGAAACAGAGATTAGGGCTTGCAAGTGCTTTAATCGGTCAGCCGCCGATTTTGATTTTAGACGAGCCGACCAATGGACTTGACCCTGTGGGTATTCACGAGATAAGAACGCTAATCCGTTCTCTGCCTGAAAAGTTTAATTGTACGGTGTTTGTATCATCACATCTGCTGTCGGAAGTTGAGCTGATGGCGGATACAGTCGGCATCTTAAATCACGGGCGCTTACTGTTTGAGGGAACGCTTGAACAGCTCAGAAGCGATGCCGCCGCACAAGGGTATCCTACCGATAACTTGGAAGATACATTCCTTGCTTTGATTGACGCAGACAACCGCCAGAGAGGAGCAGCAAAATGAGCCTATCTCTGGAATGTAAAAAAGCAAAGCGAACAGGATTTATCCCCGCATTTTTATGCGGCGGCATTTTGGCGGCGGCTGTACCGATTGTCAATATGGCAGTCCGTTCCGAAATGTATGTCGGACAGCAAAGTTCCCCGATGCAAATTCTAATGGGAGCAAATTGGCAAATGATGGCGATGCTTAACATTCTGCTTGTTGTTGCGGGAAGCTGCCTGTTGTATCATACAGAGTTTGCCGATAACGCAATGCAGAAAATAAAGTCACTTCCTATCAGGGAAAGTTCCATTTTCTTTGGGAAATTTGTTTTGACCTCGATTATGAGCGTGGTTGTACTTGCCATTGAGGCCGCTTCGATTGCGTTTTGCGTTTCGCACTGGTTTGAAATTGGAAATGATTTTTGGCTGGAATTGGGTAAGAACTTCGGATATTCATTTTTACTGATGTTGCCGTGTGTACTGTTATCGCTGTTGATTTCATCGGCTTGTAAAAATATGTGGGTATCTCTGGGGATTGGCGTTGTGTGCGTGTTTACTGCGACAATGCTGCCGACAAACAACTTTATGCTTTCTCTTTTTCCTTTTGCCACTCCATTTCAAGTCTTTGTGAATACGGAAATGGCACAGGCAATGCACTATGTTTATGCGGCGATTATTGAAATCGTTGTTATCGGCATTGCAGAGCTTGTATTTATAAAGGTTAGGAGGTCGTTTGAATGAGTTTTTTATCTCTCGTCGGCGTTGAGTTTAAGAAAATAAAACGCTCAAAGATATTTCTAATATTGTTTGCTGCGACGGTTATTCTCTGGATACCATCGATACTCAATGCCGATATGAATTTCAATATGCAGGCAGAAGGAATTTCTCCTGAAAATAATTTTTTCATTCAAGGTTTTATGGGAATGGCGTGGTTTATGTTCCCTGCAAGTATGGTAGTGGGTACTGTTCTTTTGAGTCAAACCGAAAGAACAAATAAAGGTATCTTAAAGATGCTCGCTTTACCCATAAGCACAGTCAAACTCTGTTTGGCAAAGTTTGTTGTGTTGCTTGCTTTAGCCGCATCGCAGATTTTGATGATGGTTGGAATGTACTATATTAGCGCCGCCATCGTAACAGGGACGCAGGATTACAATTTTATTTTATCCCCGTTATTTGTTTTCAAAGAGGTTGGCTTTATAGCTGTTTCAACTATACCGATGCTGGCGTTTTTCTGGTTGCTTGCGGTATGTATTCAAACCCCGATTTTTTCCATCGGCATTGGTTTAGCTTCCATTGTTCCGTCAGTCCTGATGATTAACACAAAAGCGTGGTTTGCATACCCGATGTCATATCCGTTTTTCGTTATTACTTCAGAATACGGAAAACTTGCAACAAACCTTACGACTTCACAGGTAGAGCTTTTCCCGTGGATACCTGTGGCAAGCGTCATCACTATTGTTTGTTTGTGCATTTCCTGCTTCCGTTTTGGGCAGGCAGAAAGGAGATAAAACTATTATGAAAAACAAAATCTTGACCGCTATTAGTACCATTATGCTTTTTGTTCCGTGGACTATTTTACCTTTGCGGACTTTCGATTGGGCTTTGGAGTCGCCTGTTGCAGAAATAATGATTTCCTGCTATGCCGCATTTATGATTTTCAGTGGGATTTTTACCATTGTTTCTTATGCGAAAGCTAAGGTGCAGAACAACCTGATGAAAGTTGATTTGGTCATAAATAGCCTTTATGCCGTATTCGGCGTAATTGTCTTTATCTTGATGGCTGTTACGAAGTTTTCTTAATGGGAGGGCTTTCAAATGAAAAAGGTAAAATCTCTTGTCGCTTTATCTTTGGCACTTTGTATGGTGCTTTGTTTTGCAGGTTGTAGCTCTAATAATGATGAAGGAAGTTTGAAAGACAATCTGGTGAACGGATTTAATAATTGGTTGGAGTCCTTCAGTAAACACGCCGTTACAAAAGATAAAAACCTTCAAGGTGAAAGGGAAAATGACATCGATGAATATACAGGCAGTTACACCGCTTCATACGATGGTTTTAACGGTGAGGAGTTTATTTTTGGCGGTACAGCTTTAGAAAGAGATAATGGAAGCAATCTGGAAGCAACTTATTCGCTGACAATTACATCTGGAAAAGCCACCCTCTATTGGCTGAGTTCAGGAGAAGAACATATCATAAGCGAAGAAAGCGCAGACGATACTTATAAATTTACACTCAGCTCAGGCGATAACTACATTGTGCTGAGGGGCGATGATTTTAGTGGAAATCTCGAATTAACGGTTAAAGATGTGCAGGAATAAAAAATTCAAAACCGTTTTTCGGTATGCGGTGTTGGGTATCAGCTTGACTTTTATAGGGTTACTGCTGATACCCATAGGCATACTTGCGATACTAATCCATTTTATCTGGGCTCTTGCAGACCACATTGTTTGCTGGTGTGAAAAAGGAGAAAAAGATGAATTACAATGAATGGGCTTTTCACGATATAGAGCCTATCTATTTGCAGCTTGTAAAGAAAATAGAGTGCGCCATTTTGAGTACGCAGCTTTCTGCGGGAGAAGAACTCCCTTCTATTCGAGTAATGGCAAAATTGTTAAAAATCAGTCCCAATACCGTAATGAAAGCATATATGCGCCTATGTCAAAGCGGTTTAATTATTTCTTCCAGAAACGGACATTATTCTGTGATTGATAACGAGCAGTATATCTTGCAAGCGAAAGATGAAAAGGTACAGGAGCTGTGTATTTCCTATTTGAGCAATATGATAAGTCTTGGATTTTCCAAAGAGGAAGCAACTAACTTTTTAACGGAACATTCAAGTAAATTGAAAGAGCCGAATAAATAAAACCATTAAATGTAATGCGAAAGGAGCTGTCAAATGAAAAAGAAACCAAAAAGTCTTATAAAAAAATTTGTACTTCATTTGTTTGCAGCCCTGTTTTGCATTATCGCTGTTGTATTTCTTGTATTTGGCATCAAAGGGTACTCAATGTATCGAGATGCCGTAACAGCGTACCCCATTCCCCAAATGGTGTCCTCTATTCAAAGCAGAGAAAATTTTGTCGAATATGAAGAATTGCCGACAATTTATATAGATGCTGTAATTTCAGTTGAAGATAAAAGATTTGAAAGCCATTGCGGAGTAGATTTTATCGCCATTGGTCGTGCGGTTTGGAATGATATTAAAGCTATGTCTTTTGTAGAAGGCGGAAGCACAATTACACAGCAAATAGCTAAAAATCAATACTATACGCAGGAAAAGAAGCTCGAAAGAAAATTTGCAGAGATATTCACAGCTATAGAATTGGAAAAATATTGTTCCAAGCAAGAAATATTCGAGTTATATGTAAACACAATCTATTTTGGCGATGGATATTACGGAATTTATGATGCTGCAAAAGGATATTTTGGAAAGGAGCCATCTGAATTAAGTGATTACGAAGCCATAATGTTAGCAGGTTTGCCTAATGCGCCTTCTGCATATTCTCCAAGCACTAATCCCGAATTAGCGCATAGCCGTATGAAAATTGTTCTATCAAAAATGGTTGAATGTGATGTAATTACCCAAGAAGAAGCTGAGGTCATCTTGACGGACGGTAAATAGATATATTTTCAATCTATTATTGCGGCAAGCCCACCAAATAAAAAAACGGTGCTTTGGTGGGCTGCTCTGTCACGCCCGAACAAAATTATCAACGCCCTCTAAACCCGTTTTGAGTTTGGAGGGATTTTTTATGTGCTGGTCTGCCCTAAGCACCTTGCTGCTTATCAGAAACAGCAACTATCTTACATAGTATCACGATTAAGAGAGGATAACCTGTTAAAAAAATCCTCAGTTGCTCGTGGCACGATTATGCCCCTAAAGTAGAAGCCATATATCTACATAATAGAGTTTATATTGCCTATAACCGCAAAGGTATGACTACCTTTGCGGTTTTTTGTTTGTCGTTATTTGTCGCAAAGAAAGGCAAGCCTATATCTGGTGTTGGTTGCCGTTCGCCGCCTTTCAATCTGGATTTTTCAAAAAAATTCAGATTGGAGGTAAAACGGTATGGCTTACAACAAAGCCAGAGAAGAAAAGAAATGGCGGCTCTGGAAAGAAGCCGAAGAAAAGCAGTTGAGGAAGCTCGGTGTTGATGAAAACACCATTGAAACGCTCCGCACTCACGATTGGGCGATTTTCAATTCAGACAGACGGTACTACCAGCGTATGCAGGAAGCGGGTACATATCTTGAGGGAGTTGCCGATGATACGCAGCAACCCGAAATAAAGACGGTTGAGGACTTTTTGAACAGTATCGAAAACCAGCAGCTCTATCAGATTTTGGTTAAGGTGGACAAGCTGACCCTGCAAATCGCCTTAATGAAAATACAAGGCTATTCTACCTGCGAAATAGCTCACTCTCTCAGCATTACGGAGAAGGCTGTTTACAGGCGAATGGACAGGCTTAAAGAAAAAATAAAAAAGTTTTTTGAGTAGAGGGGAAAATCGCTGTTCCCCACGGGCTACAGGGTGAGAGGACAAAATCCTCACACCCTGTTTTCCTTTGTGTGGCAAAAACAGGACTGCCCCTTGACAACCGAATAGTCATTCGTCAAATACCTTCTTTTTGCGATTGTGATGAGCATAAGCGTGTCGAGAGGTACGCCACGACCTGCCGCAAGGCAGAGAGCGATAACTACCTACTCAAAATATCGGGCAGCTCCCGATTTCGCCGTAACCCGCAAAGAGGATAATGATACTCCCGCCCAGTCACAGTCCGAGCGTGATAAAACCGTCGCAGGCAATGAGGGCGGCTCTGGCAGACCGTCAGTTGAGGTGAAACTCCTGTGGTGTCAGTTCGCTGCTGACCGTTTGACGATTTCCCTTTGCATTTCGGGGCGTCGAGGACAAATTGAAGTGCTCCTATCATAAAGCCGAACGCAAGGCGGTCTATGGAAACAGAGAATTGTTTATACTCTCCCGACCTTAAATACTTCCTTGCGTTTGGCTGCCTACATAGGCAGAGCCTATCTGCCTAAATCCAGATAGGAGGTCAAACATAATGGAAAGAACAATTCGGCGTGGCGACATCTATTACGCCGACCTAAATCCTGTTATCGGCTCGGAGCAAGGCGGGACACGCCCTGTACTTATCATTTCCAATGATACAGGCAACAAGTACAGCCCTACGGTCATTATCGCCGCTATCACAAGCCGAGTACACACAAAGGCAAAGCTGCCCACACATACCGCCATTAAAGATTTTGAGGGTCTTAGCAAAGACTCTGTTATTCTGTTGGAGCAGATACGCACGATTGATAAGAAACGGCTGAGAGAGCATATCGGAATGCTTGACAGCCAGCAAATTCTTACAGCCGACAACGCACTTTTAATTAGTCTTGGGCTTGATAAAAAGGACTAACCCTCTCGTTATACGGTACAAGCAATCGCTCATATATTGAGAACGAGGGAGGTGTTGGCGGCTGAAGCATAGAGAGTTTGTATATATCGGTGACCCTGTTCCAGAATTGAATGAGCAGGAACACGCAAAGTTCCTATTAAATGTTCAGAAGTCAATCCTTTTTTCCCTTGAGAAACGAGGCTTGTTGACGGGAACTCAAAGAGAACGCTGCCTGACTGCGCTTGAACAACAGTACAGCCGAAGTCAAAAAAGCAAACGCCGAGCTTGACTGCTTGGTGTTTTTACATATATAAGTGTAAATCAAAGATTTGCACATTCGACATCTCTCAGAGATTTTCCTATAATGCAAATACAGTAAGCACGGTTTACTGGGAAAGGAGTTTTCAATGAATAGATATGAACGCTTAAACGAAGAACGCAAGATAATTGAAAAAAGAAAGCGTGTAGCTGCGTATTGCCGTGTTTCCACGGATAATGAAGACCAAGCGAATTCATTTGAAAGCCAGCAGCGCTATTTCAGGCAATATATTGAGCGCAATCCAGATTGGGAGCTGTATGAGATTTTTGCCGATGAAGGCATTTCTGGAACGAGCACAAAAAAGCGTAAAGAGTTTAACCGAATGATAGCCTGTGCGAAAAACGGCGACTTTGACCTGATAATTACGAAAGAGATTTCCCGTTTTGCGAGAAATACGCTCGACAGCATATATTACACCCGTGACCTCAAAAAGCACGGCGTCGGCGTTATCTTTATGAATGACAACATCAACACTTTAGACGGCGATGCGGAGCTTCGTCTTGCCATAATGTCCTCGATAGCACAGGAGGAAAGCCGCAAGACTTCCGAGCGTGTCAAATGGGGACAAAAGCGGCAGATGGAGCAAGGCGTTGTGTTTGGACGCAGTATGCTCGGCTATGATGTAAAAGACGGAAAAATGACCATCAATGAGGAAGGCGCAAAGATTGTACGCCTTATCTTCCATAAGTTTGTGAACGAAGGAAAAGGAACTCATGTCATCGCCCGTGAGCTGCGGGAGGAAGGCATCGAGCCTATGCGTGTTAAGGAGTGGCAGAATACCGTTATTCTCCGTGTTATCCGCAACGAAAAATACTGCGGCGACTTGGTGCAGAAAAAGACCTATACGCCAGATTTTCTCTCTCACGAAAAGAAATACAATCGAGGTCAGGAGGAATTTGTGATTATCAAAGACCATCACGAGCCGATTGTATCCCGTGAGCTGTTTGAAGAAGCAAACCGTATTTTAGATGAGCGTTCCCTTTCGCAAGAGGGCAAGGCGAAGCACAGCAACCGCTATCCGTTTTCGGGTAAAATCAAATGCGGACATTGCGGCGCAAGCTATGTGGCAAGATATAAAACCAGAAAAGACGGCAGCAAATATAAGGCGTGGCGGTGTCAGGAAGCGGCAAAGCACGGAAGCCCCCATACTGACAAAGCGGGAAATCAAATCGGCTGCACGGGAGCAAGCATACGCAATGAAGATGCGACACATATTATGTTCCTTGTAACAAAGGAATTAAAGCTCAGACAGACGAAAATCACGAAAAATCTTACTTCTATTATAGAGTCCATCATCGCTATGGATACGACAGGCACAGATATTGAAAAGCTGAAAACCCAGATTGCAACTATCGAAGATAAGCGTACAAAACTGATTGACATTTATATGTCTGGGGATATAAGCAAAGATGAATTTTCTGCGGCACGGTCTAAGTGCGATGCTGAAATTGCCGAGCTGCAATCGGTTATTGACAGTATCGACAAACAGCAGGCTATGATTAGGCAGCAGCAGGAGCTTGTGCAGGAAATCAGAGATGCTATCAACGAAATTGTCTGCGGCGTGGAATACGATGATGAGTTTTATAAGCACATTTTAGATAAGATGGTTGTCAATGATAAGGACAACATTGATGTATATCTGAATTTGCTTCCTATGAAATGGAGCTATACGGTTGCAAAAGCGTCAAAAAAAGCGTTAGCCTCTGAAAGGAACATTTCAGGGGCTTCTGTACCGCCCGCGCTTGTAACGTGCGGCGGCGGGGAACTTCCCGAAAACGTGCTGACGGTTGCCTGGACGGGTATTCTCAATTCCGACCCCGCAAAAACCTATGTCAGTGTTCGTCCGTCGAGATATTCGCATGACTTGATAAAACAGAGCGGAGAGTTTGTTATAAACATAACGCCGTCAAAACTTGTCCGCGCCGCCGACAAAGCGGGTGTCATAACAGGCAAGGATATAGATAAATTCGAAGAATGCGGACTTCGCAAAACGCCGTCCGTTTCGGTCGCCTGCCCCACGCTTGCGGATTGCCCGCTCGCGCTTGAATGCAAGGTGACGGACGTTGTTTCGCTCGGCACGCACGATATGTTCGTTGCTGACATCGTTGCGGTCACTGTTGACGATTCCGTTATAGACGAGGGCGGCAAACTGCGCATTGAAAAAGCGGGGCTCATGGCTTACGCACACGGAACATATTTCGAACTCGGCAAAAAGATAGGAACATTCGGTTTTTCGGTCCGCAAGAAAAAGAAAGTTCCGCGCAGAAAGTAAAAAAAGAATCTCGGAGGAAAGGCAAAAGCCCGACCTCCGATTTTTATGTATTTATAAGGATTTTGGATTTCAATAATCGCACTTGCTTACATTCAGCCCCGATAAGCGTTTGCGTGATTGCTGTTTGAGTTCAGCCTATTCTTTGTTCCCGTATTTTTTCATAGCAAAGGCAAGAAGCGCCTGCTTTTCGTTCGGCAGTTTTTCGTCTATGACCATTGAAAGGCATTTCCGAAGTGCCGGCCCTATCTTTTTGCCCGAAAGAAATTCTTTGAGGTCGCTCCCGTTTATCGCAAGGTCGGAAAGAGAAAAACATTCGTTTTCCTCTTCTATCTGTTTTGCAACATTTATAAGAGCGTTTATCTGCGCATATTTTTCATCTTTCAGATAATCGCTTTGCGCGTCGGTGTCCGCCCGTTTGACTTTCATTAAAAGTGAATAATTATGCTCGCCTACTTTGCCGAGCATACGTTTAACGCTCTTTTTTTCGGGCGGAAAACGGTTGTCATGCTCCTTTATCAGAGTCAGCACGGTATCTTTTGTTGCATTGTCGCATTTTAACCTGTTCAGCACCGTTCTTGCGATTTCCGCAGAAACTTCGGGGTGTCCGTAAAAATGTCCCTGCCCGTCTTCGAAATGATAAACGTCGGGTTTGCCAATGTCGTGCAGCAGCATCGTCAGCCGCAATGTCGGGTCGGGGTCAATGCTTCCCACTGCAACCGCCGTGTGGGTATAAACGTCGTAAACATGATGTTTGTTATGCTGTTCAAAGCCTATTGTTGGCTTTATTTCGGGTATTATCTGCCCGATAATATCGGAAAAATCAAGTAAGACCTTTGTCGCGTCTTTTCCGCACAGAATAAGTTTGAGTTCCGAAAAAATGCGCTCTGCGGAGATTTCTTTAAGCAGTTCTTTCTTTTCGTGCATCGCAACCGCCGTTTTTGTTTCAATTTCAAAACCTAATTTTGACGCAAACCGAAGCGCACGCAAAATGCGGAGCGCATCTTCTTCAAATCTTTCGTTTGGATCGCCAACGGCACGGATAATTCCGTTTTTCAGATCTTCTTTTCCGCCGAACGGGTCGATGACTTCTTCTCCGTCAAACGCCATTGCGTTTATCGTAAAATCACGCCTTTTCAGGTCCTCTTCAAGGCTCGGAGTGAATGTCACGTTTTCGGGACGGCGATTATCCGAATATTTTCCGTCTATTCTCCATGTGGTTATCTCAAACGGTTCGCCGTCAACAAGCACGGTAACTGTCCCGTGTTTTATTCCCGTCTCGATAACGGGAAATTCTTTCAGTATCTCTTCCGTTTTTTCGGGGTGAGCCGAGGTGCAGATGTCAAAGTCGTGGGGTTCTTTGCCGAGAAGAATATCGCGCACGCAGCCGCCGACGCAATATGCCTTTTCGCCTGCGTCGTTCATCATTTTTATGATTTTTTCGGCTTTTTCGTTCATCTTCATTCTTCGTTTACGTCCTCTTCCGTTGTGAAAGCTTCTTCGGTCGTCGCATTCGCGAATTTTTTCATCCAATGTTTCAGTCCCGAATATCTTTTATTGCTTCTGGCGTTGTCAACCATGTATTTCACCTTGCGTACATCTCCGACGATTATGAGTATTTTTTTCGCCCTCGTGACCGCCGTGTAAAGCAGGTTTCGAGTATAAAGCAATTCGGGTCCCTCGAAAAGAGGCAATACGACCGCGTCAAATTCGCTGCCCTGCGATTTATGAACGGTTATTGCGTAAGCGGGTTCGAGTTCTTCTATCTCCGAGGAATTGACCGAGTATGTGTAAAGTCTGTCGTCAAATCTGACAGAAAGCGTTTCGGAGCGCGTGTCTATTTTTTCTATCGTTCCTATGTCCCCGTTGAAAATGCCGTTTTCAATGTCCCCGTCGGGCTTTTCGCCCACAAGGTCGTAATCGTTCCTTATCTGCATGACCTTGTCGCCCTCGCGGAAGACAAGTCCTCTGAACGGAAGTTCCTTTTTTGAACCGTCGGCGGGATTCAGCGCGTCACGAAGCGTTTCGTTCAGTGCCGCCGTGCCCGAACTTCCTTTTCTTGTCGGAGAAAGTACCTGAATGTCCTTGACCGCGTCAAATCCGTAAGCATTCGGCAGCCTTGTTGTGCAGAGCGCTCGCACAAGGTCGTGAAGTGCGTCGGCGGACTGCGTGGGAATAAAGAAAAAGTCCCTGTCTTTGGCGTTCAGCACAGGCATACGCCCGTTCAATATTTCATGCGCATTCGTTACGATAAGGCTTTGCTGCGCCTGTCTGAATATTCTGTCAAGGCGCACCGTTGGCAGATAACCGCATTCGAGCAGGTCGCGAAAGACATTGCCCGCGCCGACGGGGGGCAGCTGCGCCGCATCTCCGACAAGGATAAGTTTCGATTTCAGCGGAAGAGCTTCGAGCAGATGCGAAAACAGCGAAAGGTCTATCATCGAACTTTCGTCCGCGATGACCGCATCGTATTGAAGTTGGTTGTCCTTGTTTCTGTTAAAGACGTATTCGCCGTCACGGGGCGCGTATTCGAGCAGTCGATGGAGCGTTTTTGCCTCTCTGCCCGTCAGTTCGGAAATTCTTTTTGCCGCACGTCCCGTCGGGGCGCAGAGCGCAAAAGAAATATCCTCTGATTCAAAAACTCTGATAATGCCGTTCAGCGTCGTTGTTTTTCCCGTTCCGGGACCGCCCGTCAAAAGCAGAACACGTTCTTTGACCGCTGCGAATATCGCCTTTTTTTGCAGTTCGTCGAACTCTATTCCGAGCCTCCGCTCCGCAAGCGATACAACGCCGTTGAAATTTTGCGGGTCATCACCCGAAAACTGCGCCATCAAAAGCGTGCGGAGCGCTATCGTCCGTTCGCTTTCATAGACCCATTTTTGATAAACCGCGTCCGAGTTTCCAATTTCGGGAACATACGCCAAAACACCGTCCGCAATCAGCCTTTCAAGGCTTGCCGCGACCGTATCGGGCGCAATGCCGAGCAACGCCGAAACGATGTCGCAAAGTTTGCGCTTCGGTAAAAACGTATGCCCCGAGCCGTACATATTGTGGTTGAGAACGAATATCAGCGCCGCTTCGACCCTGTTGGAACTCTCCGAATCGTAGCCCATGCGGACGGCAATTCTGTCCGCCGACTGAAAGCCCACGCCCGGAATTTCACAGAGCCTGTAAGGGTTTGATTTGATTATGTCGTAAGAGCGCAAGCCCCATTGTTTGAATATTCTGAATGCGACCGACGGCGTTATGCCGAACTGCTGAAAATAAAGCAGAATGGTTTTTACTCCGACGGTCTCTTTGAGCGATTGCGATATGGTTTCGGCGCGCTGTCTTGAAATTCCCTTTACCGTGCAGACACGTTCGGGTTCGTTTTCGAGAATGTCAAGCGTATCGGGACCGAAAACGGAAATGAGCGCTTTTGCGGTCTTTTCGCGTATGCCTTTGACAATTCCCGACGAAAGATATCGGAGAATTGCGGTCTCGTCCGCGGGCATACGGGAACGGAACGACGTAACGGAAAACTGTCTGCCGTAGGTTTTATGTTCCGTGTAGTCGCCTTCAAGTTCAAGCGTTTCGCCCTCGGAAACAAGCGGAAGAGTTCCCACCGCGACTATGCCGTCGTCTTTTGTTTCAAGCCGCAGCACGCAATAGCCGTTTTCGGCGTTTTTGTAAATGATGTCTTCCACAACGCCCTCAATAACCATGTTCCGCTCCTTTCCTATCACTTTACGATATATCACTATTATGCAGATTATATCACATTTTGCGACGAAATGCAAGGGCGCGGACTTGAAATCCGCACCGAGTTGTGGTATTATAACATATATTATGTGTTTCCGCACCGAACCGAAAGGACAAATTATGAAAAAACAGGTCACGGTTACTTATTCAAAAGATCTTTTGCGCAGATATTTTTCATATGTGTTTGATAAAAAAGGAACGCGCACGAAAACCGTTTTTGCGGTTTCCGCGGCTGTTTTTGCCGTTTTCTGCGTCCTTTCCGTTATTTTTTATTCCCGTAACACCGTAGTTGCCGACGTAAATCTTTTTTACGTTTTTCTCGGCATCTCGGTCATCTCTCTTGCAGTTATTGCAGTCTATGCCCTCGCGATGTGCCTGTATCCGCGTCTTTCTTCAAAAAAGATGTCCCGAACGCTCGGAAGAACCGTTGTATACGAGTTTTCCGAAAACTCTTTCTCGGCGGCGCTGCCTGACGGGCGCGGCAAAAAAACTTATCCTTACCGTGCTATGGTCGGTTTTGCCGTTGCAAAGGGCTGCATATTCGTTTACGGCAATTCGTCCGCCGCTTTCATCTTACCGTTTGATAAGGAGACAGAGACTCTTCTCGAAACAAAGTTAAAGCGTTTGTAAGCCATAATGGTCGATTGTCCTTAACTTATACGAATTAGCCCGCAGAAATCCGAAAAAAAAACGAAATCTCTTGAAAAACAGGGGCTATTCTGCTATACTGAAATTTATAAAAGATTATTACTCGTCCCTGCGCGGGATGGGGGAAGGAACATATTATGGAAAGAGTACAAGTCAGAGAACTTTTTGCCGCGCCCGACGACTTCGGCGGCAAGACCGTCACCGTTGCGGGTTGGTGCAGAACCATTCGCGATTCGAAAGCGTTCGGATTTATCGAACTTAACGACGGCAGTTATTTCAAGTCCGTTCAGGTCGTTTTCGAGGCTTCGAAAGTCGAGAACTACAAGCAGATAGCCGCATTAAGCGTCGGTTCTGCCCTCGAGGTAAAAGGCGTCCTCGAACTGACACCCGAAAACAAACAGCCGTTTGAGATAAAGGCGGCGGAAATCACCGTTTGCGGTGAATCCGTTCCCGAGTATCCGCTTCAAAAGAAACGCCATTCTCCCGAATTTTTGCGTACCATCGCACATCTTCGCCCGAGAACGAATCTTTTCAGCGCGGTTTTCAGAGTTCGCTCCGTTGCGGCTTACGCCATTCATAAGTTTTTCCAGGACAGACATTTTGTCTATGTTCATACCCCGATAATCACCGCCAGCGACTGTGAGGGCGCGGGCGAGATGTTCCGCGTTACGACATTCGACCCCGAAAACGTTCCCGTAACAGAGGACGGTCAGCCCGACTGGTCGAAAGACTTTTTCGGCAAGTCCGCAAAACTGACGGTCAGCGGACAGCTTGAAGCCGAAACTTACGCGCTTGCTTTCGGTTCTATTTACACCTTCGGTCCGACTTTCCGTGCCGAGAAATCCAACACGACCCGTCATGCCGCGGAGTTCTGGATGATAGAGCCCGAGATAGCGTTTGCGGACCTTGCGGACGATATGGATCTTGCGAGAGACATGATAAAATTCGTTATCTCCTACGTTATGGAAAATTGCGCCGCGGAGATGGAGTTCTTCAACAATTTTGTTGACAAGGGACTTATCGAAAGACTTAAAGGCGTTGTCGAGTCCGACTTCGTTCGCGTAACTTACACCGAAGCGGTCAAGATTCTCGAAAAGAACAACGATAAGTTTGAATATCCCGTTTCGTGGGGCTGCGACCTGCAAACGGAACACGAAAGATACCTCACCGAAACGGTTTACAAAAAGCCTGTTTTCGTAACGGACTATCCGCAGGATATAAAAGCGTTTTATATGAGACTGAACGACGACGGCAAGACCGTTGCCGCGGCTGACCTGCTCGTTCCCGGAATAGGCGAGATAATCGGCGGAAGCCAGAGAGAAGAAAGACTTGATTATCTTCTTCGCGCTCTCGACAAATTCGGACTTGACGAAAAGGATTATTCGTGGTATCTCGATCTTCGCCGTTACGGCGGCTGCAAGCACGCGGGCTTCGGTCTCGGCTTTGAAAGACTTATCATGTATATTACGGGCGTTTCGAACATTCGTGACGTTCTGCCGTTCCCGAGAACCCTCGGCTCTGCCGAATTTTAATTGAATAAAACGACCGACGGGGTTGGAGACCTGCGGTCGGACAGGAGTGATATTATGTATAAATTTACGGAAAATGAATTTGCGGAACTCAAAAAACAGTATGAGGATTACAAGGCGCGAGGGCTTTCGCTCGATATGTCGAGAGGCAAGCCGTGCACCGAACAACTTGACCTTTCCGAACCCCTGCTTGCGGACATTGTAACCAATCAGGACTGTTACGGAGAGGGCGGCGTCGATCTTCGAAATTATGGTGTGCTTGACGGCATAACCGAGATGAAGCGTATTTTTGCCGACCTGATGGGCGTTACTCCCGACATGGTAATTGCGGGCGACAGTTCTTCGCTTAAACTGATGTACGACGCACTTTCGGACGCAATGTATGCGGGGGTCCTCGGCTCCGACAAACCGTGGTCGAAATACGACGGCATATCGTTTATCTGTGTCGTTCCCGGTTATGACAGGCACTTTGCCGTTACCGAACGTCTCGGCGTCAACATGATAAACGTCCCTCTTCTTGACGACGGTCCCGACATGGATATGATCGAAAAACTCGTTGCGTCGAACGAGACGATAAAGGGTATCTGGTGCGTTCCGAAGTATTCAAACCCCGACGGCATAACTTACAGCGACGAGGTCGTAAGACGCTTTGCCGCATTGAAGCCCGCCGCAAAGGATTTCAGAATATTCTGGGATAACGCTTACGCCGTTCACGATTTTGACCGCAACGACTGTGATCATCTGCTCAATATCTTTGATGAAGCAAAGAAGTACGGCAACGAAGATATGATATATATGTTCTGTTCCACTTCAAAGATAACATATCCCGGCGCGGGCGTTGCGGCTATGATAGCCAGCCCCGCAAACGTAAAATATTACGAAAAGAGCCTTTCATATCAGTTCATCGGACCGAATAAACTCAATCAGATGCGTCACGTCAGATTTTTCAAGGACGCGCAGGGGGTTCTCGACCTTATGACAAAGCACGCCGCAATCATCAAACCCCATTTCGACGCTGTTTTGAAAGAACTGCACGCGGAACTTGAAGGTCTCTGCACATGGCACGAACCCAAGGGCGGTTATTTTATCTCCCTTTACACTCCCGACGGCTGCGCAAAGCGCGTTGTTGAATTGATGAAAGAAGCCGGTGTCAAAATGACGGGCGCGGGCGCGTCGTATCCTTACGGCAAAGACCCGCACGATTCCAATATCAGAATCGCTCCGACTTTCCCCTCTGTTGAAGAAATTTCGCTTGCCGCAAAGATATTCTGCGTTTGCTGCAAACTTGCCATAGCGGAAAAGCAACTCTCGGAGAAAAACTGACGGCGGCACAAACAAACTTTTCAGGTGGTTGATTTATGAGCATTATCGAAAGCATTATTCTCGGAATAGTTCAGGGCTTGACGGAGTTTCTTCCCATTTCGAGTTCGGGACACCTTGCCATAGCGCAAAAACTGTTCGGAATGAATGAGACGGGCTTTTTCCTTGAAGCGCTTCTTCATGTGGGCACTCTTGTTGCGGTCTGCATTGCGTTCCGCAAACTTATTGTCGGACTGTTTAAGGGCTTTTTCTCAATGCTCGGAAAAGTTTTTCGCGGAAAATTTTCGCTGAAAAACGCCGAACCCGAGGAACGTATGATGCTCATGCTCATAGTTTCGTGCCTGCCGCTGTTCCTTGCTTTGATATTCAAAGATAAAGCGGAAATGATGAAAAACTCGCTGTGGGCTGTCGGCGCGGCGCTTGTGGTGAACGGCATAATTCTTCTTATCTGCGACAGACTGCCTGACAGAAAAAGAACCGCCGCAAACATGACGCTCGGCAATTCGCTTGCGGTCGGCTTTATGCAGGCGGTCGCTATAATCCCCGGTATTTCCCGCTCCGGTTCCACGATAACCGCGGGCGTTGCTTCGGGACTTGACAGAGAGTTCGCGGCGCAGTACACGTTCATTCTTTCTGTTCCGACAATCCTTGCGGGCGCGGTGATGAGTTTTAAGGACGCCGTTTCCGAACACGCGATAGTTACGGCGGACATTCCCTCATACATAGTGGGAGTTGTCGTTTCGGGCGTTGTCGGATTCCTTGCGATAAGGCTTTTGCAATATATTCTCAAATCGAAAAAATTCATCATATTTTCCATATACAGTTTCGTTGTCGGCGCTGCGGCGATAGTTGTCGGCATCGTTAAAGGAGTATAAATGGCTCAGAAGAAAAAAACTGCCAAGAAGAGACCGTCTTCAAGCAGACAGGCTCCGCGGAAAACGGAACAGCGCGGGAAAAGACCCTCGAAAAAAATGGATAAGAATTTGCACGACACGATTTTTGCAGTCGTGCTTATCGGTATTGCCGTCTGTCTGACCATTTGTCTGATAATTCCCGACGCGGGCGTTCTGTGCCGTTGGATACACAATGCGCTGTTCGGGCTTTTCGGTTGGGCGGGCGCGCTTGTTCCGGTTGCGCTTGTCTTCTATGCCGTTCTGCTGATACTGCGCTATGAAAAGATAATGTCCAAGGTGCTTCTTTCTGCGGGTGCGATAGGCTTGCTTTCGGCATTTATCAACGTATGCGAAGACCCCGACAGACTTCTCGTTGTCGGAAAACGCAATCTTGGCGAATGTATATCCTCTCTTTTTAAGAGCGGAACGGAGTTCGCTTCCGGCGGCGTTATCGGCGGCGCGATTGCCGAACCTCTGACGTTGCTTGTCGGCGCGCTTATAAGCGGAATAATTATCTTTATAGTCATGCTCGTTGCTTTTATATTTGTAACGGGTCTGACGTTTTCTTCTTTTATCGGAACGCCCGACGAACGCCGTGCGGCGCGTGAAGAAAAAGACGAAATAAGAAGAGAAGCCGAAGAGGAAGAACGGAAAAGACGTATCGAAAAGAAAATCCGTCTGACGCTTCCCGAATACGGCGACGAAGACGAACTGCCAAAGCACGAAAGAAGAAAGAAAGAAAAACCCGCGGAAACCGTTGCCGAAGAGCCGATATTCGACGAAGAGGAAACAAAAATTCCGACGTTTACCACAAATCTGGACGATATACCGAGCGTTTCGGACGTTGAGATACCCGCAGTAAACGTTCCCGCCGCGGCAACAGCCGTACCCGAAGAGGAAAAGATAACAAAAGAAGATATAGCAGAAGCAACTGCGGAAGTGACCGCCGAGATAGAGGCGGAAAAGGCGGTTCAGCCCGAAAGACCTTATGTCTATCCCGATATAGAACTGCTTGCCAAACCGAAGATAGTGCGTGAGGACGGCATTGCGGAATATCTGCGTTCGACGGGCGAAAAACTTATTGAAACACTTCGCAGTTTCAATGTTGAGACCCGTATCCTGCACGCTTCGCACGGTCCTACCGTCACGCGTTACGAACTTGCCCCCGAACAGGGTGTAAAAATAAGCAAAATAACAAACCTTGAAGCGGATATCGCTCTGAGCCTTGCGGCAAAGAGTGTGCGTATCGAGGCGCCCATTCCGGGAAAAGCCGCGATAGGTATAGAGATTCCGAATCAGATACAGCAAACCGTAAATATCCGCGACCTTATCGACAGCGATGAGTTCAGGAACGCCAAATCAAAAGTGACGGCGGCTCTCGGTAAGGACATCAGCGGCGAAAATGTTTTTGTTGACATTGCAAAAATGCCGCACCTGCTTATCGCGGGCGCAACCGGTACGGGTAAATCCGTCTGCATAAACTCGATAATCGTCAGCCTGCTTTACAAGGCAAAGCCCGATGAAGTAAAACTCATTCTCGTTGACCCGAAAATGGTTGAATTTTCGGTATATAAGGGAATCCCGCATCTGCTTATCCCCGTTGTAACCGACCCGAAAAAGGCGGCGGGTGCGCTCTCGTGGGCTGTTACCGAAATGCTTTCGAGATATCAGATGTTCACGGAAAAAGGCGTCCGTGATTTCAAGGGCTTCAATGCAAATCTCGAAGAGGGCGAAAAACCTCTCCCGCAGATAGTTATTATAATCGACGAACTTGCGGACTTGATGATGGCTTCTCCCAAAGAGGTCGAAGATTCCGTTATGCGCCTTGCACAGATGGCGCGTGCCGCAGGTATGCACCTGATAATCGCGACACAGCGTCCTTCCGCAGACGTCATCACGGGTACGATAAAGGCAAATATTCCGTCCCGCATTGCGCTTGCCGTTTCGAGCGGTATCAACTCCCGTATCATACTTGACGAACTCGGCGCGGAAAGTCTGCTTGGAAAAGGCGATATGCTTTTCGACCCGCTCGGCGCACCGAAAGCACAGCGTATACAGGGCTGTTTTGTCAGCGACACGGAAGTTGAATCCGTTGTCGAGGCATTAAAACAGAACAATCCGTCCGAATATAACAAAGAAATACTCAAACAAATAGAACAGGCGGCACTTGCGCAGCAGCAGAAAGGCAAGAAAGACGGAACGTCTCTTTCCTCTTCCGGTTCGGGCATGACCGCCGAAAGCGAAGCGGCGGACGACGAAATGTTCGACCGTGCGGTTGAGGTCGTTATAGAGAGCGGACAGGCTTCTACGTCGATGCTCCAACGCCGTGTCGGTCTCGGTTACGCAAGAGCTGCAAGACTTATAGATTATATGGAACAGCGCGGAATAGTAGGTCCTTATCAGGGCAGCAAACCCCGCAAAGTTCTTATGACAAAAGAGGAATGGCTGGAAGCGAAAATGCGCGCCGAAAATCCCGACACCGCAATGTCGAACGGCGGCGTTCCGGAGGACTTCTGATGAACAACCCCCTTTATCCCGGTTTTTTGCCCGTTACGCGCCGCGAAATGGATGCGATGGGCATAGAACAGTTTGATTTTGTTTATGTGACGGGCGATTCGTATGTGGATCACCCGTCATTCGGCGTTGCAATAATCGGCAGAGTTATCGAAAAACTCGGCTTCACCGTCGGCATAATTTCACAGCCCGATTGGCGTTCGACAAAAGATTTCACAGTTTACGGCAGACCGAAGTATGCGTTTCTCGTAACGGGCGGCTGTATTGATTCCATGGTCAATCACTACACCGCCGCAAAGAAGAGAAGAAGTGACGATGCGTACACCGCAGGCGGCAAGGCGGGCAAACGCCCCGACCGCGCCGTTATCGTTTATTGCAACCGTATCAGAGAGGCTTACGGAGATGTTCCTCTTGTTATCGGCGGGCTTGAAGCGTCTTTGCGCCGCTTTGCCCATTACGACTATTGGAGCGACAGGGTCAGACGTTCGATACTGTTTGACAGCGGCGCGGATATCTGCGGTTTCGGCATGGGCGAGACTTCTACCGAACAGATAGTGACGCGCCTTGCGGCGGGCGAGCCTGTTTCCGCATTGACGGACATCGCGGGAACCTGCGTCGTTGTTGACGAAAAACCTGCGGACGCCGTGGAGTGTCCCTCTTTTGAAAAGGTCTGCGGCTCCGACGAAGCAAGCAAAAAACAGTATGCGGACGCAACAAGGATTCAGTACGGACAGCAGGATGCCTTTGTCGGAAAAACTCTCGTTCAGCGTCACGGCGATAAATGGGTCAAGCAAAATCCTCCGTCTCTGCCTCTTGACGGCAAGGATCTGGACGATGTTTACGACCTGCCTTTCATGCGGGCGTGGCACCCCGTTTACGACGATGTCGGCGGCGTTCCCGCAATCGCGGAGGTCGAACATTCCGTCACGCATAACCGCGGCTGTTTCGGCGGCTGCAACTTCTGCGCGATAGTGTTTCATCAAGGTCGCTATGTTACTTCGAGAACCGAGGACAGCGTCGTGCGCGAAGCCGAAAAGATAACGCATTCTCCGAATTTCAAGGGATATATCCACGATGTCGGAGGCCCGACCGCGAATTTCAGACACCCCGCCTGCAACAAAAAAAGCCTTTGCACGAACCGTAGGTGCCTTGCTCCGTATCCGTGTCCCGCGATGAAGCCCGACCATACGGAATATCTGCGTATTTTGCGCCGTATAAGAGAACTGCCGCGAGTGAAAAAAGTGTTCGTGCGCAGCGGCATACGTTATGACTATCTGATAGAAGACAAGAATGAAGAATTTTTTGAAGAACTTGTCAAGCACCATATCAGCGGACAGCTGAAAGTAGCGCCCGAGCATTGTTCGGACAGGGTTCTCGACTGCATGGGCAAACCGCATTTTTCGATTTACAGACGCTTTTACAAGCGTTTTTATGAATTGAACAAGAAATTCGGCATGGATCAGTATCTTGTGCCGTACATGATTTCTTCTCACCCCGGTTCGACGCTTGAAGACGCAATAGAACTTGCGCTTTATCTGAAAGAGATAAATTATCACCCCGAACAGGTTCAGGACTTTTATCCCACGCCCGGAACGGTAAGCACCTGTATGTTCTGGACGGGCATAGACCCGCTCAGCGGCAAAAAAGTCTATGTTCCGAGAACCGCGGAGGAAAAGTCGTATCAGCGCGCATTGCTTCAATGCACCCGCCCGGAAAACGCCGAAAAGGTTAAACAGGCTCTGATAAAAGCGGGACGAAAAGACCTGATAAAGGTTCTTTTGCCTGCGGGAGCGGTCGCTCCGCAGTCGAGACCGAAGAACGGATACAGACCGCACCCGACCACTTCCATAAGAAAAACCGCGAAAAAACACGGAAAATAGGCAGATTTCACATAGGTTTACAATATATTACGGCACTAAATCGTACTTTGTGAAAAAAAAATTAAAAAAAATCGAACTCACGCATTGACAACAAAAAAAAAGTATGATATAATTTTAATCGGAAGATCCCGTTAAATGAAAGAGTGCGGGAAATAAAGCGGGCAAGCCGCTTTGAAGGGAGTAAAAAAAGATGGACAAAGTTTTACTTATAGCGGACGACAATAAGGATATAGTGGACATCCTTAAAATCTACGCTCAGAAAGAAGGTTATAAGACCGTTTGCGCTTACGACGGCGAACAGGCTCTCAAAATGCAGAAGGAGTATAACCCGGTTCTGATCCTTCTCGACGTTATGATGCCCAAAATCAACGGTTACGATGTTTGCAGACAGATAAGACAGACTTCCAACGTTCCCATAATCATGGTAACGGCGAAGAGCGAAGAGGCGGACAGAATCCTCGGCCTCGACATTGGCGCGGACGACTATGTCGTTAAACCGTTCAGCCCCCGCGAGGTTATGACGAGAATAAAGGCTGTTCTCAGAAGAGTAAGCGACGAGGCTAATGACGAGAGAAACAAGAGAATCGAAGTTGCGGGGCTTACTATCGATATGAACAGTTACGAGGCTTACGTTAACGGCAAGCCCGTTGTTCTGACAAAGAAAGAAATCGAGATACTTTGGCTCTTTGCCACCAACCCCGGCAAAGTTTACACAAGAGATCATCTTCTTGAAAATATCTGGGGCTACGAGTATTTCGGAGATACGAGAACCGTTGATACGCATATCAAACGTATCCGTACAAAACTCAATCTCGACGAGACCGTCGGCTTCGACATCAAGACCGTTTGGGGCGTAGGCTACAAATTTGAGGTCAAACAATAATGTTCAAAAAGATATCATCTGAATTGATGACTGTCTTAATTTCCGTAACGGTACTGGTGGTTTTAATCACCAGTATCGTTTTCACGCTTCTTTTCTCCGATTACGCGATAAAAGAGAAAGAAGATACGTTGAAAACAATGGCGGAAAATATATCCGAACTTGTCGCAAGGGACGAGGCAAGCACTTCGTCGTACAACCTGAAAAGTATCTCGGACTACAACCTTTTTGCAAAAGAGGTTCTCTCTTCGCAGGTGTGGATAGTCAACGACGACGGCGTTTTTGACCGACTTCACAATTCCGCGGACACGCCGTACAACGCAAAGGAACTTTCGTCCGAATATTATGCGTGTTATACCCGCGCTTTGAGCGGAGAAAGTTTTGTTACAACGGAGTTCAGCGGATATTTCGGCGAAAAAACGATAAGCGTTTTTGTTCCCATAGAGGTTCTTTCTTCGGAGAACGAATACTGCGGCGTCGTTGCTGTGCATTGTCCGATGTCGAATATCGCCGCAACGTACAATTCCGCGCTGACGTTTCTTGTTGTCGCAATAGTGGTTGCCGCAATAATTGCGGTCATAATTTCTTCTCTTCTTGCGCGCTTTGTTTCAAGGCCGTTGATAGAGATGAGAAACCTTGCGCAGAAAATGGCGGAGGGCGACTATACCGTTCGCGCTTCGGACGGCGGAAAGGACGAGATAGGCGATCTTTCGAGAAGCCTGAACTATCTTTCGGAAACGCTTGAATCGACGGTCGGAGAACTTGAAGTTGAAAAGAACAAGTTGAACGACTTGCTTCAAAATATGTCGGAGGGACTTGCGTCTTTCACGCCTGACGGAAAAATTACGCGATATAACTCCGTATGGGTCAGCCTTTGTCCTGCGAATATCATGGAAAACGAGGACTTTTCCGACGCGATACACGACGTTTTCGAATCGGGCGAATCTTGTACGGTAGCAATAGAACTTGCCGACGTCATCAAGTTTATAATGTCGCCGATATGGAACGAAAAACATGACCGTATAGACGCGGTCGTCGTTATCGCTTCCGATATAACAAAAGAAGTCCGTCTCGAAAAAACGAGACGCGAATTTGTCTCGAACGTGTCGCATGAGTTCAGAACGCCGTTGACCATAATCAAGGGCAACGCCGAACTGCTGCTTGACGGCGCTGTGACAGACCCCGAAATGCTGACGCAGATTTACGAGCGTATAGAAAGCGAGACTGTTGCGCTTGAAAAACTCGTAAAAGACCTGCTTGACGTTTCGAGAATGAAAGCCGGAAAGATAAAACTCGATTGCACCGAGGTCGATCTTTCGGGTATGGCTGCGGATATAACTTCAAAGATGCGTGTCATAACGGATAAGAAAAATATCTCTCTTGTGTGCAACGCAAGCCGTGAACTGCGTCCCGTTTGGGGCGACGTTGACCGCATACGTCAGTTGTTCATCATCTTTATCGACAATGCAATAAAGTTCACCCCCGAGGGCGGAACGATAACCGTTTCGACTTCGCAGGTGGATAACTGCGCCTGCCTTTCCGTCAAGGATACGGGCAAGGGTATTGCAAAAGAGGATATTCCGTTCATTTTCGAACGTTTCTACAAGGTTGATAAGGCTCGCGGCGGTTCCGCGCAGGGAACAGGTCTCGGACTTTCGATAGCAAGCAGTATCGTTGAACTTCACGGCGGCGGCATAACCGTTGAAAGCGATCTCGGAAAAGGTACGACTTTTAACATAATGCTTCCGTTTGCGGATAAAAACAAAGAAGAACAAAACGGTCAGGAATAAAAATGGGGGCTGTAAAAAACGCAAGTTTTTTACAGCCCCTTGGGGGATAGGAAAAAATGTTCAGAATGGGTGAATCGAACCCGAAGGCGTACATA
>OGTB01000177.1_pt1 | contig 55076 bp, 95 predicted proteins | sample 1553611 | NCBI WGS metagenome assembly OGTB01 (sample SAMEA2580032, study PRJEB22360) | human gut metagenome | biome: human gut; feature: human-associated habitat; material: faeces | place: Denmark | collected 2008/2010 | reverse complement strand
TCTTTTAAAAATGATATATAATATGCTAAATTTCTACTAAGGTAGATAAAGCATATCTTTATTTTGAAAAAGAAAAACAAAAAACAAAAATGGAGGTATGAACGATGGAAAAATTAACAGATCAGGAAAAGAAAGCAATCAAACAGGCTATAAATGAATTAGGCTATTTTGATGTTGCAGAAAATGAAGAAACGCTTTGCAAGTGGTACGAAGATGGAACCGCTTCAATTAACATTGCTCGGAATGGTCGTACTGTTGCTTGGGTGCTTTTGGAAAGCGCAGAAAAGGCTATTTATGTAGACACGTTGGAGGAATTAACTGAAGAAGAAATAGAAAGCGAGTTATGCTAACATGCAGAAATTCAAAAAAGCAGCCGCCATGCGGTGGGCAATTTTTGAACTGGAAAACAGATAAAAGGCGGCTTGCAACCGTCTTTTTGTCGTGTTCCGTTGGATCTGCTGCCGTCTGGCGGTCTATTTGTGTTACTCTTCCACCGGATCCGGTCAGATCCTGCGCCCGGATATATTGACGGCTTGCGCTGTCTTGGTGTACAATCAAATATTACAAGGGGGATTTTTGCAAAATGCGAAAAGTGGGAATCGGTCATGTATATGATATCATGGAGAGCGTAGCGGATGCCGGTGAACGGTTGGAAACCGTTATAAGGGTGGAGAGTGCCGCCGGTGGTCTGTCTCCGGAATCTGCAGAGCTGTTGCGGTCTGCCTATGATTCCATGCTTTCGGCAGTCGGAGACCTTGCGAAAGCTGCGACACGGTGACCGGGTGACAAGTCCAGGACTAGCACCGCAGAAGTGCGCAGATGTTACACACCTTGAACCGGTCTGAAAAAATCTGCGAAAAAACTCTGAAAACGGATTTTTCAGCTTAAAAAGTGCTACCCCGGGGGTATTTTGAAAAAGGCATTATAATTTTGTCGAAAATTTTTCTTTCAAAAACCTCTAAAAACGAGATTTTCGGTTGAAAATACAGACCTACGGGGGTATCAAAAGAAACACATTAAAATTTTTTACGAAAAAAGTCTCAAAAAATGAGATTTTTAATAAAACCTATAGGGGGAAATATTATGAATTGCTACAAATGTGGTAAAGAAATGAGAGTTGTTCCGGAACAGGTGGCTACGGATGAAAAAGGATTGCCGGTATATCACAGAATAGGTTATTGTGATGCTTGTATGTCTAAATTTGACATTGACATTTTGGAACAGCAAAAAAATCAGACAGTTCAGAACAATCAAAAGCCGCCTAAGAAAAAGCAGAGCACATTAAGTACATTGGCGGCTGTGTTTTCTATTTTGACATTTACTATTCCGGTTGCTGTTATTCTTGCAATAATCGACATTGCTACTGGTGATAAAAAGAATAAATTGCATACTGGTTCGTGGTTTGCCATTATATGGTGTATTCTTGCAGTCATAGTTTATAACATAGGCAATAAATCTGATGATGTTTCTATTCCTATTGCGGAAGTAAAAGTTTCGCTTGAAGCAACAGAAGAGTCTACTTCTTCACCTGTTGTAAATAAATCAGATTTTGTTATTTCTCCCGGTTACACATTCGATGCGGACGGATTGCAAGTAACAATCAATGACTTTGACCTTGACTACACTGATTATGAGGATGAATACGGTTGGAACGCTCCTGCTGATGGAACAAAATACATTATGATTGATGTTTCTTATCAGAACAACAGCAAAGATGATAAGTATGTAAGCATCTACGATTTTCAGTGTTACGCAGACAATACAGATTGTGAGCAGAATTACAGTGTTGTTGATAGTTCTTCGTTGAATGCGAATATTTCAAGTGGCAGAAAAACATCTTACAAGATTGCATTTGTAGTTCCGAAGGATGCGCAGAGTATTGAACTGGAATACGAAACAAGTTTCTGGACGGGCAACAAAGAAGTTATCAAATTACAATAGAATATAGGATTTTAAGGGCATCCTTGCGGATGCCCTTTTCTATGCCATTCTTTCCATGTATCCACTTATCAATTCATCAGCCAGCGCAAACACTTCTCTTCCGTAGGTAGCCAAAAAGTCGGCAACAATCTCTTCCGTCTGAATATCCATAGTCAAATTGTAAGATAGGCAGAACGCATGGCACAATTCATGGCACAGCACACGGTCATAGAAATTTCCATGAATCATGTCTGATATGTAAATATCTCTTGTGTTCCGGTCTGTCATGCCAAACGTATATGTACCATCAGAACGCATCAGCATAGGACTGTGACTGCGTACAAGCCTTAAATTCCAGTCCATTCCATTTATCGTGAACAACTTACCACCTCCAACATAAAAGGGGCTAAATAAGCCCCTTAAGTGTTTAACCGATTTTTGTTACCAGTGCAGAAAGCTTGTTCCGCAGTACCGTCTTTTCTTCCGGTGTTGCATCGTTGATGATCTCTGTCATGTCGTTTGCAAGTTCGGTCATGTAGGTGTTCAGGTCACGGACTTTTGCTTCTTTGTCCTGCTGTGTATTTGCCTTATGCAGTTCCTTATTTTCCATGTAGGTTCTGCGGCTCATTCCACTTCTTCCCTCTCTTGCATCACGCATACCGGATGAAGAAGTTTCAGTGTAGTACATACGCCCCATGTCTCTGTCCATGTCACGGTGATACATTTCCGGGGTCATGTGGTAATAGGGTGGCTCTTCATAACCTCTGCGGTAGGTTCCACGACCTTTAGGTGCAAATCTGCCGTCAGCATAGCGGTAATGGTCATAAAAACGTTTACCACCGTCACCGTAACGATCAAACATTTCCATGACTTCGTCCGGGTCATAGTCCTGCATGGTTTTTGTCAGTTCCCGGTAATACATGGCTTCTGACAAATCTTTCATCATATCAACTACTTTTCCCATTTCGCAAGTGTCTACATGGTCGATGCCCTTGTCAAACTGCGTTTTAGCGCATTCAGAAAGTTTTTCAATCATTTCATGCATTCTCTTAACATCCATGATTTTTCACCTCCTACGCTTCACGAACGGCAATCAAATTGCTGTTCTGCACTTCAATAGCTTGCGTAGAAGTGTTCTGAACGGCTACCGTACTGCAGCATCCACGAGGGACATCAATGTAAGCTTGTGCAGAAACGTTGAAAAAGGTCTCTGCTGCTGCCGGAGTTACAATCATTCTTGTGGACTGTAAAGGTTCTCCGTCTACTGCCAGCGCAAGGGAAATTTCCCCAACAGTTCCACCAGTGGGAATCTGAATGTTACCGGAATAACTTACAAGGAATCTTGCACGACACTGATTAGTGATACCTCTTAACTTCACAATTCCGGATCCCTCTCTGTGAGTGATACAACCACTTCCATTTACGGCAGTTTCGGTAAAAGCAACGTCTGCTCCTGCTGCCACAGTCTGTAATGCTACTGCTGTATATTCAGCCATAATAAATACCTCTCTTTCAAAATCAAAGGGGCAAACCATATAGTCTGCCCCATGTTGTCAGTAATTCTGCATAGCAGACATAACCTTAAGGTTAAGTTACTCGATATGCAGTTTTAGCATCCGCAACCAGTGTTACATCCGCATCCGTAATATACGTTAGGGTTGGGAACTTGGTATGCAGGAATGGGTGTAGGGTTCACAGCGTTGATGATCTGCTGTGCCTGTGCACTCATGGCAGTGGTCAGAAGAGCATTCTGACGATCCTGAGAAGCGGCTCTGCGCAGATCGTTGTTCTCTGCCTGCAGAGTAGCAATCTTATCCTGACATAAGTAGTCAAGGATTGCTCTTGTACCGGCATTCTGACTGTCGATAATATCACGAGTGTTGTTATTCATGGTGTTCTGCAATGCGCAAGTATTCGTTGCCATATTGTAGTTTACACCCTGGATAGCTTCACGGGTATCGCAGCAACACTGTGCTAACTGTGCCTGTAAAGCGTTAGCATTCTGCATTCCTGCTACGGTGTCTGCATTGATAGCCTGTTGGATGCCATATCCAGTCTGTAAAATGTTGGTATTTACGCCATTAAATCCGGTAAGCATACCGTTGTTTACAGCGTAGAATCCGTCACACAGACCGTTGTTGATTCCGTCCAGTTTACCGATGATAGACTGGGTGTCGAACCCTCTTTGCAATGCAGAATCGGTGTAGTAACTGGAATTAGAGCCATTACCGCCCCATCCATTACCGCCCCAACCGCCAAAAGCGAAGAAAAGGACGAAAATAATAATCCACCATGCACCATCTTCACCCCATGCACCGTTGTTACCGTATCCGCCATTAGCTGGAATAACAGGCATGGTAAAGGGAGTATTGTTACTCTCAAACATAATTTTTACCTCCATATAAGATTTTTTATACTTAATCTTGCAAGAATTTAGTATCTACTTCATAGGAAATTGACGCTTGAATTTTTCAAATTCAGAATCAAAATCTACGCCACGTTCCTTAGCAATATTTCTGCCAAAATTTTCAACACCTGATATGTCACCTTTTTGCGCCATTCCCATTACATTTCTAATCATGGGGTTTTGCATCATCTGACTATTTCCCATAATCCCTTGAATTATTTGTTGTGGATTTCCCATCCCTTTGAGCATCTGCATAGGATTCATCATTTTCATTCTGCATCATCCTTTCTTTGCGATTGTGGAGTTTTCCTTTGCGTTTGCGAAGTTTTCAACTGTTCAATCTTTTGTTCCAGTTCATCGAAACGCTTCATAAATACCGCTGTGGCTTCGTCTGATAGGTCAAATTTCGCTTTTTCTGTGTCTGACGGTAAATTGTTAGGGTCTGCATCTAAAACAGGCTTGTAGAACCTTGTATAGATTTTTCCATCTGCTCCCCAGGATTTAGCATAGATCTCCGACAGGTCCTGCTTGGGGAAGAATGCTGTGTTGCCATCCATAGGAACCTCATTCGGTGCTATGCACTCTTGCGCCGGTACAATACGACCGTACATCTGTACTGCGTTTTGCTGTGGCTGTTGCATAAACTGCTGTGGCTGGAACTGTTCCTGCTGTGGCATAAACTGTCCGTACATAGGTGTTCTATACTGCGGATTGAAATAGTTCGGATTCATAATCGGCTGCGGCATGGCTGTTCTCCCTTTCTTCCATTGATTCTATCTGTTTCGCAATTTCAACTTCGTCAAGTGTCTGATATGTCGGCTTGTTCATAAGTCCCAACGGACTGAAATTCATAAGCATTACCCGTTTCTCCTAAAACTTCCTCGATCACATGAACCATGATTGATTGATACTTAATCGGCACTTCCCTTGTACGTTCTTTGCTGAATATATGTTCCAGTGTTTCATCTGAAAATTTGAATTTTCCCATAAGGTCATCCCTCCTTATGATTAAATTTTGGCATAAAAAAAGTCGCATATAGTGACACATATACGACACTTTTGCGACAAACGAAAAAATATGCAGTTTTAAAAGTATGATAAATACGGCATTAGCACATCCTATTGCCACTCCAATAACAATATGTTCTGCTAAAAATTCTTTAATTGAATTTCAACATCACCATTGACAATCACAATCCTTGATATTATGCTTTTTAATATATTGTTTTTCTCTTTCTTGTCGATATGCGCCCACACATCGGCAAGTTTTTTTATGTTCTCGTAAACAACTTCTTTCTTTTGACTGTTTCTTTCGTTTTTTTCTTCCTCGGTTATCTTTACTTTCATTTCAGAAATGCTTTTTTCAGTGTTCTTAATCATTTCTAAAACTGTGTCATTTCCATCGGAATAAAGAACATATAGCCTTTTTAATTTCACCTGTTCTTTTTCAAATTGTGACTGCATTATTTCAAGTTTGCTTTGCTTTTCAATAGGCTTGCACTCTGAAAGATTTAAGGATATTTTTAAAATTTCACTTTCTACCTGTTTTTCAATATCAGCAGCCCATTCCAAAGAATTGTTACAGTCGGGATTGAAATTAGGCAAATACTTCATTGCTTTATCACGAGAACAGCAATATATTTTATGCTTTCCGTGCGTCCACTTCTGATACCGCATCTTGCATCCACACACACCACAATAGCACAATCCTGTTAACAAGTTGGCATCCGTATGACAAGCAGTTTTGTTTTTCCTACGTGATTTTCTGATTTCCTGTGCAAGTTCAAACCTTTCTTTATCAAAAATAGGTTCATGAAGTCCTTGATATACATTCCCTTTATATGGGATCATACCTATATTGACAACTCCGGTAAGCACATTTCTTACAAGTACCTCACTGTGAAATCCTAATGATTCCTTGATATATAAATCAGAATAACCACCAATAAACATATCAAGTGCTCTGTTTGCTTGTTCCTTACGTTCTGGTATAGGAATGAGTATTCCTTTCTCCTTGCTATAATTATAGCAATACGGAGTATTAGCACCACCAATCCAGTAACCTTGTTTGATTCGCTCCAACATACCGCCACGCATACGAAGCATCATAGTATTTTTGTCAAGTTGTGCAAAAACAGCCATCATCTGTGTGTATGCCTGTTCCATAGGACTGTCATAACTTACACTGTCATGGACACATTTGAATAACACTTGGTTTGGTTGAAAAACTCTTTCAATTATGTATAATCCATCAATCATACTTCTTGAAAGTCTGTCTAATTTAAACGCAACAACACATTTAACACGTTTTTTTATACAATCGTTAATAAGTCTTTGCAATTCCGGTCTATCCATATTTGCACCGGTATATCCATCATCAACATACCAGTCAGCTACAACCAGTTCATTTTTCCGGCAAAAAAGCTCTATGTCTCTTTTTTGACTATCAAGACCGTTGCCTTCTTCTGCCTGCTTTTCCGTGGAAACACGCATATATGCGACACATTCCATTTTCTTTACGCTCCTTTCAATATATAAAGAATGTGCCGTATTTATCATACATACGACACATTCTAAAGCCTTTTTACAATGGTGTCAACAGCATATAGATGCTATAATCTCAATAATTTCTTTTGGTAGAGAAACATCTTCAATATCAACATCTTTGCCGTCTTGTGTAACTCTAACCATTTTTTACCTCCATTCTGTTTATTTTTTCATAAACCTTTTTCGATATTCTGTTGACCGTTCTGTCACATACATTAATTTTTTGTGCTGTTTCTGTAATAGTTTTTCCGCAAGAAAGCATTTTAAACACTTTCTCTTCCTCTTCCGTGAAATTGGCGTTCCGGAAGATTTCTTCAAGTTCTGGCTTAGTCAGTTTTGACAACTTCATAAGCCAGTCTCCTTTTCTAAATTTCAGTTTTATTGTGTAATAATACGTAGTATTACACATATTTACCCAACAAAAAAACCACCGACCGATTATGGTTAGTGGTTATAATCTGCATTGTTAATAGTTATCAATGCTTTTTCAAGTTCCTTTGCTTCTTCATGCCTTCTTTCATTGCAAAGCCGCTCGATTTTGGCTCTTACAACGATTCCGACTGTCTTAAATGCTTCTTCCGCTTCTTTTCCAGCAGACACTGAAAAAGGATGCCCGTAAGTCTCAATCGTCTGCGTAAATTCTCTATCCATGCATTCGCACCTCCCTGATATTGAGAATACTATACCACCAACCATATTCAGTTTTCAAGGTTCTCTGGCTCTATGCCGATAAATAATTGTCCAGCGCCTGCCGGATCACCCAAGAGATAGGTCTGTCCTGCTGCCGGCAGTAATCCATTAATCTCTCATACTGCTCCGGATCCATGCTGATATCCCTTCGGATGTTCTTCTTACCTTCTTTCTTCGGTCGCGCCATAGGCCTGTCTCCTTTCGTTACACAATTTTTCCGATATTTCAGTTTACCGCATTATAATTCTCTAAAACTTTCAGGATCATATTCTACTTGTTCCTGATCATTCGATGAAGCGGTATTCCACCAGTGCCCACCACCTGATGTGGTATAATCATCCCTTCCTTCATTGCCGTGATATCTAACCCTATAATTTCCACTTTTTTCGGGTTTTCCTTTTACCCACATACTTTTTCTTTCCTCCAATTCTTCCGGACTATATTTTCGATAGCTGATTCCGTAATTTGTAAATCCGCCGGACTGATATGTTATAAGCCTTGACATTTCATACCCTCTTTTAGTTCAAATCATCAATGCTTTCTTGTAGATCCTTATAATAGTTTATTTGATCATCGCAATGACTTTCCAATGCACAAATCATTTCATCCTTGGCTTCTGCCAGTGTTTCTGCTGCCAAATAATCCATATGTCCCTCTATAACCGACTGCCAGCCTATTTCTGATCCACAGTACACGATACTGCCTATGGTGACATTACCATCATAGGCAACTAAATCATATTGTATTTCCCAGTCATTCTGTTCCGGATCAACTTCTACCCACTTAAGATCACACATTTCCGCTACCTCCACTAAATCCTAATATTTCAGTTTACTCCAGATGCACTGTCCATTCCCGGATATCTGCCGGATCAATCACTTCCGCACATTTAGGACATATAGGATATAAACCTTTTCTGCGATTCTCGTCCATGTCCCGGAATGTTTTATTCCTCCTCATCCGCTTGAATTCCGCATCTGCCATTGCTTCGTATAGCTTGGCTTTAGATAGCATTTTTCGCTGTGCATCCTCCAGCTGCTCATATCTTTTAGCCAGTGTAACCAGCGCATCAAAGGCATCTATTGTAGCACCGCAATCTTGGCAGCTTACAATCCTGTTTACCGTATCGACCTCGTAATGAGGTGGATTGCATTTGCAAAGCTTTTCTCTTCCTCGCTCGATTCTTACCAAATTGAAGAAAATAATCTCATTGTCCATAGTATTCCTCCACTAAATCCTAAGAGCATTACCGCAAAATCTACAATACTTTGCCAATATCACACACTTGGAACCGCCTGTATAATGGCTTTCCACATATTTGTGTACTACTGCTCCGCAATATTTACACGTTATTCTTGCCATAACAGCGTAGCTGTCATTTATTTCTTTCTGTTCATCGTGTGACCACATTTCTCGCTTAACTCCTTTGCTAAATACTAAGTTACATACTTAATTTCTTACCTTATCCAAGTACTCCTTGCATTTCCAATACACTTCTGGATCAAATTCTTTCCGCTCATGCTCATATGCGCTGTAATCTGCCGAACTGCATCCGGCAATCTGTGCCATCTTAAACATGGACACTTTTGCATCTCTTCTTAGTGCTGCAATATAGCCTGCGTACATCCCTTTGTCTCCGTTGGCTAACTGTATTCTTGCCATTTCCTGAATATCTTTCGATGCAGATGCTTCCATTATTTTCTTTATTGTGCATTCCTCGTTGTGGCAATCATAAAGGCAACCGTGGATTCCATTCTTGCCATCGAAAAAGCCAACCACATATTTTGTAGGTTCCTCACAGTCATTACATTTTGCATTTATAGCCATAATTTTCACCACCTTTTAACTTGCCGAACTACCGAATTTTCCTCGGTAGTTCAATTTTCCCAACTAGTAACTTGCTTTTGAGTTCCCAAGCAACAACTCAAATATCAATTTCACTTTTTAGTTCCTGATTTCACTTCCTCCATATTTCTTCATCAATAACATATTGTCGAATGAAACGATCTGCATATTGTGGATGAATCATTGAGCGTTCTGTCTTTCTTGATGTAAAGTTTGTTACCTTTGCCTTTACAATGTCTTTTTTCTCCACATAATCTATTGCTTCAAACACAAGATTATTTTTAGGTTTGCAATTTATAAACCAATACTGTGTAGGTTTCTTATAGAAATCTCCATTTGCTGTTCTGTCTGTATCAATAATGCTTGGTTTTATACACCAATATGTTGTAAGATAGTGTGGCTGGCTGTATGGATTTTCAATAATCAGTTTCAAATTTCTCCTTATGCAAATTATTACAAGCTTATTTAAAACCTCATAAAATTCATTTAATTCTTTGTGCCTTTTTATTACCAGTTCACAGTTTTTTTCGTCACTGTATCCTTTTTGAGCATAATTATTTCCGGCAAACCATAACTGATTTTGGCATTCAAAATATGTGCATGGAAAGAACGCAAGTATAATGTCATCCTCTTTTATGTCATCAAATATGCTTTGATTTTCGTTATATCCCCCCCTAATTTCTTTGAATAAATCTATCACATAATCAGTTTCTCCAAATTCATCTTGGATATCATAGTCATAAGAATCTATTCCATATTTTCTAAACGCATTTTTAAAAGTTCCTGACTGTTCAAACAAACAATGTGCTTTCATAGCATCACCTCCGGCATAAAATCAGATAATCGCATTTGTGCCATTTCTGCATCTAATCTCTTTTTTGACAAATCATAATAATGCTTGTCCAGTTCAAAGCCAACATATGGATGGTTGGTTCTGTAGCAGGCTATCAAGCTGCTGGCACTGCCTACATGTGTGTCTAGGATAATGTCTCCGGGCTTTGCATAGCGGTTTAGGAGCCATTCATATAGTGCCACTGGTTTTTGTGTAGGATGAATACGGTTTTCTTTGTGTTTCATATTTTGCTGAAGCATTCCGTTCCACCTATATTTAATCTTCCTTACTGCAGTACTGAACGAAGTCCATGCAAGTTCACAATCAGCAAAATCAGTATTTCCATTATCTTTATCCCAAACAATCCAACAACTACTATCAAACGGCATTTTGCTTATAAAATGATTTGCCCCCCAAATAATCTGATTTTTTGACACTCTAAACAGTTCATCGAAATATTTTTCGTTTGGTGGATTTATATCCATTCCGCTAAAACTCTTGTAATCCTTTGCTTTTGCCAGGCTACCTCTTGTATGGTTTTTATCCCCATTTTCTCCAATCCCATACGGTGGATCCACAATCGCAAGGTCAAAGTAACCATCCGGGAACTCTTTCATTCCATCCATGCAATCCATGTTGTAATATCCAAAATCCATTACGGCATCACCCCCGGAATATCCTCAAAACTAATCTGATTATCTCGTTCAAAGACAATCATCTCATTTTTGGCTCTCTGATAAAAGTTGCGGTCAATCTCAAATCCGAATGCACTTCTCCCGATCTCTGCGGCTGCTCTTAAGGTACTACCGCTGCCACAGCAAGGATCAATCACTACATCACCGGGATCCGTAAAAATTTCTATCAGTTTTTTTAGCACTGCTACCGGCTTCTGTGCCGGATGGATCTTCGGTACATCTTTTCCGTCTTTCTCCCAGCTGAACCAGTTAAAAATCATTTTCCCAGTGCCACGGATCGTCTTTCCGTCCTCGTCAACCTTTGCACCGTTCCGGAACTTCGGCAGCTTGTCACGGTAGAACACAAGAGCATATTCAGTAGCACCAACCACACGCATATTTGCCTTAAGCACCTGCGGACTGTAATTTTTAACAAATACCAACGGTATGTAATGGACGAATCCATGTTTATAGGCGGCATCAATCAGCGTAGGCATCTGTTCAAAAGAGCAGAACACGATCATGCAAGGACTGTTGCTACTTCTTCCCCTGGTAACGCTATTCTTGTCTTCCTTTTTCAGCATCTTTGAGCAGAAATGGAAATACTCATACAGATTAAAGTTGAAATCGGAATTGAATGCCGCCTTGCCTGCCAACTTACTTTCTCCGTTCTTATTATCTCCGCCGTTGTACCACATAGGGTTACTGCCGTAGAAATTCTTGCCTACATTATACGGGACATCGGCAATGATAAGCTGTGCCGGAGGTATGGCATATTTCTTATAGTTCTGCATTGAATCTCTGTAAATTTCACATTTTAATTTTTTCATTTTTTCAAGGAGACCGCATATGCTTTACTCTGCGCAGAGTCTCGGCTCCTTTCTTGGTTTTATCTAACTATCGTTTCTTCCTGCTCCTTGTACATCCTGCCCGCCATCCTCACCAGATAGTGCTGTAAGGCTTCATCCACGCTGACACGATGCTTGGTACAGTAGCGGTCAACGTACCGCTTAAAGTCGTTATTTTTTTGATAAAGTACTTCATATTCATCAAACTTAACCTCGATATTTTCAATGTTGGTACAATCAACTCGTTCCATCTGCATCACACTCCTTCCGGCTTCTCGCACCGTTCAAATTCGATAACCCACACCCACGGATTAGCGCCCCAACCGTAGCGGTCAATGTCGGATTTCTTGATGGTGCTGTTCCAAATCCCTATAAACGATGTGATTGTTTGGTCTTCATTTAATGTTCCATTTGCATGAATGTACTTATCTGCTCCCTCAGTTAAAGCACTCTCTGCGGTTATTTCCTGCAACCGCTCTACCCTCACGTCCATAACCCGGAGCCAGATACGTGCGGCTTGTTTTGGCATGTTGGTGGACGGGTGCCATGTGCAAAGGAAATCATTATCATCTGCTTTGTAATAATATCTTTCTTTTGCATTCATCAAATATCCCTTACACCATGTTTCTCGAACATACAGGAGGTCACCCGGCTGATATGGTGCTTTTCTGATACACGGCTCATTTTTCCCGTTATACAACATCAGTCCATCTTTAATATATCCAGTCCATCGTGGATTTTCTCCTGACAAGAATTTTACAAGCCGTCTGGTACAACTTTTCCGTCCGTCCATAATTGCCCGAACCATCTCGGTATTGAATAAAATAGGTTTAATTGCCATCTACTCCACCGCCTTTCACGATCTTTTCGATCTCAGAATCACCTTCAATGCAATATTTATGAAACAAGTAGTCTTCCAACTGCTCCACAACCTTATCCGGGTCGTATACCCCGCTTTCTTCAAATGCTTTTGCAAGCACATCAGCAGTTTCTCTTTCATATGTTCCACACATAACATCCATGTCCGCTACAGCTCGCTCAAAAAAATCTCTGAAGCGATCAGTATGGTAATCAACCTCAAATTCTTTTGGAATATCAATCAACACCTTCATCATTCGCCCTCCTGTTCCATGCTTCCATAGCCATATTACTAGACCAACACAATCCAGATGTCGCACAACAATTATTGCATGAAACTGTATACGCCCATTTTCGTCCCTCTGTATCCTTTGTGCCGTCTGGGTCGAAACTCACAATCGCTTCTCCTCCGCAGAACGGGCACGGTTTAAGATTCTCCATTAGCTTCTCCCTCCAATCGTTTTGCCGCTTCGTCCATCAGACTTGCAAAATTACTAGCTGGGATACCCACAACCAGATTTCCTACATGATAACCATACGAATGATCACTCAACCATTTTAATTCCCTGATAATTTCATTTGTGTCTGCCTGACGGTAATCCCGCAGATGTGACTTTTCGTGTTCTTCGCATTCATCCCAAATTGCAAAATCTTTCCCACAGTATTTGCATTCATACACCACTCTTTTACTTGGCATGCTCATTCTCCTTTCCACGGCTCCGGCAGTAGCATCCAGGCTGTGACATTTACGCTATCAATGTCATCACCGAGGACAAACCGTCCTCCCAAATATTGTACAAAGCAACAACGGTTTCGATATGTATCCCATCCAATTACGCTATTAAGAGATTCTTCCGGCAGTCTCTCGCTTACCGGAATCCACACCGGCTGATTCTGTAAGGCGGTGATTGCTAGCTGTAATGCATCACATCTTTTATCAGCATCAAGTGTGCAAAGGATATTTGCCGTATCACAACACTGACTATGGATATCGTTTAATAATTTGATAGCTTCTTCTCTCTTCATTCCGCACCTCTCAATTCTTTCAGCTTGGCTTCGGCTTCCTCTTGTGTGAAGAATACCGTTTTACCAAAATCGCATTCTCTAAAATATGCTCCTATAAAATGATTTGTTACCTTAGAGTAAATTCTATATTGTTCTCCGCTTTCATAAAATGATACACTAGAAACATAAGCTTCATAGACTTCGTCTTTCATGTTCTCATCATATTCAATATCATCAAACACATTAAATGGAGAAGTGACTACATAAACTGTATCTCCCACCTTGCACGGCAACTGCAAGAGCAATCCCTGTTCCTCGGCATCCTCAATATCTTTTAATTTGAAATATACTTCCAGCCAGTACTCTGCATTATTTACAAGTGTTGGTATTTCTTTGTCACTATTCGTCAGTCTCTCCATCCTTACTCCTTTCCGGAATCCTCGGCTTGCTCTCCACCACTGGATAGCTGCACTCATACGGCTTCGTTCGTCCGATTCTAATAGCATCAGCAACCGGATGTGTAGCCATGTAGAGTAAGTCACCGTTCTGAAAGTTTCCTGTTCCCTCTCTCATACAGCTACACTCCTTTTTCCGTATGTACTTGCGGTTCTGTATACATTGCAAATTTCTCTGTAATATTTTTCTTGTGCATGGATATTAGCATCCACACGGTCAAGTTCCGTCTCACACCACTTTGCAAATTCTTCCTTGGACAATGGTTTTTCCAAATTTTCAAATTTCTCTCTGTTGTCAATCACAAAGCACACCATGTCAACCGGAATATGGTTCAAATCCGCAAGAATCTGAATCTGTTTGTCCTTGTCTTCTGCTTTTTCATAGTTTGCCAACAATTCATAACCTGTCATCTGCATTTATATCACCTCTTATCAAGTTTGATTTCTTTGTCGTAGCAACTCTTCTTTGGATTTCCCTCTACTGGGGAAACCATCTTTTTAGGGTCTGTAGTGTATGATCCGTTTAGTTTCACACCTATTTTGCTTTTTTCATCCACATAGCATGACGGCTTGTAACGATCCGGTGGAATGTAGTTGTGAATGCGCCAGTGCTTCACCAACACAACACCGCTGTCGAAAGATAAAAGGAATCTATTGTCTATCAAGGATTTCAAATCATCATCAGAAGCACCGCACATCCTTATGATTTTCCGTGGGTTGTTTACAAACCCGTCATCATCAGCGTTCATACAGATATGGAAATAAAGCATTTGAGCCGTAGCAGGAATATCCAAAAAAGCATCACTCTCAATTATTTTTGCACTGAACATTCGTTTTTCTGCCATTTAGAACTCCTTACTCAAAAATAGGCTTCTCAATATAGATACCGGTGTTTTCCACCAGTTCTTTCCACAAGTCCATGAAATCCTTTCCGTTGCACTTGTCTCCGGCTTTGTCCATGTGGTCAGAAAACTTATCCTTGAAATTCGTAAGTTTCTTTTTCCCGAAACCATCTTCCATAAGAATCACCATTCCATAGAGAATGTACCTGGTGGACAAGTCATTGATAAGGTTGTTACATCTGACCTGTTCCCGAATGCAGTTTTGCGCTACGACCGACTTGTAATGTGGATAATCAGCTTCGGTAAATTCCTTATACTCAATCGTCCAGTCAGCAAAATCGTTAAGCCTATTCTGTAACTCCGTATAAGGCTCATTCTCGTACTTTTCGTTGTACTCGGTAAATTTACCACAGAAGTCGGAAAGTTTCGTCTGTGAGTACTTGTAGTCTTTCCACAAGGTATAACAGAACAGTGTCAGTATCCCAGTGAATGGACTTCTTTCTGCTGATTGTCTCAAAAGTTCTGTCTGCCGCATGATTTTCAAAATTTCCTGCGGATTGTCATATCGTTTTGGCATTTTATGTATCACCTCCAAGTTCTGTGATGCTTGAACTCTACAAAGAAAATTTCATTTTATCAAATTTTTCAATTTGTTTTTTTAATGATTCAATTTTCTTTATTCTCATTACTTCTGCCCTTAAAACTGCGTCTTCCTTCTTTTTGTGCCAATCATTTCCGTGAAAAGTTCCATATTTTTTAGAACTTATCATATCTTCGGAAATATTTGAACAAATCTCTGCATCGTCAGTTTCTATGATTCCAGTACTAAGTGCATATTTTGTAATATATACTTTCATATTATTCACCGTCCTTTTCTCCATGTAGAAGTTCCATGAACTTCGCAAACTGCTTCTGTGATATGGAATTGTTCTGTTTCTCCGGCTTAAGGCTGATAACCAAATGTTTGTCAGCTATGTTCGCCAGTTCCCTTGCAAGGTTGATTCTGCCCTGTGTCAGTCCATCACGGTAACCTTTTCCCGGTCTGTACTCTGCGATCTGCTTCTTTCCATCACCTTGACCACCGGCTGTCTTGTTGCGAAGCTGATAACCACCGTCAGCATACTTTTTTATCCAGTATTGTTCCCACTTATCTAATTCTTCTACCGGATAGTGCAAGAATCCTATTTTCCAACCGTATATATTTTCCGCAGAATATAATCCGTGGCTTTTCATGGATAAATCAATGTGTTGATAGCCGTTAAGATGCCCTGCTAGTCTTTGGAGTAGGTGTACCGCCTGTCCCACATACGCAAATCGGAAACCATCCTCGTCTGTTCTTGTCAGAAAGTAAATTCCACTTCCATCGTCCACATGGGGATTGACCGCCAGTATTCTTTCACGATTCTTAGTTTCAATAGCTTTCGCTTTCTGAATGTTCTTCCAGTTACTCAAAATGGGCACTCCTTTCCATTCCGTAAAATCCATTCCTTGCCTGCTGCCGCATAGTCCACATTCGCCATAGGAGCAATCTTTTTTACCTCTGCGACACATTCTTTGGCATCAGAATTATCACGGCTTAAATGGCACAATATGACATTCTGCAGGGAATCTGATTTGTTAGCAATGACAAATTCTTTTACCGTTTCCAGTTCCATATGACCACGGTACACATGGGATTTCTTAGCATCGTTGGAATCCTCTGTAATGTACTTCTTCTGATAGTTACATGAAATAAGGATGTGGTTTAATTCATGGAACCGCCACTTAACAAATTCCGTGTCAGTTACATAAAGCAATTTCCCCATTTCCGGGTGAGTAATCAGGAATCCATAACAAGGGCATTCTGAACCATCAGCGTTGGTATGTGTCCACTTACCATCCAGTGTAGTAAGATCAAATGCCATTATTTTTCCACCAGTAAAGCATATTTCCATAGGTTCTAAACTCTCATATGGCTTAAATACTGGTATTCCCATGTGTTCAAGGTCTGATACGGATAATGAGTGGTCTTTGTGCGCATGGGTGCATATCGCACCCACAACACACTTAACATCCCAGTTAAGACCACGCTTTATGTCCATGATAGAAAGTCCTGCATCCAGTAAAAGCGTTTCGCCATTATCTGCAGTCAGAAGATAGCAATTGCCGGAAGAACCGGAACCTAAACATTTCAGTTTCATGCATTTACCTCATCATCCTGTGGGAAAGTATAAACTCCTCCAATTCCCTCTTGTGTCTTATCATCACAAATTGGAAATTCCCTCTCAATTTTTACTCTGTTATGGCAAAGATACGCATATTTAAGTTGTTTCATTGCTTCTTCCGCTTTTTCCTCTGTGGAATATTCAGCAATAACCATATCACCACAAAGTTGTTCTATACCTATGAGGTTCTTATTCAGAAAGTAAATTTCACCCTTAAATCTCTGAATAACCACCTGCTCATAAGGAATGTCTAATGTTCCGTCCTGCGATATAACTCTCATGGCAACCTCCTACTTAAAGCAATCCGGTGTCTCTGCGCTGGCAATGTCCGTCTCTGCGGTCTGCGGTACTTCTTCAAATGTTGCGTCAGGAAACTCGATAGTGTTTGCATTTGCCTGTACCTCTTCTGCCACAACTTTTTCCACATCAAGTTTCACATCGGAAACATCAGGAAATTCTTCCTGCGCATACAAACCTTGGAATTTATCCGGAAAAGCTTCTCTTAATGCCTGTACAACAGCAACTTTTCTTATCATTGTTGCAGGCTTTTTAGACCATTGACCGTTGATTGTTCCATCTTTTTTTCTTCCAACATATTCATCGAAAGATACTGACTGGTACTCCGGTGTCTCTCTTCCTTTGATAAACACTTTAGCCCAACCTCCTACAATAGATTCGTCCTTAAGGACAAAAGATCCTTCTCTTTCTTCAACGGAACCATCTTTCTTCTGAACAATAATTCCTGCTTTTTTTCCTGCATAATTCGGATTTGCATCGGCTCTTTTTGTAAAAACATCTTTTCCGGTAACAATCGTAGCAGGATCATTGTTTCCAAACTTAATGAGGTATGCTTCTTTCAAAAAAGGATTAAGATGCTGATATCTGCAAAGAGACATAAACATCATTACTTCCTGATCCGATACGTTTCCACCACCGCTTACAAGGTACTTTCTTACCGTTGTTGGGGAAATTTTTACAATTTCCCCATTTGATTCGTATTCCACAATTCCTGTGTTTTCCTGCTTCTTTTCGTCTGCCATGTTTCTACCTACCTTTCTACCTTTTTGATGCCGTCAATGTTAATGATGAATACCTGGCTTGTCTTTGGATTCTGAATAAGTGCAAGAGTTTTCCACTTATCGTCATCGTGTTGCGAAATGTTCAAAACCTTTGCAACCATTCCATTTTCAACAGAAACTCCATTAACAAAATTTTGTCTATAACTTCCAAGACCGCTCCATGTATAGTATGTTGAATAGCATTTACCTCTATGTGTTACCTCTACCATGTCACCGACACGGATTTCGCTGTCATCATCTTCCTGCGATTTTTCTTCCGGTTTGTAGTTTTCAAGGACAACGTACTCGCTGTGCCATGTGTGACACCTTTTAACAGAGTTTTCAACCTCACATGTTGCGTTCTTAACACCAATTACTCTGAAAATCTCTCCGTTTTCATATGGTATAAGAAAAGGTTTTGCATCCACAATTTTGATGTACTCACCGACTTTAGCTTTTCTATTCACTTCACGAACACCGTTATCAGGCTTCACATCTTCGCCCATCAGCCGATTGAAAGCCAACTTAGCACCAGTACGGAAATCAAATTCATCAGCAGGATTGCAGTTTGCTTCTGCTTTCTCGCCAGTGGACTTGTCCAGCGCAACTACTTTGTTGTCATTGCGGTAGATTACGATGGTTTCATTCTGAGTTTTAACTAAATCAAGCGCATCTTCTGCGTGATTCCATCCGTGCCCTTCTTTGGCGAATCCATTGCAATCATGACCGCCTACAAATTCGTCAAACTCAACCGAGCAGTAATTATCCGTCAATAGTTCTTTGACTGTTCCGCATTTCCCCACAGTTCTTCTGTTGAGCGTAACAATATCCTTTTTTACTTTTACTCTGTCTCCAACCTTAAATTTATGTTTTTCCATGCTATTCTTCCTCGCTTTCCGACTCATTCATAAATCCACTTGCAACTCCCTGATGCACTGTCACATCAGCTTTGTAAATCTCCTTGATACTTCTAGGCATCACATGGAATGTCACATCTGTATCAGCAATCTTGCCTTTGAATTTCAAGGCTCCACGGTCTGAAAGCCCCAGGTACACACCCACGCAACACTTGTCATCAAAATTGAATATAACGGTGTCACCGGCATTGATTGTTTCTCCTCTTGTTGTCAGAACAGAAACGACTGTCTCTTTCTTAATCTGCATCTTCCACCTCCACAAGTTCACCATTTTCCAATCTGTACCATGTATCCGGCTTCACTTTTTCACCGTCTACTCGAAACATCTTCGCACCGACAAATTCCCATGCTTTCTGCTCTGACCTGTCGTATCTGTCATCATCTTCTTTACCGATGTATTTCCACTCAGCAAGTACAATATGAGAACCAAGGACACCCATTGCTTTTCCTTTGTATCCCCATGCGACCGCAACGCTCTCGGAATCATTGGCAGAAGATGCACCTTTGTAACCTGTCGCAGAGGATGCACCGCAGTAACCTGTCGCAGAGGATGCACCGTAGTCACCTGTCGCAGAGGATGCACCTTTGTAACCTGTCGCAGAGGATGCACCGTAGTCACCTGTCGCAGAAGATGCACCGCAGTTACCTGTCGCAGAGGATGCACCTTTGTAACCTGTCGCAGAGGATGCACCGTAGTCTTCATCACTTCTAGCTTCTTTTTTAACTCTGCTCATAGTAAAATCAATGGCTGCCTTTACCAGTCCAGCAACGTCCAGTCTTACACCGACCTTAATTTTTGTTGATGCAACCTTGGAATCATCTTCACCTCTGTCAAATTCACCGCTCTGCTCCACCTCATGGTAAACAGATTCGTTCGGCGAATAGTAACCAAGGCAATCCAGAGGATGTTCACAAGCATGGAATCCACTATGACATACATCTGCTGTTTCCTCTTCGTACTCCTTGCCCTCTTCGTACTGGAATCCACGGCAAGTCATGTCCTTGTTGAATCCTTTGTAACTTTTAATTACTTCTGCCATTTTCCGCAGCTCCTTTCTTTATCTTATCTGCAAATAATTTTGTGGTAACTTTTGCTCCAAATTGGGCAAAAGTAATTATCATAAGTGGGTTTTCTTCAATTAAAGAATCAAACGGCTCTTCTTCCATTGTTTTTACTATTGCTCTGCACATTTCATCAGCAGAAATCTCAACTTTTTTATCCATATCATAATCATCATTAGGCACTAGGTACTTCCTCCACTTTCAAACTCGCATCATCACTTCTTCGGAACATAATCAACTGACTGTCAACATCAGGAATCTTCCAAGGGTCAAGGCTTTCGGTATCGTCAACCATGATAGGCAATTCCACACCACACCGCTTCTGAAACGCATTGCAAATGTCAATCTCCGTCAGAATCCTTGCTCCGTGGTTCATGTTTCGGCTGTAAGGCTCTCCACGGTATGTAAAGTCACAACATTCTTCCGTGTCACCATTCACAAGAGGTCTGAACATCCGCACAGTGCAGAAAGAAAGATACTTGTTCACATCAGCTTCCAGCAGTTCATTCTTCTTCCGGCTGAATTTCTTTAAAAGGTCAAGCTGTGCCTGCACATCCGTAATCTTCTGTGCAATGTTCTTGCGATCCTGTTCCAGTTCTGTAATACGCCTATCCACACTCTCGTTAATGCTTACACTCGCCAAAGACTTATCAACCACAGAAATATCATTGCGGATCTGCTCTTCATCACCTTTTAACTGGATTCTGAGAAGATTCATGTCAGTGAATTTGTGCATGGCAGCTTCTTTCTCAGCAATCTGTGACTGGACAGCTTTGTATTCTTCTGTGTTGGAAATATCCACGCTTTCCGGAATGGAATTTAAGGCATTATCAGCAACTGATACCTCTTTTTCCAACCGCTCCACTTCATCCTCGGTCTTTTTCAGTTCCTCACGCTTATGCTGCAGTTCTGCCTGATCCGCTTTGATATGGTCAGCACATGAAGAACCCTCTTTGGTAATCAGTTCCAATTCATGTGCCTTATGCGTATCAAACTCCGTTCTTAACTGCTCTTTCTTCTCTTCCGGATATTCCTGTCCACAGTAGGAGCAAATCAGAGAGTTTTCATCAAATTTAAGGCTTTTATTCAAATCCCAACTCTTCTTCAAATCCTGTCTCTTCTGCTCATACTGTGCGATACGCTTTTCCAGTTCCGTGATCTCTTCACGAATGGTATCTTCCTTAAGCAACTCTTTCTGATGCTCATTCTGAATCTGATTCAGTGTTGTGCGCTTCTCTCTTCTGTCCGCATCCAGTTTTTCATTTGCTTTCTGCTGCAATGCGCTCAACTGACCTTTTAACTCAATAATTCCATCAGAAAGCTTATCGTAGGAAATCATGCTGTTCTGCGTATCTGTCTGCTGCTTAATGTTCTCTGACAGCTTATCCAGTAAAGCTTTCTTTTTCAGTTCCAGATCCGCAAGGTCAATATCCACTCTCTGACGGCTCACCTCGTCAATACGGCTCGGAATTTCATCTAACAGGTCCTGCAAGCCCTTGGTTCCATTTCTTCCCCTTGTGCCGTACAACTGCGTATTGCAACGCTTTTTTAGTTCATCAACCGTGCCATCCTGCAGAACAGTCCTTAATGCTTCAAACTCCGGAAATTGATTGCAAATGTCATCATTACTGTGCTGACCAAACATATCAGCAAGAAGTGCTCTCTGATCCGTGCCACCTTTCAGAAGAAGTGTCATGGCATTGATGCAAAGTGAAAACTTATCTTTTCCGCATACACTTTCTTCCAAAAATGCTTCAAAATCTGCTGCCTTTTTTGGAATATCATTCACATAGTAATCCGTGACATTGCCGGTAAACTCGCCTTTCTTATTGAAGTTCTGACGGCATACTTTTTTCAGAACCTTGTCTGTACCGCCAATCTCCACGGTAACTTCTGTGGTAATATCTCCGTCAATGTCATTGCCGTCCTTATCGTGCGGTCTGATTCCGGTGATCTCTCTGCCGTTCTCGTCACGGCATCCAAAAATATACTGAATTGCTCTCTTGATTGTGGACTTACCAACTTCATTAACACCGGAAACCTCTGTCCGGTCGTATAAATCAGTGTCCACTACGTTAGAACCATAGAACTTGCAGAAATTCTGCAAAAAGATGTGTTTAATCCTCATTTTTCCTATCCTCCCAAAGATATAAATACAGTGAATTTACAAACATATAGATTGATACCGGCTTGTCTGTCTCGTTGATCTCCTTGTACAGCTCTGTGTTTGGGTTCATCTTATCAACAACCCACTTGATCGCCTGATACACGCTTTTTTCATTTGTGCTGTGTTTTTCTCCGATAATCCGGTAAATTTCAGAAAGTCTTCTGTTCCGGTTCTCAAACATCAGCGTTTCAACCTCGATGATGTACTGGAATCCCGGCAAGTATTGTTTCAGCCCCAGTTCTACCAAGATTTTTCTTATCTTCCTTTCCATTTCCTCACTCCTCCGGCTTTCAGTCTTCTGTTACGTGAATCACGTTGTCCTCTCCGATATACAAGATTCCTGCATCTAACAGTCTTGCAATCAGAATCTCATTCGCACGGACGATGGGGATAATCTGTCGTTTCTGCATAAAAATACTCCTTTCTTAACCATTTTTTCTTCCCGGTATTGCGGTTTACAATTCTGTAATAGAATGCTGTTTCACGGTCAACTTCCCACTCTTTCGGACTGTAAAATATCTTTCCGATGCACCCTTTGACGGTAAACCGCTTTTTGGCACTCATACGGTGTCCTCCGCAAGTTTTCCTTGAATCCACCATACTACATCATCAAAGTTGTTAGCCGAAAAAGAAGTAGCACCATTAATCCATGTAAATATTTTCCCATCTTCAAATTTTGCAAAGTATCTAGGCTTCCAAGGTTCACTGTCGGAATCTCTTACGTATACTTTTGTGTCCACCGCAACGTTCGACCAATCAACAACAGGTTCTACATATTCCTGTTCTAACCATGCCCTAAATTTTTTTCTGCAGTTGTTGCAACTGCTCCATGCGCAATCCTTGCAATTAATAGCAAAGCAATCGCTCAATCTTCCTTCCTTATCAACAGTTATTTTAATGTCATTTGCAGCCATATCAAGAATCTGTTCCGCATACTTCTCTCTGTTCGTCATTTTCCATTCATCCTTTCCAGTTCTGCGCTCCTGGTTAATATCCAGTCTGCGTAATCACTTAATTCTGTCTTTGTAGCTTCGTTCTTCTCTCCGTGGTAAACCATGAGTACAATTCCTACATCACAGTACTTTTCAAACAATTCCGACAAGTAGTCAGCTCCCACATGGATATTGCCGTCTACGGAGTAAATGTCCGTCACTTCCAAACGCTCCATGCGGTCTTTATGCCATCTGTCAGAAATCTGCATCAGACCTTTGCAACCGCCACTTTCCACATCCGATCTTCCGGAAGATTCTTTCTCGATCATTGCCATGAGCAGTTCCGGACAGATGCCGTATTCCTCACCGTACTTTACACACGATTCCTGTGCTTCCTCGGAGATAAAACTGCCGGTTGTCTGTGCCGTGGATGTAAATGTGATGGAGAGTGCTATTATAATAGGAAGAAACAGCTTTATTGTTGTTCTCATAGGCTTAGTACCAATCACCGATGAAAGTACCTAAAGAATCACTAATAACAATTCCGATGCACTTTCCATCACTATCTCTTTTGAAATCCATTTCCACGGCTCTTTCAAGTTCCAATTCTTCATTCTCGATCTCGATGTTATACGCACACAAAAAGTGCACATCCAAATTGTCAGAGTCCAAAGTTCTGAATGAATCCGCACCATCTGTTTTTGAATAGTACACATTCATATCAGAAACAATTACCCTGTTACTTAATTGTTTAAATTGTATTTTCATTATTAAGTCTCTCCTATAAATTTATTTACAAAATAAACCTGTCCTTTTCCTGTTACCTTTGTAGTCCGTGTGATACGCACTGAACCGTCCGGGTTCTGAATGGTGCTTTCCTTGACATCGAACAATCCCTGTTCAACGTATCTCTGTACTGGCATATTCTTAGAGGAACCGTACTTAATCAGATAACCTTTATTGCGCATCCAGTCAAATAACCTATTCTGTCCGATATGTACACCGTTCTGACTAATCAGCTTTGCCAAATCTCCGATAAGAATAGATGTATGGCTTGCTGATACCGCATCAGCGAAAATTGCTTTCGGCTGCATTTTTTGAATGCACTCCTGTTTCTGTGCAATGATTCTGTCTCTTTCTAAAATCTTGTTCTGTGCTACTATGAGTGCCTTTGCCATAAGTTCATCATCGGATAAGGTTTCCTGTCCGGCAATGTATCCGCCATTCTTTCTGATAGATGGAAGAACCTCCGATGTAACCCAATGCTTAAATCTCTTTGCCGAATCAAGTTTGCTTCCGATAATTGCAGAATATAAACCGCTTTCGTTTATTAAAGAGGACTTCATATTCATACCATCCAAAATGGATGATTTGGAATCTTCCTCGTCTATGCGCTTCATCATATTGCTCGTCTGCGCATATCCAAGTTTGTCGGCAACGTCTTTTGCCACAAACCAAGGCTCGCCATCAATAGTTTTTATTCTGATTGTCCCAAATTCATCTGAATTAAATACCTGTAATTCTTCCATGTTTCTCCTTTCTATTCAGTTTTAACTCTTCTTGAATCTTCAAATGCCACAAGGTCATCCTCTGTGATCCTGTATTCTCTTCCTAACTTGATTGCCCCAAGTTTTTTTTGACGAATCCATTCCCAAACAGTAATGACTTTTACCTTGTATCTCTCTGCTACCTCTTCACAAGTAAACATTTGTGCCAAAATATCACTCCTTTCCGTAAATAATACTTGTATATACCTCGGTTTAGTGATATAATCTCCTTTGTCGAACGAGTTACATCTTTTTAACGAAGTATTTTTCTAGAAACTATTTTTATATTTCGTTTTGCCGAGGTATGTACATAGTATATCTCGCTAAACCGAAGTTGTCAATAGTCTATTTCGTTATGCCGAAATATTTTTTAAGAGGTGATATTATGTACAAAACTTTCGAAAAATTGTGTGAATTAAAAGGAATTACACCATATAGGTTTGGTAAAGATACTGGTGTTAACTCTTCTACTTTAAGCACATGGAAAAAGAAAAATTCTATGGCAGATCCGAAGACCTCTCAAAAAGTCTGTGAATACTTTGGAGTATCTATGGACTTCTTAATGGGAAAAACTGATAAAATTGTTTGTGAAGAATGTGGAACAGAATACAATCCATTTGATGACTTTGATTGTGCTATTCACGAAAATGTTCATAAAACTATAGAAGCAGCAGAAAAATTAAATATAGACTTGGTTCCATATAAGGATATTATAAAAAAACGAGTAGACTATAAAATTAAATTAGAAGATGGAACATTTGACTTTGAAAATGATTTGACCGATTATTTGAAAGTGCGATATTCTGATTATATTTATAACAATGTTGGTAGCACTAATCTCATTGACAGAATGGGTTATTATAAGAAATGCCTTGTTGAGATTATCAACAAGGGATTTGTGCCGGAAAATAATATAAATACTTTTGTAGAATCATTTGGATTAAATAGAGATTACATAGACATGAACGGAGCTTTTATAGCCAGAATAAGCAAAAATTATGATGTGATGAAACTTGCTAAAATTGCCGAAAAGCTTCCACCAGAAATGCTCAATATGCTTTTGTTTCAAGCGGAAGCTTTTTACGATAAATATACCAAGGGGTGATTATTCACCTCTTGTTTTTTCTTTTACAAATTCATAGAACCACTGCAAAATATAGTTTTCATTTATGCTTCCAAACATATTTGACAACTCTTTTCTGTATTCTTCATTTGTCATTTCTTTTTCCATCGTAACCACGCCCCTCTCTCTTTAATTCTCCACACAATCTAAAGTAGCGATACATCACATTATAGAACATATGTTCTAAACAATCAATATATTTGACGCACGTTTTTTATTGTTGTAAAATATCAACAAAAGAGGACGGTGAAAACGCCAATAAACACCGCCCTCGCCAGAACTTGAAGTCCCTTGTTTCAAGGGATGTTACAAGTGTATCATGTGAAAGGGGGATAAAAAACATGATAAAAAAAGACCGAATTAAAGAAATATCGACACATCTATCAGTCAACCGTGTAAATTATATGTTAAGTTTTCGTGGGAATCTCCATGAATTTCTAAATGAGCCGGACATGACGGTTTACAAGCTTGCTGATGAAGCTAATTTGCCTTATTCTACGCTTAATTCACTATTATACGGTAATTCTAACGACACAAAGCTATCTACCGCTGTTGCGCTTGCTAGAGCCTTTGGAATCAGTGTAGACGAACTGGTAGGTTGCGGCACTATGGAAGATAAGATGTTGGAATCTGTCAAGATATGCCGCAGTCTGCCGGAACACTCTCTGTACCTTATCCGTTACTTCATACGTCACCAAGCTAAAATCTATTTCAGTCTTGAAAAATCGCACAAGTATATTTCTGTCCTTAATCCACAACTTATGAATGGAATTATCGCAACCACAAATGCTGTGGAACCCATGTGCATAGACAGTTTGCCGGAAGACATAAAATCCAAGGCTTATATCGGTGTGAAAATTCCGTGCGACTACTATATGCCGTTTTATCTGCCTAGGGAAATTATTCTCCTTGCAGCGGATCGTGAACCGCAAGACGGTGAACGATGTATTGTGACCAGTAATGGTGGAATATATATTGTCGTGAAAACACATATAATTGAAGATGGTGTAAGAAAATGTAGATATGTTCCTCTTATATCTCCAAACAGCATACTCCCGGAAAATCTTATTGATGACATGATAGGATATGTGGTTGGTTTTGTCAACAATGACGGTGACTGGGGAATCAGATAAATAGATTAAGAGCATGGCTTTTACACCATGCTCTTTTTGATTGATTTATTTTTGCTTCTAATCTCCGCCCATCGGCTATCACTCCTTCTGTAAATGGCTAGTTAAAGTGGAAAACTATATCCAATGCAACGCAAGGTACATCTATAATCTCATTACCAAGTGATTATGAAGAACTATTAATAAAAGTAAATGTAAATGCAGAAAATAAACAAGTTATGGTTAGTATTCCTAGAATATCTTTATCAAATGATACTGATATTATAAAACAGGGATGGTTTAGCACTTCATCTGATTATGGGGCAGTGCAATTCGATATCACAAAAAATAAGATAAATAGTATGGCTGCTTCTTCTATCGGTAGAGATGTTACATCTAATACATGGTGGATTGTATATTATAGATAATCGTTATTCTTGCAATATCTCAGAATAATTCATTATGCTACCACCACCAACGACTACCATGCCATGTGAATATTCACTTGTAAATACAATTTGGAAATCGTATTTACCATTTCTGTAATGAATATATGCAACTGATGAATTAGTGCCTAAACTTTTTGATGGTAATACTTGTACGCCAGATGAAGTGACATTATCAAATACATTACGAAGAATATAAAAATCAAGAACACCATAATTATCCATTGCAAGAAATGTGCCATATCCATATGCTTTATCAGTATAATAAAAATAAACACTCTTTTTATTTACGAATGGTACAAATAACTTGCTTGTATTTTTTAAATTGCCATTTACATCATTAATGGCTGCATTAGTATCATTGATGTCTTTTGCACCGAATGAGGTTCCTACTTGCTTATATTCGGTAACATCAACAAAAGAAACAGTTCCATCGTCATTTTGAATTTGCTGATATTTTCTTAACTGATTTTTAGTTGTGTCTAATACATCATCAACATAGTTTGTTTTTAAATCTGCCATAATTACACCTTAAATCCTTTCTGACCGCCAAGCGTAAAGGCAAGTCGGTTCTGCGCTTTTCTTTGTGCTACTAACGTATTGTATATTTTTAACTGCAACGATTCTATCCTGTTCCAGTCTTCATATGTTGGAACCGATTTATTCTCTTTCCATGTTTTAAATTGTTCAGAAAATGAGAAAGTGGAACTGTTAATTTCTGCCAGCATAGTTTCAAATAAAGTAACTTCATCGGCATAAATCAGATCTGCTTCAACCTTATCATCTCCAAGATTAAAAGATGATATTTTATACATAGATTCTGCAGTGCTTTTTAGTTCCAAAAGATTATTTTTAATACGGTTATAATCTGTATATAAAAAATAATCTCCTATATAAGTTTCACCATTCCATTCAGAAGACCAATTTGTTTTAGGATCTGCCCACATTATGCTTCCTCCACATCTCCAAACAATTCTATATATTTCTCTGTATCATTCAGCCCCAAATACTCTTTTATATCTTCTTTTGTTTTCGGCACTATTTCTCCGTTTGGATAAAACAAGAAAAAATTACCTTTTTCTGTTCTGAATATTTTCCTGTTTGTCATTTCATCAACATATATTATTTCAGAAGTTTGCGTGTTATACAGAAGACCGTTAATTATTTTTTTCATTACAACCTCCTTATGTTCTCATTGCTCTTCGCAATTGCAATGATCCATTAAAAGCACCATTAAAGTTTAATTTGTGTGTTTCCACTTCTACTTGTAAGCTGTTTACAATATCACTTTCCATGAAAATAATATCAGCAGCTTCCAGCACCGGATCCCCTCTGTATTGAACATCATAAGAAATATTATTCGCATAATAATTCCCAAGCCATTCAGCAACAATCCTTGCATGATCTTCCGTTGAAATAAGTTGGTTTTCACAATACCTTATTTCTCCAGAGTTGTTAATTGATTTCTTTAGATATACGTTATCTTCAACTACTTGCGGTGTATTATCCTCTCCGTTTTTAAATGTATATATTTTGACAAAAACATCTTTTGTTTTTCTTTCTGCGTATCCATAAGGATTTTCTGTCATGGAGTCTTTTTTCAACTCATAATCAGATAAATCTCCAAAACTGATTTTATCAATTAAGACTCTGTTTTTAGGATATGCTTTTGTTATCTCGAAACGAATACTGTCGAAGTTTTCAAATTCATCATTTAACAATGATTTTTCTTTCAAATCATCATATTTGAAAGTCTTAAGAAGTGTATCTCCATTATATGTCGATACTTTCATCTCTTTTGGAGGATTACCCTGGAATGAAATATACAATCCATAATACGTGTATGCTGCAGGAAGTTTTAATGTAAGCACTGGATTCTCCGAAAACAATCCATTTTCCTCAGAAACATTGCTCGTAACATATCCTGTCTGTTCGATGGCTGTACCGGTATTCCTCGGAAGAAAAAGTTGTGAACCGTTTACACGCATAAAACTTCTTGTCAGTTCTGCATATACATTGTTGTTTCCATATAATACATTAGTGGCATTTCCCCACCATGCAGTTCCGTTTGAGGTAACCTGCATATCTGCAGGATCTATAACATTTGCAAAGTTGGCTTTAATATTTACTCTTCCGTCAGAATCTACAAATAAAATGCATCTTGAAGCGTTGCACAACAACTGCAAACATTCTTTGTGAGGTGCTTTCGGCATTGGATTGTGTAGGATCACATCTCTTAAACAATCGTCAACAAAATACTCATCAGGCTCGAATCCTGCATCTTTTAGAATGCTAATAGCTTCTGCATATGCTGTTCTATCGTATATTTTATTTCCTATTGTATAGTTGTCTTCCAAAGTTGAAAGAACATCATTTGCGGTGAAAGACATTTGATTTTTTTTAGAGTTCCAGTCAGTCAAAAGCATCGTGGCTTTTTTATGCCATTCCACTGTTTCGTCTGACAGGACCATTCCGTATGATAACTCCATTTTTTGTCCAGTTTCAAGGAAGTTGATAAAGGAATTATCATCGTCTACATTGTATACATTATTTTTATCCAGTATTGTTACAGATAATTTTCTGTATGGAATCTCCGCTGAAATTCCGTTGACAAATTCTTCAAAAGATGATGTTGATACATCATTATTTCTATATGTCAGCCCAACACCCATTACGATTTTTTCTACTCTAAGACGTTTATTTCCTCCGACCATAGATATAGGAATTATTTGTATATTTGTGGTGTTCCCAATTACATCTGTTGTTGAAAAATCGTGTTTACTATTTGTATAAGTTAATTCTTTTTCATCTGTAACAATTTTGAAGCTAGTTGGGTAATATTTCCCGAAATCTATCGTAAGTCCTTTGATGGAATACTCTTGTGGGAATGTTACTTTTACAGTTTCCATTATGTTTTGTGTAGTTAATGGAGCATTACGTAGCTGGTACAATCCGCTTGTCTCTCTCGGAAGAAAATACATTTGACCGTCTACACGCATATAATTTTGTTCCAAGGTAGCATATTCCGTATATTCTGTATCATTTCTAAATGGCAAAACCTTGTTTCCCCAGTATGCGTAATCGCCGTCAAAATGAGCCGTATTTTGTGCGTCACCATTTACTACACCGAGAGTAATTGATATGTATGCCCTGTCTCTTATCTTTTTCTGCATTGCAGACTTATAAGCGTTAGAAGCTTTTATCATTCTTCCCACCCACAATCAATTAAATTGAATTTACACGTTTCATAGTTCCTATAAAAAATATCATCCAAAAACAACGGCTTACCGGTAGTGTCTCCTGGATACATGGTATATGTATGCCTTACATTGTCGTCCCCAGTAAACGTAACCGGCACAAAAAATGGCTCTAATGCATCTTGCATTTCTTTCCATGTTTCCGCATCTAAACCGTTCCATTGCAGATTATTTATCTTCCACAATTTTCTGCCGACTTTTTGACCGACGACTGCAGCATTTACATTTCTTCCTGAATCAACCGTCTGCGACCGAACTATTTCCATTCCGGGAGCCGGACACGGAAAACGCACTCCGTTTACTATGATGAAATCACTTGGTCTTGCTATCATTGTGTTTTCCTCCACAGAAAAAGAGTGGGAATAAATCCCACTCTTAAGTAATAATTTGTAATCCCATAGCTTTTTGACCTCTTAAATTTGCCCTTGCTATGTCTCTGTCACCGATATTGACAGAGGTTTCTTTTGCAAGCAACTGCTTAAGCAGGTCAATCTCTTGTTGCATCATACGCATTTGCGCTTCTGCTGTGGTGTTAATAGCATCTTTGATTCCGGTGATTTCAACTCCACCGGCAACCGCTGTTTTTCCACCTACTGTTCCGGCAATCTCCGGTACACCGTTTTCTCCTGCCATAAACATTGTGTATCGGCTTGGAACGTAACCGCCAGTTTCAAAAGTAGGAATTTTGCCAAGACTAATACTTCCTCCTGGTGCAAGTTGTATTCCGGCTATCGTTATAGGATCCCATGAGAAATTAAGTTTATCATTTATCCAGTTTGCAAAACTATTCCAAATTTGTTTAACAGCCGCTATTGCATTATTCCACGCATTAGACAATCCGTCTTTAATGCCACTCCATGTCCATTTCTCGGTAGTAAAGTATGATTTTACATTGTTCCACCAGTTTGCAAAACCAATATTTTTCCACCATGCGGTAAATTCATTCCACTTCGTAGAAAGTGTGGTCTTAATATTTGTTCCTAATTGATTCCATTTTTCAGCAGAAAACCAAGGCTTGACAGATTCATTAAACCAGTTTTCAACAATAGGTTTTAAATTTTCAAACACTGATACTAAACCAAATGTATCATTTATGTCCAGTTTAAATTGTGATAGAAAATCAAAGAACTGTCTTATCGGCATTGTTTTTGTTAAAAAATCTGCCGCATCAGAGTTCATCTGTTTCCAAGCGTCAAATAGTATTGAAAAATCAGTGTTTTTTATTGTATCAAAGAATCCACCTTCTCCAAAAAACGAGAAATTTTCATATATTTCTTTATCATCAGGGAAAAGTGCTTCACCTAATGATTTTCCGACATTAAATCCAATCTTCCAAGTAACAGCAGCTATTGCAATTGTAGGAACTATTCCTATGCTTGATCCAAGTACCGTGTCTGATAACTTGTCCGATATTTTTCCCCATATGATATCTCCAACACCAGTAAATTTTAAAAGTCCTATTGCTGTTATAATCGTGGTTTCAATCGGTGCAGCATCAAAACTTCCTTTCCATAGATCGATTGCCGCATCTATGGCAGTTTCTATGAAATTTCCGGCAGACGTAAAGATTGCTGTCCAATCCATTCCGTCCAAGAAACTACCTATGTGTCTTCCTATTTTTTCCCAGTCAACAGAATCTATTGCTCTTGTGAACCAGTCAAAAATACCAGTTACCAGTTTAGAAGTATCCATTCCGGCAACCTTAAACCAGGCATCAGAATCAAACTTAAATGCATATGACAGATCTTCTATGATGTCTTTTACTGGCTTAAACACCTTACTTACTTTGTCAGCCCAACCCATAGCTGTATTCTGCATCTTGTCAAATGCTTCCTGCCATACTTTTTCGTATTCAGCAGTAGCATCCATGATTTCCTTGGTAAGGTCAATTCCTGCTCCACCAGCAGAAGAACTTCCGCTTGAACCGCTGTTATTGTCACCGATATTTAATTCATCAATACCAAGTGTGTAACTTTTAGCCTTTTTTGCGCTTTTTCCAACTTTATCCAGCGCATCTGCCGTATCTTCCAAATTTTCATTGTACCCGGATACACCTTGACCGAATGCAGAAAAGTCGATCTTTATTCCCAGTAAATTTGCCACACTGACAAGCAGTCTCTTAATCGCAATTACAACACCGTTAATGACTGGAAGTACTTTCTGTAATACCGGAATAAACAACTGACCCAGTACCATGCCGGCTTCTTTTACGTTGTTGGTAAACTGACGGATCATATTACTTGGAGAATTTATTGTATTTGCCAAGTCTCCCCATGATACTTTGGACTGGTCTAAAATTGCCAGCAAACGTAACTGCTGTTTCTCTGCCTGTGACATTTCAGAGACAGCTTTTTCAATGCCGTATCTGTAAGCATAGGTCTGTAAGGTGGCATTCGTTATATCAATACCATACTTATACAGTGCTCTTGACTGACCGATCAAACCGGACTGTAAATTAGTCGCAACTGTGCTGAAATCCACGTTAAACAGAGATGAAATGTCACCAGCAAGCATTGTCATGGACTTTGAAATTGCCGTGGTGACTTCTCCGGTCTGCCCTAAAGAGTTGGTAATAGATGCAAGTTGTGAAGCGTACTGCGTAATCTCCTGTAAATTCAGTCCCAGGTTCTTCATTCCGCTTTCAGAAATCAATCCACCGTCTACATCTACTTTCAGACCGGACATTTTACCAAGCAGTTCATTTACACGGTTTCCGAAACTCTGCGCATAATCTTCTGCGTTGTCGTAACCGAATTTTTCAAAATCCTTGCCCCATTCCTTGCCGACTTTGTTAAATGCTACCGTGTAGTAGTTAAATGCTTCGATATAGTCCGTAGTTCCCTCTATGGACTTCCACAGACTTTTAATTCCACGGATCACAAGGAAATATGTTGCGTAGAATCTTCCGAAAGCCGCTGCAAGACTGAATGTGCTCTTCGTGGCTCTTTTTGCGCTTGCCGTATAGGTGTTCAGATTACGTCCTAAAGAGTTTGCCGCTCTTCCGGATGCCGCACCAGTAGATGCCAGTCCTGCAAGTGCATTTGTCATGCGGATAATGTTCTCACTGACATTCGGAGCGGTTGAAAGAGTTGTAAATAACTGCTTCAAATTTTTTGCCAGTAAAGGAATGTTTGTGATTGCTCTGCCGGATGCCACACCACCAAGTCTTGAAATCGAAGATGCTATGCTTGCAATATCCCCTACTCCATCTACTTTAGTTCCTGCCATGTCTGCAGAAAAAGTCTTCAGTGCAGAAGAAATCCTGCTTAATCCGCTTGTATCTATTTTCCCCATTCTGTTAATGGAATTTGTCAATGTGGATATGTTCTTAATACCGCTCGCATTCATGGAACTGGCGGCATTTGCGATACTCTGTATGCTATTAGAAATGCTTGTCAGTTTGGACGTATCAATAGACAAGCTTTTCTGAAAATTCGTAAGGCTATTTGCCAACTTATCCAGTGCGTTACTTGCGTTATTCGCATCCGCTTTTATTTTAATCTGCAAAGAATCAATATCTGCCATACCGCACCGCCTTTACCGCAATAAAAAAGGAAGTGTCTGCCACTTCCAAGAAAAGAGCGGCAAGCTGTGACACCTACCGCTCCTAAAAAAATCAATTATAGAATGCTGCCTGGATACTGTTGTATCCTACTTTTCCATCTTTTGTCAGGTTCAACTTGTCCTGCACTGCAATGGTCTCTTTTCTCGCAGTTTTTCCATACTTGCCGTCTTCGTCCTGATCATGCCCCAAAATCTCATTGCAACGTGTCTGCCACCACTTAACTACCGCTCCTGTGGAGCCAACCTTATAGGTCAGTCCGTATCTCTTCGCCTGCAAGCAGATCTTCTTACGGACATACTGTGTGTTCTTTCCGTCCTTACCATCGACTGTGAGTTTACGACCGTATGCATCCCGGTATCCGTCTGCGTTAGCCGCCTTCTGGAAGTTCTGAATGTTGATATTACAGGTCTCTTCCCTCTGCGCCGGAACAGAAGATACCATTTCAAAGTCGGTATAAAAAATGTTGATATCGCACTTTCCGCTGATTCCGGGGACAGATCCGGAGGATGTATACTGCCAAATATCCGCAAGGTTAATCTCTGACGTTGACAAGTTGGATGTATAACGTGCATACCATACGTATACCTTTCCCAGTGCTGCTACAATCTGGTTCATATCAAAGTATCTATTAAGGTAATCTTTGTTGGTATAGATAACTGGAAGATAACCGGCTTCTTTGACCTTTTGCAAAAATGCAATTGCCATATCCGTAGCCAGCTGCTTGGTGACATTCACTCCCTTTTTGCGGGCATAATTCACGGAGTCATACTCAAAGTCAAACGCAATTGGGCACTTAGTCCAGTACTTTTTAGCCTGAGTGATGCAAAACTCTGCTTCTGCCACTGCCATTGCTACCGTGTAAGCATAAGAAAACCAGTATAGCATCACTTGCACAGCCAGATTGAAGCTAGCTAATGCATTACTCACATATTTCTCATCGACATTATTTTTCCCGTATCCTGCGCGGATACCGATACGCTTGTATCCTGCATCTCTAACTCTTTTAATGTTTACATTCCCGTTATGTTTGGAAATGTCAGGTCCTTTATACAATGCTTGTTTCATATTTTCTCCTTAATCCGGACTTTCCGGTAACCCTTGTTCTCTTAATGCTTTGATTCTCTGTTTCATTTCCCATATTGCAATTTCTTCGTTGGATTCCTTATATTTAGGCTCATTATCATGTGCTATCTTTTCTGAAATAGGCTTTTCAACATAAGTAGTTCTTGCTTTGTCTCCATTTAAGCAATGGTCTATTGCAAAGATTAATGCAGATATTCCGTAATCTCCCCACCGTTGCCATGAATTCCTATCTTCTTCCTCTTTTTTGAGTTTATATCCTTTGTAGCACCACTCTAATTTCTTAGGATTCAGATGTTTGAACTCTTCTATCGAAATTCCCATGGAAAAAGCAAATGGAAAATATTCTTCCCATATTATTTTGTGCCAGTCGATTTCTTCTTGTGGTCCTGCGGCATCTTCGTTACCTTGCTGTCCTCTTTCTCCATCTCTTCCTTGGTCTGCGTCATCATTTCCGTCAGACCCGACAGTTCGAAAAAACCGTCTTCTTTCATACAGTCTGTCAGTTCTCCATACAGTTTCACAAAAGACAGACCGTTTGCTTTCATGTATTCTTTCATTAAAGCATTGGATTCATCCGGTGTAATATCTTCATGGTTTTCGATAAGACCAGCATAAAAAGCCGTTTTGCATACATGAGGAAATTCTGCAAGCATATATCCGCTACCATCTACAATTTCTTCTGGTGTGGGATTCTGTACATTTTTTGCTTTTTTAGCTACATAGCCACCGGAAAGCATAAGAAACATCTTTTGAATCAAATCCTTGCACTCCACAGCACCGAATCCAAACTCTAAAGTATATTCAACATCATTAACTAAAATCTTCTTCATAAAAACATATCCTTTCCCCAACCTTTTGTTGGAAAGGAGCCGCCCGAAGACGGCTCTCTTTTGCTTAAATCAATGTATCATCTACCGTTTCATCATTGTCAGCCACGGCAGTGTTATTTGTTTCTGACTGACTTTCTATTTTTTTGTCAGTGTAATTGCTGTGGGATAACCGTTTTCGTCTTCGGTTACTGCAACAGTGTAATTATCTTCAATCCACTTCGGTACAGTAGCCTGTGCAATCGTAGCAGTTCCGGTCAGATGATCGTCTGTTGCTTCGTCCGGTGCAAAACTTTCCTGACCGATAAATGCACAAATACCCTCTGAACCTTTTCCGTCAGTTCCATACAGGATGATAAAATCGAGTTTCTTTCCCTCGTTTGTCACCATTTCATCCTTGTACTTTTTCTCAAATGCTCCTTGCACTTCCATACTGTTAGCGGCTCTACGACCCATTTCCTGTGTCTCTACCAAATCTTCCAGTGTAGAAGTATCCACCATGTTCTGACTTCCGAACGGTGAAGGAATACTTTTTGCTCTCATAAGCAATTTGTACGTTCCTGCCCAGTACTCACCAGTAGCGGCACTAGAACTAGGCTCTTTATAGGCAATTCTTGATTTTAAACCAGTAGCCATATTTACCTCCAATTTTGCATAAAAAATAGAGCCTTTCGGCTCTGTCAATAGTTACAATATATCATCAGCATCTACACTTCTTCTGAACCGTGCAGTGCTTCTGTATGTGTCCTGCGAAGTATTATTGAACTCCGGCATGGAAGTTATTTGAAATCGCAGACGTTTGAAAAGTCCGGCAACCGTAGCCATGATAGCTTCGGCTTCTTCTTGACTTTTGTTGGTTATCACATCCACTTGGTACGATGCTGTGATTCCATTAACAGACCGTCCTTCAAGGTCTTGTCCTGTCTCTGTGAACGGCATAGCATGAAAGTACACCGTAGGGAATGTAGGGTCTGACAAATCCTTGCTTTTGTCCGTCACATAAGCTTTAGGATGGCTCTGCGGTATCTTCATTTTTAAGTACGATGCAATCTTGACTTTGAAATCTGATACCCACTGATATTCATTATCCACTACCAAACACCACCTTTGCTGTCTGTGATACAATATCACGAAGTTCTATTGCAGTCAGGTACATAAATGGTCTTGACGGCATACCTTCCGTAAAATACCATTTACCGTCATCCGCAGGATAAAACCATCCATATCTTCCATCCGCAAGTTGCCTTATGGTTTTTCCGCTTGCATACTGCCAATCAACACCTTCCGGTAGATTTCCTTTGTACGGTGATTGCTTTCCGACAACACCAGTACCAAACTCCACGAAAGCCGCATGGTCTGTACATGCAACCACCGCCCAAACACCGCCACCTTTTACGGATCCAACATATTCCGAATTGATGCTTTGCAAAAGTTCCGATGTAAAGATAGCATCAAGGTCAGCGATCTGCACTCTAGCAATCTCTACGCCCTTTTCTGCCAGTGTCTCGGCCAGTAGCCTACATTTATACTCTAAGCTATTTTCATAGTCTCTAAGAGCCTTTACAGCCGCTTGTATGGACTTTTGGTCAAACAGGTTGATATTGATTGTCTTTTCCATATCACTTCACCGTCTTTTGCAACAAAAACAAATCTGCTGTCAGTCCCTCGTCTGCAACACCTTTGACAACATAGTCCGCAGTCTTGTTGTCCACAAGTCCGTCATCGTCACGGCCTACTTCTGACTTCTTCCAGATAACGTCCCCTGCCTTAATCGGCAAATAGCCTTTGTCGGTCACAATCTGACAGTACGAACTGGAATCATCAATACCAAATTCTTTTACCAGTACTTCCGACAGCTTATTGCTGATGTTGGCAGAAAAAAGGACGGGTTCTAAAAATTCCGTAATCGTTCCTTTGATTGACGGAATTTTTTCACCTGCCACTTCATCGTAAATAATGTTACCGTTTTTGTCACGGTTATAAATCGTGACTTTTTCTCCCTGCCGTGAGTACTTCATTTCCTGCTTGTTAATGTCAAGCATCTTTCTTCACCTGCTTGTAAATCTGATTTACACCAGTGCTTGCCAAACCGGAAACAATTCCGACTGCAATTGCATTCAGCACATCATTTGCCGGGAAATCCGGAATAACATACATTCCTACTACTCCGAGAATGCCACCGACAATGCCGACAACAACCGGGATGTAGTTATCCTTAATAACCGGAATCAGCTTCGCTCCAATACCGGCAAGATAGCAAATAACCACGATTGCAACACAAGTTCCTACCTGTGAAAAATCCATCATTCCTTACCTCCGTTCTCTTTAATGTTAAGTCTTTCCTCAATTCCATCAAGTCTATGATGTGCAGATGCCGTACTGGCTTCAACCTTTGTCAGCTTCTGTTCATGCTCTGCAAGCTCTTTCTTCATCTCTGAACGCTCGCTTTTCATTTCATTGATAGTATCAAGGATGGTGTCCAGTTTCATGTTGATGCGTGTGTTTTCTTTCACACGTTCCTCAATATCCTTTGTGTCTGTTCTTTTGCTGTTTTTCAGACCAATGTAGACGGAAAAACCGAGTGATAACACGCTTATAATGATTGCTGTAGATAACTCTATAGTCACATCATATACCGCCTTCCTAGTTTGTTGGCACACCGCCCACCACCCTTAAAGTGTGCCGCCTGCAACCTTATTACTGGAATCAGTAACATGGTCACGCACAATCTTCTTTTAATTACAATACCTTTGCAAATGGAAATACGCCAACAAACAGATCCTCGCGGTCTCTCCATGTTCTCGACACTCCATTCTCTGAATAGCTTGCCATGAAGTTTTCACCGGCTTGCGATCTGTCATACACGACAAGATTAACCACAACGGACTGAAATTTTTTCATATCCGCAGCAATCTTCTCTTCCGTGTAACTTTCCGGGTACATTCTCTTTGCTCTGATGTCTGCTTCTGCTTGACTGATAAGTTGTTCCAAAAGAGGATTTTCTTCCAAATGGTCAAACACGACCTCGGAGCTTTCAGAATCACTTTTAGAATCAATATGAAATTGTTTCAGACGGATTTTTACTTGCTCCAAAGTCGTATATTCTGCCATGTGTTACCTCTTATTCATCCTTTGCAGTTACCGTAGTAATACCTGCCTTTACTGCTCTGTAATTAGGATCACACTCGATAATCATAATTTCCTTGCCGGTTGTTGCTTCAATTTCAGAAGTGCCATCCCAAGTAGCATACGTCTTTACATTTCCAAGATAAGAAGGTAATTTACAATCATCTGCTACCTTGTATTTGTAAGAATTGTCGCCGCTTTTTGCAGGGGAAACGCTTACTTTCGTGTATCCATTAGTTGTTTGGCTTGCAGTGCTGTTCACTATCAATGTATCCAAACCGCTTTCTCCTTCGGTTAAAGTACCGATTACGATTCCATAAGGGTTAGGAATTACAGGAATAAACACGCCACTAGCCTTAGTCCACTCAGCAACCGGATCAGGAGTTGCCCACTGGGAAATAGTAATGAATTGCTTTTTGGACAAGCTTGTAAATGCACTTGCCTTTTCTTCTTCCGGAGTTACGCCCCAAAGTCCAGTACCAATCTTTCCGTTTCCAGTAGATACATAAAGAGTAAATACATTATCCGGTAAAAATCTCTTTGGAGTTCTCGTTGTATTTTCCTTGTTGGCAATTCCGTACATATCATCATCAATTACCATATTCAGACTATGCAGGCTAAACAACAGATTTTCCACTTCTGCCTGAGTAATTGCCATTCCAACGAAATTAACTCCCTTAATAGCTTTCATTATTCCTTCATTCTTAAGCATATAAGAGCGCATTTTGGTAGAAGTCAGTGCGGTATTGACAACATATCCTTTGTCAAGAGCCATCTGAACCATGTCTGCAATATCTCCAAGGATATCATGGGTAGGATCTTCCCATCCTTTTAGTGCCTTGAACTTATTTACTTTGAAGTCAATAGCAAAATTGAGACCATTTTCGTTAATGGTCATTTTACCAGTAGACATAACTTCCATTTTTGCGATTTCAGTTCTTGTCTTTACAGAATCAGACAGCCGACCCATATCGTCATATACATAGTCAATCAGATTGCTTTCTCTTACGCCATGATTCAGCAACTGGCGTAATCTTTCAGACTGGTTGATTTTTTCCTTGATCAGCAGCTTTTCTACGCTTACTTTTTCAAATCCAGGTCTTACACCAATAGCAGCCTCGGTATCAAATGCGTGTACCATTGCTGCGGTGGGAAGGTCCATTCCTTCGGAAAGTCTTTCGTACTCTGCTTCAAGGTTCTCGGTCTTGATATCAGGGAAAAGACGGTCACCTACATAATTTCTTGCGATAGAATAGTTTTGGGAAAAATCCAATCTATCCTTGTCTGTAATCATTGTTAATACACTAGGCATACTGTTCTTACCTCCGTAATTTAATCAAAGTAAATGCCGCTTGCTTTAAGTGCGGTTTCGGCATTGGTATCTACTGCAACAGGCAAATTTGCTTTAATAACACGGCCTGCAATAATTACAGAAATAGGCTTCTTTTCGTCATCTGTAATATCAACATCTTCAAATACAATTCCCTTTGCAGAAGCGTTATTTGTTGGAACCACAGTTCCTGCCTTGATAATCTTCTTATCATCTACCTGTGTTGCCATTGCTTGTGTTCCCTCAAAAGTTTTTAACACAAGTCCGACTTCACTTGCTAAAATGTTTACACCAGAAGTGTAAGTAGTGGTTTTCATGTAAGCCATAACGTTTATACCTCCTTGCTTACTGTTCGATTACATAGCGCTGATTATATTTCTTTGCCATTTCAGCACCTTTACTTTCAGTTCCATCACCACCGCCAGCACTACCACCTCCAGGATTAGTAGATCCGTTTGCAATCTCCTGCTCCTTGGCTTGTGCCGCAGCAGTCTCTTTATCAGAGATAATTTTTCCGAGAACATCAAAATCAAAACTGCCGTCATCCTTTACAACCTGTGCCGCCTGTTCTGATGTGATTTTGAATTTGTCAGCCGCACTTGTACGCTGAGTTGCTAAAGTCTGTGCTTTTTCCAACTCTGCGATACGATTATTTGCTTCCTCTAACTGCTTCGCTGCCTTTTCCTGTTCGGAAAGATTTTGGTCTTTCATGGCATTAAACTCTTTTTCAATGCCCTGTAACCGTTCCAGTTCAGCATTGTTTTTGGTTGCCTTGGCATTTGCTGTCTGAACATCTTTGCCGTTTTCGGCAATAACCTTTTCAATCTGTTCATCAGTTAATCCCATTGCCGCTAAATCTTCTCTCTTCATAAATTACCTCCGTTATGTCCTACGTTTTTTTACGGTGCAACGACACCGAGTGACATTGCCGATTTGTACGCTCACGGCTTTGCGAATTTTTATAAAATAAAAACAGCTACCTATTTCTAGGCAACTGTCTTATTTTGCATTTGTTTTACAATTTCCTGTGCTTTTGCCATCTGCTCTTCCATGTTGATAATGTCAGCAGTTTTCCACAGAGCATCAAGGTAAGGTTTGGAAAGGTTGAAAGTCTTTTCACAATCTCCCCAAAGTCCAACCGTTTTGATTGCAATAAGAGGATGAATACCACACTGCAGAAGTTGCAGTAATGTCTGCGACTTGGTATACATATTATCTTGTGGACTGTGGTTAATCTGCACATCAAAATCTCTAAGAGTAATTTTCAGATCTTCTTTCTTAATGCGGATAACATTCAGCGCAACCTTTGCCAGTCTCTTCTCTGCTGTCTTAACAACCGGATCCTTAAGCCTTGCTCTTGATTTTGAGAAATCCCATCCGTTTCTCAGCTCAACCGCACCCTGCGTATCACCGCCAGTGTTTCCTTGCTTGTTCGGTATTCCCAAAATTGAAAGTGCGCTGTCTGTTAAATCATCCTTGGAAACCTGTGTCTGCGTTTGGTCAAGTTCCTGCGACATGATATCCACATCAGACTTATTGTCTTTATTTATTGACTTTACAACCAACGCATGGTTCATCTTCATTTTTTTGAACTCTTCTTCGTCAATCTCGCAGTTCACAAATTTGTACCATGCCTGGATAAACTGCTCTATGCCGTCCATTCTGTTTGACTGCGTATTATTGATTGCATCCAACAGATCTATAACAAGTTCAATATCAGACAACCGCTCATGGTTGTTCGGAAATTCTACAATCGGAATACTACCAAATCCATGAAGTTTCCATGTATCAGGAACAACCGCACTGTTTTTTATCTTACATTCATGGGATTCCGTGTAGCAGAGTTTGTACCACTCGCCATTTTCATCTTTTAATTCCTGTACTGCCAAAATCGGTTCTTCGGAACTGCGGTTGTAAATAACAAACGTGTTCAGAGGATTAGGTGCAACCACACGGATAGGCACATCTCCATTCACAATCTGAATAGCTTTGAATGATGTTCCGGTTGCCGACTGCCACTCACCAGCTTTTATGTCTTTCTCATGCTTATTTGCATCTGCTAAGTAATCATTCAGTTTATCTACTGCCTTATTTACAGCTTCATCATCTTTTCTGCTGACAAACTGAATAGGCTCTCCGTAAGTCTGAGCGACCTTGAATTGCACCCATTCAAAAGAATGGTTCTCTACTACTCGATTGGTTATATCCTCATTTGACAGCTTTGTTCTGTATAGTACCGGCTGATCTCCTTTGTAGTACTCCCACAAGTACTTGATAACTGACTTATTGTAATTAAAAACACCGATGCAATCGCCAATAACCTTTACAATGTTGCCTTCGTTTATCTGCTCTACATCCGTATATGCAATTTTTCTACCGTGACAACCCTTTACAAGGTCTTGAAATTTCATAGTGTTCATATTTTCACCTACATAAATGTAATTCCGCTGCTCTGGTCTCTTTTTGGAAGTTTCTTGATCTCACGTTCTCCGGTCTCCGTATGGTAAACAACCATCTTATCGCAATTCCGGCACTTATATGTCTTGTCTATATGCGATTTTGCACTACATTCACCGACCAACCGTCCGCATCCAGGGCAGTACACTCTAATTTTTTGGTTAAAAATCATAAATACCTCTTTTCTGCGCACAAAAATACCGCCCACATAACGTAGACGGTATTCCCGGCTGTTTGCCTTTTAGGAGGATTAGAAAGCATCTTAAATATTTTCGTCAGTTTAACATTACCATTTTTTATATATGACATTCAATGACATTGTTCATTCAAATACCCTTCTCCGTATTTCTTTTCAAACTGTTTCAATGCAGTTCCGTGAAGTCTGACAACCTGTCTCCATGAATATTTCATTTCTGTTGCGATCACTTCAAAAGTTTTCTTTTCGATGTACCTTGCGAACAGAATATTGTATGTGTTTTCATCTTCCATGCTGTCTATCTGCTGTATGATTTTCTCTTTTTTATCGACAAGTTCGTCCACCATGCCATCTATTTTCCGTTCCATTTCATCAATTTTGGCATATTTTGTTCCTATTTTGTCAAAATTCGGTGTAGTCTGTACCCTTTCACCGCTTTGCGGAGCAGATATACTTGCTGCCATATCTTTGAGTTGTGCGATTTCCGTGAGTTTATTATTTATCATCCGATTAAGGCGGCTTATCTGCCCTAAATATTCTTTGGTTGTCATATCAATACCTCCGTCCGAAAGAGAATGGGTTTTGAATTGCTTCTACTTTTGCTACCCTGTTTCCGTTTGTAATTCGCAATGCAAAGTTTGAAAATACATCAGGCACATCATCTAACTGTTTTTTTCCTGAAACAGAATACCTTTTCAGTAACGACATCATTACACCGTATGGTTCGTTAGGCTTATACAATGATGGATCTTTGAATATTACGTGTTGTAAAATCCAGTTAGAGCACTGGAAAATTCTTGCTTCTTTGTTTGTCTCTGTCGGTGTGTCTGTGATGTTGCATATCCATCCTTTACTCTCTACACGCTTATTTACTTCCATTGCCACACGGTCACCGCCGGCATTACGCTCAAATTCGCACTCTTGCACTTTATTATTAACAAGTACATTTGCAGCATTTTCATACTGCATCTCATAATCTGCAGTATTGTCACAAACAGCATCCACGCAGTAATAATCTTCTCCATACTTTTGCAATACCGGAAGAACAAAAAAGTCGGTTCCTTTTCCCTTGGTATCGCATTGCCCGGTAATAATTTCCGGTTCCCCATGTGGCAGATTAAGATAACGTCTGATTTTTTCTTCTGGAAATAACAATCCCTCACGTTCAATAGGCTCTTGCTTGTAAAGACACCTATAAGAGATTTCATCCATGAGTAATTGTTGATCTTCAAAAAAAGCAACCGTAAATCCGGAAAATTCGTAGTCAAAATTGCTTAATCCTGTTTTTGGGTCAATATCCGGCACTGCAATTACTTTTACTCTCGGATTCCCTTCATACATATTTTGGATCCGACCGATTACATCATTTACGCTCCACCTGGTAGCAATATGGATCTCTTTGCAATTCTTTCCGTCAGTATCTTGTGTCTTTCTTTGCCTTGCATCTACCGCATACTTGTCCCACAGTTTATCCAAAATTATAGGATTCATAGCTTCTTCGATGCCACCGATCATGTCATCTACGAACAAAAACTTAGATGCACGTACTTTACCAGCATTTTTACTTCCTACGGATGTGCACTGAACGGATGGAAATGGTTTATATTTGCCGATGTTAAACTGTTCCATTTTTGCGTTAGTACTGGTAACGGAAAGATTTGGGAATATTTCATTCCAAGTGTACTCGTCAGAATTTGTGCAAATATCGTACACACCGTCATAGTACATACGTGTAATGTCTCCACTGTGGGAGTAAAAAAGGTTAAAATCTCTCGGAAACCATCCTGCAACCAGCGCATTTAGCATTTTCTCGACCGTGGTTTTTCCAGCACCAGGGATAAGAGACACGCAGAGGATGTCGTATATATCATCAATCATTCCTTGAATGGCATCCATGAGACCGATTTTCAGAAATTGCCTTCTACGTGGCATATAAAACCGTTCTCTTGGTTCTCTTTTCTTTTCCAAATAACGGTACGCACTATCCACAACCTTATTTTGTGCTTCTAGCAGAAGAACATCGTACAATTTATCTGTCAATGAATAGTGCGTCTTGTTTGCAAAGGAATACTTTTCCAAATCCCATATGGTTCCTCCGGTTTTTTCCATGCAGAAACGCTCTACAATGCCTTTAGAACGGTTTGTTATCTGTAAGCCATAAGTTATATCCTTTTCACCGTTTATAGCCACTCTACAGGCTTCTATGTACGCATCAATGACCTGTTCATCAATTCCCTTGCGCTGTATGTAATTGTCATAGCTGTTTACTGCCGATATAAGGCTCTGACTTGCCAATATAAAAGAGCCTCCTTCCCTAAAATTTTGGAAACTTGGCTCTCTGCGTAGGCACTCTACGACTGGTGCTCTGAAATGCTATATTTATCTGCCATATACGGCATTATTGTTCCACTCGACTTCCTGTTCATCAAGATATTTATGGCGTACCATATACCTCTGTATCTGCGATTCCGGGTAATTTACAATCTGTCCTGTCGTTCTCACATACACATCATGGCTTGCTTCTGCTCCTAAGAGTGATTTACACCAGCTTTTAACCACAACACCTATCTGATTTTCCTCGACAACAACAATATCTCCGAAACAAAATTTCATCGTTCTACTCCGATTATATTGATTTTCCCACACTTTGGACATTTGATTTCAGCCTGTCCGTTGAATTTACCTAACAGGCGGTTGCATTTGCTACAACGATGTTCGGACAGTTTTACATAAAAACATTTTTTCAAAGCTTCCTCGTCTTCCTTTGTATCTGCCACTACAATCGGGTCTTCTCCCAGTGTTGTACATTCAATTTTTACATTTTCAATATTACCGATGTTTTTAGGTGTGACCTGTCGAAACGCATCACGTTCTATGCTCTCAATTACTGCCGTCATACTCATTTTTTCATCCACCTACTTTCATATCAAGCATATATAATATTTCCTGTTCGGATACTTCTTTTGCTCCTTCTCTAACATGAAACAGTATTTCCATTAGTTGTTGATTATCTTTATCCGTCATTCTGTTTTTATCAATTGTTTCATCGATGCAGTAATATAAACAATTCCCATATCCAACACCTAAACGATTTCCATAAAATGATTTTCCAACAATATCATAATTTTCAGTTTTTAAAATATCGTGCTGATAATCTAAATCGCACCACTTTTTATTATCTTCCAGTTTCTCTTGAAGATATTTTAAGAAATCTACTACTCTTTCTTCTCTATCACTGATGTATAATATCGTGTCTTTCATTTTATTTCACAATCCTTCTGCTTTCTTCCATCACTTTACAGTTCCTTGCAAAATCTCTTTCAATAAAACTTTGCGGTATCCTTCCAAAATTTTCCAAAGCGTACTTATCTACCGCTTCTTTTGAAACATCTATACCAAAATTTATCAATGCTTCTTTAGGTGGCGATTGATACCCGGATAAAGGATTATCAATGTTATTCATTCTTCATCCACTCCTCAAACTCTTTCCGGCATTTAGGGCATAAGTCAATTTCTGCTTCTTCTGTGTACAAAATAATTCCAAAATTGTCAAGCAAACTATCAAGATGGTAACCTTTTTGTATTTTTGACTTAATTTTCGCTTTTCCTTTTCTAATAAGTGTATTCTTTATTTCTACTCCGCACCTATCGCAAGTGTTCCATTCTTTGATATGTTTCATTAGTTACACCTCTTTGTATGGATTGAAGAAGTCCTCATCTTTTCCAATTCCAAGATGCTTTTTCAATGCAAAATTTGTTATCCGTTCCCAATTAAACGAATTACTGACAATATAACTTGCAAGTTCTCCATCTTTCCATCCGTCCGTACTTGTCATAGAATCATAAATCTGCTTATATTCTCCGGTCAATTTGTTAAATTCAAGCCAACCCAAGTCAAGAGAAACACCATAATTGTAAAAGCCTTTATCTGACCATTTGCTGACATAATACATTAACTGCTTATACGAAAATCCAAGCCTTTCAAAAATATTACCAATAGTTCTTATGCTAAATTCCCGATCGCTCGAATGTGATTTTCTTTTCTGTTCATTCACGCAAGCTCTGAAAAATATTTCTTCTAATGTCTTCATTCTTACACCAACTTTCTACCACACATCGGACAAAACTCAATATTGAAATATCCCATAGCCGCTGTATTTGCAAAAATAACAATGGCGGGTTTATTGTCTCCGAAATTCTTCAAAATCTGTGCTTCTGTCAATTCTGTTTCATTCGCACATTTATGAATTTTAATGTCTTCTCCGCAGATTGTATTTTCGTCATGCCACTTTTCACAAAATTTACACATGCTTATTTTTCAACCTTTCCATTAACCGTTCACATTTATCAAGATTTTCGCAAGTAATGTTGTTTAAGTATTTTTCGCTTTTGTCAGATACTGTTGTTATATTCATTTGTATCAGTTTCGGTTCAAAATCTTTACAATACTGACAACAATCTTGAAGAATAAGGTGAAATCCATTCATGCAAAATTCCTCCGTAACCCATGCAGACGGAATCGAACCGCCGACACACATCCTATGCGGATGCCGCTCTTCCACTGAAGCTATGCATGGAAATCGCACCGTAAAACCTTTTATGGCTTGCGCTTGCCATAACCAAATGTGCACCGCCTATTTGTCACTGACTATCCACAATCTCACAGTCTTGTCTTTTCTCTACTTCATAGGCTTGGTTTTCACTAAACATATGTGGCTTACGTTTTAGCTAGGGAATAGTTGCCGTGGGAGTTGAACCCACCCGACCCAAACAAGGTACGACTACTTTTGAATCTGCAAATTCTACTCGCAGAAGTGTTTTTCGTTGACCGATAATGAGCAACTACTATCCATACATCTCCCATCGACCGGAACTATTGCAGTAGTACCCGACTAAGTGGAGATAAAGATAAACACGCCCGGAAAGCATCGAACTTTCGTTAGAGGTTTTGGAGACCTCTTTCTGACCAACAGACAGACGTATATAAAGTTTTCACGATTTTTTGAAACTTGAAACGGTCAAACTTTTTCATTGCTTTCCAAAACAAGAGGATTTGCCATTATCTCAACAAAGCTACTTACTAGTATTTTCACTTCTCAATAATGACTGCTGGTCGAATCCTTCATCGACGCACGCCGTACACAAGATTCGAACTTGCAAGCCTTTTACAGCCAACGGTTTTCAAGACCGCTCCCTCACCACCCGGACATACGGCAAATATAGCAGTGTAGTGGAACTGCTATATCCGAAATTGCTTTTGCCACTACTTTGTACAATCTCATGCGGACTTTCTATACCGCTTACGGCAAACCTTTTCCCAGGTTGATTGTCGTAAGTTTAGCGCAGATACAAGGACTCGAACCTTGACAGCATTTCTGCTGGATAGCTTAGCAAGCTACTGTGATACCATTACACCATATCTGCAAGGGGAGGTTTTTTACTTGGTTATCATCCCACCCAAGGATCTTTTAGTCAGCCGCAATCGGCTCTATCAAGTTCCCATGAGATAAACATTAACCGGTGTATTTATCCCCTATGCTTCTGTAATAAGCATACTCGGAGTGTACTTGCAACAACACCTATTGGGATGATGGGACTTGAACCCATGACATACTGTGTATAAGACAGCCGCTCTCGCCAACTGCGCTACATCCCAATGTGCGTTTCCATAAGCTGTATGCCTACATTTAAGGCGCTGACACAGCGCAACACTTATGGCTATTTTTATTTTTGCAGGACATCCGCCAGTTACCTGCTAGCCGGTTGCGATCCGACATCGTGGGGAAAGAAGGAGTCGAACCTTCGGTGTTTCTAATGTCACGGTTTTACAGACCGCTGCAATCGCCACTATGCATATTTCCCCAAAACCTGTGCCGTATAACCACAGATGAACTTCTGGCATATCTATCTGCTACCTACCGACTATTGCAATCACGGTATCGTCTTATCACCGCAGATAAAGTTTTCACCGCTATATAGTTGCAAGGCTTCAAGCGGTTACGTGGAATATAGGTGGGTGAGGATTTGAACCTCACAAAATCAGTTTCTGAAAAGGTGTTGTTGCTGGCTACGGGTGATCGTCCGCCTGTCACTCGGCAATACTCTTACTGATCGGCTTCTTTGCCTGCAATACCATTCTGCCACCACCTACGCCCATTTTGTGTCTGCAAGGGCGGTGCAGTATCTCTGTTGAGCCACATACTCTTCTAAACTGTTGTATGGTACAAAACAGATGCAGATTAAACCCACAACGGTATTCTGCAAAAACCGGGCTGTCATAAACCGGTTAAACCCTCACGAGCCTTGTGACGGCTCTTAACAGCATTCCGCTATGAGGTGAAAGGAGTCTTCCATGTAGATGGAATATTCGCAGATGGCAAAGACCGAAAGAAGAAAACATCTGCGAAACAGGACTACCAGGATTCGGACCTGGGGATGCAGCAGTCAAAGTGCTGTGCCTTACCGCTTGGCGATAGTCCTAAACTCCGGGAGAGAGACCATCTGCTCCCGGATTATTTCCGTGAAACACCCTATCTTTATCTAAAAAATTGTCTCGCCTGTGTACGGTACTTTGAAAAACTTGGTGTTGTCGAACGCATATTTCCATTTTTCGTTTCCCACACACAGGCTACATACACTCTTGATGCCTTGATTTCTCTGCCACATATCCAATGCCAACACAACACCGGATATTCGGCAATAACAATGGCTTTATGAATTTAATCCATTCAACATTGTGATATGGGATAATTCGCATAATCTCCGGTAACCACATAAATTATACCCACATAAAAGTTATTCCAAAAACAAGAAACATTGCGAATGCAAATAAAATTATTCCGTCTAATGCTGTTTTCTGTTTAGGAGCATCAAATGCACTTGCTATTGTGAAAAACGCCATTACTGCGGTTGTCATTATTTTTAAAATCATGAATCCAAGCATTTTTTCTTCTTCCTTCCTTCAATTTCATCGATCATTGCCATTACCAGTGCTTTAGCAAACTGGCTATTGTTGTGCATTTTAATCAGCAGATTTCCTTGCCGGATAAGATATTCCCAGTCTTCATCCGTTTTCGGATTAGCGCACTCTTTATGGATTTTCCAAACCTCTGTGTAGATCTCTTTAATCTCCGGTGGCAATTCACATTTCTCCTTAACTGGCAAATCTTCTTTAGGCTCTTTATCAAGCCTGCTCTTTTGGTGCTCCATCTGACAGCTAACCATTTCCGTAACATTCTCACGGTCTCTCTTAATTCCGTGACCTTGCAGAAACAATTCGCATTGCAGCACTTCACCACATTTTGAACATTCATCTTTAATCTCTTTTCCGTAGATCTGCATAAGTGACCTCGATCATTGTAAATTCATACAGAAGTTGCAAAATTCTTAGCAGTTTGTGGATTATGCGCCCTTGATCCTGCATCTAACGTAGGAATTGTTGCAACTTTACTTAAATCCTCTTCCACAGAAACTTTTTCATCATTGTATGTTTCAGATTCATGTTTGCAAAGCGGTATAGCAATTTCAATATTTGGCGGTATTTTCCAATTTTTTTGAATATTCTCAATGCTTCTTTTTAAGTTTTCAAAAGATTTCTTTAGCTTTTCTTTGTCTGATTCAACCAGTTCCAAATACTTGTCCAGGTACCACTTAGCTTTCCTCACATCCTCTACACCGTTTTTATTCTCATGCCGGTAAAGATATTTAAAAGCATTGCAGATGCAGAAGTTCTTTACAGCTTCAATCCCCTGCGTCTCAATCATCACATCTATGCACTCATATTTTCCTGTCTCATAATGGCTAGGGTGATTTACGTTGTCTGACATTTCTGCGTTCTTCTCATATTTATCACAACCATGACTGTATTTTACAAAAGCTGTCACGTATTTACTATCTCCGTTAACGCATACATAACCTGCCGATGTATTATATATTCCGTATTTGCAAGTGCCACAACATCCTTTACACTGATTTTCCATTGCGTATCTCCTTAAATGGTCTTTTTATTTTTGAGGGAATTTGAGGGACTAAGTAGGGGCTGTTCGCTGATTCTGTCAGACCCCCTCCCCCATCATCACCAACATATTTCAACTATGCGCAAAATTCGTGCTTCGCGCAGTCTTTATTGACACGTCCTTAACTATCCCATATTTCCGCACGTTTCCGCTGTTGTTGCTACTCATTCGCATCTGCTGTATTATCTCCATACGCTCCGGAATCGGTCAACATTGATGTATTTTGTCCAAAATTTGTGTCTAATCGTGGAAGTTGGTCGGCTGTCCTGGTTATCTTGTGTACAATCTCTTGCTGTGTGGTCTGTTTCCGCCCGTGGTCGTTGTTTAATCGTTCCGTTGCTCCTAGAGCATTCCGCAGGTTAAAAGCAACAAGTTGATCGCAATCTGCATCATCTAACCAATTTACAAAAGCTTTTCTGACCTCGTCCATGCTCGATGTACTTGATTTAGTCCTCCAGGCACTTAAAGCCTGTTTAGATATCCCTGTTAATATCTTAAATGTATCAGCTGTAGCAGTCATATCATAAGCGTTGGCTAACTCTCTAAGATATAAATAAACCTCATACAACAGATCTATGTTGTACGCATTGTAGTTAGTTAGCATTTGGTTGATACTATTATCCACTACGTTTTGGGGTATATCTTTTAATACATTACTAGGTCTTATATAATTGTTATATATATATTGCATGGCACCATTAAAAACCGGTTGCCGTTGTGATCTCATGTCATCGATGCCATAAGCTGCACAATAATCGTCAAAGTATTTCCGGATATTTTTTTTAATCTCGTCAATGTTTGGAATCTCTCTGACGTCCTGCACCGCTCTGCACCTCCTTAAAAATCTGCAATAAAAAAACACTGAGCATCACTTAATAAACCCATGTTTTTTGATCTCCTCCACAGATCAAGCAAAAACATAAATTTACAAAAGTGATCAGCTAGTGACTTCTGATCGGTTCCGGTCTGTCGGCTCCGGTGGTCTTGGTTACAATCTGGGCGGCTGCATATCCAAAGGGGGTTGAATTTGCACCGCTGTCACTCGCACCGTGTTAACGTCGGCTCCCTAACTGTTTTTATCATACCATAATGGTTATTTAAAAATCCACAACATAATATCACAACCTTTTACGCATTTGACAATTTGTTACGGTGGTATGTCTGCCGGTAATACTGAGCAAATAAAAATCATGCGATTAAAAAATATCATCCGGTTAAATTTGACAAATGGGATTATTTAACAGACAGACAGGTAATATTTGCAGATGGGCACATGGTGGCAGCCGGTCGGCTCTAGTATTTATATATACTTGGATATACAATGTCTTTCTACTCTTATTTACTTTTATTTTATCTAACCTTTATTTTATCTAATCTCCTTTTATTTAATCTGCGTCTACAAAATGTCTACAATTTGTCTACAAAATTTAGCACATTAAAATATCGCAGTGAAAATAGATCAAGAAAAGCAGGTGTAACAACCTGCTTAAAATATTTGACAATATGGGTGTTGTGTGCTATGATTTTAACAGTCTCACAGCGTAGATGGTCGCTGCGATGGTTCCGCTGCCGATTCTGGCGGGGCAAGTGTTGAAATAATTATGTTTCTTGTAAAACAATTATGTTTTTATTTGTTTTGCAATGTCTTCCGGTGTGGATGGATGCCGGAAGATCTTCCCACCAAATCCGGGAGGATAAAGGATTGAAACAATTGTAATTTTCATTATTCCACAGAAAAAGAGAGAGTTTTTAAACTCTCTCTTACTGTTTAATCTCTATTATCTTTTTTGCCCTCTCCGTAACACTCATAAAAAGCATCTGTAAGCCGTCCGAGCTGGTCCGGTGTAAGCTGGTCTTTCAGGTCATCCGGTATCCGGTCATAATTTACCCGGAATGTATCGCCACATCTGCCAATTTTGGAGGATTTTTTTACTTGCTCCAATTTATACATCTGTCCGAGTTCTTCCAGTGTAATTTCTCCGCTTTTTACAGCTTCCCGACCCTCTCTTGTTAAGATTTTTAATGCTTCGTCTTTTCTTACCATTCCGATTCCATTAATTCTCATAATTTACCACCTTTTACCTTTCTTTTAAGCTATTTGTTTACTTGTTCTTCTGATCCGTTCCGCTCTCGCTGTGATCCGGTCAATTAACACCCTGTCACCGTATGCGGTTTTGCTGGCTAATAAATCCGGGTCTGTAATGCTCTCCAGTGCTTGGAGCGTTTCCGCTTGCACCGTCTCCAGTGCTTGGAGTTCTGCCCGGTTAAATTCTTTCAGCCGTTCCGATTCCGTTGTTTCCAGTTGATCCCGGTAGTACCGGAAAAACTGCCGGACGTTTGAGCGGATCCGGGCGGCTTTCTTTGCTGTGATCTGCTCCGGTGTTCCTGTCATTTCGTTTGCTCCTTTCGTTTGTTTGTAATTGTATTATACATTATTAAACTATGCTTGTCAATACATTATTAAACTATTCTTTCATTTTTTCTAATTCTTTTGTAACGCAAGATAACACAAATTCAGAAACACTCATATTCCGCAAAGTTGCAGCCGCTTTTAGCTTTTGTTTTGTTCCTTTTGGTGACATCACTGTAATTCTGTCGTAGTTTTCTTTTTGATATTTTGCAATATATGACAATTCTTTCTCTTTTTCTTTGAATGCCATGTCTGCACCTCCTTTTCTATTATTAGAATAGTATCATATTAAACTATGCTTGTCAATTAGTTTTAATGTTTACATTATATAGGTAAAAAACAACTTTCAGAATTTTTTTAAAATTATTAAACTATGCTATTGACTATATTATTGAACTATGCTATAGTTATCTCAACAAATAAATAAAGCCGGTGACCACCTACCAAGCGAACACCGGCACCAATCAAAAAAGAAAGGTAGCTATATTATAGCACAGGTAAAAAGAAATGAGAAGAACAAACAGCAAGGAAGTTAAGGCAGCAGTTAAAAATTATTTAGTAGAGGTTGCACAGAGCGAAGAGCTTAACACAATTAAGGACATTAAGGAAAAGTTTATAAGTGAATACGGCTGGGCGATTGCAAGACTTGGAGAGCGTAACGCTTGCATAGAATGGTTAAGAGGTTTAGGCGTCGGCGTTGATTATAGTTATTATGACATCATCCAGCTTATGGCTGAATGGTTAGACGAAAGCACAGAAGAAGCCGAAAAGTGGCTTGACAAGCGCGGCGATAGACTTTACTGGGATTTATTAGCAAGGGAGATTTTAGCAAGCAAATAATCGGCAAGGTTGGTTTTCACCGGGGTTCGATTCCCCGGCTTGCCTTTACCCGGAAACGGAAAAAATTGAAAATGCGGAGGAGCGAGAAAATGAAAATTATAGAAAAATCGAAAATGCTTGACGGCACAGAAATACAACTAGAGGATTGGCACGACAAAAACACAAAAGATTATAATGATTTATACGGTTATGTAATAGGTGTATATCCAGTTGCTAAAAATTCCGGTCGTTTTGGTTGGGTAAAATCCGGAGAAAAATTTAGAATATCAATTAATTATAATAAATATGCAAATTATACTGATGAAATGGTGTTGAATGATTTTGAAGCGTTAAAAAATGGAGAAAAAACATTATCAGATTTAAAAGATCATTTTTTTAATAACTTTAAAGATCAATTTTATTTAGGAATCATAGATTTTGAACCTTGACAGCCGCCGCAGAGGATGGCCCCCGGGCCACCCCCCGCGGGGGGACGACCATTC